>JACXTT010001096.1_pt1 | contig 46097 bp, 35 predicted proteins | sample 9270951 | NCBI WGS metagenome assembly JACXTT01 (sample SAMN15532306, study PRJNA645909) | rock metagenome | isolation source: weathered quartz diorite | place: Puerto Rico | collected 2017-06-21 | reverse complement strand
GTCGAGCGCGACGTGATGATGAAGCGGTAAGACATATCCTTAGTGTAAGCGCTGTTAAGTTGGATCTCCTTTGGTCCGGCCCTCCGTTGAGTTTGTAACCGACTTCCCTTCTCGTAAACCGCATGTTCAGGACCGTTCCGTAACGGGTGAGTGCCGCGTCACCAGCACGATCAGCGAGCGCTTCACCAGTCGGCACGTTGTTGAACAGCAATCACCTCCTGGTGTACGACTATGGCCCACAACGGGCCGTTGAATGGCTGATCAAGCATCGCGCGTGGCGCCACACGCATCGGCGTCCAGTTTCGACGGCGATCGCGTTGCTGCCTTCCTTCGGACGCTCGAGCGCATGGCGGCCGGCCAGCTTGACCAGCGGCTACCGATTTCACGACGCCACGATGCGCTGGACGCGATCGCTGACGCGATTAACGTACTCGTTGGCGAACTGAGTCTGGCGGGCGCTCGCGCCAGGGAGGCTCAGGAGGAGAAGGAGGCCGAGCTGCGAGCGGCCGTTGCGAGCGCGGAGGTGCGCAACGGCGCGATCCTCAGAGCGATTCCCGACCTCATGTTTGTCCTGCTGCGCGACGGCACCTACGTCGACTACCACGCGCGCGATTCGAAAATGTTGTTCGTACCGCCAGGCACGTTCCTTGGCAAGAATGTGCGCGAGGTCCTGCCACCCCAGCTCGCGGAGCTGATCATGGAGGCCCTCGAACGCGCCTGCCAGACCGACGACCCGATCGAGGTCGAGTACGAGCTACCGATGGGCGAGTCGCGAAGCTTCGAAGCGCGCATCGTGCGGGCCGGCGCCGACCGTCTCCTGAGCATCGTTCGCGACGTGACGGAGTCGAAACGCGCGTCGGAACTCAATCGGGATCTCGCGCGACGGCTGATTGCGCGCCAGGAGATCGAACGACAGCGGATTGCGCGTGAGCTGCACGATGATGTGAGTCAGAGAATCGCGCTGCTGAACATCGAGATCGACCAGATCAGCGCGCAAGCCGTCCCGGAGGAATCGCGGGCCCGCCTTCGCGCGCTGTCCGCACAGGTCCGCGATGTTGCCGCCGACGTGCACCGCATGTCGTACGCGCTGCATCCGCCATGGTTGGAGACCCTTGGTCTGATTGCGGCGCTTCAGTCGTTGTGCCGCGACGTGTCCAGGCAACGTAATCTGCATGTTGCCTTCACGCACGACCCGATTCCTTCGTCGATCGATCCGAATGTCTCGCTGTGCGTCTATCGAATTGTGCAGGAGGCGCTCCACAACGTCGCCAGGCACAGCGGCGCGCGCGAGGCGCACGTCACGATCACGTGCGACGGCGGCCATATCGCGCTGCAGATTTCCGATTCAGGCATCGGCTTCGATCTCACACACGTCCGGCCTGCGGGTCTCGGGCTCGCCAGCATGCGGGAGCGCGTTGCTGTGCTGAACGGACAGCTGGTCATTGATGCTGCTGCGGGTGAAGGAACGCAGATCACCGTTCACATTCCGATGATTCAAAATTCCGAGCGACACGCTTCTGGATCGCCGCCGTAAACACTTCGTCACGCCTCGGGTACAAACTCCTTTCACGAAATTTCTGTCATTAAATCGCCGACGGCGTGCGCATTGCGTGTGGAAACGCAACAACCCTCTTTTTACGAATTAAATGATTCGTTCCGCTACGGGAGTCGGCGGCTCCGCTCTGGATGCATACAGCGCGTTCCGCGCCGCAATGAGGACGTCATGGACCAAAGACAGATGCTGCATATGCCTCGCGTCGAGTCACACGATGTTGCGCTTGCTGAATCCACATTGAAGCGCCAGAATGCCGCACTGCTCGAAGACAACGAGGATCTGCGCGCTTCCGCGTTGTGGTGGAAAGCGCTGTATGAGGAAGCGCTGCGCCGATACGCCGATCTGGAGAGCTCACCGAGGAGGCGCATCCCTTCTCGCGTCGACGCGCGGTTTTCAATGGCGTCTTCGAGCGCAGCACACGCGCCCCGCTCTGGCGCAGCAACACGTCCGCTGTAGTCCCTCCTGCCGCGCGCGTCGTTGCTTTAGTTCCGTCCTTTGACGAACTGAGCCGCACGCGCTCTAACGGGGAGGCATCGAACGATTGGTTCTGTCTTAGAGCGGTTCACCAAAAGTTCACGATCGTCCACCCTCCCAACATACAATCTCCGGCGCTGCGAATGTTTTCGCCGGTTTTTGGGAGGCATGGCGGTTGCTCGGCCGTCGCGTAACGGTTCGTTCTTCTCGCATTCATCTTTCGGAGCGACGAGACTCGACCAAAAGTTTGGATTCAGCCTCTGGGCAGACTGCAGATGCACAAAGGTGTAATTCCAAAGCCGCTCACCCACATTGTCCTGTTGGTGCTGGCCTGTACGGCTGGCGCCTGCGGTTCGACCGTCGCCACATCGACCGGGCCTTCACCCGCCAAGTGTGCCGTCACCGTTGCCGCCCCTGGTTCCCCTGTCAGCTCCGGTGGCGATACCGCCACGGTGGGTGTGACAACGCAGCCCGAATGCGCCTGGTCCGCCTCCTCGGACGCGGCCTGGATCACCGGTCTCACGCCTTCATCCGGGCAAGGGAGCGCCCAATTGCAGATGCAGATAGCGGCCAACCCCGATGGAGTCTCGCGACAAGGCGACGTCATCGTAAATGGTCAACGGGCGGCTATCCGCCAGGATGCCACCGCCTGCCGCTTCGAGCTCTCGGCCATTGAGCAGACCATTTCTGCGGCCGGAGGAACCGGGAGCATCACAGTCACTGCGCCGACGGGGTGTGCATGGAGTGCGCAGGCCGACGCCGCATGGGTGAGGCTCACCAGCGGGACGACGGGAACAGGATCGGGAAACGTCGCCTACACGATTGGATCAAATGCTGGAACCACAACGCGTTCGGCATCGATCGTCGTCGCGGGCCAGACGGTGAGGGTCACGCAGCGAGCGAGCGCTCCAGTTCCACCTACCAATTGCAGCACCACGGTTTCACCGAGGAGTGTGAGCTTCCCGGCGTCCGGAACAAACAGCAGTGCGATCTCCGTCACGGCAGCCTCGTCGTGTGAGTGGTTCGCCAGCTCGGACTCGACGTGGATCTCGCTGACCGTTCGGACAAGCGGCACAGGGAACGGCACGGTGACATTCAGCGTCGCGTCCAACACCGGCGCTGATCGAAGCGGCGAGCTGACAATCGGCAATCAGACCGTCTCTGTGAATCAGGCTGGCGCAACCGTCGCCTGCTCGTACACGGTCACGCCGCTCACGCTCTCCATCGCCGCAACGGGGTCTAACGGGACGTCGGTGTCGGTCGCAACCTCGGGAGCATGTGCATGGACCGCCGCGAGCAATGCGTCGTGGATTTCGATCGCGTCTGGAGCGAGTGGCAGCGGCAATGGCGATGTGAGCATCGCGACCACCGCAAACAGCGGACCGGCGCGTTCCGGGACGCTGACGATTGCGGGCAAGACGGTCACAGTCAATCAAGCGGCGACAGCGGCACCGTGTGCCTATTCCGTGACGCCGACGACGGTTTCAATGAACGCAGCGGGCGGCGCCGGGACGCCCATCTCTGTATCCACCGGTTCAGGGTGTACCTGGACGGCAACGACAAGTGCCGGATGGATCACCATCCTCACCGGCGCGATGGGCACGGGCAACGGCAGCGTCACCTATGCCGTTCAGCCGAATACTGGGTCTGCTCGGACCGGTACGCTGAGCGTTGCGGGACAGAGCGTCAGCATCTCGCAGAGTGCTCCATGCTCCTACTCGATTTCGCCGCGTGACCACACGCTCGACAGGCAGGGAGGAACCGGGACGGTTTCGGTGAACACGCAATCGGGATGCGCATGGACGGCCGTGAGCAATGCCGGTTGGATCACGATCACCAGCGGGTCGAGTGGCATCAGTGACGGCACTGTCAGATACACGGCTGAAGCAAACACCACCGGCAACGAACGCACCGGAACATTGACAATCGCGGGACAGACGTTCACGTTGACGGAGAAGAAATAGGACGCGCGTGACCATCCCCCGACGCGTTGCCTTCGTCGTCGCCGCATTCACAGTCTGCGCGGCAGCGTTCCCGCCGCCGGCTGCCGCACAGCAGACGATTACCGGCGCTCTGTCGTTTCTGCTCACGAACCGTTCGATCTCGACCGGAGATTTCGCACGCGATGAGGCGGCCGCCGTAGCCACGCGCGACACCATCTCGACCTTCCTTCGATCGGAGCTCACGACGCTGCCGGTGACCTCGTCGGCAAGTGGCTTTACCTACCGCATCGATCCCGCGCTAGGCGGTGTGCCCGTGCGGTCGACGGGAACGTTTGGATCGTTTTTCACGGAGCGCTCGCTGACCATCGGACAACTCCAGTTCTCGCTTGCTGCGACGTACGAGGGCGTGAGCTTCGATCAAATCGACGGGCGCAGCTTGCGTGATGGCACGCTGCGCGCGACGGCGAGCCGTTTGACATCGAACCAGGTGCCGTTCGACGTCGAAACAGTCACGATGCGGATTCACACCGACACTGTCACCGTCTCGGCAAACTACGGGGTGACCGAGCGGCTCGAGGTCGGCGCAGTATTGCCGCTCGAGAGGCTGACGCTCACCGGGGAGCGCCTGGACACCTATCGAGGTACGCCGCTGCTCCAGGCCGCCGTCTCCGCAAATGCCTCTGGCGCGGGCGATCTGGTCGTGCGAGGCAAGCTCAATCTGCTTCAGCGAGGCGCTGGGGGGATCGCCGTCGGCGCCCAGGGCCGTTTGCCGACCGGCAATTCCGCCAATCTGCTCGGCAGCGGGGAAACGACCCTGGAACCGCGTTTCATGTTGTCCATGGAGACCAGTCGCATCGCCGTGGACAGCAACGTGGGATACGTCCTCGGCGGCATTTCCGATGAACTCGACTACAGCGCCGCCGTGACCAGCGCTGGTGCGCAGAAGTTCACCATCGTCGGGGAAGTGGTCGGCCGTCGCCTGAATTCAGCGGGACGCCTGATTGAAGTAGTCTCTCCGCATCCTGTGCTTGCAGGTGTCGAAACGGTCCGGCTGAGCGCGGTCGAGCAGGCGACCAACAAAGTGATAGCCGTTGCCGGCGTCAAATGGAACGCACGAGCGACATGGCTCGTCACCGCCAACGTGGCGCGCTCGTTGACGACGTCGGGCCTGACGGCTCGGTGGATGTCCACGATCGGCGCTGAGTACGCGTTTGGAGAATAGGGCATGAATCCGCGCAAGGTCGACCCGTTGGAGATGTTTCTGCCGGAGTCCCCGGAGACCGAAACGGCGGAAGGGACAGCTCCGCTCGATCCCGGGGAACTCGTGCTGAAGCGATCGCCAGCGGAAGCGAACACGCTCTGGACGACGCGTCCGAGGCGACGCCGATCGATTCTTCGTTCGGTGCCCGGAGCCGTTGGTGTCGTACTACTGCTGGCCCTGATCGTCGGTGCGACGGTGAGGAACCGACGGGACGTGTCGGAGCGTTTGGACTCTCTCGCGAGTGATCGCATTGGCGCGCCCGCACCAGGCCGGGTTCCGCCGCCGGCTGACGTCGTTCGTGGTTCTGCAACGATTGAATCAACATCCGGAACGACGAACAACCGGCCACCAACGATCACCGCAAGGAAGAGTGCGGCCACACCGCCCAGTTCTACGAGGCCATCTGCCTCGTCGGCTCGCAGCGCCGCGGCAGTGTCTCGCACTGCGCCGCCTGCTCCGCGAGCCATCGAGCGCCGCCCGGAGCCGCGGCCACCGTTGCCGGCCGTTGCCGCCACAACGGCGTCATCAACCGCACCGGCCGTGAATTCCGCACCCGCGGTGCCTGTCGCGAATTCCGCACCAGAGGTGCTGGCCGCGAGCTCCGCGCCCGCGCTACCCGCCCTGACCTCCGCAGCGGCGTTGTCAGCTCCGAGTGCTCCGCCGCCACCAGCTCCCGTATCTGCAGCGAGTGCAGCTCCAACCGCAGGTCTGACGGAACCGCGCGGCGTCGCGGTCGCGCTCAACCGCTATCAGGAGGCGTTCAGCGCCCTTGATGCCACTGCGGCGCACGCGGTGTGGCCGAATGTTGATGTGAAGGCGCTTGCCAAGGCGTTCGATCAACTCGAAGCGCAGACATTCGATCTCGAAGGCTGCAACATTACGGTCGCCGGTACCAAGGCAGAAGCTGACTGCGGCGGCAACGCCCGCTATATCCGCAAGATTGGCAACAGAGCGTTGCGCATCGAGCCGCGACGGTGGCACTTCACGCTGCGGCAGACCAACGATCAGTGGGTCATCGACGCAGTCAACGCGCGCTGAAAAGGCATCCGGTAGTCGCGCTGCTACACTGAACGTCTGATGCACCCCGATCTCAGACCGCTCCACCATGTTGACGAGCTCCATCGGCTGCTTGCCGAATCCGAATCACGACCGGTGCTGCTCTTCAAGCATAGCTACACGTGCGGTGTCAGTGTCGAAGCGCTGGACGAACTCGTGGCGCATCTGAATGATCGCGGACCCAAAGGGTCCGCGCCGCAGCGTCACGACTTCCTTCCGCAATATGCGATGGTGACGGTCCAAACACATCGCGCTGTATCGAATGCGATCGCGCAGAAGCTCGGCGTCCGCCACGAAACGCCGCAGGCACTCCTGGTAAGAAACGGTCGCGTCGTGTGGAGCGCTTCGCATTTCCGCGTCACCGCCGCGGCGGTCGACGACGCGATCAAGGCGCAATCGTGATTCGAACGGGATATTGTTTGCCGTCAATAACCTGTGTGACGTCGCGCGGGAGCGTGGCCAGCTGCTGACGGCAGCGTTCGCGGATCTCGTTCAAGGAACGGCGCGACACGCGCACACCTCGCCTCATCACTTCATGCAACAGTGGGTGGCCGCCAGCAGGCGGTTGAGTACCCTCGAGCCCCAGCACGTCCTCGACAGCGGTACCGTCGCGCATTACGCGCCACACCTGCTTGCACCCTGGATAGGTTCTCTTCCCGGGACTTTTCTTGAACACCGGAACAACGCGACCATCGCGTTCAATCTCGGCAAGCTTGTACACACCTGACAGCGCAGGCGCGTCGCTCGATGTGCTCACCGCCGTACCCACACCGAATCCATCGATAGGAGCGCCGGCGGCGACGATTTCCGCTATCCGCATTTCGTCGAGATCGCCGCTCGCTACGATGGTTGTTTCGACCAATCCATGCTCGTCAAGAATGCGGCGGACTTCGCGACTGATCGCCACCTGATCTCCGCTGTCGATGCGAACCGCTTTCGGTTTCAGTCCAGAGGCGGCCACCATCCTCGCCGCTGCCACCGCATCGTAGGTGTCGAGGATAAAGACCGCGCTGCCGAGAGTCTCGGCGTAGGTACGAAACGCGGTCTCCTCCTCCGCGAAGGCCATGACCCACGAGTGCGCCATCGTGCCCGACAGCGGGATGCCGAACCGCTTTCCAGCTTCGACGATCGACGTGGACGAGAAACCGGCGACGTATGCGGCTCGGGCCGCGCGAATTCCCGCATCGATGCCATGCGCACGACGCGCGCCGAACTCCATCACGGGGCGTCCTGCGGCCACTGTCACGATTCGGGCCGCGCGGGTCGCCACCGATGTGGGAAACATCGTCTCCGCGATGAGCGCCGTCTCCAGCAGCTGCGCCTCAGGAAGCGGCGCGGTCACTCGCATAATCGGTTCCTGAGCAAACACCGGCGTCCCCTCGTCGACCGCCCATACGTCGCCGGTGAAACGAAACTGCGGCAGGTACTCGTCGAAGAACGCCGACGGCAGCGTCGCAAGCGCGGGCACGGTGCGAAGAAATGTGATCTCCTCGTCCGTGAAGCGAAGCGACTCGACGAAGTCGAGCGCCTGCTCGAGGCCGCAGGCGATCAGATAGTTGCGCGTGGGCGGCAACTGGCGTACGAACAGATCGAAAGTCGCACGACTTGATAGCCCGGCGGCGAAATAGCCGCCGACCATCGTCAGTTCGTAGAGATCGGTGGAGAGCGCTGAGAGCACCATCGGGCTACGCACGCGCGTCGGCAATTGCTCGCTGCGCGGCGAAATAGCCGCACATGCCGTGCACGCCGACACCCGGTGGTGTTGCTGCCGAACAGATGTACAGGCCGCGAATGGGCGTCGAGTAGGTGCGCCACGTCGGCCGCATGAAGAACTGACGCAGGTCCACCACGCCCGAACCGATATCGCCCGCAACGAGATTCGCGTTGTGCGCCTCGATGTCCGCGGGCGTCATGACGGAACGCGCCAACACTCGATCGCGGAAGCCAGGCGCAAACCGCTCGACCTGTGCCTCGATGCGCCGCAGCATGTCCGCCGTCGAACCCGCAGGAACGTGGCAATAGGCCCAGGCGATATGTTTTCCGGCCGGCGCACGCGACGAGTCGAACAGTGTCGGCTGTACCAGCAGCACAAACGGACGCTCCGGCACGACGCCCGCCCATGCTTCCCGTTCCGAGCGCACAAGTTCGGCGAGCGTTCCACAGACGTGGACGGTCCCCGCGCGAGCGCATTCCGCTGCGCGCCACGGTATCGGACCGTCGAGCGCCCAGTCGACTTTGAAGACGCCCATCCCATATCGATATCGCTCCAGGCTGCGGCGGTAGGCCGCCGGTAATCGGCTGCCAGCCACGCGAAGAAAAGGGCCCGGCGACAGATCGCACAAGACGGCGCGTGCGGCGGGTAGCTGGTCCAACGACGTGATTCGGTGATTGGCAATCACCTCACCACCGAACGTCGCGAGGTGTGCGACGAGCGCGTCGGTCAGCTTCTGTGCTCCGCCGCGTGGAATCACCCAACCCACCAGATGCGCCATCGCACCAAGCACGAGGCCGAAACCGGCCGTCAGCGCACGATCGAGCGGCACCATTCCGTGCGCCGCGATTGCGCCGAACAGGGCGCGCGTTCGTTCCTCGACAAAGAGGCTTCTCGCCAATCCTTCGGCAGGACGCAGGGCACGGACACCAAATGCGGCCAGCGAAATTGGATGACGCGGCCATGTCACCGGACCGAGGGCCGCACGCTCGAGCCGAGGCCAGCTGTGGACGAGACCGCCAAACAGCCGCGCATACGCTCGCCTGTCGCTGCCAAGGCCTGCTGCCGTCTGTTCAACCGATCGCTCCACCACTGCAGCGGTTCCATCGTCGAATGGGTGTGCGAGCTGCGCCTTCGGCTCGATGAACTCGAGGCCGTATTTCTGCAGCGGCAGCGTCCTGAGAAACGGCGACGCAACCGCTGTCGCGTGCACCGCCGAGCAGATGTCGTGATTGAAACCAGGCAGCGTGAGTTCAGCCGATCGTGCGCCGCCGCCGATTGTTCGCTCCGCCTCGAAGACCGTCACCTTCCAGCCGGCCTGAGCAAGGGTGATCGCCGCCGCGAGGCCGTTTGGCCCCGAGCCGACCACGATGGCATCAGGTTGAGGCACGTCGCATCCGATCTATAGTCGTGCTTTGTGAATTGTGATTTGTGATCGACAAAATCACAAATCGCAATTCACAAATCGCAAATCGCGAATGGGCTACTGGTACTCGCGGTTCCTCTTCGAGCGGATGCTCGCGGCGATGTACCTCGTCGGGTTCGCGTGTGCCGCCAATCAATTCGTCCCGCTGCTCGGCGAACATGGCTTGCTGCCGGTGTCACGTTTTACGCAGCTTGTTCCGTTCCGCGCCTCACCGAGTTTGTTCTTCCTCTCGCCCACCGACACTGCGTTCCGCATTGCGGCATGGCTGGGCATCGTGCTCGCGGTGTTGACGCTGATTGGCTGGCCCCAGCAGCGTGGATCCGCCGCGTCCGCGGCGGTGTGGGGATTGATGTGGCTGCTCTATCTCTCGTTTGTGAACGTCGGCCAGACGTTTTACAGCTTCGGCTGGGAAACGTTGCTCCTCGAGAGCGGCTTTGTCGCGATCTTCCTTGGCGGCTCGGCGACCGCACCGAGCATGTGGCTGATCTGGATATACCGATGGCTGCTGTTCCGGGTCATGTTCGGCGCGGGATTGATCAAGATCCGCGGCGACTCCTGCTGGCGAGACCTGACATGTCTGAACTCCTACTTCGAGACGCAACCGATACCGAATGCGCTCAGTTGGTATTTTCACTGGTTCCCCGAGGCGGTGCACAAGGTTGGTGTCGCCTTCAACCATTTCGCCGAACTGGTCGTGCCGTTCGGGTATTTCGCGCCGCAGCCCTTGGCGGGGATCGCGGGGCTGCTGACGATCGCGTTTCAGGGGATCCTCATCGTGAGCGGCAACCTGTCGTGGCTCAATTGGCTGACGCTCACGCTTTGTATTCCCACCCTCGACGACCGGTTCCTGTTGTGGCTTCCAATATCAGCTCCCGTACTCCACGAACCTTCACTCGTTCACCGCGGAGCCGTTTACGCGCTGGCTGCGGTCGTCGCCGTGCTCAGCGTCGCGCCGACGCTGAACATGTTGTCCGCCTCACAAATCATGAACACCTCGTTCGAACCGTTTCACCTGGTCAACACGTATGGCGCGTTCGGCAGCATTACGCGGACACGCTATGAAATTGTGATCGAAGGTACGGATGACGAGGACGTGACGAGCACTACGAAATGGCGGGAGTACGAGTTCAAGGGGAAACCGGGAGATCCGTCGCGTCGACCGCCGCAGATCGCGCCGTATCACCTTCGCCTGGACTGGTTGATGTGGTTCGAAGCGTTTGCGCCGCGACCGCAGGACGAATGGTTTATTACGGTGCTTCAGCGATTGCTGCAAGGGGATGCGGCCACCCTATCGCTCTTTGCCACGAACCCGTTCCCTGACCGCCCGCCCCGCGTCCTGCGCGCGCGATACTACCGTTACTGGTTTACGACCGCAGACGAGCGCCGCCAGACGGGCCGATGGTGGAACCGGCAACTCGCTGGTGAATACGTACCGCCGATTACCCTCGCAGCCTTCGACCGATAGCCGACGCAGCAACCCACGCCGACGACCACGCCCACTGAAAATTGAACCCGCCGATCCGGCCATCGACGTCGAGCATCTCGCCAATCAAGTACAGGCCGGGGCGCACTCGCGATTCCATCGTTGCCGGGTCAATCTCGGCGAGCGGAATGCCGCCGGCGGTGACCTCGGCGTAGTTGTACCCACGGCTGTCACGCGCATCGAGCGGCGTCTCGAGCAGCGCATGAATCAATCGGCGTCTATCGTCGCGCTTCAGATGCGACAGCGTCGTCGAGGCATCGGCGCCCGCGCGCTCAGTCCAGACATCCGCCACTGCCGCCGGCACACGCGTCGCGATGACCGTTCGAACGAGCGCGCGCGGATGGCGGCGCTGCTCGGCAGTGAGCCACCGTTCGAGGGATGCGAACGTTTCGCCCGGCACAACGCTCACAACGACGGTTGCGTCGCGGCGTTCGAGCCGAGCTCTGAGCCAATGCCGCGAAGCGTTCAGGATTACCGGACCGCTGACGCCGAAATGCGTCCACAACATCGCTCCTGTGAGATGAACGGGCGATGCACCGTCCGAACGGACGGTGACCGCGGCCGGATGCGCAACGCCGGCCAGTTGCGCATGCGGCGAATCGTTGAGAACAAGGGGCACGAGGGCGGGCGTGGTCTCGACATATCCATGTCCGAACGAACGCGCGAATGCGTAGCCCGTCCCGTCGCTGCCGGTTTTTGGCAGCGATCGGCCGCCTGTCGCGAGCACAACTACTGGCGCGCGGTACACGCGTCCATCGCTGAGTGTGAGCACGAAGTCTTTTTCGTCTGACCGCTGAATGCCTGAGATTCGAGAGCCTGTGTGCAGTTCCGCGCCGGATGTGCTGACTGCGCTCATCAGCGCGTCGAGAACTGTACGCGCGCGGTTGCTCAGTGGGAACAATTTGCCATCCTCTTCCTCACGGAGCCTGACGCCGAGCTCTTCGAAAAAGGCGACTGCGCGAGAGGCAGGATACGCGCGGAGCACGTCGCGGATCACGCGCGAGTCACCGCCCCAGAAGTCGCGCTCGGTCACGACACGATTCGTCACATTGCAGCGCGATCCACCACTCACCAGAATCTTGGCGCCCACCGTCTTTGCGCTATCGACGCAAATCACGCGACGCGTGTGCGATGCGGCGCGCGCGCAGAACACGGCGGCGGCGAGCCCAGCCGCTCCGGCGCCGACAACGACGACGTCTGCAGTATCGATGTGATGCATTCAGCAGAGCCACTTCGCATACAGATGCGCTCGACGGGGCATACAACGTGCAATTTAGCGCAGGCGGGACGCGCGGCCTCCCAGGGCGGCGCGATCCAGGAATTTCGACGCGAAGCAGGAGGACAGGATGAAACGGTTCACATCACTCGCAGCCGCAGTTTTTACCGCGGCCTTCCTCGCGGCGGCGACCAGCGTCTCCGCGCAGGATTCCAACGTCGATCAGCGCACGTACCTCACCTTCAGCGGCCCGGTCCAGATGCCCGGTGTGACGCTGCCTGCGGCCAAGTACGTCTTTAAGCTTGCTCCGAGGGCGCTTCACAACGTGATGCAGGTCTTCGATGGTGAGGAGAAGCACATCATCGGTCAGTGGTTCTTCGTTCCGGTGGAGCGCACCAACGAAGAACAGGCCAAAGCGGATGGCAAGCCCGTCGTGATGTTCCGCGAAATGCCGGAGGGCACCACGCCGGCGGTTCATTACTTCTTCTACCCGACAGACCTTCGCGGGAAGGAGTTCATCTATCCGAAGGAGCAGGCGCTGAAGATCGCCGCGGCGACGCACGAAAAGGTGCTTGCAACCGACAGCGATGTCGCCAAGGGTGGCGAGGCGCATGTGTTCAGCGTTGAACCGAACGGCACCGAGTCGCAGTACGACCAGAACGCCAAGGCGTCCAATACGGTAAGCAACCCCGAGCCGTTCTCACCGGAGCCCTCGAAGGCCGAGCCGTCGACGGCGAGCCTGAACAGCCAGAGCGATCTGAATAACTCGCCGGCATCGGGCCCGCCCGCGCCCGCGCGGCAAGCTGTGGGCACGTCTGGGCAGAACCCGGCACCGGCACCCGCACCGGCGCCGCGTCAGCAGGCGTCGAGCCAGCTGCCGAAGACGGCCAGCCCCTATTTTCTGATCGGCTTCCTCGGTCTGCTCTCGCTTGCCAGCGGGTTCGGCCTGCGGCTGGCGCGTAATACCTACTAGGTCGTATCGTAGGGACGAACCAGGGATGAAGGCCGCACAGCGCGACTTTCGCCCTGGTTCATTCGAATCTTCCGTCGGGAGTGAAGTGAATGGAGCGGCCGCGAACGCACATTCTCTTGATCGCTGTGGTCACTGCTGCCCTTCCCCTTCTCAGTGCGGCGCAGGAGCCCTCTCCCGCGGCGCAGCCGCCCGAGGAGCAGCAGGTTTTCAGAGCGGGCGCCGAGCTCGTCGTGCTCCACGTCAATGTATTCAACGGCCGCAGCGATGCGGTGCCGAACCTGCCGCAGAACGCGTTCAGCGTCTATGAAGACGGCAAGCCGCAGGACATCTCATTTTTCGAAGCCGGTGACGTTCCGGTCACTGTTGGACTCGTGATCGACAACAGCACCAGCATGCTGACCGAGCGCGAGCTCGTGTTCGCGGGAACGAAGGCGTTTGCCGACTCGAGCCATCCCGAGGATCAGATGTTCGCCGTCGTGTTCAACGAACATGTCCGCCTCGGACTCCCCAGCTCGGTTGAGTTCACGACCAATCGCCTGCAGCTGGTCGGTTCCCTCGCCCGCTTTACGCCAGGCGGAAAAACGGCGCTCTATGATGCGGTGATCGCGGGTCTCGATCAGCTCGACAAAGGTGCATACCAGAAACACGTGCTGGTCGTGCTGAGCGACGGCGGCGACAATGCCAGCGAGCACAGCGAGAAAGAAATGCTGCAACGCGTGGAGGCGAGCAGCGCATTGATTTACACCATCGTCGATCCGGGTGTGTTCACGCCGGGTGAAGGCAATCGCGGGGTGCTGCGGCGTCTCGCGAAGCTCTCCGGCGGTCTCGCCTACTTCCCCAAAGGTGAACGCGAGCTGGTCGAGAACTTCGCCGAGATCGCGGGCAATATCCGCCGCGGTTACAGCATCGGTTACGCGCCGGGCAGCAGCAGCCACGAACACAATCGGCCGCACCGTGTGAAGGTCACGGTCCGCGTGCCGGGCCGCAGCGATTTATCCGTGCGAGTGCGCAATGGGTACGCGGAGTCCGATTCGCCTGGAACTCGATGACCGCGGCTTGGCGCCGAGCAGGCGCGCCGCGCGTTCGCGCCGCAAGACACTGCGGTGGGCCGAACGACTGCTGATCCTCATCGGCGTCCTGTGTCTGGGCTATTTCTTATACACATACGCCGAGGCAAGTCTGTATCAGGCGTTCGAAGATCGCGAACTCGACAAGATTCTGAATGAGGAAGTGGCGCCTGCCCCTGACGCTGCCGAGCGGCGCACCTTCGCGCCGGGCAGCACGGTGGGGCGCATCGAAATTCCACGTCTCGGCGTGTCGGCCGTGATCCGGGCCGGAAGCGACGCGCGGACGCTGCGTCTGGCGGTTGGCTACATCCCCAGCACGGGCCTGCCCGGCAAGCGCGGCAACTTCGGACTTGCCGGTCACCGCGATACGTTCTTCCGCAAACTGCGCGATATCAATCCGGACGACGAGATTCGAATCGTCACGGCAGACGGCGCGTTCCGCTACTACGTCCAGCGTACGAGCATCGTGATGCCAGAGGACGTGTGGGTTCTGGATCCCACGAACTATCCCGCGCTGACGCTCGTCACCGGTTATCCGTTCAACTACATCGGCTCGGCACCAAAGCGTTTCATTGTGCGGGCCGCTCTTCAGGCAACCGAGACACCTGCGCGCTCGACCCTCTCGAAGCCTGACGCGTCGGTCGCTGCCCTCCGTGCGAAGCCCTCGAGACCGCGCGCGGCAGGTGCAGCAAAGAACTCGGCTGCGCGGTCGACGGTATCCAAATCTCCGCGCACGAAGGGTAAGGTCGTCCGCGCGAAAACCACCACGGCTTCCGCAAACGCAAAGCGCGTCCGCGCCACCAAGCTTCGGGCGACAAATTAGTTCCCCATATAATGCGGAATTAAATCCCGAACTCGGTTGTATCGGGCCGCGTCCATCCGATGATTCTGGCAATCTACAACCCGAAGGGTGGCTGCGGTAAGACGACGACCGCAGTGAATCTGGCAACCGATCTTGCGCGCCGCGGTCGATCGGTGCTGCTCGTGGATCTCGAGGCGGACATGGGCGCGTCGATCTCGGTCGGTGTCGGACCCCGTCACTCTCACCCGTCGATATTCGAGTTGCTGCTCAACCAGCGCCGCCCTGCTGACGGCGTCCGCCCCGTCAGCCGCGTACCGAACCTGCATCTGGTCCCCGGCTCGCCCGCGCTGGCTGGCATTAGCACCGCGCTCCGCAACGTCCGGCAACCTGAACGTCGACTCGCCGACTGCATCCGGCCTCTGGCGGCATCGGTCGACGACGTCATCATCGACTGTCCGAGCAATTTCACGGTGCTCTCGCTCGGCGCTACGTCGCTGGCGGAGCATCTGCTGGTCCCGATTCGCTCCGACTATCTGTCGCTCGAATCGCTCGCACACTTTCTACGGTGGTATCGCGATCGCAGCGCGCACGTGTCGGGCAACGCGCGTATTGCCGGCATCCTGCTGACGATGGTCGATCACCGGCAGGAGGCGACACGGGAGATCATCGACATCATCCGGATGCACAATCGGCAGGGCGTCCTTCAAACCGAGATTCCCGTCGATCCGCGAGTACCCGAAGCGCCGTCCCATGGGCTTCCGTTGGTGCTGTATGCGCGTTCGCGCGCCGCGCGCGCCTACCAACGGCTCACGATTGAAGTGGAGCAGCGCGTCGAGCGCGACCGTCGGCGCGCGTCAGCGCGTCGCTGAGGCTTGCCCGGGCGCGCGATCCTGCTTTAGGATTGTCGCGCCTTCTTCCACTCTGAACTTACTTACGTAATAATTGAAGGGCATCCCCGCCGCTCCTCCGGCTCTTGGGGCGCAGTATCCGAACTTTGGGACTCAGGATCCACATGGCTATGCGAACACCAGGAAAGCGAATCGGCAAAAGCGGCGAGGACATCTTCGTTCCCCACCACGAGGCCGCCAACACGGACAGACCCAACAAGAAGCGCGGGCGGCGCCCGTCTCACACGGAGCACTGGACGAAGGTGACCGTCGTCCTGTTCGATCGCCAGATTGTGTTCCTCGATCGCCTTGGCGCCGACATCCGGGCGGCGAGCGGCGTCGCCATCAGCCGCGCGCACGTGATTCGCGCGCTGATCGACGCGCTCAGCGAATCGGATCTTGATCTGACGGGCACGCGCTCGGAAGCCGACCTCAAAGCCATCCTTACGGCACGGCTCGGACGCTATCGCGTCTGATTCATTGGGTTCATTGGGTTCAATTGGTTCAGTCGAACCGAGAACCCGATGAACCCTTTGAACCGAATGAACCGCTTGAACCCAGACATTGTCGGCGGCGTGACGACGTTCGTCACGATGTCGTACATCGTCGTGGTCAACCCCGCCATCCTGTCGGGCAGCGGCACCGGGATGCCCTTCGCGGGCGTATTGAGCGCGACCGTGCTGGTCGCGTTCAGCATGACATTGCTGATGGGCCTCTACGCGCGGCTTCCGTTTGCAGTCGCGCCGGGCATGGGGCTCAACGCATTTTTCGCGTACACGATCGTGTTGCAGCAGAAGGTGCCGTGGCAGACAGCCCTCGGCATGGTGTTCTGGGCGGGCGTCCTCTTCCTGCTGATTTCCGCGACGCCGCTGCGCGAACGGATTGCCACAGCGATTCCGCCAAACCTGCGGCTGGCGACCGCAGCCGGAATCGGCCTCCTGCTCACCTTCATCGGCCTGCGCAATGCGGGGCTGATCGAGCCCGATGCGGCAACGATAGTGCGGCTCGGCGCGATCGATTACCGATCCGCGTTCTTGGTCGTTGGTGTGGTCGCGGCAGTGGCGCTGATGCGCCGCAACAACCCGCTTGCCTTTCTCACATCGATCTTCGTTGTGACCTTCCTCTCGTGGGCATTTGGGTACACCAGACCGCCGCAGGAGATCGTCAGCTTTCCCGATTTCTCGTCGGCGGCCCTCAAACTCGACGTGTTTGGTGCCCTGCAACTGAGCCTGCTGCCTGCCATCGTCTCCATTCTTTTCACCGACCTGTTCGATTCGCTCTCGACGTTCATCGGTGTCGCGACAGCCTCTGGACTGACGGAGTCGGATGGCCGGCCGCTCAACCTACGACGCGGCCTCATGGTCGATTCCGTTGCGACGCTGGTGGCAGGACTCGCCGGGACATCGTCCGGCACGGCATATGTCGAGAGCGTGGCAGGGATCCGAATGGGCGGCCGGACGGGACGCGCGTCGGTCGTAACGGCACTTTGCTTCCTGCCGTGTTTCTTTCTTTCACCGCTCGCCGCGTCGGTGCCCACGTATGCCACCGCGCCGGTGCTCGTGCTCGTGGGAGTCGCGATGTTTCAGATGGTCGGCCACATCAATTTCACAGCCATCGAAGACGCATTACCGTCGTTCGTGACACTCGTGCTCATTCCGCTGACGTTTTCGATTACCCAGGGGATCCTCTGCGGCTTCATTCTCCAGGCGCTCCTCTACGCGTGCGTCGGCCGCGCACGTGAGGTGCCCGTGGCCTTGTGGCTGCTCGCCCTGCTTTCGCTCGGACTTTTGCTGATCCGCTGATCGAGGTTCACTGGGTTCATTAGGTTCATTAGGTTCAGAGGGTCCTGTTCGGTGGGTTCGTACGGTTCGGAATGGTTCAAGCGCTGACGTTCACCCATGGTTCAATACGTTCCACTCACTCACTACCCGCTCGAACCCACGCGGTCGTGAACCTCTTGAACCTAATGAACCTAATGAACCCAATGAACCCAGTGAACAGGACCCCCTGAACCCATTGAACCCATTGAACCCAAACGACCCGACGGTTTTATGGCGAATGACGCGCGGCAGATCGACCGCGCACGCGACGATTTTTCCAGGCGAGGGGCAGACCACGCTTACTTGGTTCTTTGATGGCGTGATGGACCGCGCCGAGAACTACGAGTCGATGGAGCTTGCGCTCGCCCGCGCCGATGAAATCCGCGGCGTCCTCGAGCGGGACGGCTGGCAGATGGCCTGACCCGGTATGATGGTTCGAGTGCCCGCTCCAGTCAGGGTTCACAAAACAGTCGGTGTCAGAGTTGGCCGCGTCCAGGTCGGCGGCGGCGCGCCAGTCGTCGTTCAGTCGATGACGATGACCGATACCGCGGATGCCGCGGCGACGGCGCAGCAGTGCATCGAACTGGCGGACGCCGGCTCAGAGATGGTCCGCGTGACGGTGAACGTGCCGGAAGCGGCCGCGGCGGTCCCTGAAATCAAGCAGCGGATGCTTGACGCCGGCTGCGAAGCACCGTTGATTGGCGACTTTCACTACAACGGGCATCTGCTGCTGACGCGTTATCCCGACTGCGCGAACGCACTCGACAAGTACCGCATCAATCCAGGAAATGTCGGCACCGGACGACGGCGCGACGAGCAGTTCGCGACGATCTGCAAGGTTGCCATCGATCACGGCACGCCGGTGCGCATCGGCGTGAATGGCGGCTCACTCAACCAGGAGCTCGTCGTCTCGAAGATGCAGGAGAACACCGACCGCGCGCTCGGTCGTTCCTCCGAAGACGTTCTCAACGAGTGCATGGTGATTTCGGCGTTGCAGTCCACCGAGCTCGCGCTCGAGACGGGGATGCGCAAAGACCAGATCATCATCTCGTGCAAGGTCTCGCGGCCGCGCGACCTGATCGCGATCTATCGCGAGCTCGCGCGGCAGACCGATCAGCCGCTGCATCTGGGACTGACCGAAGCCGGCATGGGCACCAAAGGCGTCGTGTGGTCGGCTTCGGCCATGGGCGTGCTGCTGAACGAGGGAATCGGCGACACGATCCGCGTCTCGCTCACCCCGCGGCCAGGCGGCGATCGGCGCGAAGAGGTGTACGCGGCGTGCGAGCTGCTCCAGGCGCTGGGACTGCGGTCGTTTTCTCCCAGTGTCACCGCGTGTCCGGGATGCGGCCGCACCACGAGCTCGACGTTCCAGGAACTGGCCGAACGGACCCAGGACTACATCCGCAGCCGCATGCCTGAATGGAAAGTGCGCTACGAAGGCGTTGAGACGCTGACGCTCGCCGTGATGGGGTGCGTCGTCAACGGCCCCGGCGAATCAAAGGCGGCCAACATCGGGATCAGCCTGCCGGGGACTGGCGAAGCGCCCAATTGTCCCGTGTTCATCGATGGCGAGCACTTCACAACGCTTCGTGGCACCTACGACGAGCTCGCCGAGGGATTCCGCGCGCTTGTGGACAATTACGTCGCCTCCCGTTATCCCGAACGTTCGGATCGTTCGGGACGTTCGGGACGTTCGAATCGTTCATAACGTTCGGATCGTTCGCGTTCTGCCCTACGATCGACTCGCGGAAAACCCCTAGACAATCGACGCCGAGTCGGGTAAAACGCGAGCGTTATGGACGGATTTCGAACGATCCGAACGATTCGAACGAGGCTCCTTTGGGCGGCGGCCGTCGTCATCGCCTTGGCCGTCCCTCTCAGCGCTCAGGCTCCTCCCCAGACGAACCAATACGACCGCGCACAAATTGCTGCCGGAGGCATCCTCTACGGCCAATGTGTGATGTGTCACGGCCCGAACGGCGACCAGATTCCGAACGTCGACTTGCGCCGCGGACAGTTTCCGACCGTCGTTTCCGACGCGGATCTCGTCCGCCTCCTGGCCACCGGCAAACCGGGGTCGGGAATGCCGTCGTTCCCGATGTTGCGGACCGATGAAGTGACCGCACTCATCGCGTTCATCCGGTCCGGATTCGACGCGACGGGCGCAGCCGTGAAAATCGGCGACCCGGCACGCGGCGAAACACTGTTTTCCGGCAAAGGCGGATGTGCAACGTGCCACCGCGTCAACGGGAAGGGGCCGTATACCGCAACCGATCTCAGCGAGATTGGTCTGATCCGCAAGCCGACCTCGTTGGAGCGGGCGTTGGTCGATCCGGTCGGGTCGATCATTCCGGCGAATCGATCGGTTCGCGCCGTCACACGCGACGGCCGGACGGTTCGTGGACGTCGGCTCAACGAGGACTACTACACCGTTCAATTGATCGACGAACAGTCGCGACTGGTGTCGCTCGTCAAGGCGGATCTACGGTCGTTCGAAGTCATTCAGGCCTCATCGATGCCCTCGTACGGAACAACGTTGACGGCAGACGAGCGAGCCGATCTCATCGGCTATCTGTTGTCACTGAAAGGGCGCTAGCCGTGAAGAAGCTGACGAAACTCTTCGCAGGGCTGTTGCTGATCGCAGCCTCCTATCGTCTCGACGCGCAGGTCACTTCCGACCGCATCCTTCGCGCGGCCGATGAGGCGCAGAACTGGCTCACCTACAACGGCGGGTATATGAGCCAGCGGTACAGCCTGCTCAAGCAGATCGACACGTCGAACGTGAAGAACCTCGAGCTGAAGTGGATGATGCAGAACCAGGTGTTTGGGCCCTGGGAAACGTCGCCGCTCGTGGTCGACGGTGTCATGTACCTCACGCAGCGCCCCAACGACGTGATCGCGCTCGACGCGAAGACCGGCCGGATGTTCTGGCTGTACCGCTACACGAACTCCGGTCGCCAGACGGTGTGCTGCGGCGCGGAGAGCCGTGGCGTTGCGATCCTCGGCGACACGCTCTTCATGGGCACACTCGACGCGCACCTTGTCGCCATCGACACGAAGAACGGAAAGCCGTTGTGGAACAAGGAGGTCGCTGACGACAAGCTCGCCTACTCGGTCACCGTCTCACCGCTCGTCGTGAAGGACAAAGTGATTATCGGCGTCGGCGGCGCCGAGTACGGCATCCGCGGATTCGTGGCCGCCTACGATGCGAAGACGGGCCGCGAAGTCTGGCGCTTCTACACGATTCCTGGCAAGGGTGAACCGGGAATCGAAACGTGGTCGGGAGACGGGTACGAGCACGGCGGCGGTTCCATCTGGGTGACCGGCTCGTATGACCCTACGTTGAACCTGACGTACTGGGGCGTCGGCAATCCCGGCCCGGACTACAACCCGGATCAGCGTAAGGGCGACAACCTGTATACCGATTCCGTGGTCGCGCTCGACGCCGACACGGGCAAGCTGAAGTGGCATTACCAGTTCACGCCGAACGACCCGTACGACTACGACTCAGTGCAGGTGCCCGTGCTCGCCGATCTGATGTGGAAAGGGTCGATGACAAAGGCGATGCTGTTTGCGAATCGCAACGGCAACTTCTACGTGCTCGATCGCGAGAACGGCCGCTTCCTCTCGGGCACGCCGTTCGTGAAAGTGAACTGGATGAGCGGCTGGGACGAAGGCGGGCGGCCGATCCTGACGCCGCAGCCTCCCGGTGTATCGACCTACCCGGGTAATCAGGGCGGGACCAACTGGTATTCCCCGTCCTACAGCCCGCGAACGGGACTCTTCTATGTCTCGGCGTGGGAAAACTACGGGTCGATCTATCGCAAGGAGAACACTCCGTACCAGGCGGGACGACGCTTCAACGGCGGTGGCTTTCAGGTGACGGCGCCGAATCCCGACGCTCCAGGAATGCGGCGGTATCCAATCAACGATTGGACCGACGCCGTCGGTCACGGCGCGGTCATCGCCATCGATCCGAAGACCGGACAGCCAAAATGGAAGTTCCAGATGTACGACGTCACTGACGGTGGCATCCTGACGACTGCGGGCGACGTGCTCTTCACCGGTAACCGCGAGGGATATTTCCACGCACTCGATGCACGCACCGGCGCGGTGCTGTGGAAGGCCGCTCTCGGCGGCGCGGTTATGAGCGCGCCCGTCACCTATGCCATCGACGGCAAGCAGTACGTCATCGTCAACTCGGGCAACGTGATGGCGACGTTCGGACTGCGGGAATAAATCGTTCGGGTCGTTCGCGTCGTTCTTTTTTTCCGTCAAAAAACGGCCGGATTCCCGGCCGTTGTCTGCCGTCACGGTCCTATTCCCTTCACGTTTTGGGGCCGACTAACTAATAACGGGGGCCCCTCTCCAACTGATGAAAAAGCGTGTTGCCACCGCGCGCGCGGACAGCGAGGCGTTGTGGGAGTGGAATCTGGATTCAGATCGGATTCACTTCTCTCCGCGATGGATTTCGCTTGCCGGCTGCGAGGAGCACGAAGTCGGCAACACGCCCGACGAGTGGCTGAGCAGGGTTCACCCTGAAGAATTGCCGGACGTGCTGCGTAATCTCGAGGCGGCGCGCGCCGACGACGGCGACGAACTCGAATTCCGGCACCGCCTCCGGCACAAGGACGGCCGGTATCGCTGGACCGTGTGCCGCGCATCGGTCGTGCGCGACGGTCGCGGAATGGCCGTCCGCCTGACGGGCACTCACGCGGACATCACCGTCGAGACCGTCACCGACAGGCTCACCGGACTGCCGAATCGCCTGCTGCTGATCGATCGTCTCGCGCACTCGATCGAGCGGGCGCAGAAATACGAAGGGTTCCACTACGCGCTGCTGCTCGTGGATCTCGGCGGGCAGTCATCGGCTCCGCTGCTGACCGCTGCCGCGCGGCGTCTGGAGACCAGCCTTCGCATCGCGAATGCCACTCCTACCCTTCGCAGCAACGACATCGTGGCGCACATCGAAGGCGACCAGTTCGCCGTCCTGCTCGACGGCTTGAAAGCCGTCAGCCATGCAAAGGTCGTTGCCGATCGCCTCCTCAAGGAGATGCTCGCGCCCTTCACGATGAACGGTCGTGAAGTGTTTCTCTCCGCGAGCGTCGGGGTCGCCGTGAGTGCCACCGGCTACGCGCAGGCCGAGGACGTGCTCCGCGATGCGGAGACGGCGCTGCATCGGGCACGGATACTGGGCGGATCGCACTGCGAAGTGTTCGATACCGCCATCCTGCAGTCGCACCAGGCCGAGCTGCAGCTGGAGGGCGACCTCAAGGAGGCGCTCGAGCGCCGCGAGTTCCGCCTGTTGTATCAGCCGATCGTGTCGATGGCCTCGAACCAGATCATCGGATTCGAGGCGCTCGTGCGATGGCACCATCCTGTCCTCGGCGTCATCTCACCGGTCGACTTCATTCCCATCGCCGAGAGGACGGAATTGATCATCCCTCTCGGCGAATGGATTCTGCGCGAGGCCTGCATCCGTCTCAAGGCATGGCAGGACAACCCGTCGTTTCCGACCGACCTCTGGATGTCCGTCAACCTTTCGGGCGTGCAGCTGAAGGACCCGACACTCGTCCAGCGCGTCGGCGCGGCGCTGAGCGACGCCGGCCTGCAGTCACGAAGCCTCGTCCTGGAACTGACGGAAAGCATGGCGATGGAGAATCCGACCGGCGTGAAGAGCCTGCTGATGGAGCTCCGTTCCACTGGCGTCCGCATCAGCATCGACGACTTCGGCACGGGGTACTCCTCGCTGGCGCACCTGCGGCAGTTTCCGGTTGATGCGCTCAAACTCGACCGCTCCTTTGTCCGTGGCATCGAAGCGCGTCAAGACGGCGCCGCGATCGTCGGGACGTTGACGGACATGGCGCTGCAACTGGGACTGCACGTGGTGGCCGAAGGCATCGAGAACGAACAGCAGCTGGCACTCCTTCGCTCGCTGAGGTGCCACGCCGCGCAGGGTTACCTGTTCGCAAGGCCGCTTGATGAAGTCAAAGCCACTGAAATTCTCAGTACCGGGCTTGCTCCGCGAGTCAGCGTTGCGAAACGGAGGAAGCGTTCAGCCACGCTGACCTCAATAGGCAAATGGAGACAGCCATCAGCACACACGTGGCGCTGGGCCCCAGCCGCCGTCGCCGCGTTGCTCGCCCTCGCCGCACTGTCATCTCTGCCTGTTGCCCTCGAGCAACCAGCCGTACCGAATCTTCCCAGCCCACCCGTCCCTCCGATCGCCTTGAGCCCGAGATCGAGCGTTATCGCTCGCGCACCCGTATCCCGTGCGGCGGCGCCGGCACCGGGTTCGCGCGCGCGACCGCTCGCGCCGGACTCCGCGAGCAATCAGAACCCACCAATCCCGCACGAGCCGGAAACCCAATCGCCAAATCCTGCGTCACTCTCCATCCACGTGATGCACTATCACCGAGTGGGGCATTGTCTCGGCCGCCTGGTTGCCACTCGAGCGGGGATGGCGTTTGTTCCCGACAGCAAGACAAGCGGGGACGCCTTCGACTTCAAGTACAACGAATTCGTCCACCTTGTGCAGGACGACACGCTGACCATCAAGTCGAACACGAGAACGTACCGGTTCAAGGCGATCGTCGACAAAGCGGACAGCGACCCTACGCTCGACCAGTTTGAGGCGCGAATCAAGCACTGGCGGTGAATCAGGCTACCCTAATGCGACGCGCGGCTGGACGCATGCAATGAAGGATGCGTAGCGGGCAGTCTACTGACCGGATTCAATTTGCAGACCGTTTGCGACGTCCTTCACACCTGGCGCGGCCTTCGTCATGTCGCCGACACGAGTCTTTTCGTCGACGCTCCGCACCTCACCTTTAATGGCGACCATGCCGTTGGCCACCTCGAAGTTGATGTCGCGCTGTTTGAGAGTCGGATCGTTGTCGATGATCCGGTCGAGGTTGTTCTGAATATCGCGGTCGAGGTCGCCAGCGGTCGTATCGTTGAGCCCTTTGACGGTGAGCTCGTTGAGCACGCGGCCGCTGGTGCCGACGACGGCATCGGCGACTTCTTCCGCGCGTGAGCGCTCGGCCATCGAGCCGACGATGCCTTTCAGGTGCACGATGCGCTCGTCGTTGTCGACTTTGACCTCGACCTGATGCATGTTGGCTTGATCGAGTGCCTTGCGCAGCGTGTCTTTCGTCTCCGGAGCGCGATGACACGCCAATCCGAGACACACCGCCGCCGCAGTCGTCATGCAGACACTGAATTTCATAGAGCGCCCTCCACGCCAGAGACCTGAATTAGCAAATGGCGGTCCCGGCGCGCGGATGAGCCTACAGTCCAGGTCATCGTGGATGCAGCCGCAACGTGTTGTTGGATAAGGAGAGTAACAATGACACGCATCATTTCGTGGGGCGCCGGAATCCTGGCGGCAGCCCTCGTCATGGCGACAGCATCAGGCCGGATCCACGCCCAGATCGGAACGACGACGCACAAACGCACATTCCTCACTTTCAGCGGCGCGGTGCAGGTGCCCGGTGCCACGCTGCCTGCGGGCACGTACGTGTTCCGGCTCGCGACTCCCGACGATCAAATGGTGTGGCAGGTGCTCGACGCCAGTGAGCGTCACGTCCTCGCTTCGTTTTTCTACGTGAGCACCGGCGATCGCACCACTCAGGAACAGAATCGCGCGAACGGCAAGCCCGTCGTCCGGTTCTATGAAACACCGCGTGGCGTCATGCCGGCGTTGAAGGTTCTGTACTATCCGTGGGATTCCGTCGGGTATGTCTTCCTCTATCCGAAATCGCAGGCCACTGAGCTCGCGGCGATCACAAAGCAGCCCGTTTTCGCCACAGACAGCGACCCCGCAAAGAGCCGACTTGCGCACGTGATGACGGTTCAACCAGACTCAGATGCTGCGTCGCGGCCCGTCGAAGCGGCGAAACAGTCCCGCTGATTGCGCGCCAGTACGCACCACAAGCTGCGGCGACCGATCACGACCATCTGCCACCCCGCCGCAGGCTACGCCTGGTGCTCTTTTACTGATCCTGATAGGTGATGAGGCGCACGCTGCGCTGGCGTGTGAAGTAGGCGGTCGCCCACTCAATCATGACAACCAGCCGATTGCGAAAACCGATCAGCTCGAAGATGTGCAGAAACAGCCAGGCAAGCCACGCGATCGGGCCTGAGAACCGAAGGCCTCGGATATCGGCAATGGCCGAGCCGCGGCCGATGATCGCCATGCTTCCCCGATCGTGATAGACGAAGGGTTGCGCCGGTTTGCCGCGCAGGCGCCGCACAATCGTCCGTGCAGCGTGCGTGCCGCCCTGCATCGCGACCTGCGCGACGCCAGGCAGTTGATGCCCCTCCGCATCCAGAAAGGCGGCAGCGTCACCAATCACGAACGCTTCGGGGTGACCCGGCACCGACAAATCGCGTTCGACCATGACGCGGCCGGCGCGGTCGAGAGGGACTCCAAGCGTCATGGTAATCGGCGACGCGGCGACACCCGCCGTCCAGAGGATCGTCCCCGCCTCGAGCCGCTCTGTTCCGAGCATCACCCCACCGGCATCCACCCCCGTGACGCGTGTATTTTCACGGACTTCGACATGCAGCCGCACAAGCGAGCGACGCGCCGCGTCGCGCAGCGAGGGTGCGAACGCCGGCAGAATCGTGGGTCCTGCCTCGATCAGCACGATGCGCGTCGTATGCGTGTCGACGTTGCGGAATTCGGCGCGCGTCTGCCGCGCGATCTCCGCGAGCGTGCCGGCCAGCTCGACACCGGTCGGTCCGCCGCCGATGAGCACGAACGTCAGGAGGCGCTGCTGTCGTACGCCGTCCGCCTCGCGTTCCGCCTCCTCGAACGCCACGAGGATGCGGCGCCGGATGGCGAGTGCATCTTCGAGCGTCTTCAAGCCCGGAGCATGGATACCCCATTCGTCATGCCCGAAGTAGGTGTGGCTCGTTCCCGTTGCGACGATCAGATAGTCGTAGCTGATCACAGCCTCATCCTCGAGGATGATGCGACGACTGCTGAGATCGATCGACCTTACGTCGCCGAGCCATATACGTGTATTCGCGGCGTGGCGCAGGATCCACCGGATAGGCGAGGCGATGTCTCCGGGCGAAAGCGTCGCCGTCGCGACCTGGTAGAGCAGAGGCTGAAACAGATGATGGTTGTGGCGGTCCACCAGCGTGACGCGCACAGGCGCCTTTCGCAGCGCCTTGGCGGCGTTCAACCCTCCGAAACCTCCTCCGATGATCACGACATGCGGCAGCATTTGGAATAATGTTCCTTAACGATAAGTCATGAAATCGTCTACTTTCACGACCGAACACGCCGTCGAAACAATCTGTCCACTCGACTGTCCTGATGGGTGCAGCCTCGAGGTGGTGGTGCGGGATGGACGCATTGCGTCGATCGACGGGACGCACGTCAATCCGAACACTGATGGCTACATCTGCGCGAAGGTCCGCCGGTTTCCTGAGCGCGTCTACGGTCCCGATCGACTGGTGTATCCCGCGATCCGAAAAGGGCCAAAGGGACTGGGAAGCTTTCAGCGCGTGTCGTGGGAAGAAGCGCTTGCGACCGTTGCGGAACGGCTGCTCGAGGTGAAACGCACGTCGGGCGGCGAAGCCATCCTCCCTTACTCCTACGGCGGTTCGAATGGTTTGCTGACGCAGGATACGAGCGACGCGACGCTCTTCAGACGCCTGGGTGCCTCGCGCCTTGCGCGGACCGTGTGCGCCGCGCCGACCGGCGCCGCCAACCTTGCGATGTACGGCAAGATGCCTTCCGTCACGTACGCCGACTTTCCCGAATCGCGGCTCATCATCCTGTGGGGCGGAAATCCCTCGACGTCGGGAATCCATCTTGTCTCACACATCCGCGATGCCCAGCGCCGCGGTGCAACCCTCATCGTCATTGACCCGCGCACGACGCCGCTCGCCAAACAGGCTGACATTCACCTTGCGGTCAGGCCCGGGACGGACCTGGCCGTGGCGCTCTCCATTCACCGTTTTCTGTTCGAGGAAGGACACGCGGACGAGGCATTCCTGCAGACACACGCCCGCGGCGCCGAGCGGCTGCGCGAGCGTGCACGCGAGTGGACGTTCGAACGTGCCGCCGCCGAAGCCGACCTGTCGGTCGACGCACTACGCCGAATCGCGGAGCTGTATGCCGCAACGCGTCCGGCAGTGATCCGGTGTGGCTACGGCCAGGAGCGAAACCGCAACGGCGGCAGCGCGTCGCTTGCGATCCTGGCGCTCCCCGCAGTCGCCGGCAAATTCGGTGAACGGGGTGGTGGCTACATGATGAGCAACTCGGCCTCCTGGGGCATCACCAACACGTGGACTGGCGCCGCCGAACCTGCGACACGCATCGTCAACATGACCCAGCTCGGGCGTGCTCTGACCGAAGGCGATCCCGCGATTCAATTGCTGTTCGTCTACAACAGTAACCCCGCGGTGACGACGCCCGATCAGCGACGGGTGCTGCGCGGCCTCGAGCGCGACGATCTGTTTACGGTGGTGTTCGAGCAGGTGATGACCGACACCGCACGGTACGCCGATGTGCTGCTGCCGAACACGACGTTCCTCGAGGGTTATGACCTGGTGAAATCATACGGACCCTGGACGCTTGGCCTGAGCCGCCCAGTCATCGAACCGGTGGGCGAGTCGCGGTCGAATGCAGAAGTCTTCGGCGATCTGCTTGAGCTGACCGGATTGCGTGAAGACTCCGATCCGCGAGGCGAACTGGAGGAGATGCTACACGTCCTCGATTGCCTGCCTGGAACGACGGGCGATGAGGTACGGGACAACGGTATGGCGAAGCCACCGTTCAACGGCCGGCCGATTCAGTTTGTCGACGTCTTCCCGCGAACACCTGATCGGATGATTGACCTGTATCCGGAGGCGCTTGCGCAGGAGGCGCGCGCGGGGCTTTACATCTATCAGCCGGATCCCGGAACACACGAATTCCCGCTCGCGTTGATCTCTCCCGCGAGCGACAGGACGATCAGCTCGACACTGGCAGAAATTCCGCGGCCCGAAGTGCGCCTCCTGATGCATCCGGAGGACGCCGCGACGCGCGGTATCGCAGACGGCGACGAGATTCGCATCTACAACCAGCTTGGTGAAGTGCGATGCAAGGCGAGCCTTGGTAGTTGGATTCGCCCTGGCGTCGTGTCGCTGCCAAAGGGAATCTGGCGACGGCACACCACGAATGGCTACACAGGCACGTCGCTCGTGCCCGATTCGCTCACCGATATCGGCGGCGGCGCCTGTTTCAACGACGCGAGAGTGGAGGTGGAGTGCGTCGGCTCCGGGCTACAGGCTTCGGGCTCCCGGAGGCCTTAGTCGGAAGTCTGAAGCCTCGTACCGGAAGCCGGGAGCCTGGAGCCAGAAGCCTAGTAATTGAAGAAGAAGATCAGATCCAGCCCACCGCGCTCGACGCGCCGGAACGCGTTCCGCTGCTGTGAGCCGGTGGCATCTGAGACGGTTCCCTGCAGCCGAAGGAAGTTCATCAACTGATATTCGAGAATGAACTCCGTCGCCTGCTCGGCACCGAACCCCTGACGCAGGCGGACGAACATTCCCTTGCTCACCTGCTGACCAAGGGTGACACTCGGGCCAAGACCGTTCTCCCCGGCCGCCTGGATCTCGAACTCGTCGAGGTTGAGCGCGCCGCTGATCGCTGCCGACAGGCCCGATACTAAATAGCCGCCGGCCAGCTCCTGGGCGCGGACGGCGAGCGCGACCTGCTGTCCTTCACCGAGCTCGTTGGTCGGAATGCTGAAGATGATGAGCGACAGAATGTCGGATTCGTCCTGAGGCGGATTGCTGCTGAACGACAATTCCGGCTGCAGCACCGAACCACGCACATGGACGAATGTCTCGACTCCCTGAATCACGCGGCTCGCCGTGAGATCCAGCAACGGATCGATGACGTTGGTGCCCTGGAACCGGATACGGCCATCCCGCACGATCTCGAATCGGCGCCCCTGGAACGTGTAGCTGCCGCGAATGGTGTTGACCTCGCCGATCAGCCTGAGCCCTGCGCCGGGCGCCTTCTCGGCCGATACTGCGCCCCCGACGTATGCGTTCATGTCGCCGACGTCGATCGGTGCGTTCGCTGGCTTGATGTTGTTCCCCTTCAGCAGCAGGTCGCCGGGAATCGCGAGGCCGAGCCGAAGATCCAACGCGTCGAACATCCCCGGAAGCGGCGGCGTTGTCGGCTCAGGACCCGCTGAATTCTCCGGCGCGATCTCGGTTGCCGTCGTCGAGTACGCGCTGCGGCTGCTCGCGATGCGGAGAATGTCGGCCACATCAATGGTCCCCGGCTCCACTTCGACCGACCCTTCGACCTTCGGTTCGCGGACGGTGCCGGTAATGTGCACGTCGGTGTCGAATTTGAGGTCCGCTGTCTTGTTAGCCACGATCTTGAAGTCGTCGGACTGAACCTTGATGTCGACTTCTCCAACGGAGCGCTCGTGCACGGCGAGGCTGCCGCCAATCGTCATTGGTTGCTTGTTCTTGTCGAGGATCCGGAATTCGCTGATCGTGACCAGGTCCGGCTTGAGATCGATCCTCGTATCCAGACCCGAATAAGACGTACCGAGATCCGGAACAGCGAAGGCGCCTCCTCTGATGTCGACGGCGCCGTCCAGGTGCGGGTCATAACCAGATCCGGTCACCTTGACGTTGGCCTGCAGCGTACCCGTGACGTTGGTGACATATGAAACAAACCCCTGAATCACACCAAGATTGATCTGACTGGTAGCCACCTCGATGTTGATCGCTTCGCCGAGCGGCGGTGCCATGTGCTCGCCTTCCATCTCGCGCGGTGTCGGCCGGAACAATGTCGTCGGCGCAAACCCCTTTGCGGTCAGCCACGACTGCGGATCCTGGTCGACTCGAACGTCCATCGTCACGCCGCGATCGGCATAGTCGACCTTGCCTGTGAACGACATGAACTTGAAATCGCGGAACGCTCCATCGTTCAGCCTAAAATCCGCGTTGACGCGCGGGTCTGAGGTCGTTCCCGACACGGTCGCATTCGCGTTGAGCCGTCCGGCAAGCCGCTGGTCACCGAGCGCCAGGGCGTCGAGTCGCGCCACGTCAACGTTTTCAGCCTTGACGCGCAGCGTGTCATTAGAGGATCCGATTGCCCCCTGTGCCTCGATGCGCTGATCGGCATTCACGAGCTTGATGTCGTCGATGACGATGCGATTGTTTCCGTACTGGACGGTCGGGTGAGACGCCGGATCCGTCTTCCAGACGACGTTTTCACTCTGAAGGGCAAGGCTGCCGATGTGCACCTCATGATGATCGGTGTGCAGCACCGCGGAACCCGCCGCCGTGAGCTGGCGCACGCCCTGCTTCGCCGTGGCGTCGAAATCGAGCTTCTGCTGGGTGTACGTCGTCTCCGCCGTCAGCTCGTTCACCTGCTGGCCGCCGACTTGAAGGAACGTCGCATTCGTCTTCGCGTGGACGATGCCGTCGGCGAGCTTCAACTCCGGCAGCGTCGCGTCGAACATGCTGTCCAGATCGAGCGCGGTGTTTTCGGCGACGCCCAGGTTGCTGCTATCGAACATGCCGGACGCCTTGAGCTCCTGACCGTTCCCCGTCACCGTCGCGTCGACGGTCGCAGCGCCCTTGAGGTTGTTCTGGCCGAAGACGCGCCCCAGCCGATCGAGGGATGGCGTCTCGGCGTGCAGAACCAGGTTGGACGAACCCGTGTCGTTGAACGCGATCGGCCCCTGCCCTTTGACGTGAAGGTCGGGACCATCCACAACCAGCTCGGTGAGATTGCCGGAACGGTCCTGATACATCCCGTTGACGACCACCGTGTCAACGTCGATCCCGCCGATGGTCGACTGGCTCATGTCGACGCGGCCGGAAACATCGATCGACTCGGGCGTGACGCCGTTGGCGTAGTCGCGCAGGGCGACATCGACGTCGACACTGCCATTCACGCGTCCGGCAATGCGCGTATCGTTGGAAATCACCGACGGATCCAGCTCGCTGAATTCTCCGTTCGCGACGATGTGCGCATTGCCCTCGGCGAGATCCGTGGTGAACTGAAATTGTGGGGCTCGCGCGCCGAATATCTCGGAGTCGACGACCGTACCGTTGGCGTCGAGCGTCAATGGATACCGCCCGCCGCCGCTCCCCTTCACATCGAAATCTCCGTTCAGCCGGCTTTGGTACCTCGCCGTGTCGAGCGTGGGAATGTTGAAGCCGTGGCCGATCTTCTGCAGATCCAGGTTGCTGACGTGCCCCTTGCCCCCGTACTCGGGCGCGCCGCCGCCGACGTGGAACGACCCGACGGTTCCCGCTGCGATCGCGGCATCCGCCAGCATCGACTCGTCCATCGTCAAATCGCCGGAGAATACCGGCCAGCGGCCCATGAACGTGTAGCTGAATTGAAGGTTGCTCGGAACACCGGGCGCATTCAGCTGCGGCGGCAGGTTGCGCAGATCGACACGAGCGGCCTGGCCCGTCAGGTCGAGCCGTAAGGGACTTTCGGCCACGATCGTGCCCTTCGCGGTGGCGCGGCCGCCATAGGCCGATGCGTTGCCATCAACCGTGATCGCCGGCCAGTTGATTCGACCGCGTGCTGCGACGTTGCGCGCTTCGTAACCGGCGACCACTGCACGCTGGGCATTGACCACGTAGGTCCCGTCGAAGCGGCGGTTGTTCGAGGGCAGCTCGAAATCAACCTTCCCGCGGCCTGTGATGTCGGTCTTGACCATCGTCCCGCGCACGAGGGGACCGACGTTGAAGTGCTGCGTCTGCAGATCGCCGGCGACTTGACGTTCGGGCCCAAGGGTATCGACTACGAGATTCCCCGCAATCTGGCCGACTTGCTTTTCACGTGCGTTCAACTGCACGTCGAGGCGATCGGCGGGGCCGCTGGCGTTGATCTCGAATGCGGGCTGCAGGTTCTCATAGGGACGCAGTGCCGGTACCAGGTTCGCCAACTCGCCGACGGAGAACTTGTCAGAGGAGGCCTTGATGTTGATAAGCGGATTGCCGCTGTCGAGACCTCGAATCGATCCGCTGGTCCGCAACGAGGTCTCTTCCGTCCGCAGCGACAGGTTCTCGATTGTGAAACTATCCTCGTGGCGGCGAATGATGCCCGACAGGTCGTTGATTCCGAAACCAGGGTTATTGGCTCGCAACGCGACATGACGAACATCGACTTTCAGCTCGTTCGCATCGCTCGATACGCCTACTGACGCATCGATCTTCTCGATGATCGTTGGCACATTCACGCCCGAAGTGCCAACCGCTCCCCCCGGTTGCGATTCCAGGTACAGCGTGCCTTCGCTGACGCCAATCTCGCCGATCTCGATCGGTTTTCGATTCCGCGGCTTCTCGGGTGTCTGCGCTTTGATCAGCTCGACGAGGTTCCAACCCTTGTCGGTCTTCTCCAGATGCAGTGTCGGCTGGTTGAGCCGAATGTGATCGAGCACCACGTGGTCCGTCAGGAATGTAAGGAAGCTGTAGTCGAGACCTACGTCCTTCAGCGCCACCACTTGTTCGCCGTTGACCGTGACGTCGACATCCTCCATCTCGACGCCAAAGAACAGATTTCCGTCGAGGCGGCCGATGCTCAGACGGCCGTTCACGTAATCGTCAGCCTGCCGGACGATGAAACCGCGCAGCCATTCCTTGAACCAGGTCGTCTGCGACGCGATGACCGCCATCGCGGTCACGCCGACGATCAGCGTGCAGATGAACGCGACGACCTGCAGGAACTTGCGTGCGACCGTCATGACCCGAACATCACTAAAACGCCTGACCGATGCTGAAGTGAATGCGCCACGCGCGCGTTTCGGGTTCGCCGTTCACCTTCAGGTTCGGAATCCGGTTGAGTTGATATCCGAAGTCGATGCGCGCCGGACCGACAGGCGTCAGATATCGCAGGCCCGGGCCTGCGGCGTAGACAAGACTCGTCGGGACGTTGAGTGACCGGTCCGATACATTGCCGAAATCGAAGAACGCGACCCCTCCAAGCTTGCCGATGAGCGGCTTGCGGATTTCTGTCGATCCTTCGAGCATCGACAACCCTCCGATCGGCAGGCCGAAGCCGCTGAGCGGGCTGACCTCGAACCGTCCCCAGCCGCGGATGCTCGATGCGCCGCCCAAAAAGTACCGTTTGAAGAACGGCACACTCGCCGTCCCACCAAGTGTGTCGATCGTGCCGAGATGTACGCGGTTCGCCCAGACGAACGATCGACCCACCCGTGTGTACTGGCGCGCTTCGCCGCTCACCTCCCAGTAGTTGAAGGTGCCCCAGAGCCATTTGCCCGCCTGCTCAAGATGGCCCGACAGCACGTAGCCCCGATTGGCGTCGAGCAGGTTGTTCGTCGTATTGCGATTCACGTCGAACGCCACCGCGGCCGTCGTGCCGCGAGCCGTGCCTCGCGGATCCAATCCGAGTGCGATGAGATCGTCGCGAATGCTGAAGTCCGTGAGCCCCGCGTTGGTGATGGAGCTCCGTTGAAACTCGTTGATCAGCGACAGGGTCCAGTAATTCTGCGAATTCGCCTGGTGACGCAGCGACGCGCGCCCGCCCAGCGATTTCAGCGAGTAGACAGGTTCAACCGCCTGCCAGGCCCGGCTCTCGAAGTTGAGCGAGTAATGACCCGTTAAGAAGTACGGCTCGGTGTAGTCCAACTTCACGCCTCGGTCGAGCGATGACCACTTCGTTTCGACGCCGGCGTGCCGGGCGCTGCCGAAGAAGTTGAGATGATCCCAGCGGAGCATCGCCCGCGCGTGCTCTTCCGACCCGTACCCGATTCCCGTCGTGAGCCGCTGGTGCTTGGCTTCAGCAACGGTCACGCGCGTCGACACATCGGGCGACTGTGTGTTCCTGTCTTCCTGCGACTCGATGTTCGCGAACTGGAACAGCTCCATCCTGTAAAGCTTTCGCTGCGACTCGCGCATCTCGCGCCGCGAAAACACGTCGCCCTGCCGATACGACAGCTGCCTGTGGATGATGTTCTCTTCGACGCTCTTCTGACCGTCGATTTCGATCGGGCCGAAGTGCGCCAGCGTGCCAGGTGTCGCCGAGAACGCGACCTTGACTTGCCTGCCGTCGGCCTGCTGCGCGATGTCAACCTCCGCGTACGGGTAGCCGTGATCACGCAACGCGTTGAGCGCACGCTCGCGCGATGCTTGGGCGAGCTGGCGATCGAGCGGTCGTTTCGGCTGCAGCGGCAATGAATCACGCAGGCTTCGTTGCTCGCCCGGTGAGAGCACATCGAAGCCGGTGAGGTCGATGCCTGCAACGAGCGTCGACTCCCCTTCGGAGATGCGGACGATGACATCGACCTGGTCCTGCTTGTCATTGAGCTTCACGTCGAAGGAGGCGACGCGCGCATCCGGAAAACCGCGATCGCGATAAAACGCCTGGATGCGTTGCAGATCCGCTTCAAACATCCGGCGATCGAAATAGGTTTTGTGCCCCCAGGGCAGCCGCGATCCGCGCTTCGTCTGAAGAGCGTTGGCGAGCGCGCGCTTGTCAACCTGCTTGACGCCCTGGAAATCGAGTGTATGGATTTGGATGTCACCCTGCTCGCGGCACCCCGCGAGCAAGAGGGCAACGAGGGGGAGCAAAACGGTAAACCGATGACGTGCTCGCGGCATGGCGACACGGCGAGTCCACACGCCGTGCCAGAGCCCAAGCCCGTCTATTCGCGTGTCGTGATCGCGGGTCGGCCCGATGCGACAGCGAGCATGACTCCGAGGCCGATCGCGATGATCGCGCCGATCGCGAGCCAGACGCCCGGTATCTGCCGCAGGATGCCAGCTTGCCACAGAGCGAGCCCCGCACCGAGCAGCAGAATGAAATAGCCGATGAGGTAGATCTGCAGGAATCTCATGAAGTGACCGGCTGCAGGAAAAATGCCCGCGCAGGTGGCAGGTTGGTGGTGGCAGGTCTGCGACCTCCTGCCACCTGCCACCTGCTTCCTGCTCGCTACTGAATCGTCATCTGCACGATGTGCGCGCGACGGTTCATCGCACGGCCTGCGTCGGTACCGTTGTCCGCGGTCGGACGTTCCTCACCGTAGCTGACCGTCCGCATGCGTCCAGCGGCAATGCCACGATTGAGCAGATAGTCCCGAACCGCATTCGCGCGTCGCTCGCCGAGCGACAGGTTGTACTCCGCAGTGCCAACACTGTCCGTGTGCCCTTCGATCGTCACCGTCAGTGTCGGATTCGCCTGCAGTGTCATCACAGCCCTGTCGAGGATCTGGATCGCATCCGGCCTCAACGTCGACATGTCGAAGTCGAAGTGCACGTCCTCGAAGGTGATCGGCGCCCGACGCATCACCGGGATGGTGACCGAGGCGTTTGCCGTCCCGCCGCGTCCGTCTGTTGCTGTGACCGTCAGCGGGTAGTTGCCTTCCTGGTTCGGGGCAGTCCAGATCGTGTTCAGCCCGTTTTGCGAGCTGAACGTTCCCGCCTGCGCGCTCCAGGTGTAAACGATGACGTCGCCATCGGGATCGGTGGCCGGCGCGCTCAGGTTCGTCGATTGTCCTGGCTCGAGCGTCGCCGGATTCGCCTGGATCGGACCATTGAACGTCGGCGGACGATTCGCCGGCGGTGGCGTCGGTGCCGCAGGCGGTGGGGGCGGCGGAGCTGGTGGCAGCGGTGCGGCAACCGGCGCCGGCGGCGGTGGTGGCACAAACGCCTTCACGCCAGGATGCCAGCCGATACGCACGTCCCATCCCCACGGCTGGTTCGTCATCTGGCGGCCAGCGACAACGTGGTCGCCGGCGTCGCCGCTGTAGTTGGCGCCGCCGTACACGAACATGCCGTTCCTTGCCTGGAACACCGCACCGAATTTGAAATGCTGGTAATCGGGAATCTTGCTTTCAAGTGGCGCGATACTGCCGTCGTCACCGCGATACGGTGGCTGGCGCAGGACGACGTTGTCATTCGACGACAGCTCGCCGACCCACTCGGCGAGGCCGCGAAGACGTGAACGGCTGCCGACGATGCCGCCGGCTCCCCACGTGAATCCGTGCGACAGATCGAATGGATCTGGATCGGAGCGGAAGACGCCGCCGAGCGACGCGGTCAGCTCCACCTTCTCGGCGATCTCTTTACTTACGACTCCGTCGATATGGAAGGCGAAATCGCTCGTACCGCCCCACTGCGTCCCGCTTGGAAATTCGAGGACGGGGCGAATCGCAAGGCTCGCGCCGTCGTCGCGCGATTCGGAGAGGATGCTCCACTTCGCGCCGACGACTGGCGTGCTACCGAGCGTCTTCGAAAACGCACGGCGCATGTACGGATAGTTCTGATCGACACCGGCGAATGCCGTATCGGTAGGGGAAAAGACGGGATCCCGAACGCCCCGTCGCAGGCGAACGACTTTGAACGAACCAAAGAGTTCGATGCGATTAGTGACACCGAACGCCGCTGTGAACCCGATGTTGTTCACATCGGTGAGGCCCTGCCGCTCGTCCCAATTCGCGCGAAACAGTTGGACCGACGCTTTGTGCCTCACGAGCGTCTCGGCGGTCGGTACGAACCAGAGACCCGTGTCGCCGAAGAACGTCGGTAGCGCGGGTCTGGTTTCGGTCGTTTCCTGGGAACTGGTCGGAGCGGGCTGATTCGTCGAAGGGGACGTCTGCGCCGCGGCGGGGGCCACGCCTACCGCGGCGAGGAGCAAACCGCAACACACAATGCGCACGTGCACACCTCAAATCGGCGAGTCGACTAGAGTCGTGCCGCGCGGCGGTGTCTTCAGTCCGCGCGACGAGGTTCCGCGCCGGAAGCAGGAGCCCCGCTGACAGTATTCACATCCGCTGCCGCAGGCACAACTAGGCGCCCACGCCCGCCGCGGCTGATTTGACCACCCTTGCGACCCGCGTTGCGGGCTTCATCAGGCGTCCATTCATGCGCGGTGCCTTTTTCATGAGCGGCGCGGCCGCCCTTGCTGGCAATCTCACGCTGTTTCTCGGGTGACATCGAAGCAAAACCACGTCGTTCCTTCCGCACTGCGTCCACGGCGATCCTCCTCGGGGGAAGCGTTGATGCCACAGCGGCGTCGGCCGCGCCGCCGACGCTGTGCGCGCGAGCACTACAAGGCGGATGCCACCCCGGCAGAAAAACCCACCGATTTAAGTGATTGATCGACTGTAGGTTACCCGCCTCGGCGCGGCGCGCCTTGCCCGAGACTGACGTGGATCCCTACAGTTGAGGTTGTGATGCGTGAGGTTTCGATACGGAGTGCGGTCAAATCATCTGCGAGCCGAGTGCATCTGACGGCAAATCCCCAATATCGATACACAGAAAAAAATTCCACCCTTGCGTTGTACGATCCTCGCCATGGCCGACTGCGATCCCACACCTGCCGCCACCCAGCCGCCTGCCGGCAACACGAGCGGCCGGATGGTCCACTGCGTGAAGTTTCAAAAGGATCTGCCCGGACTCGACGCACCGCCGTGGCCGGGCGAATTAGGCCAGCGGATTTATGAGAACGTCTCCGCGCAGGCATGGAAGCTGTGGGAGGACCGGATGAAGATGATCCTCAACGAGTACCGGCTCATGCCGTGGCAGAAGGAGGCGCAGGAACTGATCGCCCGCCACATGGAGGATTTCTTCTTCGGCCAGGGTGCGGCGCTCCCGCCCGGATACGTCCCTCAGCAGACCAAGTAACGTTCGGATCGTTCGGGTCGTTCGGATCGTTCGGATCGTTCACCGTTCACACGACGGCGATTTCGCGGTCGATGATGAAGCGCAGCTTCGCGTGCGCCGCGCGGAGCGCCTGTTCGACGGCCAGCGGCGTCGGCGCGTGCGCGAAGATGAATCCGAGATAGCTCTTCCCTTCCGGCAGTGGCGTCAGTCTGGCGTCCGGCTTCACCGTGATCTTCAGATCGACGATGTCGCGTACGCTGCGCGCGTCGCGCTCCCCTTCCACGCCTTTGTAGATGCCACGGCGTGGAATCGGGATCATCATGACGCCCGATGCGGCGCGTTCGCGCGAAAAGTGCGAAACGTCCTCACCGAGCGCGTGGCGCAGCAGCACCTCTTCGAGCGATGCCTCCTCTTGAGGCGACACGAACCGGAGTGCCTTTGAACAGAGGCCGCCGATGGGGCGTGCTGCAATCTCGAGGACATAAACGCCACGGTCGTTGATACGGCACTCGGCATGCAGCGGACCGTGGCGCAATCCGATTGCAGATGCGCCGGCCGCTACCGTCGACACGATCTGTGATTGCACGTCCTCCGGCTCTCGTGATGGGGCGACGTAGATGGTTTCCTCGAAGAAGGGACCCTCGAGTGGATCCGGCTTGTCAAAGATCGCAAACGACTGGAGGCAGCCGTCCGTCAACACTCCCTCCAGTGCGTACTCCGTCCCAGGGATGAAGGATTCAATCAGCAAAGTACCGTGAGCCCCATCACGCTCTGCGCGGACATCCGGCTGTTCGAGCATCGCACCGATGCGGTTGAACGCGCTGACGAATTCACCGGTGTTGTCCGCCCGGATGACGCCGCGACTGCCCGACATTGCGAGCGGCTTGAGCACCACGGGATAGCTCAGGCTCAATGAAATTTCCGCCGGGCGCTCGCTGACTGAGATCGCGCGGAACGCTGGAACCAGCAGACCGGCGGTTTCGAGCATCCTCCGGCTCTCGAGCTTATTGCGGCTCGCCAGCCCCGCTGCCGGCGGATTCCCGGGAAGACCAAATGCCTCGTTTACGCGCGCCGCAATCGTGACCGGCCGGTCACCAACAGCAATCACGCCGTCTGGAGGCGCGGACTCCATCGCATCGAGAATGCTGCGGAGCGAGGCGGCCTGGTCATGAAACCGAATCGGGATCGCCTGATCCCACCACGGGTCGTCGAGCTGATCGCAGCGGTCGCTGGCAAACACGAGACGGACACCCAGCTTGTCGGCAGCCTCGCCGAACGATCGAATCTGATAACCCGTGGTCGCGGCGATGATGAGGACCCGCTTCACACGAGACGCATGTCCTCGGCCGAGGGCTCGGCGCAGCAGTACCAATTCTCGGACAGGATCGGAATGGCTGGTTGCGGGGCCGACGCGTGAGTCGCGGCGGCACCTGACTCTGTCCCCTCGAACAGACCGCGGATCGCATCGAACATTTCCCGGCGTGGCGCCCGCGGATTGTTTCCTATTCGTCGCATCACCTGCTGCTGCAGCGCATCGACCCTCGAGTCCTGATGCCTCCAGGGCCACGTCAGAGACGCGGGATCGAAGTCTGCGATGACAGCCTGAATGTCCGGCAAATCCAGTAATGGCGAGTTGTTCGTGATCAATAGCCGGATCGCGAGCTGAATGGGTGCGACGTGCTGAATGAGCTCGAGCTCCTCGAGCATGCCCAGCAACTGGCTGTACCCGCCGAGCGTCGTCCACGGAGTGAACGCAACAAACGTCGGGGCAAGCGCTATCCCGGCCTCGCGGCACAGACCAACAGCGGCCACAAAATCTGCTCGCGTGTGGCCCTTGGCCAGATGCTGCAAGACCTCGTCGTCGATCGATTCGACGGCGCTTGTGATGAACAGACAGCCGGTCGCGGCGAGCACTGGAAGCAACGACGCGTGTTTCCGGATGTGTTCGATCTTGATCGTGACGTCGTAGGTGAGCCCCGGAAATTCGACGGCGAGACGTTCAACGATGCGATGCGCGTGGGTCGGACCGTTCAGAAAATCCGGATCCCCGAAGCTGACATGCTGTGCGCCTGCGGCAACCTGCTGGCGGATATCCGCAAGCACCGCATCCGCAGGAATCGCGTGAAACCGTCCTTTATAGACCGGCACGATCGGACAGTGGCGGCACAGGTGCTTGCAGCCGCGCGTCGCGTCGGTGCTCCCGACGACGCGCGTCGAGCCGTCTGGCATCTGCAACTGCGCGTACCTGGCGAGCGGCGGCAAATTCGCGCGATGCGGGACCAGGTGCAGACGCTTGTCCACCTGTAGCGCGAACCCTTGTGGTTCGCGCGTGAGCGAGTCATGAAGGCTCGCCTCACGGGTGAGCGCAATCAGATCCAATTCCCCTTCTGGTCCGAGGATGTGCTCGACCCCGTGCCCGCGCAGCCAGTCCTGATTGATCGGAGCGTATAACCCGTAGGCCGCAAGACGCGCCGTGGGATTCACGCGCCTGACGCGATCGATGAGCGGTGAGGCCAGCCGTGTCGCGGTGTGCATCGGAAGATAGAACGCCACGAGGCCGGCGGATGCGATCCGCTGATCGCTCAACTGCTCCCGCGAGGTATCCGCACAATCCACCTCGACGCCGGCATCCCGCAGCCATGCCGCCGGTGAGGCTAGCCCGAACGGCTGACGTCCCAGGTCGTAGGTGGAAACCAGAAGAACGCGCACGACCTTATTTTAGTTATCCTTTGCGCATGGCGACGCGAGCGCTGCCACGTCTGGCTGGTCCCGACGCGGCAATCGACACTGGATTCTTCGGCCACCCGCGTGGCCTCGCCACATTGTTTTTTACGGAGATGTGGGAGCGCTTCAGCTACTACGGGATGCGGGCGTTCCTGCTCTACTACATCACGGCGTCGGTCGCGAGCGGCGGCCTCGGGTTTTCCGACGCGCAGGGCGCGTCCATCTACGGCACCTATACCGGCTCCGCGTGGGGCGCCGCGATCTTCGGCGGCATCGTCGCCGACCGATACCTCGGGCAGTACCGCAGCGTGCTGTGGGGCGGCGTCCTCATCATGCTCGGACACCTCACGCTGGTGCTTCACGCGCTGCCGTTCTTCTATGCGGGGCTTACGCTCATCGTCCTGGGCACCGGTCTACTAAAGCCAAGCGTCAGCACGCTTGTCGGCTCACTCTACGCACAAGGGGATCACCGGCGCGACGCAGGGTTCTCCATCTTCTACATGGGGATCAACTCGGGCGCGATTCTCGGTCCGGTCATCGCCGGCTATGTCGCGCAGCGGATCGATTGGCATCTCGGGTTCGGCTGCGCAGCTGTTGGAATGGCGCTCGGTCTCGCGCAATACGTGCTCGATCGCCGCCACCTGCAGATCGCCATCGATCGCATGGCTGCAGAGCGCGCCGCCCGCGCCGCCGACAAGCCGTCCGGCGACTCGAAAGGCTCCGCCGCCTTCACCGCCGCCGAATGGCGCCGCATCGTCGCGATCGTGGTCCTCTTCATGTTCGCGATTCTCTTTTGGGCCGGATACGAACAGGCGGGATCGACGTTGGCACTGATGGGCGATCGCAACACGCGCCTCGAGGTGTTCGGCTTCCCGTTCCCATCGTCGTGGCTCCAGAGCCTGCAACCGATCTTTGTCGTCATCCTGGCGCCCGTGTTCGCGTCACTCTGGGTAAGGCTCGGGCGGCATGAACCGTCGGTCCCGGTGAAGTTCGGTCTCGGCCTGCTGTTTATGGGTCTCGCGTTCGTGATCATGATGCCCGCCGGTTCGGCGGTCGATGGTGATGCCACGTTGAAGGTGAGTCCGTGGCCGTTGATCGCATGGAACCTGTTCTCTGAGCTCGGTGAGCTGTCGCTCAGTCCCGTCGGTCTGAGCGCCATCACCAAGCTCTCCCCGGCCCGGGTGATCGGCCTGATGATGGGTGTCTGGTTCCTCTCCATCGCGTTCGGCAACAAGCTGGCCGGTTCGCTCGCCGCATATGTCTCGACGATGCCGCTCTACTCGATGTTCAGCAGCATTGCCGCCGCACTCATCGTCACGGCGGTGATCATGCTTCTTCTGTCCCGGCCAGTCCGACGACTGATGGGAGAACGGCAGTAATGGCGCTCGAAAAGTACCGCGAGAAGCGCAACTTCAAGGAGAGTCCGGAGCCGGCTGGCGACACGAAGCTCGCCGCCGAGCGCGCGCGGAAGACCAAGGGCGTCAAGGCGCGTTTCTTCTGCGTGCAGAAACATCTGGCCAGTCATCTCCATTACGACTTCCGATTGGAATATGAGGGCGTGCTGCTCTCGTGGGCAGTTCCGAAAGGACCGGCGCTGGATCCGGCGACCAAACGGCTCGCGATGATGGTCGAAGATCATCCAATCGAGTACGGCACGTTCGAGGGGGTTATCCCGTCAGGCTATGGCGCTGGCATCGTCATGCTCTGGGACTCCGGCACGTGGACGCCGGAAGTCGAAGACGTGAACGCGGCATTGAAGAAGGGAGACCTGAAGTTCACACTGAACGGCTACAAGCTCAAGGGCTCATGGGTGCTCGTACGGACGAAGGGCAAGTGGGCCGGCGGCGGCGACCGATCGTGGTTGCTGATCAAGCATCGTGACGACTGGGCCGGCGACGTCGACATCACCGAATTCGCGCCGCTGAGCGTCAAGAGCAAGGGAGATTTCGCCGACATTCTCGCAGCCGACAATCCTGACATCTGGATTTCGCATCGACCCGCGTCCGGTGGCGAAGCTGGCGCGATGTTCGAAAAGATTATTCGTCGGGCGCTCGAAATGAGAGCTGCGCCGGCTGGTGCGAAAGGTGCGAGGGGTGCGAAGAATGCGAGGGAGTCGAAGAAGAAGTTTACGAAGCGGAGGACGTCGCCACGGGCGTAGGCACCTGCTGAAGTAGGCGTGCGCTTAGTACGCTCCACACAGCAAACGACAGCCGCCGCCGATCGTGGCGCGCGATCTCCGTGCACCAGAATCGACCCTCCACGACTTCGACGTCCGAATCAAAATTCCCGAGTTCCAGCGGCTCTTTGTGTTCGGCGGCGTACTTCGCCAGGCTGTCCACGGCAGGCCGTCCGGTGTTGGCAATCACCACGTCGATCGGCCGACCAATCGCCTCGGAGACCCAGCGTGCTGATTCGGCTGCGGTGAAGCCCGCCATCCCACGTCCCTCGGTAAGAAGGTTGGCAATGAGAATGACCGGGCCACGCACATCGGCGAGCGCCTCGCGGACACCGCGAACCAGCAGCGGCGGCAGGATGCTCGTGAAGAAGCTGCCAGGGCCAATCGTCACCGCGTCAAACTGACGCACTGCATCGGCCACGACCGGGTGAATGGCGGCTTGCGGCTCGAGCCAGAGACGCCGAAGCTGATGGCCGCGCGTTTGCCCCGCGTCCACTTCGACTTCGCCGCGTGTGATCGTCCCGTCGCCGTACTCGGCACAAACGGACGCGGGCTCGACGCTGACAGGCCAGACCTTTCCTCTGCACCCGAGCAGCACGCTAAGGCCATCGACCGCGGCGAGAAAATCTCCGCTGTACTGCTCCATCATCGACAGCAGCAGGTTTCCGCCCGTGTGGCCGCCAAGCCGTGGATGCTGTTCAAGCGCCGGCAGCCGCGACAACAACACGCGCCGTGCCTCCCCTTCGTTGCGGGCGAGCGCAAGCGCGCATTTCAACACGTCGCCGGGCGGCAGCACGCCGAGTTCGTCGCGCAGTTGGCCCGAGCTGCCTCCGCTGTCGAACATCGTCACAACAGCGTTGAGATATAACCAGGGGTTGTTCTTGAGGCCGCCGAGCAGGCTGGGAAGTCCGGTACCGCCGCCGAAACAGCCGATGTTCAGCTCGCGGAGCTGCATTGGGATTTCATTGTAGTAAATCCCAGATCCCAAATCCCAAAACCCAAATCCCAAGACTTCACATCTCGACATCAAACCGCGCGGGACTTGCGTTGGGATTTGGGATTTGGGATTTGGATTTTGGGATTTGCTAGTTACCGGCTCGACGGAATGTGATGCTGACGTTCATCTGCACTTCGATCGGCACGCAGTTGAGAAGCGTGGAGTCGAATTCCCATTGACGGACCGCCTCGATCGCGGCGGGCTCGAGCTCCGGCCGATCCGCTTTCACCACCTGGACGTCGACGACGGAACCATCGGTTCCAATCGTGGCAGTCATCTCGATGTTTCCATCAACGCCCGGATATCCGGGAGCCACGTCCTTCACCTTGTGCGGCGGTCTGATGTTGCCGCCAACGCCGTCCGCCGTCGGGGTCGGGCATGGGAGAACAGGGCGCTTCTTGAATGCGTTTCCTCTCTGATGCGCACTGGTAATCGCACCATCGTCGCTCGTGACGCGGATCGTCTCCTGAAGCAAGGCGACCTGCATCTTTATCGTGCGGTGGAGCGGCTCACCCTGGATCGCCACAGACCCCGTGACGCTCCGGAATCCTGGAAGCGTCGCCTCGAACGTGTAGTTGGCGGAAGGCAGACCGACAAGCTCGAAATACCCGTTCGAGTCTGTCTTGGTTTCATGTTTGACGTTCCGCAACCCGTCGCTCAGCGTCAGGGTGGCAGCGGGAAGCACGCGATCCTGCTGGTCAACAACGACTCCCGAAAACGTTGCGAAGCCGCCCTGCGCGAATGACGCGATGGGCAGCAACGGGACCAGGAGCGCCACCGCCAGCGCCCATCTGCGACTATGCGTGATGGGACGACGTTCAATACGAGCGTTCAACATGGAGCGGACTCTCCTTTCGAGATTCGATGGACGGGCAGTCATCGCTGGCGCCGGCAGCCACTGTTGTCGATATCTTCCGAACCTGCGTGCGAGCTCCACCAACTCAGTCGCGTACGTGCGGCTGTCCACGCCAATGTTGAGCACCGCATCGTCGCAGGCATATTCGCTTTCCTGGCGCAGCCGCGCACAGGCGATCCAGAACAGCGGGTTGAACCAACAGATCGCCTTTAGAACCTCCGCGATCATCTGCACGAGCCAGTCACCCCGCGCGACGTGCGCGAGTTCGTGCGCGAGGACCATGGCGATTCGTTCCGCCGACCATTGATCGACGTCGCTCGGCACAAGAATTTTCGGCCACACCACACCCCACGTCACGAGCACGCCAGGGCGATCACTCCGCACGAGCATCAGTCGACGCTTCAGGCGGAATCGGTGTGAGAGGTCCTCGAGTGACCGTGCGAGGCTATCGGAAGCGAAGCCAGCAACAGGCGATCGCAGACGCTGCAGCTGAAGCATGCCGACGAGCAGGACAAACAGATTCAACGCCACACCTGCGAACCAGAGCCGTATGGCCGCAGTGGCGATGTCACCCGGCGCTGTCGCAATGTTTGAGACCGAACCCGTGTGGGATGGCGCGGAGGGGCCCGGAGGCACCGGAGTCATCCGGATCGATACGTCGACGTTGGCATCGGAAACTGTTCTGAAAACCGATGTCGGGAGCGTCCACGCCGGCATGACGACGCCCACGAGCGGCGCGGCAGCGGCGTAGACCATCGCCGTTGCGAGTACCCAGTGCCGGACAGCCGCGGAGCGACGACGAAGGCCGATCGAAATGGCGAGACCGATCGCCAGAACGAGTGACGTTTTGATTGCCGCGACGAGCAGCACGACCATCACACGCCTTCCTTTCTCGCCTTGGCAATGAGCCTTGCGATGCGATTCAGCTCCTCCTCGGACAGCCGTGCCGCGTCGCCGCCAAGGAGCGCCGCTACCGTCTGCTCGACCGAACCGTCGAAGAACGTTTCGACCAGATGCTTCAGGGCCGACCGTCGTACGGTGCCTCCCGGCACTG
>JACXTT010001095.1_pt1 | contig 46212 bp, 34 predicted proteins | sample 9270951 | NCBI WGS metagenome assembly JACXTT01 (sample SAMN15532306, study PRJNA645909) | rock metagenome | isolation source: weathered quartz diorite | place: Puerto Rico | collected 2017-06-21 | reverse complement strand
AAGACCAAGCTGGCGCTGGCCATGTCCGAGCCGGGAACCGGTTCTGACGTGGCCGGCATCAAGACCAACGCCCGCCGCGAAGGCGACGAGTTTGTCCTCAACGGCAACAAGGTCTGGATCACCTGCGCTCACGTCGCGGACTACCTTGTCGTGATCACCAAGACCGATACCGGGGCAGCACGACACCACGGCATCAGCACCTTGCTCGTCGACGCCAAGGCGCCGGGCGTGACCATCAAGCCGTTGTCGATGCTTGGCCGGCGGACCTCGCACGCCAACGAGGTGTTCTTCGACAATGTGCGTGTGCCCGTCAGCAACCTGATCGGCGGCGAAGGCATGGCATGGAAGAACATCATGAAGTGCCTGGGCCTTGAGCGCATGGCGCTGGCGGCAATCTCATCGGGACACTGCTTCAAGATCACAGAGTACGCACGCGATTACGCCAAGGACCGTATCCAGTTCGGCCAACCGATCTCGAAGTTCCAAGTCATTCAGCATAAGCTTGCGGACATGCTCATCATGTCGGAGACGGCTCGCCAAGCTGTATATCGCGTGGCGGAACTGCTCGACGGAGGCCATCCGGCCCTGGAGGAAACTTCGATCGCCAAGATCGTCGCCACCGATAACAACTTTAAGTGCGCCGACATCGGCCTGCAGGTTATGGGTGGGGCAGGTTATTCGATGGAATACGACATGCAGATGTTCTTCCGTGACTCGCGCGTCGGGCCCATCGGCGGCGGCAGCAACGAGATCCAGCGCAACGTGCTGGCCAAGCTCATGGATCTGTGATGAAAGCCCGTGGTGAGGCTGGCCGGATGCGGTCGGTTCCGCTACGGGGCATTTGAGGAGGGAAGAAGATGAAGACACAGGTCGCGATCATCGGCGCCGGCCCATCGGGCCTGATGCTGGGGCAGTTGCTGACCCGCGCGGGGATCGACAATATCATCCTGGAACGCCAGACACCCGAGTATGTGCTTGGCCGCATCCGCGCCGGCGTGCTGGAGCAAGGTACCGTCGACCTGATGCGCGAGGCCGGCGTGAGCGAGCGCATGGACGCAGAGGGGCTCGTGCATGAAGGCATTGAGCTGGTGTATGGGGGCCAACGCGACCGTCTGGACCTCAAGAAGCTGACCGGTGGCAGCACGGTGCTGGTCTACGGGCAGACAGAAGTGACGCGAGACCTGATGGAGGCCCGTCGGGCGGCCGGCGCGACCACGATCTATCAGGCTGCAGAGGTCCGGCTCCATGATGTGAAGGATGAACAGCCCTATGTCACGTTCGAACGCGACGGCGAAGCCGTGCGCCTGGACTGTGACTACATTGCCGGCTGCGACGGCTTCCACGGTGTTTCACGGCAGACCATCCCGGCGGAGGTCCAGAGGCACTACGAGCGGGTCTATCCGTTCGGCTGGCTTGGCGTGCTGTCCGATACGCCGCCGGTCAGCCACGAGCTGATCTATGCGCATCACGAGCGAGGCTTCGTGCTTTGCAGCCAGCGCTCGCATACACGCAGCCGCTACTATCTGCAGGTGCCGCTGACCGAACGCGTCGAGGACTGGTCCGATGATCGCTTCTGGGAAGAATTGAAGCGGCGCCTGCCAGAAGACGTGGCCGAGAAGCTGGTAACCGGTCCCTCGCTCGAGAAGAGCATCGCGCCGCTGCGCAGCTATGTCGTCGAGCCGATGCAATACGGCAAGCTCTTTCTCGTCGGCGATGCCGCGCACATTGTCCCGCCGACCGGGGCCAAGGGCCTGAACCTTGCGGCGAGCGATGTCAGTACGCTCTACCGAATCCTGCGGCAGGTCTATCAGAAGGGGCGGACGGACCTGCTCGACAAGTACTCGGAAATTGCCTTGCGGCGCGTCTGGAAAGCCGAGCGCTTCTCCTGGTTCATGACCAACTTGCTGCATGAATTCCCGGAGAACGAGCCGTTTGACAAGCGCATGCAACGGACCGACTACGACTACTTCACTAGCTCGCAGGTCGGGCTGAAGAGTATCGCTGAAAACTACGTCGGGTTGCCCTACGAGCCGGTTGAGTAAGCTGTCATGGTGGCCGGGGTCTGCCGGAGCCACCGCGGTTCACCGCGGTGCGCCCGGTTGGGCGGCCGGCCCCCGTCATATTCAAGGTAAGCGCCGCGCCAGTGAGGCAAGGCCCATCCAATCAGTCTGGCACGCGCAATGGATGATGTGCCAGCTGTCGTCACAAGGGATCGCCGTGCCAGCTACTCGTCCACCCAGCTGGCAACGTCTGACAGTTCCGCGCGTGTCGTGCGGAAGCCATTTGCCGCGTGCGAGTGGTCTGCAAAGCCAAAGGAGATCGCGCAGACGATCAACCGATCGGGCGGCAGGCCAAAGTGGTGACGTACCAGGGCCGGCCGGGAAGCCAGGGCGGCCTGCGCCACGCACGCGATGCCAAGACTATGTGCAGCGAGCATGAAGTTGTTCACGTAGCCGCCGCAGTCAACCGCGCCGTACACGCCAAGCGCTTCGTCCGTCGTGACAATAGCAACATGTGGCGCGCCGAACAGCCGGAAATTCTCCGCTGCCTGCCTGGACGACGCTTCCCTGTCGCCTTTTGCGATTCCAACGCTCGCGTACAAGGCCAGTCCGCATTCCCGCCTGCGCTCCTGGTATGTCCCCTGATACTCGCGCGGCCACGGAAAATCCGGGGCGACAGGCTCTCGCGCCGCTCCTGCAAGCATCGCCTCACGGAACCGGTCCGCCGCGGCGCCACTCGCAATGACCAGTTTCCACGGTTGAGAATTGCACCAGGATGCTGTTCGTTGGGCCAGGCGAAGCACGCGATCGATGGTTTCACGCGGCACCTGCTTAGGCAAAAATGCGCGACAGCTGAAGCGCCCTGCGTGCAGGCGCTCCAGCGAGCGGAAATCTTCCTCCGGGACTGTGTTCTCCAGGCTTGATTGCAATGACATCTGTGTCCTCCTCATTGTGGCTTGGCGCACCACGATCAAAGGTGCGAAAAAATGGCACTGCGTGCAACACAGTGCCATGAACCCTTGCTTCATGAAGGGAGATCAACCGCCATGGCGCGCCATCCAGGGCGACGCTCAGAATTTGTGACGCAGACCGACCGTCGTGCCGAACTGGTTCATGCCCGGGTCGGTATTCCCAAAGCCTGAACCGCCGGCGCCCAGGCCGAGTGCAGACGTACCGTGGTTCTTCGTATAGCCGACTGAAAGATACACATCGGTACGCTTTGAGAAGGCATAGTTGGCAAAGCCAACAAACAGCCACGGATCCGCGTTCGTATTCTTGAAATCCTGATAGTAGGCGGCGCCCGCCAGGGAGATCGCCGGCGTTGCCTGCCATTTCAGGCCCAACCACCAAAGATTGGAGCCCTGGTTCGCGGCCCCGGCGACTGCGCCCGGAAGCAACGCGCCGTCATATGCCTTCGCCCACCGGTAACCGGCGTAGACCGCGCCCGCACCCACGGCGTAGTTTGCCGCAAACGTCGCACGCCTGGTCTTGGCATTGGGATTGACGGTCAGGGTGCCGGTATTGATCTCATCATAGACACCGCCGAAGCTGAGCGGGCCGGCCGAGTAATCCAGGCGCAACCCATACTCCCGCCCGAGCTTGCTGTTGCCGGGCACTTCGCTGCCGCCCGTGGTCCCGCTCTCCGCACCAAAGCTGTACATGGCCGCGGCGGTCAGCCCGTTGAACTTACCCACATACTTCACCGTATTGTCCGCACGCCCGACGAATCCGAGATCCTGGGTGAAGATCGAATACCTCGGAGCGAGGCCCATCGGGTCGAAATTGCCAATGAAGTCGAACAGCAGGTTCTGCTGCCGACCCAGCAAGAGGCTCCCCCATTGTCCTTGCAAGCCGACATACGCCATCCGGCCGAACAACCGGTTGCCTTGACCCGACTTGCCGGTATCCGGATCAAAGCCGCTTTCCAGAACAAAGACGCTCTTGAGGCCAGCTCCAAGCTCCTCCGCGCCGCGGAGGCCCCACCGGGAACCGGAAATATTGCCTGCGGTTTCCCGAACGACGTCATGCCCGCCGCCCGCCTGGTGGTTGGCGTATTCCACGCCGACGTCGACGACACCATAAAGTGTCACGCTCGATTGCGCCTGGGCGGTCATCGTCAGCAGCCCGCCAACGGCCGCAATGCACACTTTGGACCTCATTAATCCTCCTCCAATTGGGAATGCTCGATTCGTCTCGTTATTTGTGTTTCCCATGGGACCGCACTGACGCTCACTTGCCACCAGGCGAGCACAGTCGACATGAGTTGCATTCGAGTCAACCTGGGCGTACTCTTTGGTTGAACCAATGCACTTCGAATTTACACGACGGTGCCTTCTGTCGTCAATGCGCGCGGCAGGTGTTGTTCACAGCCAACTGGCGAGTGAGCAGCAGGAGGGGACTGGTGCAACAGCTTGCGCACAAATGATGCCGACCCGGGGCCGGCAGGCCCCAAGACGTGAAGTCCGGTGATCGAACCGGATCGGCCCCGGTTCGTTCGCATTTCTACTGGGAATGGGGGGTAGCGGGACTGCCAACGGCTTTCATCAACTGCCTTGCGAAGCGGTAGCCGGTTGAGCCGTGGAGGACGTCATTGCAGATGTTGCCGAGTGTGCAAGGAGCCCGATGCGATACAAGGCTGATCAGGCATCGTCCATCAGATCGCGGCAAAGGCGTTGGAGATAGGATTGGAATGTGGTTAGCTCCGCTGACGAAAACTGGTGCATTGCTGCGCCTCGCGCCTTGTTGAGGACTTGCCGGATCCGCTTCAACTGGGGTTGCGCAGCAGGGGTGAGGTGAGTCAGCTTGCTGCGTCGATCGTTGGGATCCGGCTCGCGCCGGACCAGGCCGGCATTTTCGAGCCGGTCCAGATGGTGCACGAGCGACATCGGTTCGATGCCGAGGCTGGCGGCAAGCTCGGTCTGCCGGACGGGGCCGAGGCGGTCGGCCATCGCGAGAGTCCGCGCCTCGCTTGGCGTGATCTCGAGCTGCGCGGCGGACAGCGCCGCTTCTAGGCGAACCCGCAGCAGGCGCGCGGCCGTCACAAGCTGGAATGCGAACGCATCATCCGCAGGGGGAGGGGAGGTGGACTTCATTGGCGTATTCGGTGAGGATTGACCTGGGCGTCGGTTCCGCCGGCTGCTGTTCAAAGCGTGCCATCGCTCAACATGTCGCGCAGCTTGAATTTTTGAATCTTGCCGGCGGGCGTGGCGGGCATCGTATCGCGCACGACCAGCCGCTCGGGAATGTACTGGATAGCGACTTTCTCCGCCTTGAGGAATTCAACCATTTGGGTGAATTCGAGACGATGTCCCGGCTTGGGCACGACCACAGCGCATGCGCGGTCACCGAGGCGCGCGTCCGGGTAGGCGACGATGGCGACCTGTGCGACCGCGGGGTGCTTATAGAGCAACGCCTCGATCTCGAATACCGGAATGTTTTCGCCACCACGGATGATCACGTCCTTGCTGCGGCCGCTGATGCGGATATAGCCATTGACGTCCATGCTCGCCAGGTCGCCAGTGTCAAACCATCCCTCGGCATCCGTGCCGTTCCATTGCGGCCGCTTCAGGTAGCCGCCGAAGTTCGAGAAAGCGCGCACGACCAGCCTTCCAACTTGCCCCGGTGGCACTGGGTTGCCGTCGAATGTAATGACTTTCAGTTCCACGCCGGGCACCGGGCAGCCGTCGGTGCTGGACGCCAGCCGGTCGTCGTCTTCGAGGCGAACCAAGGTGGCGGCGCCGACTTCCGTCATACCCCAGGCCGACACCACCTTCGTGCCCAGCACCTGGCGCGCTTGTTCGACCAGCGCGCCGGGGATGGGTGCGCCTGCGCATACGAAGGTCCGCAGGCTGGGCACCGCATTGCCGCCGTCGTGGACATTCTTTGTTAGGTCTGTCAGGAATGGCGTCGACGCCATCGTGAAGGTGACACCCTCGGCGCGAATCACTTCAATCGCCTTCCTGGGTTCCCAGATGTCCTGCAGAACCACACTGGCCTGCAGCATGATGGGCATCATCAGGCCGTACATGAAACCGGTCTGGTGCGCCATCGGCGAAGCCATCAGGGTCACGTCCTGCTGGTTCAGGTGCAGGCGCGCGGCGCAGGGGACGATGTTGGCCATCAGGGTGTTGGCCGAGTGCATGACGCCCTTGGGCTCGCCCGTCGTTCCCGACGTGTACATCAACTGCGTGATGTCGTCGGGGCCTGGCCGGTGGCGGGAAAGCAGGGCGGTGGCGTGGGGCTCGTCTTCCCATTTGGGCGTCGTGAGCAGGGTGTCGAAGTCATCGGTACCCTTGCCGCCGACAATGATGACGCGCTGCAGGAAGGGCAGGTCTGCCTGCAGCGCACGGGCCATGGCTTCGTGATCGAAGCCTCGGAACGACTGCGGTACGACCAGGATCTTCGCCTCGCTGTGCTTGAGCATGAAAGAGAGCTCGCGCTCGCGGAAGATGGGCATGAGAGGATTGAGCACCGCCCCGATGCGCGAACAGGCCAGGTAGAGCAGGCTGAACTGCCACCAGTTTGGCAACTGCATCGCCACCACATCGTTGCGCCCGACGCCGAGGCGCGCCAGGCCCACGGCGATCCGGTCGGCCAGTGCCACCAGTTCCCGATAGGTGAAGCGCCGCACTTCACCGGTCTCGATCCGCACTGCCGTCAATGCGAGCTTGTCCGGACAGGCTGCCGCGCAGGCGTCCAGGCCGTCATTGATCGTCCGGTCCTGCCAGTACCCCCTGGCGATGGCTTCCGCCCGGCGGGGCGGCAGCAGCACTGCGTCGAATTCCACGGCTTGTCTCCTTTGTCATTATCAGGAACCGCTGTTCAGCCAGCCGTCGCAGCAATGGCCGCCGCGTCATCAGGCATAGGGTTCATATATTGATCTTATAGTAAGGTAGCCTTACGGTTCAACCGTGGTGGCCTCTCAGCCGTGACGCCAAACGAAGCCGACTGAGTATTGAGTAAGGGACTCACCGGCGCGCGGTCGGAGTTTCAGGGTTTCTACCCACTATTGTGGAAGCATGCTTACATATATATTGGGTGCACGACCACTGAGGGTTTTCAGATCATGAGTTCAGCAAGCATCTCTTTCCCCGTCGCGGAATCTCATTCGGGACATCGGTTTCCGTTATTGACGTCGCCACTACGTTTGGGCGCCATCGAGCTCAAGAACAGGATGGTCATGGGCTCGATGCACACCCGCATCGAAACATTTGACCGCCCGCTTGAGCGCGAAATCGCCTATCTGAAGGCGCGTGCCGACGGGATGATCGGGATGATCGTGGTCGGCGGGATCTCGCCAAACCGCGAAGGGCGCCTGGAACAGGATGGCCCCGTACTCGACCGCAGTTCCGACCTCGACTATCACAAGGCCCTGACGGCCGCCGTACCGGAGACGCCACTCTTCCTGCAGATTCTGCACGCGGGGCGCTATTCGAAGATCCCGGAGTGCGTCAGCGCCGGCACGCAGAAGTCGCCTATCAGCCCGTACCCGCCTCGTTCCCTGTCGACTGCGGAAGTCTGGCGAACCATCGACGACTATGTCGAGACGGCTGTCATCGCAAGGGAGTGCGGCTATGCGGGCATCGAGATCATGGGCTCGGAAGGGTACTTCATCAATCAGTTCCTGGCGCCCCGCACGAATCAGCGATCCGACGAGTTCGGCGGCAGCTTCGAAGGACGGTCACGCCTCGCCATCGAGATCGTGCGTGGTATCCGCAAGCGGCTCGGTGCGTCGTATCCGATGCTGTTCCGGATTTCCGCGCTCGAACTCGTCGAGGGCGGGATGACCGAAGATGAGACCATCCAGCTGGCGCAGGAACTGGAGCGGGCAGGCGTCGATGGCCTGAACACCGGCATCGGCTGGCATGAGGCCCGCATTCCCACTGTCGCTTACACGGTGCCTCGGGCAGCTTGGGTGGAAGCCACGCGCCGCCTGAAGCGGGCGGTGTCGGTTCCCGTGATGGCGTCCAACCGGATCAACGATCCGTTCGTCGCCGAGGATATCCTGCGCAGCGGTGACGCCGACCTCGTTTCCCTGGCACGCCAGATGTTCGCGGATCCGGCATTCGCGAAGAAGGTCTACGAGGACAAGCCCGAGGCGATCAATACCTGCATTGCCTGCAACCAGGCGTGCCTGGATCGCATCTTCGTGCAGAAGGCGCCGTCATGCCTGGTCAATCCGCGCGCGGTGCGGGAACTCGAGTTTCCCGACGGCAAGGCGGCGAAGCCCAGGAAGATCGCCGTCATCGGCGGCGGGCCTGCGGGCATGACTTTCTCATTCAACGCAGCAGAACGGGGCCACGCGGTCACGCTGTTCGAAGCCGGCCCGGAACTGGGTGGCCAGCTGTTGCTGGCCAAGGCCGTGCCGGACAAGATCGAGTTCGACGAAACGCTGCGCTATTTCAATTACCGCATAAAGGAAGAGGGCGTCGAGGTCCGTACCAATACCCGTGCTACTGCCGATCAGCTCGCCGGCTTTGATCATGTGGTGATTGCGACCGGCGTCAAGCCGCGCACGCCGGAGATCAAGGGCATCGACGGTCCGAACGTTGTCTCCTATCCGGATCTCCTTTCCGGCAAGGCGCGCGTGGGCAGGCGCGTCGCGATCATCGGCGCGGGGGGCATCGGATTCGACGCCGCTGAATACTTGCTCGATCATCCGCGCCGGCAACCGTCCGAGTCTGAATTCCGGCGCGAATACGGCGTTGCAGCGCAGGCTGGCGGTCTGACCTTCCTGGGCCGGCCGCAGGCCGAGCATCGCAAGGATCTGGAAATCACGATCATGCAGCGTTCCGACGAACGGATCGGGGACAAGTTGTCCATCACCATCGGATGGATCAAGCGTGACAGGCTGCTGCGCGCCGGCGTGAAGTTCCGGGCCGGCTTGCGGTACAGGCAAATCACGGAGAACGGCATCGAGATCGAAACCGCGGAAGGCGTTCAACTGATCGAGGCCGACACGGTGGTGGTCTGCGCAGGCCAGGAATCGGAGAAGGATCTCTATCACGACCTTCGCGCCAGGGAGATCTCCTGCTCCATCATCGGCGGTGCCCATGTGGCTGCAGAAGTCGACGCGCTGCGCGCCATTGACGAAGCTACGCGCCTGGCCATGGAACTCTGAAGTTCGACCTATCTGGTAACTGCTTTGCCTGTCCGGCCGGCCCACCGTGATTTGCGCGGCATCGCGCGGTGCGGCCGCCAGGCACATGGCACTATGGAGACAACGATGAAGAGAATGGGAAGACGGCGGACACTGCTGGCTGCCATGATGGCAGCTCCCTTGTGCGCGCTGCCAGCGGCGGCAGCCACGGCGCAAACCAACTGGCCGGCCAAGCCCGTCACCATCATTGTGCCCGGATCAGCGGGCGGCACCACCGATGCGCCAGCCCGGATCGTGGCGCGCAAACTGGGCGAACGATTGGGCCAGAGCGTTGTCGTCGAGAACATTGCCGGCGCAGGTGGCTCAATCGGGGTCCAGATGCTGCTTAACCGGCCCGCTGACGGATATACGGTCTTCGTCGGCAACTCCGGCACGCATGCCATCAACTACAGCGCGTACAAGGACGTGCGCTACAAGCCGGATGACTTCATTGCCCTGACGGACATGATCTCGTTCGCGAACGTGTTGCTGGTCAACTCGAGGAGCAAGATCCAGACCGTCGGCGACCTGATCGCCGAACTCAAGCGCTCCCCCGACAAGCTTACGTTCTCCTCGGCCGGTGTGGGGCAGACGACGCACCTGACCCCGGAACTATTCAAGTCCCGCACCGGCACGACTGCCGTGCACGTGCCTTACAAGGGCTCATCGCCGGCGTCCTACGCGTTGCTGACCGGAGAAGTCGACTTCATGTTCGACAACATCTCCAATGCCATGCCATTCATCAGCGCAGGCAAGCTTCGTGCGCTGGCGGTGACCAGTGAGGCCCGCATGCCGCAGTTGCCGAATACACCGACGATGGCCCAGGCGGGCCTGAACGACTTTGTCGTCACGGTGTTCCTCGGCTTCTTTGTCTCCTCCAGGACTCCGCCAGAGGTGGTGAACAAGCTCAAGGACGCGCTGCTCGCTGTGACGAGGGATCCGGAGGTCGTCACCCAGTTTCGCAACATGGGCGGCGTACCCGGAGGCAAGGAGCCAGCCAAGTTCGCGGAATTCGTGACAGCCGAGCGCTTGAGGTGGACTCAGATCATCAAGGAGAGGCATATAGCGCTCAACTGAACGGCGGCGAACAATGGAACTTGGCCAGCGCAACCGAAAGACAGGAGACAAGTGTGTTCTACTCGAAACAGATCAGGCGTATTGCGATCGCGCTGCTTGTTGCAGCCGCACCGCTGCAGGCCAGAGCCGAGGCGTTTCCCGGCAAGCCGGTGAAGATTATCGTGCCGAACCCGGCCGGCGCGGGCACGGATACCATCGCCAGGATCATCACCGGCAAGCTGGCTGAAAAGTGGAAGCAGCCAATCGTGGTAGAGAACCGTGCGGGCGCCGACGGCATCATCGGCTCGCAGCTGTTGGTGAAGGCGTCGCCGGACGGATACACCCTGATGATCCAGGGCGCTACCCACGTTACCAATCAGTACGCTCACAAAGATCTGCCCTACGACACGGTCAAGAGCTTCACGCCCCTGGGCATCATCGCCACGAGCCCGTATGTGCTCGCCACTTCGCCGCAAATGCACTATGCCAGCCTCGAACAATTGCTGGCTGATGTGCGCGCTAAGCCGGACCTGAGATCCGTCGGCGTCGGCGATAACTCCACGCGCCTGATTGCCGCAGTGATTGGTGCCCGCGCAAAGGTGAATCTGCAAGGCGTGCCGTACAAGGGCGGCGCCCCCATGATTTCCGACCTGATGGCCGGACATGTTCCGCTGGGAATATCGAGCGTATCCAGTACCTTTGCGTCGCACAAGGCCGGCAAGATCAAGATCATCGCTGTGCTTGGCAACGAGCGGTCACAGGCGCTTGAAACCATCCCGACCGCCGGGCAGCAGGGTCTGTCCGGCGACTATCCCCTGTACTGGTTCGGGTTGTTCGGGCCCGCGAACATGGATCGTGCACTGGCCGCGAAGATCAGCAAGGACTTCGCCGAGGTGCTGTCGATGCCGGAGACGCGCAATCGTTTCATCGAGATGGGAATCGACCCGGTGGGAAGCACGCCGGCGCAGTTTGCTGATCGGATCCAGGCAGACTTGAAGCTGTGGTCGGACCTGATCAGCCAGACTGGAATCCGCCTGGACAACTAATGCACAACCTCGGCGTGCAGCCCAACTCCGCCCGCGGTCTACACATCGATATCCGTCCACTCTTCTAGATCGCTCCGCAAGCGCCATCCCCGTCCCATAGAACTGCCGGGGCGCGCTTGCGCAGTGCGTCGTCTTGGGCGCAGCTCGAGCAACCGCGCGGAACTCGGCCGTTCGTCTCGTACGGCAGCGCGACAGGATTGGAATCCCACCGGCTATGACCATGTGGCTCAGCAACCTGCGACTGCCATTCGCGGCGGAAGTCGTCTGTCGACGCGGCGCCTGCCTGATTGGCAGTGGACGCTACATCCATCGGCAGGAGCAGGGCGCCTTATTCCGGCTGTCAGCACATCGGACGTTCCACCTTGGTCTCCATTGCGCAACAAGTGTTGGCAAGAGCAATACGTTGCATATCACGCTGTCGGAAGACCCGGATCTGTCCGGAGAGGTCCAGGGCGTCGCCGCGAATCTGGCTGTTGAGGGAGCAACATGCATTGCGGGGCCGCTTACCCAGCAACTTGCGAAGGCCATTTTTTTCGCCCCGCAGGCGCCATGGTCGCGCGCTTATGCCGCCGCGGTACTGGGGCTATCCATGCCTAGGCTCAGCGCGCAGATGCTGCGCGAGGGGCGGGCCCTCACGGACATCGTCCTGGAGCAGCGTCTGATGCGCGCGCTGGTGGCGGTCTCGCAGCAGGGCGAACCAGCGTCGGCCTTTGGCTTTGCCACGCAGGAGCGCTTCTATGCCGCATTCTTCGATCGCTTCGGCGACTGCGCCGAGCACTTTGCCACTGGCCGTTGGTGTGGCGCCCTGAGCTGGGCCGGCGCACCGCTGGGCAAACTGGTGGAGCCGTCCATCAAGTTAGCCAATTGCAGAGGATGGTGAATTAGGGCGGCCAAGCCATGACTGCTTCCCCGCAGGGATGTTTATGTGGCGCACTACGTCCGCTCCTGCTTCACCTCGTCTGAACAAGAAGGGTCCATGTCAATGCCGACAGACCCACTCATATCGATAAAGAGGAGGAGAAATAATGAACCATAAGATGTCCGTGCTTGCGGTGACCACGGCATGTTGCGCAGCTTCGGCCCAGGCCCAGACAAGCGTTACGCTGTATGGCGTGGTCGATGCTGGCATTGAATATGCCAACCACCAGGTAGGAGGCGGAAGCGTTACTCGACTGACTTCGGGCAATGTCGCGGGCTCGCGCTGGGGGCTGCGTGGCAGCGAGGACCTCGGCGAAGGTTTGAAGGCGATCTATGTGCTGGAGAGTGGCTTCGACGCTGATACCGGAAAGTCTGCGCAAGGTGGACGTCTGTTCGGGCGGATGGCCTACGTCGGGCTACAGGGGCGATGGGGCAGCCTGCTGCTGGGGCGCCAGCAAAGTGAAATCTTCGACCTGATCGGGCCGTACGATCCGATGCTGCTGGCGCCAAGGTACTCAATCTTTACCCAGGACCTGAGTTTCGTCTCGCGTGCGGACAATACCATCAAATATATTGGGACATTTGGTGGTCTTGTTGCCTCCGCGATGTATAGCTTTGGCGCTGAAAGCGGAACGGCTGGCGGCAGCGAGGTTCCGGGAAACAGCAAGCTGGGCCGGGAATATGGCTTTCGGCTCAGCTACAGTGCCGGGCCATTCAGCGTTGGGGGCGCTTACGACGAGATCAATACTGGAACTGTGACGACCAATCCGGACGCGAAAACGCGCCGTGCCGTTGTTACCGGTACATACGATTTCTCCTTGATCAAGGTGTACGCCGGCTACCGCTGGGCAAGGGCGTACGATGGCGCAGTGCTTACCGGAGCGATCCCCGGTACCGCCAACCAGGGATCCAACCTGTGGTGGACGGGGCTGATCTGGCAGGTGACACCTTCGGCCTCGCTCGGCGCAGCGGCCTACTACCAGGATTTTCAGAATACCGGAAACGATCCCTGGCTCTTTGTCGCCATGGGGAAGTACGCGTTTTCCAAACGAACGGATGCCTACCTGAGCGTCGGATACACGAAGAACAAGGGTAACTCAAACCTCGGGCTGAGTTCAGGGGCGGCCGGATTCGGTAATACGCCGCCAGGCAGCAATCAGTTAGGTGCCACCGTGGGGATTCGCCACGTATTCTGACGTTGGAAGGGGAGCCGGAGGGGGTTTCCCTGACCTCCCCGGCCCACAGATCTACGCTATGGCACCGCGAGATCGCAACGCCTTGATTTGGGCAGGCGAGAAGCCATAATCGGTCAGCACCTGGTCAGAGTGCTGGCCGGGCCGGACCAGCGGGGGGTGCTTGATCTCAGGATGGGAACGGCTGAATCGCGGCGCAGGAGCAGGTTGCTCGACGCCGTCTACGGAGCAGAACATGGCGCGCTGCTGCACATGGGGATGCTGGCGCATCTCAGTGACGGAGAGGACCGGTGCGAAGCAGCAGTCCGATCCCTCCAGAAGTTGGCTCCATTCGTCACGCGTTCTCGAACGGAAGATATCGCTGAAACGGGCACGGAGCACGGGCCAGTTTTCCCTGTGGGTCCGTTCAGGAAGCGTTGCCGCGTCGATATGCAGCTTATCCAGCAACACCTCGTAGAATCTGGACTCGATCCCGCAGATGCTGATGTGCTTCCCGTCCGCGGTCTCATATACCGTGTTCCAGGGGGCGGCTCCGCCGACGATGTGCTCGCCGCGGTTCGCTTGCCAGGTGCCTGCCGACGCCTGACCGTGCACCGAGGCCAGCAGCGATGAAACGCCATCAATGATGGCGGAGTCAATCACCTGGCCCAGCCCCGATTTCTCCCTTTCCAGCAGCGCACATGCAATCCCGAAAGCAAGAAACAGAGACCCGCCCGCGAGATCTCCCACGAGGTTAAGCGGCGGGACTGGAGGGCCGTCCGCCGAGCCGATGGCATGCAGTGCTCCTGCAAGGGCAATGAAGTTCATATCGTGGCCTGCTGCCTGGGAAAGCGGGCCATCCTGGCCCCAACCGGTCAGTCGGCCGTATACCAGCCGCGGGTTCAGGCGCAGGCAGTCTTCGGGGCCCAGCCCAAGGCGTTCCATGACGCCAGGACGATAGCCTTCAATCAGCACATCAGACTGCTCCAGCAGCGCCATGACCGTGGCTTTGCCATCGGCGGTCTTGAGATCGACGGCCAGCGAGCGCTTGCCGCGGCCGGTGATCTCGAATCTTGGATCGCGCCGGGTGCCTAGCTCTTTCTCCGTCATCCGGTCGATCCGTATTACGTCAGCGCCCATGTCGGCAAGCAACATGCCACACATCGGGATCGGGCCGATGCTTGCCATCTCAACCACCTGGTATCCGCTCAGCGGTCCCATCCTGCATCTCCTTCAGCGCTGCGGCGTCGGTGCCCCCACCCGGCCGCGGAGCCGTAACAAAAGCAATGTGCAGCCGGCAGCTTGATTGGTGGGGTCCGGCAGCGCGGCAACGCACGCCCCCGGACTCGTCACGCCTGGTCAGCCTTTCAGGCGCTGACTGAACTTGCGGCCGTACTCCAGTTCGGCAATGGTGTTGCGCAGGATCTCGACCGAGCCAGCGGCTAGCGCCCAATTGCGTCCGTCGCGGTACATCTGTTCGACCGGGGCCTGCTTGGTGTAGCCGAAGTGACCGCACATCTGCATGGCTTCATTGGTGACGCGCTGGACCATCTCGTTGGCAAATAGCTTGGCCATTGCCGTTTCGTGCCGGTCCGGCTTTCTCCACTCCGTGCAGTTGCTGGCGGCGCGATAGGCCATCAGCCGCGCGGCATGGATCTGTGTCGCCATGTCGGCGATCTTCCACTGCAGGCCTTGAAACTCGCAAAGTGCCCGGCCGAACTGCATGCGCTCCATCGTGTACTTCTTGGCGTACTCCAGCGCCGCGCTGGCGACCCCGACGGACAAGGCTGCCGTCCCGACACGCTCGACACCGAACGATCCGAACAGGCGCTTGAAGCCATCGGAGTTCTGCGGGTCGCCCATGACGAGGATGTTCTCCACCGGCACGCGGCAGTTGTCGAAGAACATGTCGACTTCGCCGATCCCCTTCATGCCCATCTTGGGATGCGGCTTCCCGGCAGTGAAACCGGTGGTGCCGGCCTCGACCATCACCGCGCCAATGCCATTCGCACCCGTGGACTTGCCGAAGCGGCAGACCACCAGCACGTGCGTCAGCTTGTCGCCGGCAGTGCACCAGCACTTGGCACCGTTGATGACGACGTGGTCGCCTTCAATCCTGGCCGAGGTGGTCATGTCGGTCATGGCAGAGCCCGCGTGCGGCTCCGAGAGGCTGATGTTGCCGAAATACTCGCCGGTGGCCAGCTTCGGAAGCCACCGTTGCTTCTGCTCCTCGGTGCCGAGCGACGCAATGTGCACGGCCACGTTGTTCAGGTAGAGCTGGGCGATAACGGAGGTGTTGGGGCAAGCGCGAGCGATCTCCTCAACACAGATCAGCGACTGCATGAAGCTGCCGCCCGTGCCGCCGTACTCTTCGGGAATCGAGAGCCCCCAGTAGCCGAGCTCTGCGAGCTTCAGCCGGTTCTCCTCGGGGAACTCGTCGTGATCGTCCCAATAGGCGGCTTTGGGGGCCAGAAGGCCTTGGGCCATCTTTCGGACCTGCTCGCGGAACTCGTCGAGTTCGGGATCCAGTTTGATTTCCATGGGGCTATGTCTCCTTCAGGTTGACTAAGTCATGGGCCAGGCGCCCAGACGCAGAAACTTGCTGCCTCGCTGTTCGGAATTGCCAAGGTTTGCATGGCAGCGATTATGGAAGCATGCTTACATTACCGCCTGGGCGTGTCAATGCGGATAGTGGTTTACCCCCTCCATTTAGATATGTAAGCATGCTTGCATAGAGTGGGCCGTGTCCATATACTGAAACCTCGCATGGTCTGCGGCAATGGCAGACCTCTGCAGCTGGCGCGCCGGCGATATGTGACATCACGCAATTGCGACAGGCACCGTGGCCAACAAACGAACCGACTGAAACAATAGGGGAAGGCATCCATGCAGGGACTCAAAGGTAAGGTGGTCATCGTCACCGGTGCGGCACGCGGCATCGGATCCGCCGTGGCGGCCAGGCTCGCGCAAGGGGGCGCCAAGGTGGCGCTGCTCGACATGAACGAGGTCGGCCTGGCTGAGGTCGAGCGGAACATCAACGCCAACGGCGGCGAAGCACTGGCCGTTACGTTCGACATCACTTGCAACGCGGAATTCCCGCAACTGGTGGACCACATTGAACGGACGCTCGGGCCCGTCGACGCGTTGGTGAACAACGTGGGCTGGGAGAAGATCGCACCGTTCCTCGACACCGATCTGGTGCTCTGGGACAAGATCATCGACATCAATCTGCGCGGCCCGATCGCCCTGACGCACCAGGTGCTGGCTCGCATGAGCAAGCGCGGCGCCGGTCGCGTAATCAATATCGGTTCCGATGCGGGTCGCGTCGGTTCATCCGGCGAGGCCGTGTATTCCGCCTGCAAAGGCGGAATGATCGCCATGGGCAAGACCCTTGCGCGCGAGTTTGCGCAGACCGGGATCACGGTCAACACCGTCTGCCCGGGTCCGACCGACACACCACTGCTGGCGGAGCAGCTCGGGCATGGGGACGAAGCGAAGAAGATCTACGAAGGCCTCAAGCGCGCGATTCCCATGCGTCGCCTGGGGCGTCCTGAAGACCTCGCCGGCATCGTCGCGTTCCTCGCCAGCAACGAGTCCGCTTTTATCACCGGCCAGACCATCAGTGTCTCGGGCGGCCTGACCATGCACGGCTGAGCGCCATAGTCTGCGTTGGAGAACATAGATGACCTATACCGATATTCTTTATAGCGAACAGGATGGTGTGGCCACCATCACGATCAACCGCGAGGATAAGTTCAATGCCTTCAGGGCCAGGACCGTCGATGAAATGATCGACGCGCTCGGCCGCTGCGGTTGGAACAAGTCTATCGGCGTGATCGTGCTGACCGGCGCCGGCACCCGTGCCTTCTGCACGGGCGGCGACCAGTCGGCGCACGATGGCCAGTACGACGGAAAGGGGACCGTGGGCCTGGCGATCGAGACGCTGCAGGCCACCATCCGCGACGTGCCAAAGCCGGTCATCGCGCGCGTCAATGGCTACGCCATCGGTGGCGGCAACGTGCTGGCCACGCTATGCGACCTGACGATCGCGGCCCGCAGCGCCAAGTTCGGGCAGGTGGGCCCGAAGGTCGGTTCAGTGGACCCTGGCTACGGCACTGCGCTGCTGGCGCGGATCGTGGGCGAGAAGAAGGCACGCGAGATTTGGTACCTGTGCGAACGCTACAGCGCGGAAGAAGCGCTGGCGATGGGGCTGGTGAACAAGGTGGTCGACGACGAGAAGCTGGACGAGGAAGTCCAGAAATGGTGTGCCTCGATCCTCGAGAAGAGCCCTACCGCGATTGCAATCGCGAAGCGCTCCTTCAATGCCGACTCCGAGAACATCAAGGGCATCTCCATGCTCGGTATCCAGGCACTGTCGCTCTACTACGACACGGAGGAATCCAAGGAAGGCGTGCGGGCGTTCAACGAGAAGCGCAAGCCGGACTTCCGCAGCTTCGTCAAGTAACCCTGATGGCCGGCGGCGGCGCCCTCCAGGCACCGCCGCAGTACTGGCAAGGCGTTCAGCCGCTTTGCTGAATACCCAGAAACCCAGCCCGGAAGGCTATATGTCCAAACTGGTACAGCTAGAACTCGACAACCGTGTCGCCAGGCTCACCTTGTCGCGCCCCGCAGTAAACGCCCTCGATGCTTCGTTGGTGGCGGAGATCCATTCCACCCTCGACTCAATTGAGGCCCAGGAGGGGATTTCCGTCGTGGTCGTCCGCAGCGACCAGAAGGCATTCTGCGCCGGTGCCGACCTGGGCGTGATCGGCAGCTTCCTTGAGTCCGGTGATCCCGGTCACGCCCTGCGCCTTTACGCCAGCTCGGTGCAGCGCCTGCTCGAGCGGATCGAGCGTCTGACCGCAGTCACGGTTTGCGAGATCCGTGGCTCAGCCATGGGTGGTGGGCTTGAGATGGCGCTCGCCGCGGATTTCCGGATCGCGTCGAGCCGCGCGAAGTTCGCCCTGCCGGAGGCCGCCCTTGGCCTGATTCCGGCAGCCGGTGGCACCCAGAGGCTGGTCCGTCAGTGTGGCATCGACGTCGCACGTCGGATGATCCTGGTGGGCCAGGCCATGACAGCCGAGCAGGCGCATGCCTGCAGGCTGGTCAGCGAAGTGTATGCAGAAGCGGAATTCGCAGAAAAGTCTGACGAGTTTGTCGCTGCCCTGGCCGGCCAGCCGCGCGGCGCGTTGCGCGCGGCCAAGATATGTCTGGCGCAGGCTCAGCCAACGTCAGAGCTGGCCTTCTGCCGGGAGGTGGAAGAGATCAGCGATCTGATCTCACAGCGTGATACCCAGGAACGCGTCCGGGCCTTCCTGGACCGGTCCAGATAGGCGGGCGCCGCCATGGCTGCACGGGATTGGTTCGATCACGACGAAGTACGAAGGAGGCACAAGAATTGACGCATGACTTTCTGCCGGGGCTCCTGGAGGAGTACGGCCCGCGCGAGGCGATGGAGTACGACGTGGTGGTGGTAGGCGCCGGACCGGCCGGCCTCTCGACGGCCATTCGCCTGAAGCAACTGGCCGCCGAGCAGGGCGCCGAATTCAGCGTGTGCGTGCTCGAAAAAGGTTCGGAGCCAGGGGCCCACATCCTCTCAGGCGCCGTGATGGATCCCAGGGCCATCAGCGAGCTCTTTCCGGACTGGAGGGAGCGTGGTGCGCCGCTGAACCAGCCTGTCACCGACGATGAGGTCCTGTTCCTGAAGGAGCGCGGCGCCAGCAGGACACCAGCCGCGCTGGTGCCGGATTGTCTTCACAACGACGGCAACTTCATCGTCAGCCTGGGCGCGGTCACGCGTTGGCTTGCGGCCCAGGCCGAAGCACTGGGCGTCGAGATCTTTCCAGGCTTCACGGCGGCCGAGGTGCTTTACCACGCTGACGGCAGCGTCAAGGGGGTGGCGACCGGTCACCAGGGGCTGGGTAAGGATCGCCTCCCGACCGAGGCGTTCCAGCTCGGGATGGAGCTGCATGCGCGCTATACCATCTTCGCCGAGGGTGCGCGTGGCCACCTCGGCAAGCAGCTGATCGCCAGGTACAAGCTCGATGAGGGTAAGGATCCGCAGACTTACGGCCTCGGCATCAAGGAGCTGTGGGAAGTCCCGGCGGAGAGGGCGAGGCCCGGTCTGGTGGTGCACACCGCAGGCTGGCCGTTGGACAGGCAGACCTACGGCGGTGGCTTTCTGTACCACCTGGAAGGGAACAAGGTCACGCTGGGCCTGGTGGTCGGGCTCGACTATGCGAATCCCTGGTTGAGCCCGTTCGAGGAGATGCAACGCTGGAAGACCCACCCGAGCATCCGCTCGCACATCGAGGGGGGCAAGCGCCTCGGCTATGGCGCACGTGTCATTGCCGCGGGCGGCCTGCACGCGCTGCCGAAGACCGTCTTTCCGGGGGGCGCACTGGTCGGCTGCGGTGCCGGTTACCTGAACGCGGCGCGCATCAAGGGCAGCCATGCAGCCATCAAGTCCGGCATGCTTTGCGCCGAGGCCGCATTCGAGGCGGTTCGCGCCGGCCGCAGCGGCGACGAACTCACCGCCTATGCCCAGGCGTTTGCGCAGAGCTGGCTGTACCGGGAACTCGACCAGTCTCGCAACTTCAAGGCCTGGTTCAAGAAGGGAACCACCATTGGCGCCCTGATGACGGGGGTTGAGCACTGGCTGCTGCCACGCCTGGGTGTGAAGCGCCCGCCCTGGTCGCTGCACCGCAAGCAGGCGGATCATGCGAGCCTGCGGCCGGCTGCCGAGATGCCGCCGATCCAGTATCCGAAGCCGGACGGCGTGCTGACCTTTGATCGTCTCTCCAGCGTGTTTGTCAGCAACGTCAGCCATGAAGAGAATCAACCGGCGCATCTGACCCTGAAGGATGCGAGTGTACCGGTCGCCACGAACCTGGCGATGTTCGCCGGACCTGAGCAACGGTACTGTCCGGCCGGGGTATACGAGTTCGGCAAGGACGAGGCTGGGAACGACCGGTTGCAGATCAACGCGCAGAACTGCGTGCACTGCAAGACCTGCGACATCAAGGACCCGACCCAGAACATCGTCTGGGTGACGCCGGAAGGCGGCGGTGGTCCGAACTACGCCGGGATGTGATTCCCAGTTGACCTTCTGTACCAACATGCTAGCCCAATGCGCCTCGACCTTCCCGCTGATTTGACGCCGGTTCACGAAACCTGCTTCCCCATTCGCTGGGGCGACATGGACATCCTCGGCCATGTGAACAACGCCGCCTACTTCACCTACTTGGAGACCGCGCGTGTCGCCTGGTTCTCGGACATCGGCTGCCTGCCGGACCCGCTCGGCACAGGGCCGGTGATGATCAACGCCTTCTGCAACTTCATCAACGAACTGAGCTACCCGGGCGAAGTGGTAGCCCGGCAGTATCTGGGCGCCATAGGCAGAAGCTCGTTCGATGTTTACGCCACGCTGGAGCGCGCCGATGGTTCGGGCACGGTGTGTGCAAATGGCGGCTCCCGCGTGGTCTGGTCCGACTTTATCTTGCGTAAATCGGTCCCGATCCCTGATCGGATCCGGGCCATCCTGCTAGGCTACAAGGCAGAGGCAGGAATATTCACAGGAACCACAGCATGACGCAGACATCCTCCTCCAGCATCGTCGTCGAAGCGGCAGAGAAGATCTTCCGCGACCTTGCGGATCCGCAAACGCTCAACCATGCAAGCGATGACCGATGGGCGCCGAAGCTATGGACAGCGCTGGAAGAAAGCGGCATCCCGCTGTCCTGGGTCCCAGAAGACCTCGGTGGTTCAGGCGTCGACCTGGCCGAGGGCTTTGAATTGCTCGGACTTGCGGGACGCTACGCACTGCCCGTGCCGCTGGCGGAGACGATGATCGCCGGCTGGTTGCTTTCCCGGGCCGCGATCGCTTGCCCTGGGGGCCCCATGACAGTTGTACCAAGCGATCCCCGCGACCACATCGAACTTCACGAGGATGGCACACTGTCCGGCTACGCACGCGCGGTGCCGTTCGCGGGCTTCGCGCAGCATGTCGCTGTGCTGGCGCAGGGCGCCGGCGGCGCGTATATCGCACTGGTCCGGCGGGCTGACTGCAGTGCGGGAACCGCCATCGCCATCTCGGACGACGTTGCCGTATTGCTCAAACTGGACAAGGTCCGGCCTCTCGTCCTGAAGGCTGCACCGGCCAGCCTGGACAATCGGGCCCTCGCGCTGATGGGCGCGGTGGTGCGCAGCATGCAGATCGGCGGCGCCCTGCAATGGATGCTCACCCAGACCGTCACCTATTCGACCGAGCGCATTGCTTTCGAGAAGCCGATTTCCAAGTTTCAGGCGGTCCAGCACAACCTGGCCCGGCTCGCGGCCGAGACCGCGGCAGCCGTCGCCGCGGCCGGTTCGGCGGCGGAGACGCTTGCGGCTGCAGCCGAATGGGACCAATCCGTGTTCCTGGAAGGTAGCGCCGCAAAGATTCGTTGCGCCGAAGCGGCCGGCAATGGCTGTGCTATTGCGCATCAGGTCCACGGGGCTATCGGCTTCACCGCGGAACACACGCTCCATCGCTTTTCCCTGCGCGCGCTCGCATGGCGCAACGACTTCGGCAATGAATCCTACTGGTCGATCGCGCTGGGCAGGATGGTGGCGGCCGAAGGCTCTGACCGACTCTGGTCGCTGATCACATCCCGCTAACCTCACGTTCTCAATACCATGTACTCGTCAAGACTCGTATTTGACCCGACTCGCCTGCCGGAAGAGTGCAGCAAGTTGCGAGAGGAAGTCCGGGAGTTCCTGGCTCAGCAGATCCGGGACAAGGTCTTCGATCCGCGCGATCCGCTCTCCAATATCGGCTGCGACCAGGAGTTCTCGCGCAGGGTCGCTCAGCGCGGTTGGATCGGGCTGACGTGGCCCAGGGAATACGGCGGTCACGAGCGCAGCTACCTCGAACGCTACGTCCTGGCCGAGGAATTCTATGCCGCCAACGCACCCGTACGCCACTTCTATGTAGCAGACCGCCAGTGCGGCCCAATGCTGATCGCCTTCGGGGTGGAGAGCGTTGCACGCGAGATCGTGCCGCGCATCGCGCGCGGGGAGCTGAGCTTCTGCATTGGCATGAGCGAAGCCGGTTCCGGCTCGGACCTGTTCGCCGCCAAGGCGCGCGCCGACAAGGTCGCCGATGGCTGGACCATCAACGGAGCCAAGATATGGGTGACCAACGCTCAGTTTGCCGACTACCTGGTGGGGTATTTCCGCACCGACAAGGCGACCGAGCAGAACCGGCGCGGGGGCATCTCCTGCTTCCTGGTCGATATGAAGTCAAAAGGCATCACGGTGAATCCGATCCGACAGATGACCGGAGAGGCGGACTTCAACGAAGTCGTTTTCGACGACGTGTGGGTACCGGAATGCAACCTGATCGGTGAACTAGGCAAAGCCGCCGAACAGGCGACGACGGAGCTGGCCTACGAGCGTTCCGGCCCCGAGCGCTTCCTCGAGACCTTTTATCTGTTGCCGGCGTTGCTGGACGTCATCGGCCGCAACCCTGATGACCGTGCCGCTGAAGGCATTGGACAACTGGTTGCGCAGTTGCATACCATGCGACGCATGTCCGTCTCGGTGTCGGGCATGCTCCAGTCAGGCAAGCACCCCGTTGTGGAAGCAGCCGTGGTCAAAGACCTTGGCACCACGTGGGAGCAGGGCCTTCCTGCCCGGGTGCGCAGCATTGCGGCAACCGTGGACCGTACGGATGCGGACTACGCACAATTCGAGAATGCGCTGGCGGTAGCCCTGAGGATGGCGCCGAAGTTCACGATCGCCGGGGGCACCAACGAAATCCTTCGCGGCATCATCGCGCGCGGCCTTGGCGTGCGCTGAGCCGCCAGCGTCACGGATTGGGCACTGCGTGCCTTTGGCACCCTGCACTGACGCATTAAAACGAACTACATGGAGACAACGATGACCCAATCAGACAGCGACCTGCCACTGACAGGCATTCGCGTACTCGACATTACCTCCGTCATGATGGGGCCCTACGCTGCCAGGATCCTCGGTGACATGGGCGCTGACGTGATCAAGGTTGAGCCGCCTTCAGGCGACACCGTGCGCGGGGTTGGGGCGTCGCGAACCAACGGTATGGGTCCTTTCTACCTGCACGCCAACAGGAACAAGCGCAGCCTCGCGGTCGACCTGAAGCATCCATCTGGCAAGGAAGCGTTGGACCGGCTGGTCAAGACCGCGGACGTGTTTCTGTACAATGTCAGGCCGCAGGCCATGGAGCGGCTTGGATTGGGCTACGAGCGGCTGCGCACGCTCAATCCCGGGCTGGTCTACGTGGGCGCGTACGGTTTTGGGCAGGACGGCCCCTATGCCAAACGGCCAGCGTTCGACGACCTGATCCAGGGCCTGGCAGGGATTCCGAGCCTGATTGCCCAGAGTGGTGATGGTACGCCGCGCTTCATACCGCTTGCCATCATCGACCGCTACGTGGGTGTGCACGTTGTTAACGCCGTGATGGGTGCGCTGTTTCACAAGTTGCGAACCGGTGTCGGGCAAAGCATCGAGGTTCCAATGTTCGAGACCGCCACCGAACTCGTGTTGGGCGATCACCTGATGGGCAACACGTTCGAGCCAAAGCTAGGCCCAACTGGCTATCCCCGCTCGCTGTCGCCGGATCGGCATCCCTACCAGACCAAGGACGGCTTTGTCTGCGTGATGGTCTACACCGACCAGCAGTGGAAGAGTTTCTTCAATTTCATCGGGCGCAGCGAGCTGATGGAAGATCCGCGCTACTCGACCATGAGCGCACGTACCCAGCACTCGAATGAGCTGAATCTGATACTCAAGGCCACCATGCGCGAGAGGACCACGCAGGAATGGCTGGACGCCTTCGAGGCTGAGGACATTCCTGCCACGCGGCTGCATGACCTGACGAGCATTCAGGATGACCCGCACCTGAAGGCAGTCGGGTTCTTCGAATGGGTCGACCACCCGAGCGAGGGCCGCATCTGCAATATGAGGCCGCCGTCGAACTGGTCCAAGACGCAGCCCAACGTCCGCCGGCTCGCTCCGCGTATCGGCGAGCACAGCCGTGAGATACTGCTTGAGGCAGGTTTTTCGGAAAGCGAAGTGGAGGCCATGGCAAGAGCCGATGCCATTGCGCTGGATCCGACTGCCCATTGAGCGCTTCAGTCATTCCTTTGACGGTTGGCGATCCTGTCAGCGTGCGCGCTGAGCACGCCTCGGGGCATGCTCGGTGGGCGAGGCTATGGATGTGCCGGTGAGCAAGGGACGTCTCCGGTAAACGTCAATCAGCACCTGCTTGACTGCCGGGCGGAGGCTTGAGAGCATTCCCCCTGACGGTGAGGGCAGACAAGATGGGCCATTCGCATGACGCTGGGGTCGTTGGGCCGAAGCTCCGTTGACCTGTCATGATTGCCACTTAGCACCTCCGCACATCTGCATCCAGGACGAGGAATCCATGGCCGTTCAGCACAACGACATCGAAAGCAAACGACACAAGAACCTGGACAATGCGCTGCTATTCAGGATTTTTCAGACAACGAACCTGATGCATAAGACAGGAACCAAGTGGGTGGCCAGCTCCGGGGTCACCACGCAACAATGGTCAGTGCTTGGGGCGCTTTCCCTGACTCGCGCCAAGAAAGGCATTCCCATCGGGCAGTTCTCCGAACTACTCCTGCTCAGCCGGCAGACGCTAAATGGCATCCTGGGTCGACTGGAGGACATAGGGTTGACAACCCGCATCGCGGACGAACCCGATGCAAGAATCAAGAAAGTCGTCTTCACCGACAAGGGGCGGGAAGTCTGGACCGGACTCAATGACGAGATCCGCTCCTACTGCAAGGTGGCCCTGAGCAGCTTCACGGATAAGGAGAAGAACGACTTTCTGCATCTCGTCGAGAAATTGCAGGCCAACCTGATCGAGATCGACGGGCAGCAGGGCGTCGGCGCCCCTCCCGCCGGCCGGCCCGTCGCAGGTTCCAAGTCCAGCCAGGAATGATTCGGCGATAGTATGCGCAAAACGCGGCGAAAGCTTCCCGCCGAAAAAGGGTGATCACGTTCCCCCGCTCTCCGGAATATGCACAAGGCCACGAGACTTGGCTCTAGGTGGTGGTAGACCGCCACTTGTCCGACCTCGACCGCATCCGGGAAATCTTCTCGGCTAGGTTCCTGCTCGCCCCGCAATTTGTCGTCAGGGTCAATAACCAATCGGTGTCGCTCGCCGACCAGACCGACCTTATTTAGCGAGCGGATATGAAGTGCAAGGTTCCCTACCCGCCGAGGCCTATGTCGTAGATTCTACGCGGACGGCCAGTCGACCCTCTACCAAGGCATCGCCTCTTGGGTGAATGGCCGCCTCGTCGGATCGCCGGGCTGGGTCGTTACTCGATAGTGGCCAGCTTGGCGCCAGCGCACTTGCCTCCGAGGAGCGTCTGGCCCTGCTGATCGACCGCGAACTGTACTGGCGCAACGACCGCAAAGCTTGCCCGTCTGTTGCAGCGTGCCCGCCTCAAGTATCCTCACGCCGCCATCGAAGACCTCGACGCCCGCCCAGGCCAAGGCATAGATCAGAAACAGGTCGCCAGTGTCGCGCTGTCTGACTGGATCATGACCGGAACACCGTCTTGATCGATGGACGACTCGGCGGTGGCACCGCTGGATGAGGTCAGGCGCAATGACCTGCTTGAACTCATCGACGATCGCGGCAACGGCCGCGGGCTGCACATCACCAGCCAATTGCCAGTCGAGCACTGGCAGGATTGGCGGTTTCACTATTGCCAATGCGATTCTCGATCGACTGATGCACCGCACCGCCAATGCCGCGGGCGGCTCGCTGGGAAAAGCTTCTCAAACAACATGCACGACATCAGCGCCAGCCCCACAGGGAAAGGTGTGCCGTTTAAGCAGGGGAGCACTTCAACGGCCTGCTCGGGAAAACCACTAGCAGCTAAGCCATGGAAATTCCACGCGTGTAAGCATACTTACATATATAGTTTACCGAAGCATTTCCTGCCAATGCTGGCTTGCAGGCGAAGCGACGAAATGCCCGCGCAGCGCCCTTGTTAATAAGAGGAGCTGCATGGTCGTGCTCGTCGAGCATTGATGCAAAGAACCACATGAAAGGCGAGCAAGATGAAGCAGGCTACCCTCGGATTGAACCTGTCGGTTAAGCGCACTCGCGAGCGACTGAGATGAGACTATTAATGCGTATGGGTGCGCTTCGATAGGCCGCGTACCAATACGGTGAATCGCTGGATACCTAGAATTATACGTAGAAGGAGCATTAAGCATGCGAATAGTGCGAATCGAAGCGGTCCCATTCCGACTGCCTATCAAGCGCACGATTAGTTTTGCCACAGGCAGCCTGATCGCGATGGAACATGTTCTGGTACGAATCCACACCGAGGGTGATTTCGTTGGCATTGCAGAAGCTCCAGCACGTCCAATGATCTACGGTGAATCGGTAGCGTCCATTGTCACTGCCATCGAAGAGTGGTTCGAACCGGCATTACGTGGTCTCGAGCATTACGCGATCGAGGAGGTATGGGAACGTCTCAATCGAATTGAGGGAAATGTCTGCGCGAAGGCGGCGATCGACATTGCTTTGCATGACCTGATTGCAAAGGCCGCGGGGCAGCCGCTCTGGCGGCTCATCGGCGGTTACTCAAATGAGGTAGAAATCTGCCACGGTATATTCAGACTTGGTCCGCCCGATGAGATTGCAGCCGAGGCAAGGGAAGCAATAAGTCGTTACGGATTTCGCTGGCTCAAGTTAAAGGCTGGCGTGGACCCGGACAGGGACACCAAGATGGTCGCCGCGGTTCGGAGAGCGGTTGGTGACGCTGTTCACATCACGGTCGACTGTAATCATGGCTACCCAAGTCATGTAGCGGAGCGAGTTCTACCAGCCTGGCGTGAGCATGGCGTCGAATGGGTTGAGGAGCCGTCGTTGGGCCAGGACCTTTGTGGCAGAGCACGAGTAGCAGCGGCTGGTGGCATCCCAATCATGGTGGACGAAAGTGCACAGACGCCCCATGCCGTCTACCAGGAAATGCAGCGAAACGTCTGCCGAGTGGTGAGCGTCAAGCCGGCTCGCTCAGGAATATCCCTTTCAAAGAAGATCCTGACATTGTGCGAAATAGGAGGTCTGCGGCCCGTAATCGGAAGTCAAGGTGACAGTGAAATCGGGGCATTCTCGGCTGCGCAACTTGGTGCAAGCCATCGAGCCATCGCAGCCACTTGCGCCGAGCTGAGTTTCTATCTCGAGTTGGTGGATGGAATCGTGGTCGAACGGCCTCTTCTGCGAGACGGGAGGCTGATACTTCCCGATCGACCAGGGACCGGCGTACTTATTGATGAAGACGCACTGGCACGTTGCCGAATGCGCTAGTGCAACTATTTCGTGGCCGACCAAGCATAGGGGGATTGTGATATGCGTGAAGATTTAGGAACCAAGTTTATCGGAATGCTATTGGCCTTGTTGGAGTCATTCAATGCCATTGGTCGATTTTGGAAAGAGGCAGTGTTTCTTTGCGGATCCATCGTATATTTGAACCACCCCGCACTTGCTCAGGAGTATCCAGCGTCGACGATTCGTCTCGTGGTACCTTATTCGGCCGGCGGGCCGATCGACCTTGTGGCCAGGGGTCTGGCGGAGAGGATGTCGGAACATTTACGGCAAAGCGTGGTGGTTGAGAACAAACCAGGCGCCGATGAGATCATCGCGTCGTCCGCTGTCGCGAGAGCTCCCAAGGACGGCTATACGTTGATGGTCGTGACTGAACAAGCGCTGGTGCTCAACAAGTTCTTGCACAAGAAGCTTCCGTATGACCCCGAGAGGGATTTCATTCCGGTCAGCCGGCTAACCGAAGGTCATACAGTACTCGTTGTTCCTGCGGACTCGAAGATAAAGTCCGTCGGAGAATTCGTCCGCGCAGCCAAACAGGACCCCGGTGGAATCAGCTACGCGTGGTCGGGTGTGAATCGCATACCCATGGGTGCGTTCACACAGATGACTGGCATCTCTGTCAACTATGTTGGCTACAAAGGAGGAATGGCCGCCATAGTGCAAGATCTGCTTGGTGGCCGCGTGGACGCTACGTTGGCGGCACAGGTTGCCGTGGCTCAACATATCAATTCTGGTCGGATTCGAGCCTTGGCCGTTTCCGGCAAGGCCCGCTCTGTGACCCTGCCTCATGTGCCTACGTTCGCCGAAGCTGGCTACCCTGACTATTCGGCGGCCTTCTACATCGGGTTGGTAGCTCCAGCAGGGACTCCGTCAGTAATCGTGGAGAAGCTAGCGACGGTTTGTCGAAGCATCATCCAGGAGCCAGCGTTTGTGCAGAAGTTTCTTGTGCCGTCAGGACTAGAGCCTATCGCAGATGGGCCCACCGGATTTGCCGCATTTCTTCGGATAGATCGGGCCTCTGCAGAGAAGAGGGTGCAGGCGGCAGGCATGAAGCCAGAGTAGATCTGTACCAATATGTGCGACCTCTTTGAGGCCGATTATTGATGCGGCACGAATAAGTCTTCATGCTGCGTACTTGACGCGAGGGTTCTGGAAGTAGGGTTTGGGGCGGTGGGTAGCCACCGTCTCCGCCGGGCCCGAGGGCACAAGGTATGCCATGAATCACTTGCTAGTCAAGGTGATGAGCCTGGTGAACTCAACATCCGACTTTACCGAACAGCACCTAGCGGGATTCGGATCCCCCGCACAGTGCGTTGGTGTTGCGGGAAATCCGTTAAATGCCTGGGATGTGCTTTGCCATGACCGCGATACGCGCTGCTGTCCAATCCAGAGACACTGCCGCCGCGAGTTGAGTTCGTGGTGAAGCTGCATTACCCGGTCCGCTTGACCACCGCTCACGCATAGGCGTACTTGCGGGATCGACCCGGGCGTAATAAAGATGCGGCGTCGTGGGGTGAAGACCGGTAATTCGGTCGAGACGGTGGAGGGGGCGCAAGAGATAAGCGGGTCCGGCCTGCGCGCATGCGCCGCTCGGATTTGACAAGATGGTCGCGTGATTCTCGGCGCGTTGAACCCGAGTGGGGCGCCGCGGCATCATCGCATGCCACGCGTCGGTCGGCAGGATCCTGCTCAATCCATTGCCGCATGCACCAAGGCATCGTCCTGCGCCTTGTGGGCAGGGCGGATCAATGCGATCAGCGGCACCACCAGCAGCGTGGCGACAAACATCGCTTGAAAGGCGTTGAGGTAGGCAATCATCGCCGCCTGCTGGTTGATCGTTTGGTCGAGCATGGCTATGTCCAGGCTCCCACGTCCCGTGACCATGGACTGCAATGCCGGGTTGTAAATGTTGATGTGGCTGGCCAGGTCTGCGTGGGCTATCTGCGTGCCACGGGTCATCAGGGTCTGGATGATCGAGATGCCAATGCTGCTGCCGATATTGCGCATCAGACTGTAGGTGGCGGTGCCGTCCGCGCGCAGATCGGGCCGTAGCGAGGAGAAAGTCAGCGTGCTGAGCGGAACAAAGACCATCCCGAGGCCGAAGCCCTGGACGATGCCCGGCCAGACGATGTCGGACTCTGACAGCACGATCGTGTACTGCATCATCTGCCACAGCGCGAAGGCAGAGATCAGGAAGCCTGCGAGCAGCAGGATGCGCGCATCAATCCTTCTGAGCAGGCGTCCGGCCAGCAACATGGCCAGCATGGTGCCGGCACCGCTTGGCGCGGTGACCAGCCCTGTCGTGGCCACGGGGTAGTGCATCAGGCTCTGCAGCATCGGCGGCAGCAGAGCGCGGGTAGCGTACATGACCGCGCCGATGACAAAGATGAAACAAACACCAGTGACAAAGTTTGGATCCTTGAGCAGCTCGTAACGGAAGAAAGAGCGGCTGCCAGCTGTGGCTGTGTGCACGACAAAATAGGCGAAGCTGATCGCGGCCACCAGCGCCTCGATGCGGATCTCCAGTGAGCCGAACCAGTCGAGCTGCTCGCCGCGGTCGAGCATGGCCTGTAGTGCGCCAATGGCGATGCTCAGCGCGGCAAAACCGAAGGCATCGAACCGCATGCTTCGCGTTGGCGCTCGCTCCGGCAGCGAAGCGAGCACGCCGGACAGTGCAAACGCACCGACAGGCAAATTGATGAAGAAGACCCAGCGCCAGCTATAGCTGTCGGTCAGCCAGCCGCCCAGCGTGGGGCCGAGAATGGGTCCCACCATCACGCCCATGCCCCACACCGCCATCGCCTGGCCTTGCCGCTCGCGCGGATTGATGTCGAGCATGATCGACTGCGACAGGGGCACCAGGGAGGCGCCGAAGATGCCCTGCAGCAGCCGTGAGGCGACCATTTGCGCTAGCGTCTCCGACAGGCCGCAGAAGGCCGATGCCAGCGTGAAGCCGGCGATCGCGATGCCTAGCAGACGCTTGACGCCCAGCCGGTCAGAAAGCCAGCCGGTTAGCGGCGTGGCGATCGCCGCGGCCACGATGTAGGAAGTCAGCACCCACGTGATTTCGTCTTGCGACGCCGACAGTGTGCCCTGCATATGGGGCAGTGCCACGTTGGCAATGGTGCTGTCCAACGTCTGCATCAGGGTTGCAAGCATGATCGAAACAGTGATCATGCGACGGTTGAGAGGTTTCCCTGAGGGCGTCGCCGCTGCCACGGAGGACATGAATTCGTTACCCGGTAGATGATAAGCAGGCTTATTATATGCGTGAGCGGATCAGATGTCACAGGTGCGCATGGCGATGTTCGCCTCGGGGTGGCGGCGCCCTGCGGCTGGCGACGGGGCCGCCATTTTTTCTATAATGCTGCGATGGAAACGAAACTCGACGGCCGCTTCGGCTTTCTGGTCGCGGACGTGGGCCGGCTCTCAGGCAGACGTTTTGACGACCTGGCCCGCTCCTCCCTTAATCTCACGCGGGCTCAGTGTCGGGTCCTCGCCTATTTGTCCCACTACGGCGAGATCAACCAGGTGAGCTTGGCCGAGCGGCTGGAAGTCGCACCTATCTCGGCTGGCCGGCTGCTGGACCGGATGGAGGAGGGCGGTTGGATCGAGCGGCTGCTCAACCCGGAGGACAAGCGCGAGCGGTTGGTGCGCATGACGCCCAAGGCCGAACAAGCACTAGACGCTGCGCGGCGCGTCGGAGATGCGGTGGCAACGGAAGCGCTGAGCGGCTTTAGCAAACAGGAGCAGGAGCAGCTGATTAGCTTGCTGAAACGCGCACGCACCAACCTGAGCCGCCTCATCGAGCACTGACCAGCGTCTCACAGTGCGCGTCTACTGGTGCGCGCTACGATGGCAAAGCACCGCAATTCGCCAAGTAAGGATTGCGCCCCTCACAGGTCTTTCAACGCGGCCTGTACATGGTGTTGAAATTGCTGCAGGTCTCCCAGTGCGTTGGCGTTGAGTAGCGCCAGCTTGACCAGGAATAGCTGGGCCTTTTCCGCGCCGGACTGATCGATGGCGCTGGCCAGGATGTCGTAGACGGTCTCCAAGCCGGCAATGGAGAGGGATTTGTGATGGGTGGTCATGGGCGTTCTCCTTTCACTGAGGCAAGGCGGTGTGCAGGGCGGCCTGCAGCCGGGTCGCGTCCAGCGTGAGCCAGCGGGTGCATAAATGCTGGTCGGGGCGCAGCAGGTAGGCGGCGCCGCTGGCCTGCACGCCATAACGCTGGCGGAAGTGTCCACTGGCGTCCGCAAGGGTCAAGTCGGCGCCCGCCACAGGCTGGGCCGCGCCGATAGCAATGATGCGCAGCGGCACGCCACGGGCACGGGTCGCCCGGACGACCTCGTGAATTGGTTCAGGGATCGCAGGCGCCTCGGTGAAATACAGCAGCTCAAAGCCACCGCCCAGATGATCGAGCAGGAAGTCGTCGGCCGACAGGCGAATGTTCTGTGGCGGCGCGCCATGTGCCGGGCCCTTCGTGAACAGGGCGTTGTCGTCGCCCGGGCTGTTGAGCGCCGAATCCGAATACTCGTGCGGCCGCGAAGTGCGCCAGTGGTACAGCGGCCGCACAAACGCCTCACTGAGTGACAGCGACAGTACGGCGTCGCGCAGCAGGCGGAAACCTTCGCTGGGTGGCGTCATGAAGCGGGTGCTCTTGCCGGCCTCGTCGATGATTTCGCGGGCCGCGCCAACGCGCTCGGCACTATAGTTGGCCAGCAGCTTACGGCCAGCCAGTCCCTTGATGACGAAGGCAAGGTGCCAGCCCAGCGATTGGGCGTCCTGGAAGGCGGTATTTGCGCCGCGGACTCCGAAGATCGGCAGCAGGTGGGCGGCATCGCCGGTGAAGATCACGCGGCCGTGGACATAGTCGGGCAGCGTCAGAGTGCGCGCCGAGTAGACGGAGCACCAGTCCATCTCCCAAGCCGAGCCGGCATAGCCGATCATTGCCAGCTGGGCATCGATGCGTGCTTTGAGCGACTCGGGCCTGAGCGCCTCCTCGGGTGTTTCACCGGCAGGCAACTGGTAGTCTATCCGCCAGACTCCATGCGGCTCGCGGTGCATCAGGATCGTGTTGCCCGGATTCCAGACGGGGTCGAAGAACGCCAGCCTCTCCGTCGGCAGGGGAAGATCAATCCTGATGTCGGCAATCACGAACAGACCCTCATAGGAGGCGCCTTCCATCTTCAGGTCCATCGCACTGCGAATGCCGGAGCGGCCACCGTCGGCCGCAACCAGCCAGTCTGTCTCCAGTGTGTATAGACCTTCGGGTGTGTCGATCGCCACGCGAGCGGAGTCAGCCTCCTGCTCGACCTTGACAACCTTGTTGCCCCAACGGAAGTCGATCAGAGGGTTGGCCGTGCAAGCGTCCAGCAGGTATTCCTCCATGTACTGCTGCTGGATATTCAGCATCGGGAAGAAGCGGTCGTCCGGGTCGTGCGGGGCTTCCATCCGGAAGACGTGTTGCCCGCGGTAGTACGAATTGCCGAAGCGCCAGGGCAAGCCGTTCTCGGTCAGGCGGTCGGCCACGCCGACCTGTTGCAGGATTTCCATCGAGCGGCGCGTGAATACGATCGCCCGGCTGCCCTGGGACACTTGCAGCTCCGGGGTGACCACAACGCTGGGTACGCCATGGCGGGCCAGCTCGAGTGCCGTGACCATGCCGGCCGGACCGGAACCGGCAATGACTACCTTCTTGCGCTCCTGGCGCGGATGGGATGAGGGCAGCCAGGGTTTGAACACCTGGTAGTTGTAGTAGATCGACGGACGGGCTTCAGTATCAGGCTGATGCATAGAGCTTGGCTCCTGTTCAGAAAATGGCAGTCGGACGTGCCGGCTTGAGTGCGACGGTCATCGCGTACGGACGGCGCAATGGCGCCCGCCGTCAGGCGGCGGCCTTGGGTGCCCGCGGAATCGGAAGCACCAGGAAGACGGCGCAACCCGCGACAAGCAGCGCTGCCGCGTAGAGCAGGCCGGTCGTAAAGCTGTGCGTCATGTCCTTGAGCCATCCCACGACCAGGGGGTTGAGGGCGGACCCGAGGTTGCCGGTGGCATTGATGACGGCAATGCCCAGGGCGCGCGCCGCGAAACTCAATGCATGGTCCGGCGTCGTCCAGAAGATCGACATCGCGGTGTAAGCGCCGGTGGAGGCCAGGCACACGCCCAGCAATTGCATCGCCGGCTGCGATGACCAGGCCGTGAGCAGCCAGCCCGCTGCCGCGCACAACATCGGAACCACGGTGTGCCAGCGGCGTTCCTGGGCGCGATCCGAGCGCCGGCCCCACCAGATCATGCCGATGACCGTGCACACCTGCGGGATGGCGGCTAACAGGCCGATGGTGGTGTTGCTCGCGCCGCCGGCAAAGCTCTTGACGATCAGGGGCGTCCATACGGCCACCATCGCCAGGCTGTTAACCAGACAAAAGTAGGCCAGCGAGAACTTGAGAACGGTCGCGGATGTCAGTTCAGACCACAGGCTGCGGGGCCTCTCGCCAGGCGCCCGTGGCACCGGGTCGATCCGGCGCTCGGCCGCCAGCATCCGGGCCAGCGTGTTTTTCTCATCCGGTGTGAGCCAGCGCGCCTGCGCCGGTGTGTCGTTGAGGTAGAAGTACACAATCAGGCCGAGCACGGAGGCTGGCAGCCCTTCGAGCAGGAACAGCCACTGCCAGCCCTTGAGACCGTATAGCCCATCCAGACCCAGGATCACGCCTGAGATGGCCGAGCCAAAGGCAGCCGTGACCGGCATTGCAATCATGAACAGCGCATTGGCGCGCGCCCGATAGGCCGCAGGAAACCAGAAAGTAAGATACAGCAGCATGCCGGGCAGGAAGCCGGCTTCGGTGATGCCCACCAGCACACGCAGCCAATACAGTGTCCTGGCGTCGGTGGCGAACATGGTGGCCGTGGAAGCCAGCCCCCAGGCGATCATGATGGTGGCAATCCAGCGCCGTGCGCCGACACGTGCCAGCACGATGTTGCTCGGCACACCACACGCGATGTATGCCAGGTAGAACAGGGTGGTAGCCAGGCCAAACTGGGTACCAGAAAGCCCCAGGTCCTTCATCATGGTCAGGGCCGCGAAGCCAATATTGATGCGGTCGAGAAAAGACACGACGAACAGCAGGAACAAGAACCACAGCAGATGACGCGACACCTTGGCGACAACCTGGCGGCCTTTGGCGCTGCCGTCGCTCGCGTGGGCAGCACAGGCATCATTGACGGGCGGGGTGATTCCGATGGGTGATTTCATGGGGGCTTCTCCTGCGGCGCCGTACGCCGGCAGATGGGTGTTAGGGCCTATGGCGTCCCAGGTCTCCCAGGCCGCGACGGTCATTTATAGTTGTGTGCGCAACTAGTATGAGTCAACCAACGAGATGCCAACATCGGTATTACTACTGGTTGCGTACGCAACCAATAAGTACGGAAGCTTCCCGGACGGAGGGGGTGTGTTCTTGCCAGCACTTCCGACAGCAAACTCGTTGTGTCCGCAACAAGCCGGCCGTATAGTTTGCCGGATCCTCTAGTCTGAACGGGTTGCCACTTGTGACATCGAAATCCACTCCTGTTGCCCTTGATCGCACCTTGACGCACCGCCTGCACACGCTGTCGAAGCTCACCGACCGGGTCACCCAGTTGGCATACGAAGCTGAAGTGGGCATTCCCATGCACGAAGGACGCTGTCTGGCTGCCATCGGTTCGTTCAGCCCGATGTCTGTCAACGATCTGGCGCGCAATGCAAATCTGGATAAGGGGCAGGCAAGCCGCGCAGCTCAATCATTGGTTGATCAGGGGCTGGTACGCAAGGCGGTGAGCGCAACCGATGGCCGCGGTGTGGTCTTGACACTGACAGCCAGGGGGCAGCGGGTGTGGCAGCGAGCGATGGCGCTGATTGAACGCCGCAATGTCGAAATCCTCTCTTGTCTGGATGCCATGGAGCGGCAGCAGTTCGATGGCCTGCTCGATCGCCTGGTCTCACATGCGCGAGAGAAAGGCAATGAACCGGAATGACTACGCAGATAGCAGGTCGTCGAACGGGCGGCGGTGAGAGGATAGCTGTCGAAGCCGCGCCGCGGCACCACATCCGGATCGCATCGCGCTTCGGGCTCCGTCAAGGCGAGTCCCGTCGCAGGAGCATCGGCAGCCCAACCCCCCACAGGGGCTCGGAGCAAAAGGCAGGCAAAAGACAGGATGAAAATCAGGGCGCGCCAGCTGGCCAGCCCTAAACCCAGATAGCGGCAGCGACAGTAGCGACGACAGCGACGACCGTCAAGGTTGAGCGGGCGGAGGCAATCGGATTGGCGTCTTTGTTTATATGGGTTTCTTTGTCCCGGCTCCTAGTTGGCTCCTGACCGGTCGGCAAAGCCATGTCGCCGTACCTTGGCTGGTCGCAAACCATCACTGCTATCAGCTGTCTGCCCTGATGTCGCGAGAGAAAATACTTGACAGAACGGACTTGTAATCCTGGCCGGTCAGCGGGCGCACGCTGGCTCGCCGCGCGCCGACGCCCGCGGCGGTACTGCTGGTGGTAGGCATGAATGGACTCGCATGGAAGAGATCGCATGCGAAGCGCGCAGCACGGAATACGTGATGGGTGTGGCCGGAGGGTACAGCGCAGGGGAGGCAGGCACGATGTGGCGGGTAAGCCGCAGGCTTGCGACGAAACGCTTCGCAAGGGACGTAAAGATACCAGATCGGCCCATGCAGCGTTGAGGGGTCGAATCTGATTTCTTTGCTTTGTCCGAAACCGTTGCCATAATGTCGAAAAATGTGAAATCCGGGGCACAAACCATCGTGCAGCATCGGAATGCGGGGTCAGATCTTCTGGAACGACATGGCTTTCAAGCAATCCATCCAGGCAGTGGCTGCCACGCCACGCGGCCGGCTGGCGACGCGCGTCGCTGGCGGCGTGGTCGCGGCGCTCGCGGTGTTCGGGCTGGCGGGGTATTTTGGCGGCCCGCCGCTGCTCAAATACCTGATTGAAAAGAACGCGACCGAGGCGCTGGGGCGCAAGGTCACGCTGGGCAAGGCCCACGTGCGCCCGTTCGAGCTGGCGGCCACGCTGACTGATCTCACCATCTATGAGCGCGACGGCAAGACCCCTGCGCTGACGCTGGGCGAGGCCGAGGCCAATACCTCGCTGGCCTCGGTCTGGCACCTGGCGCCGGTGGTGGACAACCTGCATGTCGACCGGCTGGCCGTGCACGTGCTGCGCGGCGCCGACGGCCGCATGAGCTTTGCCGATGTCCAGGACAAGTTCGCGGCCCTGCCGCCCAAGCCGGCCGATGCCAAGCCGGCGCGCTTCTCGGTCAACAACATCGCGGTCACCGGCACCAGCTTCAGCTATGACGACAAGCAGCTCGGTTCCAGCCTGCGCGTCGACAACCTGACGCTGACCCTGCCGTTCCTGTCGAACCTGCCGCATGACGTCGAGATCGTGACGCGGCCCACGCTGAGCGCACAGGTCAACGGCACGCCGCTGGCGCTGGATGGCGAGGTGCTGCCGTTTGCCGATTCGCGCCAGACCCGGCTCAACGTCAACCTTGACGGCCTGGAGGTCGCGCGGCTGATGGCGTTCGCGCCGCCGCTGCGCGATGCCGAGGTCAAGTCCGGCAAGCTCGATACGCGCCTGATCGTGGCCTTCCGCCAGCAGAAGGACACGCAGGAGATGCTGGTGATGGGCACGGCCGCGTTGCGCGATGCCGAGGTCGTCACGCGCGCCGGCCAGCCGCTGGTCAAGAGCGGCCGCCTGGCGGTGGATATCGGCAAGCTCGAGCCGCTGGCCCATCGCGCGCAGTTGCGCAGCGTGGAGATCGAAGGGCTCGGCGTGGAAGCCGCGCGGCGCGCGGATGGCTCGCTGAACCTGGCCACGGCGTTCCTGCCGCAGGCGGTCAGCAAATCCACGGATGGCGTGGCGCCCGCACCGGCACCGGCATCCGCGCCCGTCGCGGCGTCAGGCGCCCAGGCAACGCCCGCGGCGGCGCCGGCCACGGCAGCCAAGGACGTGCCATGGCGCTACGCGGTCGACCGCATCGTCGTGAAGCAGGCCAGGCTGGGGTTTGAAGACGCGTTGGCGCCGTCGGGCCCGGGCAAGCTTGCGCTCGGCCCGCTCGATGCCGAGGTCAAGGGCTTTGCCGGCACGGAAGGCGACAAGCCGGCCCGCATCGATGCCACGCTGACCGTGGCCGACGGCCAGACGCTGCACCATACCGGCGACCTGTTGCTGCGCGACGGCACGCTGGCCGGCACGCTGGAAACCAACGGCCTGCGCCCGCAAGGGTTTGCCGCGTGGTGGCCGCGCGAGCTGCGCAGCCAGTTCGGCGAGACCGCGGTCAATGCCGAGCTGCACTACCGCATGGCGTGGGCCACGCCGCAGTTCCAGTTCGTGCTGGAAAAGTCGCGGCTGGAGCTGGCGCCGCTCTATGTCGCGACGCGCGAGCCGGTGACGATGCCGGTATCCGCGGCCGCCCGCGCCGGCGCTGACACGCAGGAGCGGGCCACCGCCAACGGCAACGCTGGCCCCCGCGCCAGCCGCCGTGAACGCGAGCGCGCCGCCGCCGACCGCGAAGGCGCCAACCTGCCGCTGCTGCGCGCGGAAAAGCTGGTGCTTGAAGATATCCAGTTCGACCTCGCCAAACAGACCTTCGCCACCAGCCAGGTCACGCTGGCACAGCCGCAGATCGCCGCCACGCGCGACCACCGCGGCCAGCTGATCGAGATGGCGCGACTGTGGGCCACGGAATCGGCACAGCAGGCGCGCGCCACGCCGCGCCAGGCCGCACCGGCCGCAGCCACCACCAACGGCGCGCCAGCCCCCGGCGGCTGGAAGGCCAACATCGGCAAGGTCACCGTTGACGGCGGCAGCGCGCGCCTGGCGGACTACCAGCCGGCCGAGGCCAACCGCGGCCGCCCGGTGATCCACCAGTTCAGCAATATCGCGCTGAGTACCGGCGCCGTCGCCTGGCCGCTGACGCCGGCGCCGGTGCCGCTCAAGCTGCATGCCGAATCCGGTCGCCGCGGCGTGATCGGCGTCGATGGCACGGTGTTGCCGGCCGTCCCTGCCAGCCGGCTGCAGCTGGACCTGCGCGAGGTGGAGGTGAGCCCGCTGCAGCCCTACCTGGCTGACCGCTTCAACGCCGCCCTGCGCACCGGCACGCTGACGGTAAAGGGTAAGCTCAATGTCGATGCGCCAACCGGCAAGCCCATTGCCGCGCAGTTCAGCGGCAACGTGCAAACCGGCAACGTGCGCACGGTGGACCGCGTCAGCGGCGACGACTTCCTGCGCTGGCGCTCGCTGGCGGTGTCGGGCATCGACTTTGCCATGGACGAGAGCAAGGGGCCGATGCGCGTGAGCCTGGGCAATGTCGCGCTGTCTGACTTCTATGCCCGCGTGATCCTGAACGCCAACGGCCGCCTGAACCTGCAGGACGTGATGGCCGGCGGCGCCGCGAAGGGCGAGGCAGCGCCGTCCACCAGCCTGACGCAGGCCAGCCCGGCATCGGCGCCGGCAACGCCGCCGGTGCAGGTCGGCGATACGCGCACGGCCCAGGTGGAGCAGAAGCCGGGCGGGCCCAAGCCGCAGGTGCGCATCGGCGGGATCTCGCTCGAGAAGGGCAACATCAATTTCTCGGACTTCTTCGTCAAGCCCAACTACTCGGCCAACCTGACCGGCATGAAGGGCAAGGTGTCCAAGGTGTCGTCGGGCGACCCCACCCCGGCCGACCTGGTGCTGGATGGCCGCATCGACGACGATGCGCCGGTCAATATCAGCGGCAAGCTCAATCCGCTGGGTGAGCAGCTGTTCCTGGACATTGCCGCCAAGGCCTCGGGCGTGGAACTGACCCGGCTCACGCCGTATGCGGCCAAGTACGCCGGCTACCCGATCACCAAGGGCAAGCTGACGGTGGACGTGGCCTACAAGATCGAGAACGGCAAGCTTGATGCGAGCAACCACCTGTTCCTGGACCAGCTCACCTTCGGCGAGCGCGTCGACAGCCCGGATGCGACCAAGCTGCCGGTGCTGCTGGCGGTGTCGCTGCTGAAGGACCGCAACGGTGTGATCGACGTGAACCTGCCGGTGTCGGGCTCGCTGTCGGATCCGGAGTTCAGCATCGGCGGCGTGATCGTGCGCGTGATCGTCAACCTGCTGACCAAGGCGATCACGTCGCCGTTCTCGCTGATCGCCTCGGCCTTTGGCGGCGGCGGGGGTGAGGAGCTGGGCTATGTCGAGTTCGCGCCCGGCACCGCGACGCTGACGCCGGCGGCCAAGGACAAGATCACCAAGCTGGGCCAGGCGCTCAATGACAGGCCGTCGCTGCGGCTGGAAATCAGCGGCCGCATCGACCCGGCCAGCGACGAGGCCGGCGCGCGCCGCGCGTGGCTGGATGCGCGCGTGGCCGAGCAGAAGCGGCGCGACCAGCGCGACAGCGCACAGGCGGGCGGCGAGGCCGGAAACGACGAAGCCGGCGAGCAGGGCGCCGAGATCAAGGTCTCGAAACAGGAATACCCGAAGTACCTGGAGCAGGTCTACAAGCGCACTTCCATGAAGAAGCCGCGCAATTTCGTCGGCTTCACCAAATCCCTGCCGCCCGAGGAAATGGAAAAGCTGCTGATGGCCAACGCCACGGTCACCGAGGCCGACCTGAAGCGCCTGGCCGAGCAACGCGCGCTGGTGGTCAAGCAGTCGCTCGAGCGCGAGGGCAAGGTGCCGGAAAGCCGGCTGTTCCTGACCGCGCCCAAGCTCAGCGCCGAGGGCATCAAGGACAAGGGCGCGCCCAACCGGGTGGATTTCTCCATCCGCGGGTAAGCGCCGGGGGAGACGATTCGCATGACACGCCCGCCGCATGGCGGGCGTGTCATGCCATCACACCGCGAGGCGCCCCGATCTCACGTTTCGCCCCACTGCCTCAGCAGATTGTGATAGCACCCCACCAGCGTCCTCCGGGCCCCCTCATCGGCGCCGGTCTGGTTCAGGGTCTGGATCGCATTGTCCATATCGAACAACATCGCACGCCGGGCATCGTCCCGGACCAGGCTCTGGATCCAGAAGAAGCTGGCCAGCCGCACGCCGCGCGTGATCGGGGTGACCTGGTGCAGGCTGGTGGCGGGATAGACGACCATGTCGCCGGCCTCCAGCCTGACCGAATGGGCACCGTAGGTGTCCTGCACCTGCAACTCGCCGCCGTCGTAGCTGTCCAGCTCCGACAGGAACAGCGTGGCCGAGATGTCGGTGCGCAGCTTGCGGCCGTCGTACGGATGGATGCGCACGCTGCCGTCCACATGGGCGCCGAAGGTCATCCCTTCGCTGTAGCGGTTGAACATCGGCGGATAAACGATGTTCGGTAGCGCCGCGCTGATAAACAGCGGATTGCGCTCCAGCATCGACAGGATCAGCTGCTGGCACTCCCGCGCCACTTCCGAGCGTTCGTCGATCTGCTGGTTGAACTTGACCGGCGCGCCCGAGTAGCCGGCGGTGACGCGGCCGTCCACCCAGGCATCGCCGGCCTGCTCCAGGCGCTGGCGCAGGGCGCCGACCTGTTCGGCGCTGAGAACTTTGGGGATGACGACTAGCATGGGGCTCCTGGCGCCACGACCGGCGGCGCCAGTTGGCCGCCAGCCGCGGGTTACATCCGGTAGGTGAACGAAAGCATCGCCGTGCGGCCGGTACCGGGTACGGACCGTCCGCCGTCGGACTGAATCAGCGCATCGTAATACTTCTTGTCGAAGATATTGAACAGGTTCAGCCGCACATCGTACTTCGGCTGGTGGTAGGCCAGCATGCCGTCCCAGCGCACGAAGCTGCCCACCTGGACGGTGTTGGTGTTGTTGGCAAAGCGTTCCGACATATAGAAGGCACCGCCGCCGATTTCCCAGTTGGGCAGGAAGGCGTAGCTGGTCCAGGCGGTGGCGGTGTGCTTCGGCGTGTTGGTTGGCACCTTGCCGGTGGTGTTGGCGGCAACGCCGTTGACGATCTCGGCATCCAGGTAGGTGTAGCCGGCAAACACCTGCCAGCGGCTGGTGATGCGCCCGGTTGCGCCCGCGCGGAAGCCGTTGACGCGGATCTTGCCGCTCAGCGCATAGGTGGTGGCGTCGATCTGGCTGCGGGCGTTGTCCTTGGTGATCTGGAAGAGTGCCGACGTCAGCGACAGGTCGCCGCCCAGCAGGTCCCACTTGCCGCCCACTTCATAGGACTTGTTCTTTTCCGGGTCCAGGCTCTGCTGGCCCACGGTGCCGGTCAGCTGCTCCAGCGACGGGTTGAACGAGGTGCCATACGACACGTAGTAGGACTGCGCCTCGGTAGGCTGCCAGATGCCGCCCAGGCGCACGCTGGTGAAGTTGACCGTCTGCTCGGCATTGGCCAGTGCGGTGTTGCCCCGGGTGTTGGTCGAGTTGACCGAGTTGCTGATGCTCGCGATGTAGCGGTCGTAGCGCACGCCCGCCACCGCCTTCCATTGCTTGCTGAACTCGATCGAGTCGTTCAGGTAGGCCGCCAGCGTATTGGCCGAACCGCCCTGCAGGTTGCCGGTGCTGGTGGGCACGTTGCCCGGCGAGGCGGTGTAGCCGGGATTGACCAGCGGCTCGCAGGCAACGAACCCGGAGGTGCCAGCCGCGGCGGTGGCGGTGGCAGCGGGGTTCAGCGGCACGCCGTTGCAGCTGCCATTGCGGAAGTAGTTCTGGTTGTTGTAGCCGTCGTGGCCCACCTCGGCCCCGACCAGCAGCGTGTGCTTGACCGGCCCCGTGTTGAAAATCGAGGTCAGTTCGGTCTGGTTGAAGATCGAGTAGTCACGGATCTTGCGGTCATGACTCTGCAGGCGCACAAAGAGCTGGTCCAGCGGCAGCGTGCTGGTGGTGAGCGGCGTGAAGCCCCTGGCGCTGACCGAGCCAACCGAGTTGGGCGCGGTCTCGCGGGCATCGGTCTCAACGTAGTTGAACTGCGTCTGGTTGCGCAGCCGCAGGTTGGGCGAGAACTTGTGCGTGATGCCGGCGTTGAGCGACGCGATGTCCTGGATGGTGCGGTCGTCGGTGAAGCCGTAGAAGGTATTGCGGTCGACATTGGTCGGATGGCCGTTCAGGTTCGAGAAGCCATAGTCCGGCATGTCACGGTTATGCTGCAGCAGCGCCGACAGCGTGATCTCGGTCGAGGTGCCGATGCCGGTGCGCCACGACGGCGCGATGCCAAAGTCCCGCACCGTCATCTCGTCGCGCGTGCTCGGCTTGCCGTCCTGCGCCATGGCCGAGATGCGGAACGCCGAGGTGTCGCCCGTGGGCGTGTTGTAGTCGGCGGTGGCGCGCACCAGGCCGTTGGTGGTGACCGAGCCGGTTACCTCGGTGGCGGCCTTCAGCGTCGGCTTCTTGCTGACCTGGTTGATCACGCCGCCGGTGGAGCCGCGGCCGAACAGCATCGACGACGGTCCCATCAGCACCTCGACCTGCTCGAGCGCGAAGGTATCGCGATAGTACTGGCCGCGGTCGCGGAAGCCGTCCAGGTAAATGTCGGTCCGCGCCGAGAAGCCGTTCAGGTTGATGTTGTTGCCGATCTGGCTGCCTTCGGCACCGCCGATGGTGATACCCGGCACGTTGCGCAGCGCATCGGCCAGCGAGCTGACGCCCTGCGATTCCATCAGCGCCTTGTTCACCACGGTGACCGACTGCGGCACGTCGCGCAGGTCGGCGGGCAGCTTGCTCAGCGTCGCCTTGCCGGCGTTGAAATCGCCGCGGGAGGCCTCGCCGTTGACCACCACTGCCGGCAGCGTGGCGGCCGGCGTTGCCTGCGTGGTGGTGGCGGAAGGTGCGGGAGCTTGCTGGGCGAGGGTGGCGGCGGGCGTGGCGCACAGCGCGAGCAGCGCGGTGGCAATGGGGGTGCGGCGATTCATGGTTATGGTCTTGGTCTACCCCTGCGGTCGGGGCCCAGCCGTCCTACGCCGCCACGCACGAATATGCCTGGGCCGGTGTTGCGCGAAAGGGGTCAAAATGGGATCTTCCTCTGGGCGAGTCGGAATATAAATGCGAATGATTGTCGTTGCAATTCGCGTTGTGTTGCCGACACAGACAATTCAGGCCAGGGATCAATGTATGGAATAATAGTCATTTTCAATATTAAGTGTAGTATTAGTTATTTTTAATAGGTACCAGACGCCTGTGGTGGCGCAAAAACGACCTCCGGCGCAAAACAGCGACCATACATTTGCTCGCAAACCGGAAATAACGACTGAAGAAAATAGGCGGTGGCTTCGGGAAGCACCCGCTCAGGGCGGATTTCCTGATCGTGAACGATTCTCGGGCTGACTGGCCGGCGGCGCAGCAAGCAAGGCCACGAAAAACGGTATGATTCGGCCCGGACAATCCGTTCCATAGCCGATTCAGGAGTGTGTTTTGCAGCAGGATCAACTGGAAGCCGCCGTCGCCTACAAGACCTGGGTGTGCGTGATCTGCGGCTGGGTCTACGACGAAGAACAGGGCTGGCCGGAAGACGGCATCGCCCCCGGCACGCGCTGGGAAGACATCCCCGAGGACTGGCGCTGCCCGGAATGCGACGTCGGCAAGGCCGAATTCGCCATGATCGAGCTTTAACCCCGCAGCCACTTCCCTGTCCGGCTGATCCTTCCGGGCTCAGCCCTCGGCTTGCGCCAGCATGGCAGCAAGCAGCACATTGGCGCCCGCCTCGAGATGCTCGGGCCTGGCATCCTCGATCTCGTTGTGGCTGATGCCGTCCTTGCACGGCACGAAGATCATTGCCGTCGGCGCCACCCTGGCCAGGTAGACCGCGTCGTGGCCCGCGCCGGTAACGATGTCGCAATGCGTGTAGCCACGCGCCGCGGCCGCCTGCCGGACATGCGCCACAAGCTCGGGCGCGAAGGGCGTCGGCTCGAAGCGCTGGATCGCTTCGACTTCCACCGCCAGCGCGGCACCTGTCGTGCTGCCGCTGGCCAGCGCCGCGCACGCCGCGCGCAGCCTTGCTTCCATCCGGTCAAGCTGGCCGCCATCGAGATGGCGAAGGTCGACGCTGAATTGCACTCGCCCCGGGATGACGTTGCGTGAAGACGGGTGGACATTGACTACTCCGACCGTCCCCCGGCCATCGGGGGCAAAGTCGTTCGCGATCTTCGTCACTTCCTGGAACAGGAACGACGCGCCATGCAGGGCGTCCCGGCGCAGCGGCATGGGGGTGGGGCCGGCATGCGCCTCCATGCCGGTCACCGTGACGTCATACCAGCGCAGGCCAAGGGATCCCGTCACCACGCCGATGACCTTGTCCTCGGCCTCGAGGATCGGGCCTTGCTCGATATGCGCCTCGACGTACGCGCCAACCTTGTGGCCGACCGGCGCGGTGCCCGCATAGCCGATCGCCGCGAGTTCGCCGGCAACGGACTTGCCGGCGTTGTCCGTTGCCGCCAACGCGGTGGCTTCCGGGAAAACGCCGGCGAACACGCCCGATCCCATCATCACCGGCACGAAGCGCGCGCCTTCCTCATTGGTCCAGATCGCCAGTTCCAGCGGCGCCTCGGTGGTCAGGCCGTGGTCATTGAGCGTGCGCATGACTTCCAGCCCGGCCATGACGCCATAGCATCCGTCGAACTTGCCGCCGGTGGGCTGGGTGTCGATATGGCTGCCGGTCGTGACCGGGGCGAGCGCGTCGTTGCGGCCCGCCCGGCGCCCGAAGATATTGCCCACGCGATCGATGCGCACCGTCAGTCCGGCATCGCGCATCCAGCCGGTGACGAGGTCGCGCGCCTGCCCGTCCAGCGCGGTCAGGGCCAGGCGCGCATTGCCGCCCCTGGGCGTGGCGCCGATCTGCGCCAGGTCCATCAGCGTTTGCCACAGGCGTTCGCCATTGATCGTGATTGCGTTCATGCGCCCGCCCCTGACTGTTGGATGCCGCCGAAGAAGGCCTTTGCATTGGCGGCGAGCGAATCGAGGTGATACCCGCCTTCCTGCACGATCAGCGTGGGCACGCCCAGTGCGGCAACGGCGCGGCCGAGGCGGCCGAAGCCTTCGGTGGACACGTCCACCAGCGACTGCGGATCCTCGCGGTAGATGTCGAAGCCAAGCGACAGCACCAGCGCGTCTGCCTGGAAGCGTTCGATGGCGCCGCGCGCCATGTCCAGCTTGTCGAAGAAGACTGACTCGGGCGAACGGTGCGGCATCGGCAGGTTGAGGTTGTGGCCGGCGCCTGCGCCGCGGCCGTGCTCATCGTCGAAGCCCGCGACCACCGGATAGAAATTGGTAGGGTCGCCGTGGATCGACACGTAGAGCACATCGGCCCGGTCGTAGAAGATCTCCTGGATGCCCTGGCCGTGGTGCATGTCGGTATCGAGGATGGCCACGCGGCCAAAGCGCGCGCGCAGGGCCTGGGCGGCGATCGCGGCATTGTTCAGGTAGCAGAAGCCGCCCGCCGCGTCGCGCCGGGCATGATGGCCAGGCGGCCGGCACAAGGCGTAGGCGCTGCATTCGCCGTCCAGCAGCGCCCGGGCGCCGGCCACCGCGCTCT
>JACXTT010001094.1_pt1 | contig 46217 bp, 48 predicted proteins | sample 9270951 | NCBI WGS metagenome assembly JACXTT01 (sample SAMN15532306, study PRJNA645909) | rock metagenome | isolation source: weathered quartz diorite | place: Puerto Rico | collected 2017-06-21 | reverse complement strand
CCAGCTATTGTTTCCATCCACACTTTCACGCCAATCTGGAGAGGGCAGCCGAGGCCGTGGCAAGCTGGAATTTTGTGGGACAGCGATCCGCGTTTGGCCAAACCACTGATCGAAGCAATGACCCGGGACGCACTCGTGACCGGGGATAATCAGCCTTACGATGGCGCACTCGCTGGCGACACATTGAATGCGGAAGTCACGCGCCGCGGACTCGCGGGCCTGCTGATCGAAACACGCCAGGATTTGGTGGCTACCGAAATGGCCGCGAACGCCTGGGCTGAGCGGCTTGCATCGGTGCTCCGCCCGGTCCTTGCGCGGCCGGAGGTCCATCAAATTGCGTTTTTTCCAAGCCGTGCCGGCCGGCACGGCTGAGTGGAAGGCTTTTTGGAGCATATCGGGTTTAGCTATTTACATCCCGCCATGCGGAACGATATTATGCGGCAGCGGCGTGATAAAAGTCTCCTGGAGCAAGGAATTGGGTTTGGCGATAGGATCATCTTTGGTCCAAAACATTAGCGCTTCGCCTCTTGCGCGTTGACGTATTCACTCAAGGCCGCGGCTAGCCGCTGGTGCATGAGAATTTGGTAAGGGCCGGGGGTTCCGGTCAAGGAGGCGCATTCGAGACTGTCGAGATAAACCTTTCGGTCTTCGGGCCGCACCGCGACGGGCGGGTAGCCGCCGCGGACCAGCAGGAGATTCATGAGTAGCCGCGCGGCGCGCCCATTGCCATCGGCAAAAGGGTGAAGCGAAACCAAACGGTAATGGGCCTCAAATGCCGACTCTGGACAGGACGGCACGGTTTTCAGCCACGCCCAAATTCCTCCATGAGTTGCGGAATCTTCGCGGGATTGGGAAAGACAACTGGCGAACCTGCGATCCGCCGCGGGTCGCGGCTATAAATCCCGGCGATTTGAGGTTGACTGCGGGCGGCGATCCGCCGGTGCAATTCGCATACAACGTGTTCATCGACGGGCGTTGTTGCCGCGGCAAGCTCGCGCATCCATAGCACCGCCTCATAATGATCGACGGCTTCGAGATGGTCCCGCAGCGATTTGCCGCCGACCGTAATGCCGTGCTCGATGCCTTCGGCCGTTTCGCGCAGCGTAAGCGCGTTCCCCTCGATAGCATTGGACGTATAGGTAAGTTCGACGTCATAGTGTTTTTGCAGCTGCGCCAAGGCAGATGCCGACAGCGGGCGCAGCCGGTCGAGCTCCGCTTTTTTTTGTTCAATGCTGGCTTGAAGTTCTTCGAGCATGGGAAATCCGTAGCCACTGTCGATCTTGGTTCGTCTTCTGGATCAGAACAACCGCCGCTTTCGCTGACCAACTTACGCCGTCAATACTCTCCGGCGCAGCGCTGGGCCATCGAGGCGCTGCCGCCGCCCGATTCCAATCGGACCAAAAAATCGCTCAATCTTACCCGATTCAAGATGAAACCGCTGTCTTCATGCTTGTAAGGTTTTCGGCCTCAATCGGACAAAATGTTTTCACGTGAAACATTTTTGGAATGGTTCTAAATAATGGGAAAGGGCTCCGCTTGTGGGTTTGCGGCGCCGCCCGCGGCATTTGCCGTTTCCAAACCTTTGCGCCAAAACCTGTTTTGGCTTACGATTGCGCCAAAAAGAGCCGGAAGGGCAGGGAGGAGCGCCAAATGACCGAAACTTCGACAAAGTCCGCCGTGGCCGGACCCCGTTCGGTCGGGCTGATCGGGCCCTATGGATGCGGCAAATCCACCCTTTTCGATGCGCTAATGGGCGCGGCGGGGGCGGCAGTACGGCGGACGGGGGATGCGCGCAAACACGCCGCGAGCACCGAGGTGAGGCTCGGCCATTGTACTTTTCTCGGCGACCGCTGGTCGATTGTCGATTGCCCCGGTTCGGTCGAATTTGCCTATGAGGCAGAGGCGGCGCTCGCCGCTGTCGATTTTGCCATCGTCGTCTGCGAGCCTTCGGCCACAAAAATTTCGAGCGTGTCGCTATTGTTCAAATTGCTCGAAAACCTCGAGCTTCCGCATCTGATTTTCGTCAATAAGATCGAGACGCTCCCGAGCGGGATCGACGACCTGCTTTCGGCGCTCCAGGCGCACTCCAAATATCCCTTAGCGCCGCGGCAACTGCCAATCCGCGAGAGCGATGCGGTGACAGGCTATATCGACGTCGTGCGAGGCCAAGCCTACCGCTATCGCACGAACCAGGGCGTGGAGGCAATCGAGCTTCCTAACGATCTGCGCGAGCCGGAAAAGCACGCGCTTGACGGCCTTGCCGAGGTGCTCGCCGACCAGGACGATGCTCTTTTGGAAAAACTCATCGAAGAGGTCACGCCGACATCGGCGGAGATCTATCAGCATTTGCGCAAGGACCAGGCAAAAGGCACGATCGTCGAAGTTTTGCTTGGGTCTGCCGTGCTGGGGCACGGCATTCTCCCGCTCTGGAAGGCGCTCCGGCACGACGTGCCGGATTCAACCGGAACAGCCGCCCGCCGTGGCATAGGGCCAGCCGGCGAGCCGCTCGTCCAGATATTCAAAACCGTCCAGGCGGGCAAGCTATCCTATGGCCGCGTCTGGCGTGGCGTTCTTCGCGACAGTGCGGCCTTTGACGGCGTGCGCGTCGGCGGCATCCATCGCTACGTTGGCGGCGAAACCCAAAGAGTTCCGGAAGCCGAGGCCGGAGAACTTGCCGCGCTTGGCAGGCTCGAAGGCATCCCAACCGGGACGGTTCTTGGACACCTTGGGCCAAAAGAGTCCCTGCCTTTTCCCGCGCCCTTGCCCGCGGTCTTCGCGTTGGCGATTAAAGCCAAGGACCGCAAGGATGATGTGAAGCTGCCTGCCGCTTTGCAAAAGCTCGTTGCGGAAGACCCTTCGCTTGGCATAGTTCATCATGCGGATACGGGCGAAACGTTGTTGAGCGGACAGGGTGATATTCACCTCAATTGCGCGATCGAACGCCTCGCCAGCGCCTATAATTTGCTGATCGAAACCGCGCCGCCGAAAATCGGCTTCAAGGAAACGATCAAGCGCAAGGTCAATCAGCACTCGAGATACAAGCGCCAGACCGGCGGCCATGGACAATTTGCGGATGTGAAGCTCGAAATCGAACCGCGCCACCGGGGCGAGGGTTTTTTGTTCATCGATAAGATCGTGGGCGGCGCCGTGCCAAAGCAATATATTCCGTCCGTTCAAGACGGTGCCGAAGAGGCCATGCAAAAAGGCCCGTTCGGCTATCCGGTCGTCGATGTTGCGGTGACCTTGGTCGATGGCTCCTTTCATACGGTGGATAGCTCCGACATGGCGTTCAAGATCGCAGCGCGCCAGGGCATTTCCGAGGGTCTCGCCAAGGCGGAGCCGGTTTTGCTCGAGCCGATCGAGCATGTCACGGTCAGCGTGCCGAACACTTCGACCGCCGCGGCCCAACGCTTGCTGACCGGCCGCCGCGGCCAGATTCTGGGTTATGCCGAGCGTCCGGGCTGGCCCGGCTGGGATGAAGTCGAGGCGCTCGTGCCGGCCGCCGAGCTGCACGACCTCATCACCCAGCTGCGCTCGGAAACCCAGGGGCTTGGCCATTACCGCCGCCGCTTCGATCACCTCGCCGAGGCGCGCGGGATGACGCCTTAGCTGAGTAAGCGCCTCGGCGTTAGCATCGAAACGAATCGATTGCGTGCACTGGATCGGACACGCGTAGCTGCGGTGCGCAGTCTTATGGCGCATGCCGGCCCCTTGGCGCCCCTCGACAGAATCCCTGAGCGGCCATAATCCCTTGTGATCGGGCATCGTGAGGGCGCAATTCGTGCGGGCGAGCGAAAATTTTTGGTGAGATTGACGAAAACGCGCCGCGAGCGCCTTTGCGGTGCTCGCTTACATCCCGAAGGCGATCCGAAGGACGATCTTTTTGAGGAAAAGGCGCGCCCTGGGAACAGATACGCCCGAAGAAGACAGCAAGCACGGGCATCCGATCAATCCTTTGGGTGCTCTGTTCCGGTTGCCGGGCCGCCGAGCCTGGTGACTGCAAGCCGCGGGCAACTTTCCGCGGGGAGGACGCGTGCGGCACCGGCGCCATGCCGCCAGGGCGTTTCGGCGGGCTGAAGCGTCTTCCGCCAACGCCAGTGGTTTGGCATTGCCAAAATCCGTCAAAAGTGGCAATCTCAGCCCCGCCATACGGTCCTCGAAGAGGCCGGTTTAACAGGGAGTATGAAAGATGGGTAGCACAGGGTTAAACGTCCTAGTCGGAATTTTTGCCTTGGTAATGGTCATGTTACTAGGATTCTCCTTTATGGGGGCTCCTACGTACCAAGCCGATGACCCGAGAACAGGGGTTAGCCCCGCCGCCCCAGTTAACAGGTAAGCGGCTAACGGGCGGTTTGGCTCTAAGATTAGCAGAGGAGCGGCGCCGGTTGTAACTGGCAGCCCGGCAAGCGATTGGGCTTGGCGCGGGAGCGAGGCTGCATAAGCCATCGCGCGGGCCCAGTCGCTGAGCATGTCTGGACGAAGCGTTCGGTGTGTCCCGTGGTCTTTTGGCGTCTATGGAGGAGATCGTCGGCGCACTCGCGCTCGTAGGGGCACGCTGGCGTGGCAGGCTCGAGGCTTTCGAGGCGATGTAAGCCGAGGCGCCGCAAGACCCGGCTGACGGTGTTCTTCGAAACTCCGGCCTCCAGAGCAATCTGGCGGCCGGAGCATGTATTTTGATTTCGCTGCAGCGGCTCGCAGCGGTTGCGGCGAGGAGCGGGCAATTCGCGCATAGAGATCGCCGGGACGTTTCCGAAATTTTTGGCGAAGTGCAGGGGTTGCTTGCCGTGCCATGTCGCAGTTCGCCAGCCCGGGCGCTATTGGCTTCCTAACTCGTAGCGTTGTGAGAGTTACTGACTTTTTTAAACAGTTTTACGGGCAGGCACACTGTCCTTAACGCGGCGTGAACATAAGTTTCAATCGCGGTTCAGACCCGAGATGCGAACTTTCTTGCGTCAGGGGCGCATGACGCCCGAAGCCAAGGAGTTCATAATGGTCACACTACCCAAATCCGTTCGCATCGCCTCTGCTGTGCTGCCATCGCAATGTTTGCAGGCGCTTCCTCCGCGTCTGCCGGCACATGGGCGCAAAATCACCCGCGCCGCGCCGAGGTCAATCAACGGCTCGCCACGCAGAACCACCGGATTAACCAGGAAGTGCGCGAGGGTGAGATCACGCGCGCCCAAGCGCGGAATCTGCACAAGCAGGATCGCACTGTGCGCAAAGAAGAGCGCTTCATGGCTTCACAACGTGGTGGCCATATCACGGGGGCCGAGCAGCGAGCCCTGAACCAGCAGGAAAATGCTATTAGCCGCGAAATCGGAAGGTAAGGAAGACAGGCCCCGGTAGTCGCAAAGGACTGGGCCCGAGCCGTTCCAGAGCCCGAACCCAGTCTTTGGCGGCACAGCGATGCCAAGCCGTCAGCGCATTTAAACCTTGGCAAGTTCCTCCAAGGGAACGATGACGCTCTCCGCCGTCCCGCTCATTTCAATGCACCGCCACGTCGAAGGCCGGCGCGGAATGGAGTTAGGGCCGCTGAACGTTTCATAAACGCCGACCGTGCAGAAATGCGCCTTATGGCCACGAGCCACATTGATGAACGGCAGGAAGAAGCCAAATCGCTCTCCTCCCGTATCGATGGTGAGCAAGAGAGATACGGACACCAATTGTCCAAGACCTGTGTCTTCGGACAGGATTTCGTCCGGCTTAAAGCTTTTCTCGAAGGCCCCAGCTTTGTAGATGAGCGCGGGAAATGCGGGGTTGGCGCCGATCGTGTAGTCCACTTCAACGCCTGGCCCCTTCAATATGAACTTATTTGCTGCCATGGTACTTTTCCCTTTTCCATTTGGAAGTTAATCGAGGCCGCAGCCTTGCGACGACCATCGGAGCGCCAGTCTCCGGGATAGATCCACCTGGCTTTCACGGCCTCAGCCAAATTGAGCAAAATTTTTGCTTTTTCGCGCCCTCTGTTTAGGGGATGCGGGCGCTGGTATTGAACGCCGCTGCCGGTTAGTTCCGGTTCAAACATACTTCGCTCCGTTATTCGGGATCCTCGGATGGCTGCCGATTGTGAGCTTTCATGTCTTGAGCTTTCATGTCTCAAGTCCAAACCGGAAAAGCGCACATCCCCTGTTCAGGGGGCGACACCTCACTTTTTTGCTGCTATCGACTAATCTGGAATTCTCGTGTTTAACCTAAGGTGCCCAGAATTCGTTGCGACATTGGCATGAGCACCGCGCCATTGCAGTCGCGAAAAGATCCCCTTGAAAGGGACCAGGTTGCGGCACACTCGGACTGCGCTGGGCGTGGCCAAACCCTCGCTTTTCGGGCGGAGCCTGAACATGGCGCGCAAAGGCTCGACCGTTTTCTCGCGCGCGCCGCCGCAAAAGAAAATCTATCCCGCACGCGCATAAAGGCGCTGATCGAAGCGGGGCAAGTCGCAATCGATGGCGTGACGGTCAAAGACCCAAGCGGCACGCTTCGCGCGGGCCAGACCGCGAGCTTGCACCTGCCCCCAACCGCCGATCCCGCGCCATCGGGCGAAGATATTCCGCTCAATGTCGTCTTCGAGGACGAATATATTCTTGTGATCGATAAGCCCGCTGGGCTCGTTGTGCATCCCTCCGCGGGCCATTACACCGGCACGCTTGTTAACGCGCTGATCGCCCATTGCGGCAGAAGCTTATCGGGCATTGGCGGTGTACGGAGGCCCGGCATCGTGCACCGATTGGACAAAGACACTTCGGGGCTGATGGTGGTTGCGAAGACCGACACCGCGCATCAGGGCTTGGCCCGGCTTTTTGCCGATCACGGCAAAACCTTGCCGCTTGTGCGGGAATATCTCGCCTTTGTTTGGGGCGTGCCTCGACGGCCTTCCGGCACGATTGACGTGCCGCTCACGCGCGACCCTATAAGCCGGCAGAAGATTGCGGTTGCGGCGAATGGGCGCGGACGGAGCGCCGTGACCAATTGGCGGACAGTCGAAAGCTTTGCCGGCGAGGCGAGCCTGTTGTCCTGCAAGCTTTTAACCGGGCGCACCCATCAAATTCGTGTGCATTTGGCGCATTTTGGGCATCCCCTGCTCGGAGACCCCTTGTATGGCGCTGGATTTAGGAGCAAGAAGGCGCGGCTGTCGCCCTCCGCCCAAGCGTGCCTTAAGTCTTTGTCAAGGCAAGCCCTGCACGCTGCGAAGCTTAGCTTTTTGCATCCGGCGACACAAAAAAATCTTTGCTTTACAAGTGCGTTGCCCCAAGACCTGCAAAAGCTTTGCGAAGCCCTGCGTGCCGGGAACTAAAGGCTCGCAAATCTCGTTTAATCGCGCCGAGGAATTTCAGCTTGGCGAAAGGAAACTCTGCCACAATGTGTGGTTTCCCCAAGATTTCACACTTATTTGATTGCGGATTGTAACTTCTAAGCCCGGCAGACGAAGTCAACCGATAGGCAAGCAAACTGCGAATTTTCATGTGATCGTACATAATTAGCCTTCGACAAAGTGGAATGTTGCGAATCTTTAATCTGAAAGCCCCGCGTACCGTCTTTCTGGCCGGGTACAGTTATTCTATATTACCCAACCGCATAGAGCATGTGGCGTAGCGATTCGAGCCGCCTGAGCTAGGCTCTCGAGGAAAGGTGCAAATGAGTGCCGCATTACCGATGATTTCGGGCGAAAGTGGTCTTGCCCGGTATCTCAATCAAATCCGCAGGTTTCCGATGCTGGAGCCGCAGGAGGAATATATGCTTGCCAAGCGCTGGCGTGAGCATCAGGATCCCGAGGCGGCGCATAAACTCGTGACGTCGCATCTGCGGCTCGTCGCCAAGATCGCCATGGGCTATCGGGGATATGGTTTGCCGATCAGCGAAGTCGTTTCCGAAGGCAATGTCGGCCTGATGCAGGCGGTCAAGCGGTTCGAGCCGGACAAAGGCTTCCGTTTGGCGACCTACGCCATGTGGTGGATCCGTGCCGCGATTCAGGAATATATTTTGCGGTCCTGGTCGCTGGTCAAAATGGGCACGACGGCAAATCAAAAAAAGCTCTTCTTCAATTTGCGGCGGGCAAAGAGCCAGATTTCGGCGCTTGACGAGGGTGACTTGCGGCCAGATCAGGTCAAAACGATCGCCCACAGGCTCGGCGTCACCGAGCAGGACGTCGTCGATATGAACCGCCGGATGGGGGGAGACGCCTCGCTCAATTCGCCTTTGCGCGACCAGAATGAGGGCGAATGGCAGGATTGGCTCGTCGATGATGCCGCGAGCCAGGAGAGCAAACTCGTCGAGAAAGAAGAGGCAGGCAATCGGCTCGGTGCGCTCCAAGAGGCGCTTTCTGTGCTCAACCCGCGCGAGCGGCGCATCTTTGAGGCGCGGCGGCTCGCGGACGATCCGGTGACGCTCGAGGCACTCTCCGACGAATTTGGCATTTCGCGCGAGCGCGTGCGGCAGATCGAAGTCCGGGCCTTCGAAAAAGTTCAATCTGCCGTGAAAGCGAGTTTAGCCCGGACCGAAACTCCCCCGCCGCGGATCGTGGCGGCCGCGCCGGTTTGATTCGGTGCATGTGCCGGCCCGCTCCGCTGGGTGGGCGCGAGCGCTCCGTGATCCCGGAGTGCGGGCGAGGCACGTGCCTCAATACAATATGTGAGCACGCGCCGACACACGTTTTTCTGGCTTGGCTCGAATGAGCGAATAGCGAACCCGGGCTTTCAGCCGGACTTAAAATTTCGCCGCGGCGCGCTTGAGCGAAGCTCGGCAAGCACGGTTTCTCCCGCGATCGCCTTCGAGCCCGCCGTCACGAGTGGACGGGCCGAAGCTGGCAGATAGACATCGACACGCGATCCGAAGCGGATGAGGCCAAACCTGTCGCCGGCGCCGATCACCTCGCCCTGGCGGACGAAGCAGACGATCCGCCGCGCGATAAACCCGGCGATCTGCACCACGCCAAAACGGGTGCCGCCGCTCTCAAACACAAGGCCGTTGCGCTCGTTGTTTTCGCTCGCCTTGTCGAGATCGGCGTTGAGGAAGGCGCCAGGCCGGTAGGCAATCTTGGTCACTCTTCCTGCGACAGGCGCCCGGTTCACATGGCAGTCGAAGACCGACATGAAGATCGACACCCGCGGCATCGGTTCCTCGCCGAGGCCGAGTTCCGCGGGCGGCGTAAAATAGCCAATCGAGCAGACGGCGCCATCTGCCGGCGCGATCACCAGATTTTCGTCAAGCGGCGTATGGCGGACCGGGTCGCGAAAGAAGTAGGCGCACCATATGGTTGCGATCGCCCCGATCCAGAACAGGGTGCCTGCGATATAGCCAAGAATAAATGTGACGATCGCGAAGCCCGCAACCCAAATATAGCCCTCGGGATGGATGGGCGTGAGCTGCTTACGGACCGATTCGATCATCGACATGGCGCAATCCTCTCGCCGCGAGTTTTAGTTGCGCCTGCACGTATCAATGGAGACGCGCGAAATGCAAAACGGCCGCGTCGATTTTGACCCATACAAAGCTGCGGCTCCGGGGCGATGGCAGAAGCGCTTCTCAAAATCAAGAAGATCAGGGTTTGCGAAGTCCCCTAACCTTCTGCGCAAAGCCTGACGGGTTTACATAGGCGCTAATCCCATTTTAGCGCCGACTAACTCATCAATTAATATTATTTGTCATTTACAATCTGCAGTTAATTTGGCGGACGACCGGAACTATGCCGGGGGCGCTCATGCTCATCCGTCAGGGCGCTCATTCGCGCGGCCTCCTCCGGCTCCATGCGCGCCAAGATCTTCTCGACGCGGCGCATATGCCAGTGCATCACAAGCCGCGCGGCGAGGATCGATGCGCCCACAAGAAAGAACCCAGTTAGCCAGCCTAGCCCGGTCCGGCGGAAGATTTCGATGGTCTCACTGTCGATGCCGTAAAAATTGTTCATGGCGTTTCCGTTGATTGTCGCGCTTGCATAATCCTCGTCCTTTGGGGCGCTCACCTCATGGTCACCCCAGAACGAGGGCGAGGCTTTGGAAGCGTAGTCCTCCTCCCCTCCATCTTGGCCATGCGCCCTCAAAGGCAAGCGGGGCCGTCAAAATACCAAAGCTTCGCCGATCTGCGGCACCATGACCTTTGTCTTATGGCCTTGCATTGCCGCCACAAAGGAATTTGCATCCGGCGCGAGAAGATCGAAGGTGCCGTAATGGCAGGGGATGACGGTCGCGAAATCGAAGAAGCGCTTGACCGCGAGCGCCGCCGTCTTGCCGCTCATGGTAAAGCGGTCGCCAATCGGCACAATGCCAATTTGCGGCGCATAAATCTCGGCGATCAGGGCCATGTCGGTAAAGATGTCGGTGTCCCCCATATGGTAGACGTTCGGACCATGCTTGGGCTTGATGACAACGCCATTGGGATTGCCAAGATAGATCGCTTGGCCGTTGACGATCGTCGCCGAGGAATGCAGCGCCTGCGTAAAGCTCACGTTGAAAGGGCCTAAATCGATCGTGCCGCCTGTGTTCCCCGGATTAATATTTTGCGCGCCCTGCGCATTGAGATGCATGCAGATTTCGAAATTCGAAATAATTTGCGCGCCGGTTTTCTTGGCGATTTTGGCGGCGTCGCCGATGTGATCGTCATGGCCGTGGGTGAGCAGGATGTGGGTCGCTCCCTTCGCCGCCTCATCAAGGCTGCCCAAAAATTTCGGGTTGCCGCTTAAGAAGGGATCGATGAGAATGACGGCACCGGAAAGCTCGATGCGGAAAGCGGAATGACCGAACCAGATGAGCTTCATGCGGGGCTCCGTAAAGTCTTGGCGGCGCAAGGGGAGAGCCGGGATATACCGCGCTCCTGCGAATACACCAAGAGCGGCTGATGGCAGCGGAAGCTTTGGACATAAATGCGCTCGCGTCAAAGCTTCGCCCGCGCCAGCGGCTTATGGGCGCCGATCTTGGCAGCAAAACTATCGGCCTTGCCCTTTCCGATGTCGAGCGGCGGATCGCGACGCCGCTGATCACGATCAGGCGCACGAAGTTCGGCAAGGATGCAGCCTGGCTCATTTCGCTCATGGATCAATTTGACGCGGCAGGGCTCGTCATCGGCCTGCCGCTCAATATGGACGGTTCCGAGGGGCCGAGCGCACAGGCGGCCCGCGCTTTTGGGCGCAACTTTGGGCCGCTTACGGCCCGCCCTTATCTATTCTGGGATGAACGTCTTTCGACAGAGGCAATTACGCGCTCTTTGATTGCACAAGACGTATCCCGCGCGAGGCGCGCCGAATTCGTCGATCGCATGGCCGCCGCCTACATTTTGCAAGGAGCGCTCGACCGGCTGCGCGCAATATCGGGCGCGGAAAGCGCCTAAGGACTAATCGAATCCGGCGTCGGCTCCGACAAATTTCTGAACGCGGCCCTCGAGCAAGGAATTTCTTATCCGCCGCAGTTCTTTGCGCACGGCTTTGAGATCGTCCGCTGACCGTCCCATTGCGGTCGTGATCTGGCCCGGAATCGTGAGTGCATCGCGGCGAATCTCCTTCCCCTTTTCGGTGAGTGAAACACGCACCTTCCGTTCATCCCGTGGGTCTCTGGCGCGATGCACGAATCCCATGCCTTCCAACCGTTTCAACAGCGGCGTGAGCGTGCCTGAATCGAGAAAGAGGCGCTCGCCAAGCTCCTTGACCGTGACATCGTCGGACTCCCAAAGCACCAGCATGGCAAGATATTGTGGATAAGTGAGCGCAATTTTTTCGAGCAAGGGCATATAAGCCTTATTGACGGCGTGCATTGCCGAATAAATGGCAAAACAGACCTGCTGTTCCAGTCTCGTCTTTGCAGCGGCCTCTGACATCGCTCGGCTTTCAGTCGATTGCGCTTCATTGGCCTGTATAACATAAAAAATGCCTCGTGCATTCGCCGATTTGCATCATAAATGGCGCACGATTGAATTTTCGTAGGTTGTCCGCCGGGTGCCCAATGCGGAGTAGCACGCGCGCTCACGGATTTCCCGGTGTTTCTACCGTCACAAGGCTTAGGAATCGGGAAAACTGCGCCGAGGCCAAAGCGGCTAGGCGGTGCGTGGCGATCGACAATGGACCCACGGGTTGCGCTGCCTCCCATTCGGATCGTAGCACAATGGCCAGCGTTGGAAATACGGCGACCGTGAGAACCGCCGCGCCGACGAGCGCCGAGGCATTTTCCGGCAGCATATCGCCGCTTCGCACGCCCAAAAATGTCACGGCGACGACGAGCGGCATGGTCGTCGAAGTTAACAGAGCAAGCGGAAGCAGGTCACGCTCGGGGAGCGCGCGTTTGTATTTGTAGAAGAGAACGGGAACGGCGCGGATGAACAAGAAACCCGCCAAAAACAGGATCAGCCGTGCGAGGCTCGCCGGGCTTGTCACGAGGGACGGCAGATCGAACTCGACGCCGCTGATGACAAAAAACAGCGGCACAAAAAACCCCGACCCGAGCGATTCTAGGCGATCCTCAAGTATCTCGGCCGTGGTGCCGCGCACCAGAATTGCGATCACCATTCCGGCCGCATAGGCGCCGAGAACGAGCTCGATCCCGAACTCATTGGCGAGCGAGACGAGGCCGAGGAGAATCAAGACCGATATGCGGACCGGCAGAATCGAGCGATCGCCCAGCCATCGCGCGATCATCAGCGACAATTTGTCCGAGCGCAGGCGCCTCGCCAGCAGGATCGCTCCGATCACCACGCCAAAAAAAACCATGGTCAAAATGGTCTCATGCAAATGGTGGTGCTGATGCGCAAGAACGATCGAGGCGAGAACGACGGGCCCGAGTTCGCCGACGACCGCCGCGCCGAGAACATAGCGGCCAAAATCATTGTCGAGATCGCCAGAGTCGTGGAGGATCGGAATGAGCATGCCGAAGGCGGTCGTCGGCAACACAATCGCGACGAGCAAGGGCGCGCGCACCAGCCCAATAAGAAACAGAAACCCGGCAAAAATAATGGTCAAACCTAATGCCGCGAGCCAGGCAGCCGCCCCAAGGCGAAGCGGCTCGGCGCCAATTCTTTCGGGATTGAATTCGAACCCCGCCTGGAAAAACAAGAATATCAAGCCGAATTCGCCCAAGAATCCGATGGCGCCTTGGCTCGTAACCCAATTGAACCCGCTTGGGCCGATCAATATTCCAAGTATCAATTCGAGGACGATCACAGGTATGCGCAGGAACGGCGGCAAGCGCCCGATGAGCGGCGCGAGAACGGCCACGAAGCAAATGAAAAACAGCGCATAAATCTCGCTCATGTTTGGACCTTTCACTGAATTGCTGCGAATGCTGGCGTGTTGATGCGCATAGGGCTCCGCGCAGAGTCAAATTTCAAGCAAGGAGAAGAGCTTAGGACGCGTCGCTGGACATAGCTACGCGCCGCAGCGCACTAGATACCTCCGGCATGCCCCTAAGGTGCCAAGGCCTTCTCGATTATGCCTTTTGCCGGATTAACGCAGCAAAAACGCAGACTGCCCGAGGATAACGAGTCTCGACACCTGTGGTCTCGGGTAGAGTCAAAGTTCGCATTTCAGCAATGGGCGGGGCGTCAATATTCGCTCAAGCCGCCTGACTGGCGCCATGAGCCTTTAACCACCTTGCATCAACCCGAACGCCGACGCGTGGGCCGTCAGGGATTGGGCGGTTGATAGAGGACGCGGAGACGCTTTGTCAGCTCTTCATACTCGCCTCGCGCCTTATCGAGCATCGGCGTGGTCGCTTCGACGGTCTTGGTTAGCTTGTCTTGCAGCGAGGTGATGTCTTGGAGTTTTAAGAGCGCATCGTTTGTTGCCTTTGTGAGCTTTTCGTACTCGCCACGCGCTTTGTCGAGCTGCGGCGTAGTCGCGTCGAGTTTGGAGCGGGCATCGTTCGTTGCTTTTGTCAGTCCTTCATACTCCCCGCGCGCTTTGTCGAGCAGCGGCGTAGTAGCGTCGAGCTTTGAGCGGGCATCGGCTGTTGCCTTTGTAAGCCCTTCGTACTCGCCGCGCGCCTTATCGAGCAATGGCGTGGTCGCATCGAGTTTAGAACGGGCATCGGCCGTTGCCTTTGCGAGCTTTTCGTATTCGCCTCGCGCCTTATCGAGCAGCGGCGCGCTCGCATCGAGTTTGGAGCGGGCATCGGTTGTCGCCTTTGTCAGCCTTTCGTAGTCGCCTCGCGCCTTATCGAGCAGTGGCGCGCTCGCATCGAGTTTGGAGCGGGCATCGGTTGTCGCCTTTGTCAGCCTTTCGTAGTCGCCTCGCGCCTTATCGAGCAGCGGCGTGGTCACTTCGAGTTTGGACCGGGCATCGACTGTTGCCTTTGATAGCCCTTCGTATTCGCCCCGCGCCTTATCGAGCAGCGGCGTGGCCGCTTCGAATTTTGAGCGGGCACCAGCCGTTGCCTTTGCGAGACCTTCATACTCGCCTCGCGCCTTATCGAGCAGCGGCGTGATCGCTTCGAGTTTTGAGCGGGCTTCGGTTGACTTGCTTGTAGCAAGTTTGAAGTCGGCTTCTGCGTTAGCGAGCTTCTGTCTTTGTTCGACTAAAGCGTCGCTTGCTGTCTTCAACGCGGTTTGTGCAGCGATGATATCCTTCTGCAGAGCGATAACAGAATTATTCACGTCGCGTGTGAGAAAGAAGCTGCCAACGAGTGTCGCTCCGGCTGCACCGATGACGGCGGCAAGAGAAAGCGAAAAAACCTTCGTGCGGATATCGCGCGTTATCCGCTCTTCGGCCGCTCTCAGGCGCTGCTCCGTCTCAGTGCGCAGCTCCCATGTATATTTTTCAAAGTCACGGCTGTGAATGTCGAAGCTCGCGCGTTTTTCTTCTTTGAATTTAGCGAATTCGTTCCCGGCCATTCCGGCGCCGGCTTTAGAAACTTCCTTGCCCAACTCCCCTTGCATCGTGATCCCCATGACCGCTAGCGGTAGCCGCGGTGTGTGCTCCAAATCCGAAGCATCCGCTACCTCACCGCAGGTAATTCAACTCTAAGCGGCTTTATGCCGCGATCTTGTAAAAATTATGCCGCGATTTTGTTAAACGGTGGCGCCCATTCGCAACAGGAACGTGCCACACCAGCGCCGGTTCTGGCCCGAACCAGCGGCTGCCATGCCGGCTGCGGGTCACATGACGTCTTGCTTCAAGCAAGACTGGGCTGCGATAACGGTTTATTGCCGGCAGCCAACACGGTGGCGATCATTAACCATATCGAAATATCGCGACCCTCTCCGACAGCGAGCTAAAAATCGCCGCATTGTCGTTCCAGCAAACGACGGAGCTCTTGTGCCGACCTTCAAAAAAGGGCGGCAAGACGCTTCTTACGCAGCTCTGCTGTTTATTTGCGCCTTGCGGCGCCACGGGAGAACGCATGGCGAGAAGCGCCTGGAAAAAACTCCTTCGAAAGCAGGACGGATAATGCAATTGATCGAGACATCACATCCTTACATACCAGACAGGGACGGCCATTTATTCTCGCGGGTCTTTTCTCAAACCATACCCGGTGCCACCGTTCTTGCGTTATGCGCGCTGTTTGAAGTCTGGATTCTCTATGCGCGTCCCGTGACCCGCAAGGAAGTTAAAGCGCCACCGGCCGCACCCGGAGTCATTGCCTACAATACCCATCGTGAGCTCTTCGACCCAGAATTTATCAAGGGTGCGAAACCGTTTTTGCGTCCGCAAAGCATTCCGCTTCAAGCGAGCCTTGGGGCAGATTCTCCGAAACCAACTGCGGCCGTTGTTCAAGCAGATGGCATCCCGCCAGTCCCACAGCCACCAGAGCCAAAATATGCCGAGAGTGTGCCTTTCCCGCCACAGCGTCCCGCTGAGTTCGGACGTCCGTCAAGCCCTCCAGTTAGTTCAAGGTTGGCACAGCAGTCCAGGACTCCATCCGTTGCTATCGTGCCTGCCGACAATCGCTCGTTTTTTGAGAAGATTTTTGGCACGTCTCAACCTTCCGCGCCGCAACCTTCGGGGCGTGCACTCGCCTATGCGGCTCCGGAAGCCGGCATTCTTAGCCATGCACGAGATAGCGCGTCCAACCTATCGCCCGGCTATGACCGATGGACGGCCGTGTATGATGTCGCGGCGCATACCGTCTACATGCCCAATGGAACGAGATTGGAAGCGCATTCGGGCCTTGGCAGCCGGTTAGACGATCCCCGTTACGTAAGCGAACGCATGCGCGGGGCGACGCCGCCAAATATCTATGAGCTTCAACCGCGGGAGAAGCTTTTCCACGGGGTACCAGCGTTGCGTCTCCTCCCGGTTGGCAATCGCGAACTCTACGGCCGGAGGGGTCTCCTCGCCCATACTTACATGCTCGGCCCGAACGGCGATTCGAACGGTTGCGTGTCCTTCAAAGATTACAGAGCATTCTTGCAGGCGTATAACAGCGGCGAGATCAAACGCCTGGCGGTCGTCGCTCGTTTCAACTAGAAGATTCCATGATCTTTCGGCGCGAGGGCGAGACGGCATCATAGCCCCGGCTTCAATGAACGAAGGCCCGGCAGGCTATATCCGGGAATTGCTGGCCCATAGTTCGCGACTCTTACCGTCATGCCCGCCCCCGGATCCAAATCAAGATCCAAGTCCGGGGGTTGAACCGGGCGGCGCTGCCGGCCAAGTCGTTTGGAAGGTAGCTCAAGGCCGGGCATGACCCGAGAGTCATGCGCAATGGGACTTAGTATGAAGCTCAGGCGGTGATGCGTTCGTCTTGTTCGTTTGGTTCGCGCAGGACATAGCCCCTGCCCCAAACGGTTTCGATGTAGCTGCGGCCAGCGCTTGCATTGGCGAGTTTCTTGCGCAGCTTGCAAATGAAAACGTCGATGATTTTCAGCTCCGGCTCGTCCATTCCGCCATAGAGGTGGTTCAAAAACATTTCCTTGGTGAGCGTCGTGCCCTTGCGCAGCGACAGTAGCTCCAGCATCTGATATTCCTTGCTGGTCAAATGCACCCTTGCGCCCGCGACCTCGACCGTCTTCTGATCGAGGTTGACGACCAGATCTCCGGTCGCGATGACGGATTGGGCATGGCCTTTCGAGCGCCGGACGATGGCCTGAATGCGGGCGACTAGCTCGTCCTTATGGAATGGCTTTGTGAGATAATCGTCGGCGCCAAAGCCGAGACCCTTGACCTTGTCTTCGATCGTGGCGAGGCCCGAAAGAATGAGGATGGGCGTCTTGACCTTGGCCACGCGCAGGGTGCGCAGCACCTCATAGCCAGAGATGTCAGGCAGATTCAGATCGAGCAGAATAATATCGTAGTCGTAAAGCTTGCCAATCTCGATGCCGTCTTCTCCGAGGTCCGTCGCATAGACGTTAAAATTCTCAGATTTGAGCATCAATTCAACGCTTTGCGCCGTCGCGGTGTCGTCTTCAATCAGTAAAACGCGCATGTGAGGTCCCAGCCTTCCCCCGTCGGTCGCCTTTTTTGGCGCGCAATTCCGCAGAGATTTTCCCGCCGCCGCCGCCTTTGCAGGTGGCCCGCGGGGAGCTGCTCGCTACGAATTCCTAACCTTAACGGGCATTGGTTAACAAAAACATTCCGGAAAGGGTCGCCAAAACCGTCTATGCCCGACCGAGCTGCCTTGCTGCGGCGGGCTGATTCGTTTTGCCGCCCTCTGCCTCGAAACTTGGCGAAACAAGCTTGCGCGACGAAGGATTGGACGGTCAGCTCCCGAATTGGCGCGTTTTGCGGTCGAGGAACGCCGGCTCCGCTGCCGAATCAGCAAAGCAAACTTATACACGCCGGCCGCAGCGCGGAAAGATTTGCCTTGAGCTGCTCACAGGTAACGAATGGGCAACTTTGCTGAGGCAGAGTTGGCCCAGGATCCAGGGGGCCAAGATTGCGCGGGCGCCTCTGATCGGGCCGCGTTGTCCAATGGGCAAGAAATCGCGCTCAATTTGCTTGCAGGGAGCAGGTGTTTGTCAACAGTGTCTGCCGACTTCCCAAAGCTTACCTCCGGTTACGCCCGCGTCTTGGAATTGAAAACATGACGTCGCGGGAATCGCTTGCGCGTTTGAGGCGCTTTCAGATCGATGAAATGCAGCGCAGGGTCGCTCAGCTCGAAACGATGATTGCTGAGTTTTGCAGGATGGCCCGGGAACTCGAGCGCGAAATAGCGCTCGAAGAGCAAAAGGCCGGCATTTTCGATCTATCTCATTACGCCTATCCGACCTATGCGCGTGCCGCGCGCGCGCGCCGGGACAATCTTCAACGCTCGGCGGAAGAGCTGAGCACGCAACTGGAAGAGGCGCGCCGTTTTCTCGATGATGCGCTCGCCAGCCCAAGCAGGAAAAGAGCCCCCGAGGGCGGCGGCACGGCCCAGCTGGCGGGGTAAAGGCCGCGCTTGCCAAAGGCCGGAAATTGCGGCCTCGATTACGCAGCGCGCCAGTCAGATTTCATGGCCCTTTTTCTTCATTTCGGCGCGCACTCGGGCCATGAGATCGGTCGAAACCTTGCCGCGCCAGGCCTGCGCCGCGGCTTCGACTGCGCTGGAGGCGGCAGATAGGGTCTCGACAAATTGTCGACCCCCGGGACTCTCGAAGAAGGCCGCCGCCGCTTTTAAGTCCTGCTCGCTCATCTGCTTGACATAGATCTGAGCGGCGATGTCGATCATTTCGTCCGCTTGCTTGTCGAACTCGGGCTTGAGCCCGGTTAGCACCGCGCTGAGATCGCTCTTTAGTTCGGGCCGCGTCTGCGTCAAGGACGAGCCAATCAGATCCATCAACTGAGGAACGATAATGCCAAAGGAGCGCGACATTCCACAGGCGATCACCAGCGCGCGGGCGGCGGCCAAGTGCGATGGGCTTGGCCCCGCGGGCGCTTGAGAATTTGTACTCTGAGTTGGCATTTGCTTCTGTTGCGTCCTGCCTTCGTTTACAGAAGACAAGAGACCAAGCACGAGGATCAGAGCCAAAATCACCAACGGCTTTTTGAGACTTTTGTGCACGGGAATGCTCCGAGGAAAAACTGTAAGGGCGGAGAAGAGGCAAGAAACGGGTCATCCGCTTCGCATCACGCGAGTTTGCCAAGCACCGCGACTCCGGATGGTCCGGCGCTGATCACCGCTTTCGCGATCCCGATAAACAGGCCATGTTCGACGGCGCCGGGAAGGGCGGCAAGACGGTCCGCGAGTTCGTCCGGATGAGGAATGGTGCCAAAAAAGCAATCCACGATCAAATGCCCATTGTCGCTGACGAAGGGTTTTCGGTCGCGCGTCGCACGCAACCGAATTTCGCCTTCGCAGCCGCAGGCTTTTGCCGCCGCCAAAATCATCCGTTTCGTCGCTTCAAGGCCGAAAACATTGACTTCAACGGGGAGGGGACATTTCCCGAGCGTTTCTACGGATTTTGACCAATCGGCGATTACGACCATGCGCTTTGCCGCCATGGCGACAATTTTTTCTCGCAACAGCGCGCCGCCCCCGCCCTTGATGAGACGCAGTTTTGGGTCGAATTCGTCGGCGCCGTCGACCGTCAGGTCGAGCTCCGGCACCTCATCCAGGGAGGCGAGCGGTATTGTGTGACGTTCGGCAAGAGCGCGGGTACGCTCGGAGGTCGGCACGCAGACGACGTTCAAGCCCTTGGCCACCGCCGCGCCTAATAGTGCGACAAAATGCGCCGCCGTCGTACCGGTGCCAAGGCCAAGCCGCATGCCGGGGGAAACGAGTTCCAGCGCTTTTTGGGCGGCGAGCCGCTTGGCCTCGTCCGGGGAAAAGTCCGGCGCGGAGCGGCATGATGGATCCGGCATGAGCCTGGCTTAGCCTGTTGAGGGGAGCGCGCCACTCCCGTTTTTGAGCCGCGGGCGTCCAATTTGCTTGATGCGATGCACGGCAGTGTTCCGATCGTTCCAACAAGTGTAAACGTTTGGACACGAAAGGGCGGACACCGTGCGGCAGCCAAAATAGCGTTTTTCACGCCGCTCTTAAACCAATCCTGCGGGCTGCCGGGCCGGTCACTTTTCTTTGAACGGAGGCGGCGATCTTTTGCGGCGGGCGGTCAGCCGCCAAATCCGGCCTCGACCATGGTTGCGCCGCAGCGGGCGGCGAGAGTTATTTGACCCTACTCAATGCCTCGTCCGACTGGGTCCTTGGCAAAGGTTGGATGGATTTATAAATTCGAAAAAGGCATGGTCATATTTCTTATCATGATATATCAGCCAAATTCCCAAATATTCACCGATAGAAGGCGAAATCGGCTCAGTCGCATCAACATAACTGCCGATGCAATCACTTAGGCCGTTGACCAGATAAGCATGATCACGCTTATGATTAAGTCTTTCCGGTGAATTGCTTATTTTCATTAATCTATTTTCGTGCCTGAAAAGTGCTTTAGCTTGCTTTAAAATTTCTCGAAGCGTAACAATGACTTCACTTATATTTTGAGGGGTCATGTCAAGGGCCCGGCAAAGACTATCGATCTCTTCGGCAAGAGCCTGGTGTTCGCGGCGGACCAGTTTTTCGTGCGCCTTGTATATTCTGCTGTCCGGATAGGTTATCGTCATTGTGATCCCTTAGGGTCATTTCCTCCAATCGTATAATTCGCAATAACAGGATGGAACGTTACGGCGGCGCTGGCATCAAAGGAACCTTTTAGACCGGGCAAAAAGACGCATTTATTTTTGCCGAAAAATTAGGCACCGGCAGCGCCAGGCAAGGCGGCCGCGAAAGACCGGCGGATCAGCTGTCCCCATCCCAGTCTCCCGGTTTTGGTGGCTGGATGGCCAAGCGAGCGGAGCGGCAAGCTCTGCTTGCCGCCCCTGTATGCCGTTCACGCCCGATCACCGCTCGCCGGGAAGGACTACCGCACCTCGAGCATCAGGCGGCTCCAGGTGCCGGCCTCTTGGTATTTCGGCAATTTGGGCTTACCGGGCACGCTATCCGAAATATCGAGGTTCGCAAATGATCCGGCCTTCCCTTCGCCGGTGAAGGTCAGCGTATTCTGATCCAAGGTCATGAATGCGGATAGGTCGACATGGACCGTCCCGCCGGAGTGGAGACTTACGCTTCGGGCATATTTGCCGTTGACCTCGATTCGCACCCACCGCAAGCCCGGTTGGCCATTGTCGATCTCAACATAATGCTCGGATCTGGGAACCGCTTGGACGGACTGAACGGCCTCATGCCCCGTCGTGATCTTCAGAGTCGTTTCCGTTGGATCGATGGCGCAAGTGAATGGCGGATTGACGAAGGAAACGCCCATTTCGAACGACGCGGGTTTCGTCTTATCGGCCTTCTTGAAATCGCCGCCGGTCGCCGAATGAGCGCCGACGACGCGCGGCAAAGTAAAGGAACCGATATTCGTCGAGCCGAGGAGCTGAATGGAATTCATAGTCCTTGTCGGCGATGAAAAATCGAGAGTCACTTCTCCAGTAGCGGGGAATTTCACGTTTTTGAGGGTTGCGTCACTCGACTTGCATGCGTGCGCTGGCGGGACAATGCCCATGAACTCAGGGAAGGTGCCCACCGCGACCGTGGCCACCACCGTGTTGCTGGCGGTAGCGATCACCGAGACAGTGCCGTCGAATCCATTCGCCACATAGACGTGTGCCCCGTCCGGGGTGACGGCGACCCCAACGGGCTCATTCCCCACAGCGATCGGGGTCCCTACCACCGTGTTGCTGGCCGTGTCGATCACCGAGACTTGGCTAGAGGTAATAAGCGCGACATAGACACGTTTCCCATCGGGGGTGACGGCGACCCCAAAGGGCGCTTGAAAGCCCGCCAAAGGGATTGTGGCCACCACCTTATTGGTCGCGGTGGCGATCACCGAGACTTCGACGGAGGGTCCATTCGTCACATAGACGTGTGCCCCGTCCGGGGTGACGGCGACCCCTAGCGTGAAACTCCCCACTGGGATCGTTGCCACCACCGTGTTGCCGGCCGTGGCAATCACCGAGACCGTGCCGTCGTCATTCGCCACATAGACGTGTGCCCCGTCGGGGGTGACGGCGACCCCAAAGGGATTGGTCCCCACCCCGACCGTGGCCACCACCGTGTTGCTGGCGGTAGCGATCACCGAGACAGTGCCGTCGAATCCATTCGTCACATAGACGTGTGCCCCGTCCGGGGTGATGGCGACCCCAGCGGGGGCGGACCCCACCGGGACCGTAGCCACCACCGTGTTGGTGGCCGTGGCGATCACCGAAACGGAGTTAGCGCCGAGGCCATTATTCGCCACATAGACGTGTGACCCATCCGGGGTGACGGCGACCCCCAGCGGGCCCGTCGGGATATTCACCACCGCGACCGTGGCCACCACCGTGTTGGTGGCCGTGTCGATCACCGAGACATTGCCGGGAATGCCGGGGTTGCCGTTGTTCGCCACATAGGCGAGGGGCGCCGCCGCCCCCGGCCCGGCGCCCAACCCTATCGCCAGCGCCAGCGCGGCGCAGAGGGCCGCAAAACGCAGCCGGAAAAACGGCTTTTTCTCGCTATATTGGCTTGGCATGGCAGACCCCCTTTGCGTAGTGAATGATCTTCTAGATCGACGCTTCTCTATTTTCTTGCGTGAAGTGAAATATTTGCAAATGAAAATATTTGTTGCGTGATATCATTCAAAATATAACCGCTTTTGCTGGCACGCTTCTGCGTCATGCCCGGCCCTGAGCCCCCGGGCATCCTCCCGGCTGAGTGTTTGGATGGCCGGCTCAAGGCCCGGCCATGACGGCGACCGTCCGGCGGAGGCCGCACAAGACAAATTTTTCGCGCGATCTTACGCAATGCAGGGAGATTGCGGTTTCTGCCTTGTAAGATTTTTGCCCAAAATCTTACCAAATGTTTTCACGTGAAACATTTTTGGAATTATTCTAAAAAATTGTACGCCCCGTAAAACTTGTCCGGCTTTCCCTAACCGCCGTCTCGGGACTGACGTGAGCGGTGTCATCGCAAAAGACTGCCGCGATATCCATATTTGAGGAGCTTGAATAGAAGGGTGGTCCGCCATGCAACAACGGCTTGACAAATGGCTGTGTTTTGCGCGTGTGGCGAGAACCAGAAGCTTAGCTGCTAAGCTTGTCGCCGAAGGCTATGTGCGGGTCAACGCCCGGCGGGTTATGATCCCCGCTATGGCGATTGGCCCTGGCGATGTGCTGACGATCGCGCTGCGCTATCAGGTGCGGGTGCTGAGGGTCGTGGCGCCTGGTGCGCGCCGTGGGAGCGCCGGAGAAGCCTCGCTCCTGTTCGAGGAGTTAACGCCTGCACAAAAATGTTAAGCAAATGCTCACGCCCTAGCTAAGGAGCACAGGAAATCCTTTCTACTTTCCAACTTATTCCGTATAAGAGGGAACGGAAAAAGAGAGAGCGGTGTTTCTGCAATGCAAAAGGCCGCTCAAAAATCCTTGGACCATCTGTCCCGCACGCGCTAAAGCGAACCAAAGCATGACGTATGTCGTTGTCGAAAACTGCATCAAATGCAAATACATGGACTGCGTCGAAGTATGCCCGGTCGATTGCTTTTACGAAGGCGAGAATATGCTGGTGATCCATCCGGATGAATGCATTGACTGCGGTGTCTGCGAACCCGAGTGCCCGGCGGAAGCAATCAAGCCGGACACCGAACCGGGGCTTGAGAAATGGCTTAAGCTAAACGCTGATATGGCGCGCGCCTGGCCAAATGTGACGATAAAGCGCGAGGCTCCGCCGGAAGCCAAATCGTTTGATGGCAAAGCTGGCAAATTCGAGGCTTATTTTTCCGATAGTCCGGGACAAGGCGATTAAAAGGGCGGGGTCTAACCGCTACTAACTCATGGAAAATTGTCTTGAATCTGCCTCGCCGCAGCATATGTTTTGATTTTTGGTCCTTTTTGTGTCACACTGATTAATAGCGGCTGGCAAGAGAGACCTTTACGGCCGCTTGTCGTCAGGGTGTTGACGGGCTTTGCGGCCTCCGGCGTGAGTTTCCCGGCGGCCTGGATCATGCCTTGTGTCGTAAGTCCGGCCGGATCTTTGCCGGATTATCACCGTTTAGGAGCACATCCCGTTTCGGCCCATTTTGAGGGCCGAGATGCAATTTCTCGATCGGCGTCCGCCGTAAGGATCCGCCCCCACACCGAGGAAGGAAAAAAGGAGCGCGCTGGTTATGGCGTCTGCAAAGAAGACCGCGAAATCGTCTAAGGCGAAACAGGCGAAGCAAGTTGGGACCGCCAAATCAAAATCGTCCAGGAAATCTGCCGAGCTCAAGGCAAAGACCGCGGCAAGGGCGCTCGCCGTAAGGGCGCGCGCCGCAAATGCCGCAACGAAAGTCGGCAGCAGGTCAAAATCAAGCGCTCGGTCAGCCGCTGCGGCCCGTGCGCGTCCAGAGGCCACAAAACCGATTGCGAGGAAAAAGGTTTCGGCAGCGCGCGCGGCCACCCGCAGCGACAAAAAAACCGTCGCCACTAGAGGCGCAAAAACAGCGAGTCTTAGAGCGACGGCCTCCGGCCGCCGTGCAGCCTCGAAAGCGGTGTCGTCCGGAACACCTAGGCAGATTTCGACCGGGCCTCAGGGCAGGCAGACGTCGAGGCAGCCGAAGCGAACAACGTCAAACGAGCCGGCACGGCGCGTTGCCGCCAAAGTCGCGGCAGCGGCTGGGAAAGCTGCAGCAACGCCACGCGGGGCGCAAAAGCCGGCTGCGAATAAAGCCGCAGTCGCCGCTATTCTTGCGCTCAAGCGAAAGTTTTCTCCCCTGGGCAAGGCTGGCAGCTCTCCGACAGCCGTTAGAATTTCTCCAATGCCGAATAGGCCGGCAAATGAACGAGTTGCGATCATTAAGAGTTCATCCAAATCCGTGTCCGCGCAGCCTGCCGGCGGCGGAGCGGGGAGTTCTACCGTTCAGGCAGACAAAGGCTCAGCCCGCAGCGCGTTGCCCCATCACTTAAAGGGACCGGGCAGGCCGTTCGCCGCGACCCCACGTAACTCGCAAGTCTTACTGTCCGGCTTAAGCAGGCCTGCGGCGACCGCCACGATTTTAGCGCCCGGCCAACCGGACTCCAACAAGCCGAGACTCCCCGGACAATCGATGCTCCCCGCGCAGAAGCCGGCCAGGACGTCCAACCTGCCGCGGCCGCCGTTCAAGGTGAGTGAATATGTGGTCTATCCGTCCCATGGTGTCGGCCAGATCATTGCTATCGAGGAACAAGAAGTCGCAGGATTCACGCTCGAGCTTTTTGTGCTCAGCTTCGTCAAGGACAAGATGACACTTAAGGTGCCAGTAACCAAGGCGGCTGGCGCCGGCATGCGCAAACTTGCGGACGCCGCAGCCGTGAAGGCTGCGCTTGACACCTTATCCGGGCGGGCGCGCATCAAACGGACCATGTGGTCGCGCCGGGCGCAGGAGTACGAGGCCAAAATTAACTCCGGTGATCTGAATGCGATCGCCGAAGTGGTGCGCGACCTTTACCGTTCGGATACCCAGCCAGAGCAATCCTATTCCGAGCGCCAACTCTATGAGGCCGCGCTTGACCGCATGGCGCGGGAAATTATCGTCGTCCAGAAGCTGACGGAAACGGAATCGCTAAAAGTGATCGAGGCGTATTTGCAAAAAGGTCCCCGCCGTGGCAAGGCCGAGGACAGCGAGGTGGAGGATGCTGACATCGAAGAGGCGGCTTGACTGCGCTCATTCAAAAACAGCCTCCACGGCCTGGCGGCGCGTTTGCCAGGCCAGGCTCCTGTCATAACGGGGGTTACTGTGGCGCGTGGCTGGCGCGCGGCTACGGAAAATTTCCCTTCAAACCGTGGTCTCGTTGTGTGTTCGGGCACAAACCCGGTTTGTACTTTTGCTGGTAATGCGTTACAGAGAAGATGCCACTTTTTGTATAATTTATAGGAACCTCTATCCAACTCTCGGCGCTATCGATTCGTACTGAGACTTGATTAATCACCTGCGGTCTCCATATTCATAGGGCGAGCGGCCAGCCGCGGGAAGCTAGACCCGATCCCAGGTAAAATTCATAAATTTTTAGCGGGACGAACAATGACCGCTGCGTACGGAGCTGATTTGATGTTAGGTATGTACAATTCCCTACCCCGCCCGCTGCTGACTGAGGAGCAGCTTTCGAACCTTGGCGGAGGGAAAGTCGCCTATGTGAGATCCATTCGTTCGGAGGAGTTGAACCGGTTGTTCCCGGTGGCGCCGCCAGTTCAGCCTGGACTCCAGCTTTTTGCCCTGATCGCCGCCGATGGAACCCCGATTATCGTGACCGATTCCCGCGACGCGGCAATCGCCAACGCTATGAGCCACGACCTCGAAATGGTGAGCCTCCACTGAATCCAAAGCAATATCTGATTTGCGAGAGAACCACTCGCGATGGACTATATGGCGAAGTCAGGTCCGAGGCTTTTTTCGTCATAAAGCTTCAAATATTCCATTCGGCGGCAGATATCGTCGAGGGTAATGGTGTCGAGTTCGTCGAGAAAGACTTTCCCCGCCGCTTCGACGATTGGCGCGACCACTTCCCTGACGAGCCGGCAATCTCTTGTCTTCTCTGTCCCGTTCTCTCCCGATACCGAGCGCAAGACCGATGCGGCCGTGATCCGGCGGCGCTCCCGCGCTAGTTCGTAGCCGCCGCGCGGTCCCCGGACACCCTTCAAAATATTTGCGTGAACCAAGCCTTGAAGGAGGGCCTCAAGGTGCCGGGGCGGCAATTCGAGTCGCGCTGCCAAAGCCTTCGCGGCGACCGGGGCCGCGCGTGCATGAATCGCTATGTCGGCTACCGCAGCGAGAGCTAGGTAACCACGGCGCGAAAGCAATATCACTTGGGCTCCCCCGTGCCGGCAAACCGCCCGGTCGATCCAAACCCCCTGGCCGCCCGCACGGTCGACTCCACTTCGCTGGCCTCGCACAGGACTGCCCTTGTCACAGGGGTGACAACGAGCTGCGCGATACGCGCACCCCTTACGACTTCAAAAGCTACGTCGCCGTGATTGATCAACAGTACGAGGACCTCACCGCGATAATCAGGATCGATCGTCCCGGGCGCGTTTAAAACGGTGACACCATGGTCACGCGCGAGTCCAGACCTTGGTCTTACTTGGCCTTCGTAATCCTGCGGCAGCGCGAGCACGATGCCCGTTTGAACCAAATGTCTGCTTCCCGGTGCGAGCACCACTTTTGTATCCGGCGGAAGCGCGGCGAGCAGATCGAGGCCGGCAGCGCCCGGGCTCTGATAGGCAGGCAAGGGCAAGCCTTCGGCATGAGGCAGGCGTTTAACTGCCACCTGAATGACCGCTGCAGTCATTGGCCGCCTCCGGGAAGCATGCCCGCGAGTCTCGCAACGATCCGCCGGGCCACCTCCTCTTTGGTCAAGGGCGGCCAAGTTTCTTGGCCCTTCATGGTCAATACAAGCACCTCATTGTTCTCGCCGCCCAAGACACCGGCTCCCTTGCCCACAAAGTTTGCAATAATCATGTCGCAATTTTTGGCAGCGAGCTTGGCTTTTGCGCTCTCCACAAGCATTTCGGTCTCGGCCGCGAAGCCAGCGACCAGCGACGGCCGGCCGTTTGCGCGCCGTCCAACCGCTGCAAGAATGTCCGGATTTTCGGCGAGCGGCAGGGAATGCGGCTGATTTTTGTTCTTCTTCAGTTTGGAGGATGAGATCTTGGCGGCGCGCCAATCGGCAACCGCCGCAACACCAATAAAAATATCCGCGGGAAGCGCGGCCTCGACCTCCCTGTGCATGTCTATTGCCGTTTCGACGTGAATGGTCGTGACGCCCGCCGGATCGGCCAGAGTCACCGGACCGGAGACAAGGACGACTTCCGCGCCGACGCCGGCGGCGGCGGCGGCAATTGCGTGGCCCTGCTTGCCCGACGAGCGGTTTGTAATGTAGCGCACCGGATCGATCGGCTCATGCGTCGGGCCCGAAGTCACGATGACGCGCCGCCCGGCGAGCAAACCTGCCGTCTGCCGAAGACTGGGAATCACCGCTGGTAGCGGTATCGCGGCGTCCTCTGTCAACATTTGCTCAATCGCTGACAAAATCGAGGGCGGCTCGCTCATCCTGCCCGGGCCATATTCGCCGCAGGCCATGCTGCCGTCCTCAGGCCCGACGAATGTCACCCCATCCCCTCGCAAAATTTCGATGTTGCGTTTGGTCGCCGGATGCAGCCACATGCGCACATTCATCGTGGGCGCGACGAGAATCTTTTTGTCGGTGGCAAGGAGAAGAGTCGAGGCAAGATCATTGGCAAGGCCGTGCGCCATCTTGGCAAGAAGATCCGCGGTAGCGGGCGCGACGACGATGAGGCCGGCGTCGCGGGAGAGCTCGATGTGGCCCATCGCCGTTTCTTCGGTCAACGCGAAGAGATCGTCAAAGACGGGGCTGCCGGTCAGGCTTTCGACAGAAAGTTTTGTCACGAAGCGTTGCGCCGACTCTGTCATGACCGCGCGGACAAATAGGCCCCTTTCACGCATGCGGCGGATCAAATCGAGCGACTTGTAAGCAGCGATGCCGCCGCCGATGATGAGCAGAATGCGCTTTGCCGGAACTTCCGTCATTACCCTATGCAATTGGTGAGTGGCACAAAATATTCCCTTGCATCGCGGGGGCCGTCCACACAAGCGCTTCCGCAAGATCCGTTGCACGAAATCTACCGCGGCCAGGCCTGGGAGCCTTGGGCGCCGCCGCTTGCCGCCGACCGAGCGGCTTATTGCGGCAAAAAGCTAAGTTCTCGTTTGCCTTTCCCCTCTATCACGCGAGTTTGTGCTGAAAATCAGTTTCCGCGGATTTTCCGCAAGTGCGAGATCGGCTATGGGATGCGCGGCTTTGCGCTACCGGAGGGCTCCATCGATGCCGCGCATTCACGTGTGCCCGCTTTCCAAATTGCCCGAAACGGTGCACGCTTCCGGTGCGCGAAACCTCATCACGCTTATTGATGAGGGCACGCCTGTCTCGAGGCCCGCGGCGATTACCGCCGGAAAATATTTGGCGCTTAACTTTTCCGACATTTCCGTGGCGACTCCTGGCCACACGCTCGCCAGCAACGCCCATGTCGTAAAGCTTCTGAGTTTTGTGCGGCGCTGGGACCAGGCGGCCCCCTTATTGATTCATTGTTTTGCGGGCGTCAGCCGCTCGACGGCGGCGGCTTATATCGCCGCCTGCGCGCTTCTTCCGCATCGCGACGAGGCCTGGATCGCGCTCGCGCTGCGGAAAAATTCGCCGACCGCGACGCCCAATCCGAGGCTTATCGCCATTGCCGATGCCATGCTTATGCGCAAAGGGCGGATGATAGAGGCAATCGCCAAAATTGGCCGCGGCAAAGACTGTTTTGAGGGGATCCCTTTTGCTTTGGAGTTGCGCTGGCTCTAACGCGCCGTTAGAGCGATGGTGCGGCTTCCGCCATCGCGAGAAAGGGGCAAGCTTGACGGCCGGCAATGAAGATATCGCCGCAATGTCTTTCGAGATTGCGCTCAAGGAACTCGAAGAGATCGTGGATAAACTCGAAAAAAGCACCGTCGGGCTTGAGGAATCCATTGCGATTTACGCCCGCGGCGAGGCCCTAAAATCGCATTGCAATGCGTTGCTGCAAAACGCCGAGCAGAGGATCGAAAAAATTTCTCTCGGGCCCGACGGCCGGCCGACCGGCACCGAGCCGCTCGATGTGGAATAATCCCAGGACCGCCTCTGCTTCATCACAAACCGAAAATAGCTGCTTTTGGCCCAAGGGTTCACCGCCGCAACACAATGAATTACAATGTCTGAGCCATTGGCCTATGCCTTCGCCCCGCCGCCGGTCGTTTCGCTTCCCGCGCCGCCCGGGAAACCTTTTCCTGTGCGGCGCATTTTTTGCGTGGGTCAGAATTACCGGGACCACGCCAAGGAGATGGGAGGAAATCCCGATGCCGAGCCGCCGTTTTTCTTTATGAAACCGGCACACGCGATCGTTCAAAACGGCGCGACAATTCCCTATCCGCCGGGAACCGCCGATCTGCAGCATGAGGCCGAGCTCGTTGTCGCCTTGCAAGCGGGCGGGAGGGACATTCCGTTCGAAAAGGCAAATGATTTGGTTTTTGGCTATGCCGTGGGCCTCGACATGACCAAGCGCGACGTTCAAGCCGGCTTCCGGAAAATGGGCAGGCCCTGGGAGATGTCAAAGTCGTTCGACTTTTCGGCACCTTGCTCCGCCATCGCGCTAAAGACCGAGATAGGCGCTATTTTCGAAGGAAAAATCGCCTGCAAGGTCAACGGCGCGCTGCGGCAGAGGGCCGATCTCTCCGATATGATCTGGGGGGTTCCGCAAATCATCGCTCATCTTTCGCAGCAAGTCGAAATCGCGCCGGGCGACCTTATCTTCAGCGGCACGCCGGCGGGCGTGGGGCCGGTTAGAAAGGGTGACAGGATCGAGGCCACGATCGCGGGGCTGGAGCCGCTGGTAATCACGATTGGCTAATCCGAATCCCCAGGGACCGTCTTGTCGGCGGTGCGGCTTGCGGCCCGGGTCTTGGCGGGAGAAGCTGGTTTTGAATCGAGCGCCTCAATCTGCTTCCAGCTGTTTGACTGCGCAATCATGCGGCGGATTGCCGTGACATTTTGTGCCGCGTCCTTGGCGTCAAGATCGCGCCGCGAAACCTCTTCGGCGGAATTGAATTTTCCCTCGAGGGCGAGCACGAGGGAGAGATTTTGCCGCACGCGCGAATCCGCACCTCGCTGCGCCGCCGCTTCCTGCAGCGCCTTTTCTGCCTGCGGGAGCTTATTTGAAAGCGCGTAGGAAAGCCCGAGGTTGGAGAGGACATAGGGCTGCGCGGGCGCAATTTTGAGCGCCGCGGCATAATAGGCCCGCGCCTGTTCGTGATCGCCGAGCCGGTCGGCGACCGAGCCCTGCGCCGAGAGAATGGACCAGTTCGGCCGGTCGGGGGTATGCGCGCGCGGCAGCACGTCCGCGGCCTCGCGCAAGCGGCCGGCATCGGCCAAGGCCTTGCCATAAGCACCGAGCACCTCCGTGTCGCGCGGATATTTGATGGCCAGCCCCTGCAAAACGGCAGCGGCTTGCGCGTTTTGTGTCAAGCCGCGCAGGGCGGTTGCGTAACTCAGCGCCGTCGCCTTGTCGTCCGGGTGCCGGTCGTACTGGCGGCCCCACGCCTCGACGGCGCGCTGCTTGTCGCCCGCGGACTCCGCCCCGGGTTGTTGCGATGCGGTGCGGATTGAGCCTGTCACGTCTTGCGGGCCGCTCGATTGGCAGCCACCTAGACAGAGCGCGGCAGAGAGGATTGGTGCGCACAAGGCCTGCACCGCCCCGTGCCCCGGCAAAATTGCTCGCCTTCGCGAAAAAATATCTCGTCCAAAATATTTGCGTTTCATAAGGTCCGCCGCGCCCTTGACCGCAGCCCGAATCGCCCGGCGTGCACGGGCGCAACCGGCTCTCAGCGCTGACAATGGCTTAGCTACCTTGCCGCAAGGCGGATAAATGTTTCGCCGTCTTGAACCTTGCCCAAAGAGCTAGCCCCCAATGGGGCATAGGATGCTTGCGCAGGCCTTGCGAAGAAGCGTTGCACATTTTCCCATTCAGGCCGCGCGGCTGCTCTATGATTTGATCGAAGAGCGGTATGGCGTGCGGCTGTAGCGAGGACACCACAATATCGTCCGCACGTGGCGGACAAGCGGATGCGCTCGCGTCTTGTCAAGCGCGGTATCCTTGATCATGATACGTCAAAAGGTTTCACCTCATTGCACACAGGGCATTTCGACTAGCGGGCAGCGTATTCTATCAATTGCCCTAATCCCGATTGCTGTGAGCCAGTTGATTATTGGCGGGCCAATTGCCGCCGTTGCGGGACCTTGGTCGGCTTCCCTAACCGCCGTGCAGCAGAGGCCGAGTGCGACGACTTGGCGAAGCGCTACTCCCACGCGCGAGATGATGCCCGTCAACGCAATGTCGTGCCGTTGCTGGACAAGATTGAAACCGTGGCCGAAGGATCTCAGCCCGTCATCAACATGTCCTTCGCCGCCTGCGACGACATTCTTCGCCCCGCCAAATATAAAAATTATCATCAGGCCGTCGTCAGTTGGGATCGCGATCCCGCCGAAGCCCAGCATCATGCTGATCGGAGCATGGTCGGCGATCGTCTATTTCCAATGTACAAGGAGCATATCATATATGCGGTCGTGTCTCCAGACGGACGGGGCCTTCTGAACTACGGTCCGGTGGCCGTGCGATGGGAAGTTTTGGCAAGTTATCTCGGCCCCCGGATCTCGCTGCTTGAGGAGAATTCCTTCACCTTTTATGAGCAACATGAACTAGGCCGCCTTGGGGCAATCATACCGGCGGGTTACCAGGCAATCTGGGGCGACAGAGCGAAACTCGTAGCTGCGAAACTCGCATCCCGCTTGACGACCGCGACGTCCGAGGGCACTCTAGCGGACCTATTGATGCGCCCCGGCGCAACACGAAAAGACGATGAATTCGTCGAGATATTTATTTATGCCGACGAAGGCTTAGAGACGCGTGAGGTAGATCAGGTAACCATTCAGCGTGCGCCGATGACATCAGAAGAACGCCATAGACTGGATTTGGTGCGGGAAGCCTGCGCTGTGCGCTCCCCCGCTATCAGAGTAATTGAGTGAGGGAGATGCTCGCCACAGAAGCCTTCGTTTCGGGGTCACTCGGCCAAGCGATTTTCCGCGATGATGGCGTTCCGCTCATTCTCGATGCGCCGGACGCCGAGCCGCGGGAAGCCTTGCCAAACGAGATTTATTGGTTCCGGCATGCCCCGCGCGAGCTTGCACTAGCTCATCCGGAGGGGTTGCCGGTTCCAATTGAGACCGTGCGCACGCGTCTCGATGAGGAAATTCGCTTCTTCAGTGGCCTCGATGGGCTGCTGGTAGGGATGGATCGCGATTTTTCGTCACCGACACGCCGGCGCGCGGTCTGTCGCGCGGAAATGGTACTGTCAGCTAGTGATTCCATGGCGCGGCGCATCCGCGAGCGGTTTCTTATCCCGGCCAATACACAGGAATGGGATCCTTCGGGCGGGCTGACGTTTGCCCTCGAAACTGGTTGCCAAAGCGCCGCCAACTGCTACCGGCCGCTGGCGGAAGGGCTCATCGACCGTCTTGCCGACGAGATTGCTGCCGCAGTGCTCGAAAAATTTGGAAGCGGGCTAGAGGCCGCCCAAAAGCGCGAGGCCATAGTGCGCTCGGGTATTTTCGCTGAGCTCGCGCTCATCGAGGCGCAGGCCGATCGCGTCGCCCTGTCAAGAATGTTTAGACGTTCCGAATTTCCGAAATTGACGGCTGCTGATCCGTCCGGGCAGATCCTGACGAAGCTCGTCCGCAACTTAGAAAGCCGCGTCGAACCGTCAGTCGCGAGCGAACCGTCTGCTCACGCTGCAGCGCCAGATACTGGAGTCGACGAAACCGGCTTCGAGCCATCTGATCCGATTGAAGCTGCGGCGGAACGTGCCGTAGCGCATTACGAACGTCGCCGCCCGCCGAAAGGCGGGCAAGAGGATTTGCCTGGCATTCAGCGAGAGATCGACTGGATTGGAGACCGGCTGAAAAGCGGCGAGATTGCGCGCGCGGAAAAGGCGCTCGTGACGCTAATCGATCGCCAGTATTCGCGCAGCCGGCGGGCGGACTTAGTCAAAACTTTGACGGCTGTCGCCGATCACGGACGCACTGCGCGCCTCTTTGATTGGACATGGCGGCTTCTCACCGCGGTTGATCAGTTCGGCCCTGACTGTGGGGCGTTGTGTGTCCGGGCCGAGACGCTGCGCGACCTCGGCCGGCCGGACGAGGCGCTGGCTTCCTTGGAAGCAACCATGGAGCGCTTTCCGCAAGACGTGGTGGCGCGAACCGCCTATGCCGAGACGCTGCGCGACCTCGGCCGGCCGGACGAGGCGCTGGCTTCCTTGGAAGCAACCATGGAGCGCTTCCCGCAGAACGAGGTGGCGCGGACCGCCTATGCCGAGACCTTGCGCGATGTTGGCCGCTACGAGGAGGCGCTCGCCGCCTTCCAGGAGACCATGCGCCGCTTCCCGCAGGACGAGGTGGCGCGGACCGCCTATGCTCATCTTCTTGCTGAACTGGGCCGGATCACAGAATCCGAAGCCTTGCTCGCGCCCGCGGCCGCGCGCCTGCGGAACGGCCACGACTGGATTGCCGCGCATATCTTGGCCATGGCGCACCTGCGGGATGGTCGCACTAAGGAAGCGCTCGCCGGACTTGAACGCGGCGCGCAATCCTGTCCATTTCCTCAGCAACGCAAGTATTTTGTTACCGCGCTGCCGCTGGCCATGCTGGCCGACCACCGCGCGGACGATGCGGCTCGGCAGTTAGCGGCCATCATTAAAGACCCCACCTTGTCCCTTTAGCGGCCATCATTAAAGACCCCACCTTGTCCCTTTCTCGTGTCGAAAAGGCTAATGTTGCGCTGTTCGAAGTTCACGCACTCGCGGAAGCCGGCGAAAGGGAGCTTGCGCAAGCGCTCGTAGAAAGCGAGGAGGTCATCGATTTTGCCGCCTATAGACAGAAACGGCTCGCGTCCAAACTCACTGAGCGCTACAGCCTCGGCGGAGGTCCATCGGCGTCCGGCGCGGACGCGCAGCAGTTGAGCAAAGATATCGCCACGCTCGAATTCGTACTCGTTCTGCCAACTCCGGCTTTGCGGAGCTACCGAGCGGGCTTCCGCCGCGCTGCATAGCTAACGGTCGTGATCGCCCGAATAGTCCGGTCAAGGTCCGACGCCCCGTCAAGCGTTAGCTTCTTTCCATCTCTGGTAAACTTTTATGGCCTCGGGATCGGGGCGGTATTCCATCGGCATCGCGCGCTGCTGCCAAGGTTTGCCGATCTCGCTGTAAAAATTCATCAGCGTGAAATATTTACGATCGTCTTTGTAATAGAGTGAATAGTCTTCCCGCGACGTGATAAACACAACCTTGTCCGGGCTGCAGTAGTACATCGCGGCCAAACACATCGGGCACGGATGCGCCAATATATAGAAGGTGCAACCGGTGAGATGTTCCGAGCCCACGAGGCGCGTTGCCTCGCGAATAGCCATGATCTCGGCGTGCGCCGTCGGATCGTGGGTCTGTGCGACCTGATTGACCGCCTCGGACAAGACCTTTCCATCCTTCACAATAACGCAGGCGAAGGGCCGTCCCCCCCGCTCCACATTGGCGGCCGCCAACTCGATTGTCCGCTTTATAAAGTCCACGTAGCTATCCTCCCCCGGCCTGAGGCGCGCCCAGAAAGCTTCTGAAAAAGGATTTTCGCGACCTTTGCCGTTAAATTTAATCTTGCGCGGCGCGAGGAAAAATCAAGCGCCGCCCGCGTGCCAAGCCGACCGGAAGTGCCGTGTCCGGTTACCTATTGGCGGCTTTGACTGCCGGGTGAATTTTGCGCAGGAAAGAGAATTTGCTCATCAAATTCCCAATCATAACCTGGCGCCTCTTGTTGTTGCAGGCGATTTCGTTCCGATCGCCTCGAAATCGCCCTTGGCACGAGCGGGATCCCCGCCGGCTCTTTCCCGGTTGCCTTGCCCGGATGGGTGAGCTCGCGGAACGCCTCAATGGCGCGTGGTATTCCAATCAGAAAGCCTTGCACCTCGTCGCAGGCCTCGTCCTCCAGGAATTCGAGCTCGGCCTCGGTTTCGACGCCTTCCGCCAGCACTTTGAGATTGAGCGCGCGGCCTAGTCCCAGCACATGCCGTACGATTGCCGCCTGCTGAGGGTTAAGGTTGACGGCTTGAATGAAGGATTTGTCGATCTTGATCTTATCGAAGGGAAAGGCGCGCAGGTTCGATAGCGATGAATAGCCGGTGCCAAAATCGTCCATCGCGATGCGGACCCCGAGCTTCTTGACTTGTTTGAGCGTTTCCTGGGCCCGCGTCATGTCCCGGATAAGCGCCGTCTCGGTAACCTCGATGATGAGGCGGGATGGGGCAAGCCCGGATTCGAGGAGAATCTCCTGGACGGAGTTTGCAAATCCTGCGGTGTGGAGCTGCGCCGCGGAGACGTTGACCGCCACGCTCAAGGGCGCGGGCCAGCCTGCCGCCTCCCGGCACGACTCGCGAAGGACCCAATCCCCCAGGGCCAAGATAATCCCGGTATCTTCGGCGATCGGAATGAACTCGGACGGCAAAACTTCGCCCCGCGCGGGATGTTTCCAGCGCACGAGTGCTTCTAGGCCGGTAAACCTATCGGTCCGGATATTTTTGATGGGTTGATAGACGAGCCTGAACTCTCCATGATCCAAGGCCTGGCGCAGGTCGTTTTCAAACTGGCAGCGGTTTCGAATCTCGGCGGCCATCGATCCCTCGAAGAAACGATAGGTGCCCCGGCCTTCTTTCTTCGCGCGGTAGAGCGCGGTGTCTGCGAAGCCCAGCAGCTCGGACCTTGTGGTGGCGTCTCGGGGGCATATGGCGATTCCGATGCTGGACAGGACGGGCGCCGGGAGTTCGAAATCTTGGGGCATGACGTGCAGGACTTCGAGAATGCGCTCGGCGATACGGCCCGCGGCTGCCTCGCTGAACAGTCCTGGAGCGATGACGGCGAATTCGTCGCCGCCGAGCCTCGCGACCATCTGGTTCGAATCGAGGACGCTCTGGACTTGCCGGGCAACGAACTGCAGCAATTTGTCGCCCGCGGCATGTCCAAACAGATCGTTGACTTCCTTGAAATGATCGAGGTCGAGGCAGAGGACCGCGAGCCGCTGGCCCGTCGTCAAGGCAAATTTGATGTCCTTTTCAAGCTTCTTGTTGAAGCTGCCGCGATTGGGAATGCCGGTGAGGGTATCGTAATGCGCGAGAAAGTGGATCTGCTCTTCGGCAAGCTTGCGCGCCCGTAGATCCCGCACGGCGATCGCCCGATGAGGTTTTTCGCCAAAGGTGATCGGACGCATGATCAGCTCTACGGGTATTTTTGATCCATCGGCTTGGCGCAGCTCGCCTTCGATCGCCTCGTTTTGCCGTTGCACCAGTTTTATGCGCGTGATCTTGTCTGGAATGCACTGTCCAAGGCTTAAGCCGATAAGCTTGCTCGGAGACAATCCGGATAGTGCCGCAAAACTGTCGTTAACCGTTGCGATTGTCTCACCGTCGCAAAGCAGAAGTCCTTCGACCGCGGCATTGGCGAGATCGCGTACCCGGGAAAATTGTTGCGCCCGGGCGCGCAGGTCGATGGCAATGCCCGCAAAAGCAAGGACGACGATGCCGGCGCTCACCGCCGCGACCGCAACGACAAGCCAGGTCTCCTTCAATGCTATCCCGGAGAATTCTACGGTTGGGTCCGGCACAATCGTGGCTGAGCCCATTGCGGTAAAGTGGTGAATGCTAATGGCGAGTGTCAGCATCACTGACCCGACAGCTCTCGCTTTCAGCGAATCCGAGCGCAGACCCGCGAAGAGGGCTGCCGCCTCGAGCGGGGCGCCGAGAAGGATCGATACCGACACCAAACCGGGATCCCAGGTGATCCGCCCCTGAACCTCGAAAGCCGCCATCCCGGTATAATGCATGGCCGCGATGCCGCCGCCGGCGATGACGCCGCAAAGATATGTGCCAATGCCAGCGCGTGACCTCACCCCAGCTGCCAGGCTGGCGCCCGTGAGACAAATTGCGGTCGCAAGCGAAAGAAGCGTCAACGGAACGTTGTATGCGGCTGGAACGCCGGGTATGAACGCCAACAACGCAATGAAATGGGTCGCCCAAATGCCAAAACCGGTCGATGTTGCCGATACCCAAAGCCACACATGGCGCATCGGGCCCGTAGACCGGCGCAAATGATGCAGGAGGCTGAGCGCCGCAAACGAAGCAAGCAGGCCGATCGCGGCAGCCAATACAACAAGCCGCAGATCATTTGCGTTCGTCATGTAGTTATAAATGGCCAACATGCGGATTTTGTTAAAGTCATAAGGAAGATGATAGGCCAGCGACCTTTAGCGATATCACTCTGCGAGAAAGATTGGATGAATGGAAAGGTCGCAATTTATGGCTGGAACGCACGGTTGCTTAGGCGTGCTGCGCTTCACGATCGCGGGAGCTTTTCGCGGCCCAAATCCGGTGTCGAAGGCCGCGTCGCTGGCGCAGGTCTGCTACCCCCAAGTTCGGGGCACGCGCCACCCAATGCTATTACACGAGGCAAATAGGCGGTATCACTGAGAAGACGCTATCCTTGCCTGCATCGAAACCACTACCGACTGCCTCTTAGCCGCATTGCCCGGATGGGTGAGTTCGCGAAACGACTCGATGTCATTTGGCTTTCCAACCAAAAAGCCTTGCACGTCTTCACAGGCCTCGCCCTCGAGGAACCCGAGCTCGGCTTGTGTCTCGACACCTTCCGCGACCACTGGGAGATTAAGCCCGCGGCCGAGTCCGAGCACCGAACGCACAATCGCTGCCCCCTGATCGTTGACATGGACCGATTTGATGAAAGATCTGTCGATCTTAATTTTGTCGAATGGAAAGGCGCGCAGGTTCGCAAGCGAGGAATAGCCTGTGCCGAAGTCGTCCATCACGACACGTACCCCTAGCATCTTAATTTTCCTAAGCGTTGCCAGTGCCCGGTCCAAGTCACGGACGAGTGCCGTCTCGGTAACCTCAAGTTCCAAACGGGATGGGACAAGCCCGGTCTCGAAGAGAATCTCATGCACGGTGTTCGAGAAGTTTGCATTGTGGATCTGTACGGCTGAGACATTGACCGCGACGATCAAGGGGTCCGCCCAGCTCTCCGCCTCACGGCACGCCTCTCGAAGGACCCACTCGCCCAGATGCAAGATCATCCCGGTATCTTCAGCGAGGGGAATGAATTCGGCCGGTGAAACTTCGCCCCGCGTCGAATTTTTCCAGCGCAGTAGCGCTTCAAAGCCATAGAATTTACGAGTTCGGATATTTCTCATTGGCTGATAAACGAGCCTAAACTCTCCGCGTTCTAAGGCCTCGTGCAACTCATATTCAAGTAGGCTGCGGTCTCGGCGCTCGGCGCCCATTGATGGCTTGTAGAGCTGGTAGGTCGCGCGGCCCTCTTTCTTGGCGCGGTAGAGAGCGGCGTCAGCATTTGAAAGCAGCTCGCGGCAATCAGTTGCGTCATCGGGGCACAACGCAATTCCTATGCTAGCCGAGGCAAGTCTTTTGTTTTCGGAGCTATTGTTGCTGGTTCTTAATGCTTCCAGAATGTTCTCAGCGATTCGGCTGGCCGCCGCGGGAGCGGAAAGCTTGGGAGCGATGATGGCGAACTCGTCACCGCCCAGCCGCGCGATCATCTGGCTCGAATCCAGCACGCCGCTGATGCACCGAGCGAAGCTCTGGAGCATTTTGTCTCCAGCTGCGTGTCCGAACAGATCGTTAACTTCCTTGAACCGGTCAAGGTCGAGACATAAAACAGCGAGATGCTGCCCAACCCTCAAGGCGAGTTCTATCTCCTCATCTAGCTTTTTGCTGAACGTGCTGCGATTGGGTATCCCCGTGAGGGCATCGTAATGAGCCAGATAGCGGATATGCTCTTCGGCCTGTTTGCGATCCCGAAGATCCCGGATTGCAATTATCTTATGCGGTTTTCCAAAGAAATCGATGGGACGCGTGATCAGCTCAACGGGTATCCTCGGGCCATCAGCAGTGCGCAAGTCGCTCTCAGTCGGCGGGGCCGGACATTCGATCAATTTTCGCCGAATGGTCTCCTCTGGGAAAAAATCTTCAAGGCTCATACCAGCGATGCTCTCTACGGACAATCCGGCGAGATCTGCAAAACTCTCGTTCGCCGTTACGATGGCCTGGCCCTGGCAAACCAGGAGTCCCTCGACCGCCGCGTTGGCAAGAGCTCGTATCCGATCAGTGTCGAGATTGTGCTGGTACGCGCGCATTTCGACAGTAATGCCTGCAAGGGCAAGGCCGATGATCAGGACGCTCACTAAGGCGACGACGATTGCGAACCAGCCCTCACGCAATGCCAACCCGGAGAATTCGACGATTGGGTCCGGTACGATTGTGGCTGCGCCCATTGCGGTGAAGTGGTGACTGCAAATGGCCAAGGTTAACAGCACCGCCCCAAGCACTCTCGCTTTCAGCGAGTCCTTGCGCAGTCCCACCGTGAGGGCGGCTGCCCCGAGCAGGGCACCGAGCAAGATCGATACCGCCACCAAGGCCGGATCCCAGATGATCCGCCCCTGTATCTCGAATGCCGCCATCCCGGTATAATGCATTGCTGCGATACCGCCGCCGACCATGGCGCCGCCAAGATAAGTGCCAATAGCAGCCCTCGGCATCACCGCAGCTGCCAGGCCCGCGCCCGTAAGGAAAATTGCGGCAATCATCGAAAGAAACGTCAAGACAATATTGTATGCGCTCGGAACTCCTGGCGTGAACGCTAACATGGCGATGAAATGGGTCGCCCAAATCCCAAAACCGGTCGATATTGCCGACACCGCAAGCCACATGAGGCGCCAACGGCCATTTGAACGGCGCATATGATGAAGCAGGCAGATGGCCGTAAACGAAGCAAGCAAGCAGATCACGGCCGCCAGCCCAACAAGCCGCAGATCATGTGCATACGCCACGCAATTATAAATGGCCAACATACGGATTTCCAAAAAATTAAGAGCTACTTTGCGAGCCCGATCCATTGTTTGGTATCAGTTGGCAACAAAGATTAGATGAATGGAAAGGTCTCAATTTGCGGCTGGAATGCACGACTGCTTAGAGTCTGTCCCGATTCAGGGTGTAGGTACGCCCTTCTTCGGCGGCTATTACGGCTATCTCGCGATGGCGAACCGCCGCCGGACTTTTATGGCTGGCCGTGAGCTGGCCTGGTCCCGCGGTGCCCTCAGTTAATCTTCGATCTCAGCCGGTAGCTTTGTTCGGGCAAAGCAGATAATTCACCAGCATGGATGACTGGGATCCCCGACTAACGCCGGCCCGGCCCGATCTCGCGGCCGCGCATCTGCGCGGGCAGTTTGCGGCCGATGCTTATGCCGAAGGCCGGACGATGCAAGTCGCAACCGCCGTTGCCGACTTGCGGCGCGCACCCTCTCATGAGGCGCTGCTTGATACCCAGGCGCTCTTCGGCGAGGAGGTTACCCTTTACGAAAATTTTGAAGGCTGGGGCTGGGGCCAGCTCGCGCGGGACGGCTATGTCGGCTATATCCCCATGGCCGCGCTCGCAGATGGACGCACCGAGCCGACACATCGTGTCGCCGTCAATCTGACCTTCGTGTATCAACGCCCGGACATAAAAGCCTCTACGCGGAGGTCTTCGCCGCTCGGCGCCGCCGTGCGTGTCCGCACCGCGGAAGGCCAATTCGCGCAAATCGGCGACAGCGCCTTTGTTTTCGCCAATCATCTACGGCCCTTCAACGAGTTCGAAAGAGATTTCGTAGCCGTTGCCGAGCGGTTTTTGCATGTGCCCTATCTTTGGGGCGGCAAAACGAGCCTCGGCATCGATTGCTCCGGGCTCGTGCAAATTTCGCTCGACGCGGCCGGGATCGCCGCACCGCGCGATACCGATCTGCAAATAAAAGCTCTGGGCAGGCCGCTTGCTTTTGACGCGGAGCTCGCTGGCTTACAGCGCGGCGATCTCGTGTTTTGGCGCGGCCATGTCGGCATTATGCAAGACGAAACGCACATACTCCACGCCAATGCGCATCACATGGTGGTTGTGAGCGAACCGCTGCGCGTGGCGCGCGACAGAATTTTGGCCAAGACGTCGCAGCCAATTGCCGCGATCAAGCGGCTCCGGTGAATGCCCATGCGAGCGATAGTATTCGGTGCTGCTTGTCCCCGCACACGCTTAGGGTCACGACCTGGGGCGAAAGGCACGCCGGCGGCGATGTTAACCTCAAGGTCAATTTGATGGTGCGCTACGCTGCAAGGCTCGCCGAGGCGATTCCTCCGGCCGAATATCGTCGCCCATCCGGCTTGATTATCGGTAAACCACAATGAGATGCGGCAGCGGAAAGCCACAGCTCGGGCGCGTGTGTCAGCCTGAGTTAAAGACTTGTTCAATGATAGTCATGTTCACCGGTAACGACAGAAAGGAACTCATTGTGCGGACTGCCGAGGACTCAAGCGGCAAACTCATTGCCCGCGAGATCTGCGAGTTCAATCAGTTCGGCGACGTGCGCCTCTGCGAAGACTTCGACCGCAACACAACTCATCGCGACATGAAGGACGCTAATGGAAACTGGGCGAAGATCGATGACCGGTGATCTTATCGGCCAATTCTTTCGCACGCGCGCAGGGGACGGAAGCTTTGCGGCTTTCGTGCGCAAAGAGGGTGCATTAGGTTGCCGCGGGGAATTGCTTTCATCGCCTCTGGCGGGTCCGCTAGGGGTCCGCAGCAAAAATCCGCGAAAACGGTGAATCGTCTAAGTTTTTGATTTTGTTGGTGGGCGCACAAGGGCTCGAACCTTGGACCCGCTGATTAAGAGTCAGCTGCTCTACCAACTGAGCTATGCGCCCGTCAAAACGGCCCTGGTTCTCCGCCGCAGTTCCCAAATGCAGCTCCGATCGTGTATGTCTCTTCGCGCCGCTGCCGCAAAAAGAAACAGCCGGGAGACCCTATTCGCCCTATCTCCCTTGGGCGGGACGAATCTTGATTTCCCTGGCCGCCATCTGACGAGGATGCCGGGACGGGTGAAATGTGAATGCCCTCGACCTTTCCTTGTGGTTCGAATAGTACACGGAAAGAGCCCTGCATGGCAAGCAGAGGCACAGAAGAGCTGCCGCCAAACTGTCAGTTCGAATTGTTCTCAATCCCCCAATGAGTACCGCCATCGGATGCTAGCGCATGGCAAGCACGCCGATTACGCCAACAACTTTGCTAAACTTCCACTTTTTCCGGCAATCGCTGGCCCCGCCAGGTCATCCGATGTGAGACTCCTCGTCGATGTCACAGTTAGATGTTTGTTGAAGGATTTGCCTGAAGTTCGCGCAACTCTAATGAAACAATTTCGGAATGCGGACTATTCCAAGAAAAAAGGGCAGAAAGCAAATTGCTGCGGTTCCAAGAAGGAAATCTATAAGTGGGGCAATGCGTTTTATTTTCATAAGAGGTTTCCACGGATTGCAACATAACACAGACCAAGCACCATCATCGGCAATGGCGTAAGAACATGACCTCTCCCCACCAACCCCGACGACGATGCCGTCAAAAGGTGATGAATGAGCACGGGATTTCCAATCAAAGAAAATTTCTAGCAGGACCAATGCGCCGATTGGTCTCTTGAACTCGGCCGCCGCGCCCATCAGGAACAACAGATGATTTGGCCGTTGCCTTCTTAATGGCAACAACCGTGTCCAGGATGTGCCTTGCAGGATGGCCCGAGGAACTGGGATACTGATATTTGCCAGCGCGGAGTTGGCTAACGCCAACTCCTTGCCGAATTTGCCGCGCGCAGGCTCGAGCAGGAAGCCACTTGCCTCGTTCGAAAGTTGCTGGCCAATAACGTCATTTATTTATGAACCGATTTGCGCCGCCAAGACAGCCGCCGCGAGAACGTGGTAGCTGCGAGGATGGACATTATCTCTTCCGGGCTTCACTGAAACCACGCTGTCTCCGTGCTCAAAGGCGACCGCTTCAACTGCGCGTCCGGCGGTCACATTGACTGGCCGCACCCACACGACATTTCCCGCGTGGACTTTTGATCTGATCGTTTCGAGATTTCGAGCCAACCGGGGATTCATCGGGTCGTTCGAGCCGGTAGAAATCACAACCAAATCATAATGAGCTGCCGGAGCCTTTTGGATGACTGCCGCAGATGAAATTCCGACCTTAGCATCTGAGGCACATCCGCCGAGAACTGCGGCTAGACCGAGCGCCAGACAGTCACCGAAAATGAAGCAGCTCATTTATGGGCCATTCCTTCCGGGAAGATCGCCGCAAGAATGCCGCCAACTGCGACCCCGACCGTCGTTAAGGTAGCAGTCGTGCTCGGGTCGTTCGGAAGTACCTTGAAGGCAATCAAGATAGAAGCCACGCCGGCCCAGGTGGACGGCTCTTTCATGCGGGCGGCGAGATATTCAACAATTGGATTCATTTTGTTTCTCCTAGACGGCGGGGATTTGGAAGCGAGTTAACGACTCCATGACGACTTCGCGTCTCCTTCTGAGTGAATTAGGCATCATAGGTAGGCTGCGTAACCCCTTCCATGGTTCGGCTGCCGGGACCATTTGGATGATCTGATATTCCGCCTTCGTCATTGAGTACGAAAGCGAGTCACTGCTGGAAATGATCGCTGGCCGTGACGCACTCAATAAAAAAGCCGCCAAAGGCGGCGAGGCTGAAAACGGCTATCGTTCGATTGGCTGTGCTATTGGCTCGGCGACATAGGGAGAGACGCGGGTGTTCGTCGGGACCTCAGAATGGTTGGCATTGCTCCTGGCAAGGCCGGTATCCCTGACCGTGATGATACCAGGCGTGCAAGGGCCAACTGTCCGATCGACGACATTTAAACGGGCTGACCAGCTTGGCTCTGGTACAAACGACGAAAGTGGGGCATATTCGCGAATAGCCCTCCGTTTGTAGCGGGTGAACGCAGATGCGGGGGATTGATGACCCAAATCGTCCCATTTCGACCGGGAGTTCTTGATTCTCTGCGTCCGGCGGTATGACGGTTCAAATTCGGATTTCGCGATGTTGCGGCCGTTGGATATGATTCGTCTTTTGAAGATTTCGGAGGGAATTTGCGCGAAGACAATGGGAAAACCCCTCGCGTTCATGAGCCGGATCGGCCACGCTGCCGGAGTGCCGCTCGGGACGGCCGAGGAGGCCGCGCGATGGCGCGCCGTCCGGTTGCCATTGCAGGAGCCGCCGCAGCCCTGGTCGTTCTCGTGGCTTCGCCTGCCGCCGCGTCCTGCCACGTCGTTGGGGATAGTGTCGCGGTCGGATTGGGTGCAGCACTTCGCCCATGCTCCGTCTCGGCCCGCATCGGTCTTTCGTCGCTTAACGCGGCGAGCCGCGTGGGGCATAGCGGCGATTGGGTAATCGTCGCGCTAGGGAGCAATGATTTTCCGCGGGGTATTTCGGCAGCCCAACGCAGGCTTTCGGACATAAACGTTCGCCGTGCCCTGTCCCGCATCGAAGCGGCAGCCGGCAGGCGCGCCATCGTGATCGTCCCGGCGAATGGCGGGAGAGGCACTGTGGAGAGCTGGCTTGCCTCCCATGGTCTGCGGTCGCTCTCCTTTTCAGCGGGCCGAGACGGCATTCACCCCAAGAGCTACGGAGAGCTGGCCAGGCGTGTCCGCGCATTGATGGCAGAGTGACGCTCGCCTATCTGCTCCTTTGCGCTTTGTTCTCATGATCGCCGCCGAAAACGTGGCCCACAAAAGAGTGCACGGTGAGGCCTGCGCTGAGGCACGCCGGCGCGGCCAGGATCGGCGGCGTGCCTCTCGCCATATGCCGCGAGACCAGGCTCCAGAGGGTCAACAAAGCCGGCCTCTAGTGCCGCCGGGGTAAAAGCTTGATGAAGGTGCCGCGTGCGTCTTGATAGAGTTGCGCCAAACCGATCTTTTCGGACGCCTTCTCGATTCTGTCTACCGCCGACTTGCAGGTCTCGACAAAAGCATTGGGCGGGAGGTCGTTCAGCCAGTCAGCGACCGATCCTGGCAACGCAATAAGAAGAATTACGATCGTACAGTAAGTCACAAACAACGCAGAGCGTAGCGGAGCGAATCCATTGATCGCTGGCTTGGCTTGAACCGGCTCGCGCACGGTAGCTGGCGAGATAGGGGCCAAGCTTGCATTGGCCCGCTCACGCTTTTGGCTCCCCATCTTTCGCCTCCGCGCGATCACTAATTTCCTTTACGAAGAAATCAGAATTGAAAATAAATAAACGGTGCAATTCCTTGCGGAGCAAGAACGGCGACAAGCCAGATCCAAGCGGAGGGAACCAATATCTGGATTCCCAACGGGGCCTTCTCATACAAAATTTTCACGCTGTCGTAAAATTTTATGGGAAGAAACTGGCTTGCGCCGCCGATCACCATGAGCGTTAGGATAAAGGAGTCTATGATCGAACGAGACCCGGAGCCGTCAGTCATGGCTCCGATATATTCCATGGCATAGGCGAGGTTTGGCGAGCGGAAGAAGATCCAGGCGAGGCATACGAAATTCAAGGTTACGAACCAGCCGATCAGGCGAGACGGAACGCTGCGGTCTTCGGGTTTGGATCCCAATGCCGCATCGACAGCGCGCTCGAGTGCGAGCGCAAGTCCATGCATAAAACCCCAGAGGACGAACTGCAAACCGGCACCATGCCATAGACCGCCAAGCGTCATTGTCAAAAGAAGATTTCGATAGGTTTTTACGCTGCCATTTCGATTACCCCCCAATGGGATATAGAGGTAATCCCGCAGCCATGACGATAAAGTCATGTGCCA
>JACXTT010001093.1_pt1 | contig 46232 bp, 34 predicted proteins | sample 9270951 | NCBI WGS metagenome assembly JACXTT01 (sample SAMN15532306, study PRJNA645909) | rock metagenome | isolation source: weathered quartz diorite | place: Puerto Rico | collected 2017-06-21 | reverse complement strand
GGGTCAGGGCGCCCTATCAAGCGATCAAGTCAACCGTGGCGTAGCTCAACTGGATAGAGCGCCCTGCTTCCTACATACATCGAGTGCGAAGAACTTGATTGTATGAGTAGGGAGGTTGCCGGTTCAAGTCCGGCCGTCACGCCACCCTTAGCTTCGTTGCTGAGGTAAGGGCGCGAGACGCTCGGAAAGGCACCGTTAGTTCAGGCGGACGCGGCCGCGAATCGAGGGGATCCCGCCGGCGATCGCGATCGACCAGACGAACCCGGTGCGCACTTCGCGCTCGACGGTCGGGACGATGACGGAGCACTGGGCGACGGAGCCGACGCCTTAGCAGACACGAGCGGCACACATCACCCGTCCGTCCGGCACCGGATCCACTGCGCCTGCAGCCCGAGACGCTTTACTTCGGCTTCGATGAACGATCGATCGACGTCGGTCGCGGCAAGCATGAAGCGGATGTCGCGCACGTGCTTGTCCTGGCCGCCTTCGCGCAGGTACTCGAGCTTTCGAAGCACGACGTATTCGGGCGGGGCGATCCAGGCGCCGCCGTCCTCCAGCTCGATCCGGCGGCGATGCTCGAGCGCCCATGCGTGCAACGGATCGCGCAGCGCGAGATAGATGTCCGCCTTGAACTGGCTGGCATGGTGAATCAAGTTGAACATGCCCCGGCTGCTGCGGCTCAGCTCCAGGCGCAGGGTCTCTTCCGGAGGAACGTAATAGTCCGCCTCGGGAAAAGCCGATCGCAGAGCGGCTATATCACCGACACGCAGCAGCAACACGACGTCGATATCCGCCGTGAGTCGCGGTTCGCCGTAGACGCTGGCCGCGACCGACCCCGTGATGCAATAGGGCAAGCCGAGACGTTCGAGCGGATCGATGAACGGCGCGAACGGACTAGGTGCCGGCATGCAGCAGCGATCTGCGCGCTTCGTGCTCCAGACGCTCGACCGGCCAGTCGGGATGCGCCATTCGCAAGCCCGCCACCCGGAGCTGGATGCCGGCTTTGCAGAGCGCGGCGGTCAGGCTCAGTTTTTGCGCCGGCGTCATCCGCCGGAAGCCTTCGATCTGGAGAGGGTGCATCGGCTCGATCATGGCGCGAGAATCATACACCGGCCGGCGGCACCGCTTCGCGAACGGCGCCGACCGGGTTGACACGCCGTATACAATAGCGACATGCAGCACCGCACCAACGGCGCGGCGATCGTCATCCGCGGCGCTCGGCAGAACAACCTCAAGAACCTGACTCTCGAGATCCCGACGAACGAGCTGGTGGTCGTCACCGGCGTCTCGGGCTCGGGAAAGTCCTCGCTCGTCTTCGACACGCTGTACGCCGAGGGGCAGCGGCGCTACGTGGAGACGTTCTCGCCGTACGCGCGCCAGTTCCTCGACCGCATGGACAAGCCGCAGGTGGACGCGATCGAGGGAATCCCGCCCGCGATCGCGATCGACCAGACGAACCCCGTGCGCACGTCGCGCTCGACAGTCGGGACGATGACCGAGCTGAACGACCACCTGAAGCTGCTCTACGCGCGCGCCGCGCAGCTCCACTGCCGCGGCTGCGGAAAGCCGGTGCGGCGCGACACGCCGGAGTCGATCTACGCCGAGCTCGCGGTGCGGGCGGCCGAGGCGGGCGAGCCGCGCCTGGTGATCGCCTTCCCGGTGGCGATCCCGAAGAACTTCAAGGTCGAGGAGATCGAGGCAGCGCTGAAGGCCCAGGGCTACGACCGCTTCCACGAGCGCTCGAAGACGGCGCTCGAGGTAATTCAGGATCGCATACGGTGGCCCGGCACGGAGAAGACGCGCGTGATCGAGGCGCTCGAGGCGGCGTTGAAGATCGGCCAGGGCAAGGTCAACGTCCACGTTCTCGGCGAGGACGGCGCCGACCGCGCGCTGTGGCGCTTCTCCGCCGACCTGCACTGCCCCGACTGCGACATCCACTACAGCGAGCCGACGCCCGCGCGCTTCTCGTTCAACTCCCCGCTGGGCGCCTGCGACAGCTGCCGCGGCTTCGGCCGCGTCATCGGCATCGACTACGGGCTCATCGTGCCGGACGAATCGAAGACCCTGCGCGAAGGCGCGATCCGCCCCTGGCAGTCGCCCTCCTTCCACGAGTGCCAGGACGACCTGGAGAAATACGCGAAGAAGCGCGGCGTGCCGCTCGACGTGCCGTTCCGCGAGCTCAGCGAGGCGCAGCGCAAGTGGGTGCTCGAGGGCGAGCCCGAATGGGTGAGCTGGAGGAAATCCTGGCCGGGCACCTGGTACGGCGTCGCGCGCTTCTTCCGCTGGCTGGAGACCAAGGCGTACAAGATGCACGTGCGCGTGCTCCTGTCGCGCTACCGCGCCTACACGCCCTGCGCGGCCTGCGGGGGCGCGCGCTTGAAGCCCGAGGCGCTGCTGTGGAAGATCGAGGGCTTGAGCGTCCACGACATGATGTTGATGCCCGTGGAGCGCACGCGGGCGTTCTTCGATCAGCTGCATCTCCCCGAGCCGCTCGACGAGGCGACCGACCTGCTCCTCACCGAGATCCGCGCGCGCCTGCGCTACGTCTGCGAAGTGGGCCTCGGCTACCTCACGCTCGACCGCCAGTCGCGCACGCTCTCCGGCGGCGAGGTGCAGCGCATCAACCTCACCACCGCGCTCGGCACCTCGCTCGTGAACGCGCTCTTCGTGCTGGACGAGCCCTCGATCGGCCTGCACCCGCGCGACATGGGCCGCGTGATCGGCGTGATGCAGCGGCTGCGCGACGCCGGCAACTCGCTCGTCGTGGTCGAGCACGACCCGCAGATCATGCACGAGGCCGACCGCATCCTCGACATGGGGCCGGGACCGGGCGAGCGCGGCGGCGAAATCGTGTTCTTCGGCACGCCGGACGAGCTGAAGGAAGCGAAGACGCTCACCGCGGAGTATCTCTCGGGCAGAAAGCGCGCGGGTTCCATTCATCGCGTCGATGGAAAGGCCGGGCGGATCGAGGTGCTGGGCGCGGCCGAGCACAACCTCAAGGGCATCGACGTGGCGATCCCGCTTTCGCGCCTCGTGTGCATCACCGGCGTGTCGGGCTCGGGAAAATCGACGCTGGTGCAGGACGTGCTCTACCCTGCCTTGCGCAAGGCGAAGGGCAAGCCCACGGAAGCCCCGGGGAAGCACAGTGGCCTCAAGGGCGCCGAGCGAGTCGAGGACGCGGTCATGGTCGACCAGACGCCGATCGGCCGCACCACGCGCTCGAACCCCGCGAGCTACGTCGGCGCCTGGAACGCGATCCGCGACATCTACGCGAAAGAGCCAGTCGCGAAGGCGCGCAAGTACACGCCCGGCACCTTCAGCTTCAACTCCGGCAACGGGCGCTGCCCGACCTGCGGCGGCAACGGCTTCGAGCACGTCGAGATGCAGTTCCTGTCGGACGTGTACCTGCGCTGCCCCGACTGCAACGGCAAGCGCTTCCGCGACGAGGTGCTCGAGATCGCGGTGGGAGGGAAATCGATCGCCGACGTGCTCGAGCTCACCGTGTCCGAGGCGCTCGGGTTCTTTCGGGACCATCCCGAAGTGCAGAGCGCGCTAAAGCCGCTGGCCGACGTCGGGCTGGAATACCTGCGCCTGGGCCAGCCGGTGCCCACGCTCTCGGGCGGCGAGGCGCAGCGCCTGAAGCTCGCCGGGCATCTCGCCGAAGCCGCGTCGAAGCCGCGGGGCGCGACCGGGTCGCTGTTCCTCTTCGACGAGCCCACCACCGGACTGCACTTCGACGACGTCGCGAAGCTCCTCGCCGCATTTCGCCAGCTCATCGCGGCGGGGCATTCGCTGGTGGTGATCGAGCACAACCTCGATGTGATCCGCGCCTGCGACTGGATCGTCGACCTCGGCCCCGAAGGCGGCGACGCCGGCGGCGCGATCGTGTGCTCGGGCAGCCCCGCAGAGGTGGCGAAGCACGCGGAATCGCACACCGGCCGCGCGCTGCGCGAATACGAGACGGCGTTCGCAAAGCCGCAGCTCGCGCGCGAGGCCGGCGTCCCGTTGCAATCGAAGATCAACGGCGCGATCCGCATCCACAACGCGCGCGAGCACAACCTTCAATCGATCGACGTGGAGATTCCGCGCAACGAATTCACGGTCGTCACCGGCGTGTCTGGCTCGGGAAAGTCCACCCTCGCCTTCGACATCCTCTTCGCCGAGGGACAGCGGAGATATCTGGAATCGCTCAACGCCTACGCGCGCCAGTTCGTGCAGGGAGCGGCGCGCCCCGACGTCGACGCGATCTTCGGCATCCCCCCGACCGTGGCGATCGAGCAGAGGACGAGCCGCGGCGGCCGCAAGAGCACGGTGGCGACGCTCACCGAGATCTACCACTTCCTGCGGCTGCTCTACGTGAAGCTCGGGCTCCAGCACTGCCCTGACTGCCGTGTGCCGATCGAGCCGCAGAGCGAGGCCGCGATCGCCGCCCGCATCCTGCGCGAGCACAAGGGCGAGCGCATCGGCCTGCTCGCGCCTCTGGTGTCGAACCGCAAGGGCTACTACACCGACCTCGCCAAATGGGCGCGCGGCAAGGGCTACGGCTTCCTGCGCGTCGACGGCGAGTTCCTGCCGACCGACAAGTGGCCGCGCCTGTCGCGCTTCCAGGAGCACACTATTGAACTCCCGGTCGCCGACCTGCGCGTCTCGCCGGAGGGCGAGGCCGGGCTGCGCGAGGCGCTCGCGCGGGCGCTCGAGCACGGCAAGGGCGTGGTGCACCTGCTGTCGGGTCTCGACCGGTTGCAAAAGGCAGCGGAACAATCGCGAGCTCCCCGCGTCGAGCTCGCGCTGCCGGTACGCGTGTTCTCCACGCGGCGCGCCTGCCCCTCCTGCGGCCGCAGCTTCGCCGAGCCCGACCCGCGGCTCTTCTCGTTCAACTCCAAGCACGGCTGGTGCCCCGACTGCTACGGCACGGGCCTGAAGCTTACGGGAGTCGAATGGGACGAGGAGCGCGAGAAGACCGGGACCGAGGACCACATCCTCGACTCATGGATCGAATGGCTGGAGGTCGACGAGGTTTGCTCCGCGTGCTCGGGCGCGCGGCTCAATCCCGAGGCGCTCGCCGTGCTGTGGCAGGGGCGATCGATCTCGGAGCTCGCTGCGCTCCCCGTCGCGAGGCTCGCCGGGGTCTTCGAGGAGCTCGAGCTCTCCGGCCGCGAGGGCGAGATCGCGCGGGACCTCGTTGCGGAGCTCAGATCGCGGCTCGCGTTCCTCGGCGAAGTCGGCCTGTCGTATCTCTCGCTCGATCGCGCCGCGCCTACGCTCTCAGGCGGCGAGGCGCAGCGCATCCGCCTCGCCTCGCAGCTCGGCTCGAACCTGCGCGGCGTGTGCTACATCCTGGACGAGCCCACCATCGGCCTGCATCCGCGCGACAACAGGATCCTGCTCGACACGCTGGAGAAGCTGCAAGCGAAGGGCAACACGCTCGTCGTGGTGGAGCACGACGAGGACACCATCCGGCGCGCCTCGCACGTGATCGATCTCGGCCCCGGCGCGGGAAAGCGGGGCGGCCGCGTGATCGCGTCCGGCTCGGCCGAGGATCTCGTGCGAAACGCCGATTCGGTGACGGGAAAATTTCTCAAGCGCCCGCTCATGCATCCGCTGCACCCGCCGCGGCCGGTGGGGCGCAGCACGCCTTCCCTGGAGATCGCGGGTGCGTCGCTGCACAACCTGAAGAACATAGCGCTGCGCGTGCCGCTCGCGAGGTTGAGCGTGATCACCGGCGTCTCGGGCTCGGGCAAGTCGACGCTTGCCCGCGACGTGCTCTATGCGAATCTTTCAAGAATCGTGAGCGAGCGCAGGCAGAACAGGTCCGCGCCGCTATCCGGCTGCCGCGCGATCCACGGGGCGGAAGCCGTCGGCCGCGTGCTCGAAGTCGATCAGACCCCGATCGGCAAGACGCCGCGCTCGTGCCCGGCGACCTACGTCGGCTTCTGGGACGCGATCCGGCGCCTGTTCGCCGAGGCGAACGAATCGCGCATGCGCGGCTGGAGCGCCGGGCGCTTCTCGTTCAACACCAAGGGCGGGCGCTGCGAGGAGTGCGAAGGCCAGGGGATCAAGAAAATCGAGATGAGCTTCCTGCCGGACGTAAAGGTGACTTGCGAGGTTTGCGGCGGCGCGCGCTTCAATCCGGAAACGCTCACGGTGCTCTGGAAGGGAAAATCGATCGGCGAAGTGCTGGCGATGAGCGTGGACGAGGCGGCCGAATTTTTCGCCGCGCACCCGTCGACCCATCACGCTCTGCGCTTGCTGCAGGACGTGGGCTTGGGCTATCTGACGCTCGGCCAGCAGAGCCCTACGCTCTCCGGCGGCGAGGCGCAGCGCATCAAGCTCGTCACCGAGCTTTCCAAGGTCCGCACCGATGCGCAAGGCAACGCCGCATCACGCCCCGGTCGCGGCGGTACCGACGGCAAGACGCTCTACGTCCTGGACGAGCCCACCGTCGGCCTGCACATGGCCGACGTGGAAAAGCTTCTTCGCGTGCTGCACCGCCTCGTGGACGCGGGCAACACGGTGGTGGTGATCGAGCACAACCTGGATGTGATCGCGGAAGCGGACTGGGTCATCGATCTCGGGCCCGAGGGCGGCGAAGGGGGCGGGCGAGTGGTCGTGCAGGGACCGCTGGAGGGACTGACGGCTGCGCCGCAAACGGGGCACACCGCGACCGTGCTCAGCGAATTTCTGAAGATGCGGCGCTCGCCCGCGGTCGTCTAGTTGCGCTCGAGCGGGCTCAAGCCGAGCGCTCGGCTTTTTTAGCCTGCAGGTACTTCTGCAGGTTGGCGGTGGTCTCCATTTTTTTGCGCTCGGTGATGTCCCGCCCGGTGATGAACATCCCCTCTTCTCCGCGCGCGGGCCGGCGGTCCCACTCGAAGCACCTGTACGATCCGTCGCTGCACCGTAGCGAGAATTCGATCGGCCTCGCTTCGACGACCAGGCGCGTATTTACGAGCATCAGCGCAGGGGCCTGCTCGCCCGGATCGATGAGCCGGGTGAGCGGTTTTCCCAACAGCATTGCGCGGGGATATCCGAGGACTTTTTCCCAGGTTCGATTCAGGTTCTTGAGCCTCAGATCGAGCGCGACGATACCGAGCAGGAAAGGCGATTCCTCGATGACCCAGTCCTCTCTCCTGCGCCCGTAATCGTCTTTCGGGCTCTCTGGCTTTGAAAAATCTTCCACGGTGCTCCTCGGCCGAATCTATAATTCTGACGGTTTTTCGGTGCGCGTGCCTCTGCGGCTTGAGGCTAAACGGACGGGCGGGAGTCGTCCATCGGGTAACCCGGACATCTGATGTCAGGAAACCACGATAACTGAGACGAATCAAAGAATTATTCCCTCTCGAACGTTCCGATTGAACCCCCTGTTCCTTCGAATTCTGCAATTGCTAGCGGTGCCGGCCGTGATCCTCCTGGCGGCCGCGCTTGCAGTGGCGGCGAGCCACACGCTTCCGCGCTCGCTGTCCGGCCTGATGGGGGTCGGACCTTATATCGTGCTTCTCCTCGGGACGGCCATCAGCGCGTGGTTCAACCGCAGCCGCGCGCTCATCATGCTGGCGTCGCTTCTAGCCGCCTACGCCGGTTACAGCCTGGCCTCGGACCTGGGTCCGGAGAGTTTCGCCGTGCGGGCGGTGCTGACCGCGTTCGCCGTACTCGTGCCCTTCAACGTGCTGCTCGCGCTCGCCTTTCCGGAGCGCGGCGTGCGTCAGTATCGAAACTATCGCTGGCTTCTGCTCGGCCTGGCTGAAATCCTGATCGTGGTCTGGATCGCGTATGCCGGCCGCTCGAGCCTCTCGGGCACGGCGTGGCGCGACGTGCTCGATCACTGGTTGCTGCGCTCTCCGCCGACGCCGGTTGTGGCGCGAATCATGCTCGCCACGGCGTTCGCCGCGGCCCTCGCGAGGACTTGGCCGCGCCGCGGGCCCAAGGAACTGCGCAGGGAGCCGCGGCCCCTCGACATCGGCATCGCGGCGGCGCTGGTCGCATTCTTCATCGGCTGCGAATGGGGAACGGCGCCGCTCGCGTTCGGCGCGTTCATGTCGGCCGCGGGCGTGATCCTGCTCGCCGCAGTGCTCCAGGAATCGCACCGTCTCGCCTTCCGCGACGAATTGACGAACCTGCCCAGCCGCCGCGCGCTCGAGGAGCGCCTCACGGGCCTGGGCCCGACCTACGCCGTCGGCATGGTAGACGTGGACAATTTCAAGCAGTTCAACGACGCCCACGGCCACCATATCGGCGATCAGGTGCTGAAGCTCGTCGCCGCCCGTCTCGCGGCGATCGAGGGCGGAGGCACGTCGTACCGTTACGGCGGCGAGGAGTTCTGCGTTCTGTTCTCCGATCGCACGCTCGAGCAGGCCTTGCCGCACCTGGAGCAACTGCGCAGGGACATCGAGGACTACAGAATGGCAGTGCGGGGCGGGGACCGGCCCAAGGAGAGAGCGACGGGATCGCGCCTTCGCGCAACGCGGGCTCCGGAAAAGACGCTGTCGGTGACAGTGAGCATCGGTGCGGCCGAGCGCGACGACACGCTCATCAAGCCGGCGCTGGTCATCCGCGCCGCGGACGAAGCCCTTTATCGCGCCAAGCGCGCAGGGCGAAACCGGGTGATGCGGTAGCCGGGCTGTAACCGGTCTACAATGCCCGCTCGCATGAAACAGTCCGCCCGCCCCAGACAGAAAAGCAACGACCGGGTCGTTCCGAAGCAGGCGAGCGAAGCGCCGGGCGAAAACGAGGCACGGTTTCGCGCCATCGCCGAGCTATCGGGTGACTGGTACTGGGAGCAGGATGCCAATCACCGTTTTACCTGGGCCTTCGTGCGCGGCGAGTCCGCCGTAGCCCTCTCCTCGATAATCGGAAAGACGCGCTGGGAGATCGGCGAGGAACCTCTCAATGGAACGTGGGAGGAACACCGCAGACTGCTCGACGCCCGCCAGCCTTTCAGCGATTTCCACGTGCGATTGGCCGACGAGAACGGCGCGGAGCAGTTTTTCTCGACGACCGGCGTTCCGACATTCGACGGTGCGGGACTTTTCACCGGATACCGGGGGCTCGCTCGCCGCATCACCAAGCGCAAGCGCGCCGAGCAGCTGCTTTGGCTCGAGCACACGGTAGCGCGCTCGGTTACGGAGGCCGACAGCGTCGCCGCGGCGCTCAAGGCGGTGATCCGCACGGTTTGCGAAGCGGAGGACTGGGAGTGCGGGCGGTTCTTCCGCGTCGACGAAGAAGCCGGCGCTCTCCGCTTTGCAGAGGCCTGGAGCAAGCCCGGACCGCAGTTCGATCTGTATATCGAGCGCTCGCACAAAGTCGCCTACATTCCGGGCGTCGGACTGGCCGGAAAGGTCTGGCAATCGGGCGAGCCTATGTGGGTCGCGGACATCACGCGCGATGCGCGCGTTTGGCAGCAAGCGATGGCCATCGAGGCGGGGATGCACGGCGCGTTCGTATTTCCGGTTAATTCCGGAGGAAAGATGATCGGCGTTCTCGCTTTCAACAGCAGCGAGATCCGCGAACCGGACGAGCACCTGATGCAGGCGATCCACGTGATCGGCGCGCAGATCGGACAGTTCGTGCAGCGCAAGCAGGCGGAGGAAGTGCTGCGCGAAAGCGAAGAGCGCTTCCGCAACCTGACCGAGCTCTCGTCGGACTGGTACTGGGAGCAGGACGAGAACTTCCGCTTCACGATGGTTTCCGACAATCTCCACCGGCGCCTCGGAACTGTGACGCAATCGGTCATCGGAAAGGCCCGCTGGGAATTGCCCACGCTCAACATGACCGAGGCCGACTGGGCGGCGCACCGCGCCCTGCTGAAAGCGCATCAGCCGTTCCGCGACCTGCAGTGGCACCGGCTCGACAACGCGGGCAAGCTGCAGATCGCCAGCATAAGCGGCAAGCCGATCTTCGATTCCGAGGGGCGCTTCCGCGGATACCGCGGGATTGGCCGGGACATCACCGAGAGCAAGCGAAGCGAGGAAGCGTTGCTGCGCTTTCGCGCTTCCATGGACATGTCCGACGACATGATCCTTCTCGTCGATCGCAAGACGATGCGCTTTATCGACGTGAACGAAACCGTTTGCCGGAACCTCGGGTATTCGCGCGAGGCGTTTCTCGCGATGACCCCGGAAGATATCCTGCCCGTCACCCTGAAGGAGCTGGAGGTCGCTTACGACGAGATGATCGCAACCGGTTCGACGCAGGGCATGAGGAGCGAATACCGTTGCAAGGACGGCTCGAAGCTCCCCTTCGAATCGAGGCGGCGCGTGATGCGCTCCGGGGACAGCTGGATCATCGTCGCCACGGCGCGCGACGTCCGCGAACGCATCGCCCAGGAAGAGGCGCTCCGCAAGAGCAACGAGCGGTTCGACATGGCGGTGCGGGCCACCAACGACGTGATCTGGGACTGGGACCTGGTTACCGACGAGATCTGGTGGAACGAGAATTTCACCAAGGTATTCGGCCATCCGCGCGAAGCAGCGGATCGCACGGTCAAGTCCTGGTACGAGGGCATTCATCCCGACGACCAGGGGCGGGTCATCGCCGGCGTGCATCGCGTGATCGGCGCGGGCGGGGAATACTGGAGCGACGAGTACCGGTTCCGGCGGCACGACGGCAGTTTCGTCCACGTGCTCGACCGCGGACAAGTGATCCTGGACGGCACAGGACGGGCGGTGCGCATGATCGGCGCGATGGCCGACATCAGCTCGCGCAAACAATCCGAGGAGAGAATCCACAACCAGGCGCTGCGGCAGCGCCTCATCGCCGAGTTCGGCCAGCAGGCGTTCGCGAGCTCCGACGTCGAAGACGTGCTGAGCCGCGCCGTGGAGCTCGTCACGGTGGCGCTCAAGGCGGATTACTGCACCGTGCTCGAGCGCGATGAAGGGGCCAAGCAACTCCTGATCAAGGCGGCGTCGGGCTGGCCGAGCGAGACGATGGCGCGCCGGACGGTGGCCATCCGCCCGGGAGGCCGCCTCGAATTCGTGCTGTCGCGCCGCGAGCCTCTCATCATCGAGGATCTGGCGAAGGACGAGCGATTCTCGGACTCCCCCCTCGTACGCTTGGGCGTGCGCAGCGGCATCCAGGTCCCCATATTCGGAACCGCCGGAACGTTCGGAATACTCAGCGCGCACGCGCGCGCCGAGCGCCAATTCGGCCCGGACGACGCGAGTTTCCTGCAGAGCGTGGCGAACATACTGGCGGTCGCGATCGAGCGCAGGAGCGCGGAGGAGCGCCTCGAGCGCCTCGCGCAATTCGACTCTCTCACCGGACTGCCCAACCGGCACCTGTTTCACGACCGCCTGCTGAAAACCGTCGCGCACGCAAGGCGCAGCGGAGAACCGATGGCGGTGCTCTTCATCGACCTCGACCGCTTCAAGCTCGTGAACGACACCCAGGGGCACAGCGCCGGGGACAAGCTGCTCAGGGAAGCGGCCGACCGTCTTTCGCAGTGCGTGCGCAGCGGCGACACGGTGGGCCGGTTCGGCGGCGACGAGTTCGGAGCGATCGTGTCGGATCTCGCGAAACCGGGGGACGCGGGCGTCGTTGCACAAAAAGTCCTGGACGCCCTCGCCCGGCCGTTCAAGCTCGATTCGCATGACACCTACGTCAGCGCGAGCATAGGCATCACCTTGTTCCCGGCCGACGGCGACACCCCCGAAGCCCTGGTCATGAACGCCGACACCGCCATGTATCGCGCCAAGGAACAGGGCCGCAATACCTACCAGTACTTCACCCGAGAGATGAACGAGCGGGCGCTCGCGCGCGTGCAGATGGAGGCGGCGCTGCGCCGGGCCATCGATCAAAGGGAGTTCCTGCTCCACTATCAGCCCAAGGTGGCCCTTGGGAGCCGTCTCATCTGCGGTTTCGAGGCGCTGCTGCGCTGGCGGCATCCCGAGAAGGGTCTGGTCCTCCCGGGGGAATTCGTTTCGGTTCTGGAGGACACGGGCCTGATCGTGCCGGTGGGCGAAAGAGTGTTGCGCGAAGTGTGCGCGCAGATCCAGGCATGGCAGCGGGGCGGGCTCGCGGTACTGCCGGTGACGGTGAACCTCTCCGCGCGCCAGTTCCAGCAGAAGGATTTCGAGTCCATCGTGAGGCACATCCTGCGGGAAGCGGGCATCGATCCGTCGCTCGTCCAGTTCGAGCTCACCGAGTCCCTGCTGATGAGCGATCCGCAGGGCGCCGCGCGCACGCTGCGCGGGCTGAAGGACTCGGGCGTGAAGATCTCGGTGGACGATTTCGGCACGGGCTATTCGAGCCTCGCGTACCTGAAGCGCTTCCCGATCGACGCGCTCAAAATCGACCACTCCTTCATTCGCGACATCACCACCGATCCGGAGGACGCGATGATCACGCTCGCGATCATCGGCCTCGCGCACAGCCTCAAACTCAAGGTCGTGGCCGAAGGCGTGGAAACGCAGGAGCAGCTCGAGCTGCTCGCCGCGAACGACTGCGACGAGATCCAGGGCTATTACTTCTCGATTCCGACGAAAGCCGAGGAGTGCGAGAAGATGCTGAAGGAAAACCGCCGCCTCGCCTGAAGCGAGCTCGCGCCCCGTTGCCGAGAGGCGTATCATCGCCGCTTCGTCCGCGGCCGCCCATGAGCGCAAGCGCCCCTCTACTGCTTAAACCGCACACCCGCGACCTCGGCGGGTTTTCGGTGCGTAGAGTCCTCCCCGGGATGCCGCACCGCATGGTCGGCCCGTTCATCTTTTTCGATCACATGGGTCCCGCGGATTTCGCGCCAGGCAGCGGCATCGACGTGCGCCCGCATCCGCACATAGGCTTGGCGACGGTCACCTATTTGTTCGAAGGCGGAATCCTGCACCGCGACAGCCTCGGCACGGTGCAGGCGATCGCGCCCGGCGACGTCAACTGGATGACCGCCGGCCGCGGCATAGTCCATTCGGAGCGCACCGCGCCGGAGCTGCGCCGCAGCGGCGCGCGCCTGCAGGGCCTGCAGACCTGGGTCGCGCTCCCGAAAAAGAACGAGCTCGCCGATCCCGCGTTCAGCCATCACCCCAAGGCGACGCTGCCGCGGATTTCCGCCCCCGGTTTGGAATTGCGTATCGTCGCGGGCACTGCCTTCGGTAAACGCTCGCCCGCCCCCGTGTTCACCCAAACCCTCTTCGTCGGAGTCGAGACAGACGCGGGCCGCGCCTTCGAGCTCGAACCCGGGCACGAAGAGCGGGCCGTGTACGCTCTCGAGGGGGACGTGACCGTGGCCGGCACGCCTCTCCCGCCGCAGCACATGGCGGTGATCGCGCATCGCGAGCCCGTGGAGGTGAAGGCGCTTACGCGCGCCCGCCTGATGCTGATCGGCGGGGAAAAAGCGGACGGAGAGCGCCTGATCTGGTGGAACTTCGTCGCGAGCTCGCGCGAGCTCCTCGAGGAGGCGAAGCTTCGCTGGCGCGAGCAGCGCTTCGCGCGGGTTCCCGGGGACGACGAGTTCATCCCCCTTCCGGAGGCATAACGGAAAAACCCGCGCGCGCCGCGCGCACCATACGACCTTCCGTTCTACTCCCAGCTCGCCCACCACCGATGCGTGATCCCGCGCCCGTTCCAATTCACGTCAAGGACTACGCGCCGCCCGCCTTCCTGATCGAGACCGTCGAACTCGATGTCGAGTTGTTCGAGGATCACGCACGCGTTCGCTCCCGTCTCAAGGGTTCACGCAATCCCAGGTCGGCCGATTCGAAAGCGCCGCTCGTGCTCGACGGAGAGGAGCTCGAATTCGAGTGGGCAAAGCTCGACGGCCGGGCGCTCGCCGCCGGCGAATACGCGCTCGACGACGCGCATTTCGCCGTCACGAAGGTTCCGGCGCGCTTCGTCCTGGAAACCGCGTGCAGGACCTACCCGCGCAAGAACACCACGCTCACGGGGCTGTACGCGGCGGAGAGCGGGTTCTTCACTCAGTGCGAGGCGGAAGGCTTCCGGCGAATAACGTACTTCATCGATCGGCCGGACGTGATGGCGAAGTATTCGGTGACGATACACGCCGACCGCGAGAAATATCCAGTGCTGCTGTCGAACGGCAACCTCGTCGCAGGCGGCGATGAAGCGGATGCCCGTCAATGGGTGAGGTGGCAGGATCCTTTCGCCAAGCCTTGCTATCTTTTCGCCCTGGTCGCGGCGAAGCTGGACAAGCTCGAGGACCAATTCGTCACGCGATCGGGACGACGCGTGCGTCTCGCAATCTACGTCGATCCGGGCAAGCTCGACCAGTGCGGCTTCGCCATGCAAGCGCTGAAGAAATCCATGAAGTGGGACGAGGACGAATTCGGCCTCGAAGTCGACCTCGACAATTACGCGATTGTCGCAGTGGGCGACTTCAACATGGGGGCGATGGAGAACAAGGGCCTCAACGTCTTCAACACCAAGTACGTGCTCGCGCGGCCGGATACCGCCACCGACGGCGATTACCTCGGCATCGACCGCGTGATCGCGCACGAGTACTTTCACAACTGGACCGGCAACCGCGTCACCTGCCGAGACTGGTTTCAGTTGTCGCTCAAGGAAGGGCTCACCGTGTTCCGCGACCAGGAGTTCGGCGCGGACATCTACTCCCGGGCAGTCGAGCGCATCCGCGAGGTGCGCAACCTGCGCGGCGGGCAGTTCGCCGAGGACGCCGGGCCGATGGCGCATCCCGTGCGGCCGGCCTCTTACATGGAGATCAACAATTTCTACACGAGCACCGTCTACGAGAAGGGCGCGGAGGTCGTGCGCATGATCCGCACGCTGATCGGCGCGCAGAATTTCCGCAAGGGGATGGACCTCTACTTCGCGCGGCACGACGGGCAGGCGGTGACCTGCGACGATTTCGTGCGGGCGATGGCCGATGCCGCGGGCACGGACCTCTCGCAGTTCATGAGATGGTACGACCAGGCGGGGACGCCGGTACTGGAGGTCGCGGGCGAGTACGACGCCGCCGCGAGACGCTACGTGCTCTCGGTAAGGCAGTCCTGCCCCCCCACGCCGGGACAGGAAACGAAGCTGCCTTTCCACATCCCTTTCGCGGTCGGGTTGGTCGGACCTGACGGCCGCGATCTGCTCGCCGAAGGCACACGCGTGCTGTCGGTGAAGCAGCCGGAGGAGCGCTTCGTTTTCGAAAATATCGGGGCGAAGCCTGTTCTTTCCCCCTTGCGAAATTTTTCCGCTCCGGTGATCGTCGCGCACGATTACACCCAGGCGGAGCTCACGCATCTCATGGCGCACGACTCCGACCCGTTCAACCGCTGGGAGGCCGGGCAGCGGCTTGCGCTCGCCATCATGCTTCGCGGGATCGCGGCAGTGCAGGGCGGCGGCGCGCTCGAAGTGCCGCGCGACTTCGCCGACGCAGCCGCGCGCGTGGTCGACGATTCATCGAGAGATCCCGCGTTCGCGGCCGAAATGCTCGCCCTGCCGTCGGAGAACTATATCGCGGAGCAGGTGAAGGTCGTCGATCCGGGCGCGATCCACACGGTGCGCGACGAGCTCAAGCGCCGCCTCGCCGCCGCGCTCAGGGACGAATTGCACGCGGTCTACCGCGCGCACGGGGGTGCGGGTCCCTACTCGCCCGATGCGGTCTCCGCCGGCAGGCGCGCGCTCCGGAACTCCGCGCTCGGGCTTCTCATGGAACTCGACGATGGCGGCGTCCGCGCGCTGTGCATGAAGCAGTTCGAGGCCGCTGACAACATGACCGACGCGCTCGCCTCGCTTTGCCTGCTCGCCAACTGCGACTGTCCGGAGCGGGCGCGCGCGCTGGATGCCTTCTACGACAGGTGGAAGACCGAGCCCCTGGTGGTGGACAAGTGGCTCGCGGTGCAAGCGACGACCCGGCTTCCCTCGGCACTTGCCGACGTGAAACGTCTGATGACGCACCCGGCGTTCACCATCAGGAATCCCAACAAGGTGTATGCGCTGATCGGCGGATTCCGCGGCAACCAGGTGCGCTTCCACGCAGCCGATGGTTCGGGATACGCGTTCCTCGCCGGGCAGGTGGTCGCGCTCGACGCGATCAACCCGCAGGTCGCGGCGCGCATGGCGCGCGGATTCGACCGCTGGAAAAAGTTCGACGCCGGGCGCCAGGCGCACGCGCGAGACGCGCTCGAGCGCATGCGCAGCGCAAAGGGTGTTTCGAAAGGAGTGCTCGAAATCGTCACGCGGGCGCTGGCCTGACGCCGGGACGCCCCGCGGGCGCCTACTTGCGGCGCTGCATTTCGGCGAACTTGGAGAGCTCCCAGGGCCGGATCGCGACCAGCATGTGCATAGCCGTGCACTCGTCGAACGGCCTGCGCGTGTCGTCGCTGTGCAAATCCGCGAACTCGTTCGCGACGCGGCGCAGGCGCACCAGCATCGCTTCCCGCGAGGATTTCGATAGCCGGCCCGTCACGAACAGCATCAGCTCGTCGGGGCCGTCGAAGCGCGTGCGGAAGTACTCGTTTTGCGCCTGGGCCTTGAAGAACTCCTGGAAAGGGCCATCCGGAATCCACGAAAAGGTCCGCGAAAGGAGCAGCCGGTACCGGTTTCCGGGAAGGAGCCTGATGATGCCTATGCGGTCCAGCCGCACGAGGTGGCGTACGCACTCGGCCTCCGACATGGCATAAGTGCGGATGATCTTCTCCACCGGCCACTGGTGCAGCACGCGCAGCGCGACGAGCACCAGCCTCTTGTCGGAGACGATGGCTTTTTCCGCCTGCGGCGTCAGCCGCGACAACAGGCGATCGCGCCGCTCGAGTGACCGTGTCAGCTCTGCGAGCTCGAGGCCCGCGAAATCGAGCACCTGGTCGAGTCGCCTCAAAGTGAAGTCCTTGCGCGAGAACATGCGCTTGACGCTCGCCTCGCTCATTTCCAGGGCCCGTGCCACGGCGGCGTAGGTCACGCCCTGCGCCTTGAGCTCGCGCTTGAGCGTGTCGATCAGTGCTGCGCTTGCGCTCATGTCGTTTCCTCCTGTCGCGCGAAAAGTATCACCTGGCGATACCCGAGGTCAAAGCCCGCTATACCTTGCGCATGGCGCTTTGCGCGGGCAGAGATCGTCCCGAACATGGAACGCGCTGCGGGTGCATTTCGCGCCGGGATGCAACGACCGGGTCCCGGGCTGAATCGGGAGGGATGCGCCCGCAGCAGCAGCCCGAGGATCTGATACCGAAGGGAGACGAAATCGTGGAACTCGACCTCGTCATCGGCGCACTGCAGACCTTTGCGGTCCTGTATTCTCGTTCTCGGGGTGTATCCCGCGACCCGCAAGACGGGCGGATCGCGGATTTCAGCCGAGCCGGTATTGCCCGCACCCGCACGCAGCCTCTGGAGACAACGCACCGCGCCTGCGGAGGATTGTGGTTTTCGCAGAATGCGAATTTGTAAATTAGTTCACAAAAATCGTGTGTACCGCGACGCAGAAATGAATCGTCGCCGCCTGCCAGACTGGCATCGAATTGTCTTCCGGAGGGACGATCATGAGAGCCAGCGCGACAGCAATCAGTCTGCTTCTGTTATCCATGGTGCCGCTGAACTTGCTGGCTGAGGACGGGCCAGGCGGCATTTCAGATCCGGGTCATCTGCGGGACCTGCCCAACGGCCTGCCCTTCCCCAACCCCACGGGCTTCGCTTCGACGTTCAGCACCGCCGGCCGCATCGACCTCAGCAACGAGTTCTTCCAAGATCTCGGCGCGAACGGCCGCCGCTGCGTCAGCTGTCACGTGCCGAGCGCCGGGTGGACGATCGTGCCCGCGCAGGTGCGGGCGATCTTCGACCGCACGAGAGGGGGCGTGATCGACGACCCGCTCGGCTTGGGTGCGATCTTCAGGACCAACGACGGTTCGAACTCGCCCACCGCGGACGTCTCGACGCTCGAGGCGCGCCGCGGCGCGTACAGCATGGTGCTCAGCAAAGGTCTCATCCGCGTGGGGATCGGGGTGCCGGCCGCCGCGGACTTCGAGCTCGTGGCGGTCGACGATCCCTACGGCTTTGCGAGCGCCGCGGAGCTGTCGCTCTTCCGCCGCCCGCTTCCGACGACGAACCTGCAGTTCCTGAGCACCGTCATGTGGGACGGCCGCGAGACCTTCCGCGGGACCGACCATTGCAACATCGCTGCCGAAGGCGGCGCGTGCTTCGCGTCGATCCACTTCGACCTGGCGGACCAGTCGAACGGCGCAACTCAAGGGCACGCGCAAGCTCCGACTCCGATCACGAGCGCGCAGCGCGAGGCTATCGTTGCCTTCGAGACCGCGCTCGCCACGGCGCAAGTGTGGGATGAAAATGCCAAGGGCCTGCACGCCGCCGACGCCAAGGGAGGACCCGGGGCGATCTTCGACCAGGTCTTCTACTACGGCATCAACGACAACCTCGGCGACTACCGGACGCAGGCCCCCTTCACCCCGAACGTGTTCAGCATCTTCGATGCCTGGCGCGACCTCCGGGGAGGCGGCAGCACCAACGAAGCGCGGCGCGCCGTCGCCCGGGGCCAGGCGCTCTTCAACTCGAAGGCGTTCACGATCTCGGGGGTCGCCGGGCTGAACTTCAACAGTCCCTTCAATCCGCCTCTGCCTGATTCCTTCCAGGGGACCTGCACCACCTGCCACGACGCCCCGAACTCGGGCAACCACTCGATCGTGGCCCCGCTCAACATCGGCCTCGCGGATGCTTCGCGCCGCACCGCGGACCTGCCGCTGTACACGCTGCAGGAAAAGTGCGTGGCCTTGAGCGACGGCACCAAGGTGGTAGGGCCGAGTTGCCCGGCCCGCACGGTCACCGACCCCGGCCGAGCGCTGATCTCGGGCAAGTTCGCCGACATCGGCAAGTTCAAGGGCCCGATCCTCCGCGGCCTCGCAGCGCGCGCGCCGTACTTCCACAACGGGTCTGCGGCGGACCTCGGCGCGGTCGTCGATTTCTACAACGAACGCTTCGGTGCGCGAATCGTGGGCCAGGAAAAGGAGGACCTCATCGCCTTCCTTCGGGCGCTATAGGCGCGCGAACAAGGAGCAGTCGAAGATCAGGTCCGGCTGCGAACCATCGCGACCTTGTCCTGCACGCGCACGTCGAATCGCGCCACGTTGACGACCATGCGCTCGTGCGTGCCGTCCCCGATCGGTTCCTTTTCGTCGTTCACCGCCACGCGGAAGCTGACCGTACGGCCTTCCACTTTCACGACTTCGACCTGCGCGCGCACGCGCATGCCCACGGGCGTCGCCGCGAAGTGGCGGATATCCAGGCGCGTGCCGAGCGACTGATGTCCTTCGGGCAGCAGATGCTCGATCGCGGCGAGCGCCGCGGCCTCGATCACGTTGATCATCACCGGCGTGGCGAGGACATGCACGCGGCCGCTCCCGACTCGCGGCGCGGTGTGCTCCTCGCCCACGACCAGCTCCGCCGCGCCTTTCAAACCTGGCCTGAGGTTGTCTGTCGAGCTCACCGGGTTCTCCAGCGGGCATAATAACGCCGGAATGCCGAAGATTCCCGGAACCCGGGACGAGCGCGGCTCGGATATGATCGGCGCAAAGGAATCAGCGATGAAGCCCACACTGAAGCCCGGCCTCGCCGCCACGAAAAAAATCATCGTCGACGAGCCTCGCGTCATCAATTTCATGGGCGAGGACTGCCGCGTCTACGCCACGCCGCGCATCATCAGCGACGTCGAGTACACGTGCAGGGACTTCCTGCTCGGACACCTCGACCCGGGCGAGGACTCGGTCGGAACCAAGGTGAACTGGGAGCACGTGGGCCCCGCGCTGCTCGGGGCCGAAATCACGATCTCCGTCAAGCTCGCAAATGTCGACGGCAGGCGCGTGAGCTTCGAAGCGGCGGTCGACGACGGCCCCGACGCGGTCGCGCGCGGCACCCACGAGCGCTTCATCGTCGACGTGCAGAAGGTGCGCGAGCGGCTGCTCAGGAAGAAAGCGCAGCGCGGCTGACATGCGCGTCGGCCTTCTCGGCGGCGGGGTCATCGCGAGGCTCTTCCTCGAGCACGCGAAGCGCGGCGAGATGGACAATGCCGAGGTCGTCGCGATAGCGGGGCGCAGCGAGGCTTCACGCGGCAGGGTTCTCGCACGCGAATTCGCCGTGCCGTTTGTCGTAGGGGTGAGGCAGCTGATCGAAGCACGGCCCGAAGTCGTCGTCGAAGCCGCCTCGCACGACGCCGTGCGCGAATGCGCGGAGCACCTGCTCTCGAAAGGCATTGCCGTGGTCGTCCTTTCCGGCGGTGCCCTGTGCGATGACGATCTGCGCGCGCGCCTCGAGCGCGCCTCGGCGAACCACCGCGCGCTGCTCTACCTTCCCTCAGGTGGAATCGGCGGCCTCGACGCGCTCAAGGCCGCCTGCGCGGCCGGCGTGGACGAAGTGAGCATCACCGTGACCAAGCCGCCCGCGGCGTGGAAAGGCATCGCCTACGTCGAACGCATGAAAATCGATCTCGACCGCCTGGACGGTCCGGCGACCTTGTTCGAGGGCACGGCGCGGGAAGGCGTGCCGCGCTTTCCGGCGAACGTCAACATCGCGGCGGTCCTTTCACTCGCCGGCATCGGCTTCGACCGCACGCGCCTGAAAGTGGTGGCGGACCCGGCGCTGAAGCTCAACACCCACTTCGTCACGATCCGCGGCCGGACCGGCACGATCGATCTCCGATTCGAGAGCGTGCCGTCGCCCGACAACCCCAAGACGGCGATGCTCGCCTGCTACAGCGCGCTCGCCGCGTTCCGCCAGTTCAGTTCGCCGGTCCGCTATGGCACCTGATCCCCGCGCGCGCGAAGCGATCCGCAAGCGCTACCTCAGGATCGACACCGCGACGGTGGCCGACGTGCTCGACGGACTCGGTCTCCCCGACCAGGGGCTCGCGCCCCAATTCGCGCCCTATCCCGCGAACGCAGGCCCGATGGGCGGCTGGGCCTATACGATCCGCGGAAAGATGGCGCGCTATTCCGGAAGCGGCGATCCGCAGAAAATGAAAGCCGTGGATGGACTCGGCCGCGGTGAGCTCGCAGTTTGGTCGGGCGAAGGCAGGGGCGTGTGCTTTTTCGGCGAGCTGATCGCGCTCGGCATGAAGCGGCGCGGCTGCGCCGGCGCCGTCGTCGACGGCGGCATCCGGGACATCGAGTGGATCGCGAAGCAGAGGTTCCCGGTCTACGCCCGCTACCGAACGCCGGTGCAGTCGATCGGCCGCTGGAAGGTGACGGCCTGGCAGGTGCCGGTCGACATGCCGGGAGCAACAAGCAAGCGCGTGAAGGTGCACCCGGGCGATTTCGTGCTGGCGGACACCGACGGCGTCACCGTGATCCCGAAGCGAGTCGCGGCGAAGGTGCTGGCAGAGACCGAGCGCCTTGCGAAGAAGGAGGTCCGCATCCGCCGCGAGCTCGACCGCGGCGCAACGCTCGCGGACGTGCTGAAGAAATATGGCCACGTCTAGGCCGCGAAGCGCGGCCTAGTTACTCAGGACGCGGACGCGGTGGTCATCACGGGCTTTTCCTCGTACTGCTCCGGGAACAGCCGTTTCAGGTTCACGATCTTGGGGAGATCGTTTATCACGATGTAGGGATACGACGGGTTCAGGATCAGGAAGTCCTGGTGGTAGGCTTCGGCCGCGTAGAAGCCCTTCAGCGGATCGACGCGCGTGACGATGGGCCGGCGGAAGGTGCGCGCTTTGTCGAGCTGCGCGATGTAGGCATCGGCGATGCGCTTTTGCTGCGCATCGGCGTAGAAGATCGCCGACCGGTATTGCGTGCCGACGTCAGGCCCCTGCCGGTCGAGCTGAGTCGGGTCGTGGGCCACCGAGAAGTAGATGCGCAGGATCTCGCCGTAGGAGATCTCCTTCGGGTCGAAGACGATCTCCACCGACTCGGCGTGGCCGGTCCTGCCGGTGCCGACCTTCTCGTATCGCGCCGTGCTCCTATCGCCGCCCGAATAGCCCGACAGCACCTTCTTCACGCCCTTGGTGTATTGATAAACGCCCTGCACGCCCCAGAAGCAGCCGCCCGCGAGCACTGCCGTCTCCATCGGCCCGGCGGCCCTGGGGTTGTCCACCGCGGGCGCGGGCAGCACCACCGCGGCGTCGCCGGAGCGCCCCGGGGCATTCCAGAGCGTGCCGACTGCCGCCAGCGCGAGCAAGGCGATCCACCATCCGTTCTTCGCGATACCGGGCATCTTCGGCTCTCCTCTCATGATCATGCGACTCGATGGGTAGACAGGCCAGGAACCTAGGGGTTCCGCTTGCGCGCCGCCTCGACGAGCGGCGTCAGTATATCCATCGGCACCGGGAAGACGATCGTCGAGGTCTTGTCGCCGGCGATGTTGCTCAAGGTCTGCAGGTAGCGCAGCTGCATCGCCTCGGCCTGCTTCGAGAGCATCTGCGCCGCCTGCAGGAGTTTTTCCGAGGCCTGCAGCTCGCCCTCGGCGTGGATCACCTTGGCGCGCCGTTCGCGCTCGGCCTCCGCCTGGCGCGCGATCGCGCGCACCATCGTCTCGTTCAGGTCCACGTCCTTGATCTCGACGTTCGAGACCTTGATGCCCCAGGCCTCGGTCTGCGCGTCGAGGGTCTTCTGGATGTCGATGTTCAGCTTCTCGCGCTCGGCGAGCATCTCGTCGAGCTCGTGCTTGCCGAGCACCGCGCGCAGCGTCGTCTGCGCGAGCTGGCTCGTCGCATTGAGGAAGTCCGCCACCTGGATCACGGCTTTCTGCGGATCGACGACGCGGAAATACACCACCGCGTTCACCTTCACCGAAACGTTGTCGCGCGAGATCACGTCCTGCGGCGGCACGTCGAGCACCACGGTGCGCAGGTCCATTTTCACCATCTGCTGGATCACCGGGATGAGGATGAACCATCCCGGGCCCTTCACCGCCCAGTAGCGCCCCAGGTTGAACACGACGCCGCGCTCGTACTCGCGCAGGATCCTGAACGACCACACCAGCAGCACAAAGATCAGAAACAGCAGACCCAGGACGAAATTGAAAACCATGATCAACCTCCATCCGATGAATCGGGCAGCACGTCGAGAAGCAGGCCGTGCATCGCGGCAACGCGCACGCGCCGGCCCGCCTTGAGCGGCGCCGCGCTCGCGATGCGCCAGGTCTCGCCGTGGATGCGCGCCCAGCCTTCGCGCTCAAAGTCCTCGAGCACGACGCCGATGCTTCCGATCAGCTCCTCGCGCCCGCTCACCACCGGTCGCTTCCGGACCTTCAGCAACATGCCGACCACTAGAAACAGGAACGCTGCGCTCCCGGCGGCGAGCCCGAGCACGAGCGAGAAGGGAACGCCGAAGCCGGGAACGTCGGTATCGATGAGGATCACCGAGCCGATCACGAAGGCGATCGCTCCGCCGATCCCGAGCGACCCGTACGCGGGGAAAAACAGTTCCCCCACCATGAAGGCGATGCCCACGAGCATGAGGGCGAGGCCCGCGTAGTTGACCGGCAGAAGGTGAAATGCATACAGGGCGATGAGGATGCAGATCGCACCGACCACGCCCGGAAACACCAGGCCCGGATTGGAGAACTCGAAAACCACGGCGTAGATCCCTACGAGGATCAGGATATAGGCGATGCTCGGATCGGTGACGACCGAGAGGAACCGCGTGCGCCAGTCGGGTTCCACCGCGGTCGCGGCGACACTCGCGGTCTGCAGCACGCGCTCCGCATCCGCCACCTTCAGCTTGCGGCCGTCCAGCCGCTTGAGCAGGTCGGGGACGTCCTCGGCGACGAGGTCGATGACTTTCATCTTGAGCGCCTCGGACGCGGACAGGCTCACGGCTTCCCGCACGGCGCGCTCGGCCCATTCCGCGTTGCGTCCGCGCATCTGCGCGAGGCTCCGGATGTACGCCGCGGCGTCGTTCACCTGCTTGCGGGTCATCGCGCTCGAGGTGCCGCCGCCTTCGTTTTTGCCGGTCTTGCCGGCCTTTCCGCTGCCCTTGCCGTCCTCATCCTGCGCACCCCCGCCGGGCGCGCCGATGGCAACGGGGGTTGCCGCGCCGAGATTGGTCGCCGACGCCATCGCCGCGATATGGCTTGCGTAGAGAATGTAGGTCCCCGCGCTCGCAGCGCGCGCCCCGCCCGGCGCGACGAAGGCGGCGACCGGCACGGAAGAGGCGAGGATGTCCTTGATGATGGCGCGCATCGAGGTGTCCAGGCCGCCCGGAGTGTCCATCTGCAGCACGACCAGCTGCGCGCCTTGCTTCGCGGCTTGCTCGATGCCGCGGTGAACGTAATCGGCGATGGCAGGTCCGATCGCGCCGTTGATCGTGAGCAGGGCGACCGGGGGCCCCGGCGCCCACGCGAGGACGGGAGACAGCGACCACAATACGAACAAGACCTTAAGCCAGCGCAACATTTTCAGGATTGGCTCGTTTTGCCGCGCGTTCAGCGGCGCCCTAAGTGTAAGTCTATACCCCGCAGGCCGGACCCTCTGGACTTCCGTCGGCGATCGCAGTACCTTCACCTGCAGAAAAAACAAGCAAGCCGAATCCCCTTACCCTATACACGCCGCAAGGCGCCCGGGTCTTGTCTAACGGAGAAACCATGTCGAGAGAATCACTTCTGTCCTTGATTGCAGCCGCCTTCCTGTGCTCGGCGCTTCCCGCCTGGAGCCAGAACCTGCCTGAAGGCAAAGGCAAGGAAATTGCGGCGGCAAAATGCATGAGCTGTCACGCCTTGGAGGCGCGCGTGGGCAACGGGTACACGGCCGAGGGCTGGGCGACAGCGGTGCGCATGATGACGAATCACGGCGTGCCGCTTTCAAAAGAAGAGGTCGCAACCCTCACGCCGTATCTGGCGAAGAACTACCCGGAAAAGAACAAGGCTGACGCCGTGGTGGTACCCGGGCCCCTCAAGGTCTCGATGAAGATCTGGAAGGCGGCTACGCCGGGCTCGCGGCCGCACGATCCGCTGGCGGCACGAGACGGGTCGCTGTGGTACACAGGGCAGATGGCCAACGTGCTGGGCCGCGTGGATCCGAAATCCGGCCAGGTCAAGGAATATCCGCTCAAGACCGCCCACTCCGGCCCGCATGGACTCGTGGAGGATAAGGACGGAAACATCTGGTACACGGGCAATACCGGGGCCCTGATCGGCAAGCTCGATCCGAAGACGGGCGCGGTGACCGAGTACCCGATGCCTGACCCGAACGCAAAGGATCCACACACGCTGATCTTCGACAAGGCCGGCATTCTCTGGTTTACGGTCCAGAACGCCAACCGTATCGGGCGGCTCGACCCGAAGTCGGGCGAGATCAAGCTTCTCACCCCGCCCACGCCGAAATCGCGTCCCTACGGCATGGCGCTCGATTCCAAGGGCAACTTGTTCGTCGTCCAGTTCGGCACCAACAAGGTGGCGAGGGTCGATCCGAAGACGCTGGAAATCCGCGAGTACACCCTGCCGGATCCGGCTTCACGTCCGCGGCGCCTTGCCATCACGAGCGACGACACCGTCTGGTACTCCGACTACTCGCGCGGATACCTGGGCCATCTCGACCCGGCGAGCGGCAAGGTGACCGACTACCCGTCTCCGAGCGGGCCCAAGTCCGCCCCGTACGGTATCTCGGCGATCAACGACGTCATCTGGTACAGCGAGTCCGAGGCGAGGCCGAACACCGTGGTGCGCTTCGATCCGAAGACCGCGAAATTCCAGAGCTGGGCGATCCCCGGCGGCGGCAACATCGTGCGCAACACCTCGGTCACGAAGGACGGAAACTTCGTCCTCGCCAACAGCCTGGTCAACAGCGTGACCCTGGTCAGCATCTCGAAGTAGGACACCCCCCCGTCAGTAGTGCATGATCAGCGCAAGGCGCGCGGTGCGCGGCTCGGCCGGGTGGAAGTGGATGTCGTTCACCGGCGCACAGGTCGGGCACCGCTGCGACACGTAGTAATATTCGATGTCGTTCGCCTTGCGGTTGAAGAGATTGAAGACGTCGAGATTGACGCTGGTCTTCGCGCTCGCCTTGTAGGAGGCGCGCGCGGAAAAAATTGTCGAGGACTGCGAGCGCTGGCTGTTGTCCTCGATCAGCGGCCGCGGGCCGAAGTAGCGCGCATGCACGGTCCCCGACCAGGGCCCGAGGTCTTTCAGCGTCACGCCCAGCGATGCAACCCGGTCGATCGCTCCCGGAATGTAGCTGCCATTGGGATCGCTGTCGGTGAACTGCGCGCGCGAGGCCGAAAGGTCGAGGTCCACGATCAGCCAATCTTGCGGGATATAGCGGTTCGACCACTCGATGCCCCGGCGCAGGCTCGAGCGGCTCGCCTCGGTGGTGCCGGCATCGCCCTTGAACACCAGCTCGGAGTCCAGGGCGAGCCGCCACAGCGAGAGCGAGGATTGCAGGTGCGGGATCATTTCCGTGCGCACGCCGATCTCCTCCCCGCGCGTCTTGACCAGTGCCGGGACTTTCATCGGGGGCGTCGGGCTGGTCGGATCCTTCGGATCGACCGTGATCGTCGTGCCGCGCGCGTCGTTGCTGTGAAAGCCCCGTCCGTAGTTCAGGAAGTATTCTGTCCTGTCGTAGGGCCCGAAAACGAAAGTGAGCTTGGGCGAAGCGATGTGCGCGTTCGTCGTTCCAGAATTCTCGGCCCTGTCGCCGTCGACGCGAGCACCGTAGAAATCCTCCCGCACTCCGGCGACGCTGCGGAACGTCTCGGTCCATTGCAGCGTGTTCTCGTAGTAAAGGCCGATCCCGGTCTGCACCACCTTGTCTGAGCGCACCGTGTTTGTGCGGTCTCGCGCCGTGGTGTCATAGAGCGCCACATTGATGTCGTCGCGGCGCGCATCGACCCCGAGCTTGTGGGTCATCTGACGCCCGCCCCAATTCTCGTTGAACACCCAGCGAGGCGTGAGGCCGACGACGGTGCGGTCGTCCCCTTGCTCGAACTGGTCGCCGACTGGTAAGGGATGGTCCAGAAAGTAAGTGAAGTTGGAGAACAGGTTCAGCCGGTACTTGATCGCATACACGTCCATATGGAACACCGCGCCGTTCTCGAGGGTCTTGTGCCGGTCGAGGGACAGGCTGTAGCGCGAGGTCTTTCCGCCGTCGGTCGGATCGATCGCACCGAAGCGCGAGATCGTCTGGTCGTCCACCGCGCGCTGCGGAATCTGGTCGGTCGCGTTCCATTTGCCGCTGTAACCCATGAGGGACAGGGTGTAGCCGTCCGCGTTCGTTCCCTCGCTGAAGCGCAGCACGCCGTTCAGCTTACGGTAGTCCTCCGGATTGATCCACGGGCCGTCGTTGTGGAACAGCTCCAAGCCGTAGAGCAGATGGCCCGGTCCCGCATCGAAGGAGTCTGCGGCCACGGCGCGCCGGTAGCCGTTGCTGCCAAGCCCGAGCGAAGCGATTCCCTTCGGCATCTTGGTGTAGTAGTCGATGTCGGCAGCGCCCGCGGAGGAAAAATCTCCCTCCTCGGCGAAATACGGACCCTTCTTGTACGCGACCCGGGACACCAGCTCCGGGAGCAGGAAGTTGATGTCGGAATAGCCCTGCCCGTGCGCGTGCGTCGGCATGTTGACCGGCATGTGGTCGATCGTGGTGAGGAAGTCGGTGCCGTGATCGAGATTGAAGCCGCGCAGGAAATACTGGTTCGCCTTGCCGTCGCCGCTGTGCTGGGTGATGATCACTCCGGGAACGTACTCGAGCACCTCGCCCGGGCGCAGCATCGGCCGCGCCTCGATCAGCTGCGGGGTGATGGTGCCCTGGCTGGCCGCGTCGGAGGTGCCGACCGCGTTCTCGTAGTGCCCGATGATGCGGACCCGGGCCGGCCGCTCCGGCGCCGGCGCCGCGGCCGGCTGCGCGGCTTCCTCCTTTGCACCGCCTTCCTTTGTACCTTCCTGCGCGCTGGCCTCCTGCGCGACGAGGCCCGCGCAGACGAGGGCGAGCGCGATCTGGGTTCGTCTTGGAATCATTTTCCTCCGGAAAGCCGCGAGCCCGGCAGATGGACGTAAGAAGTCTATACGATTTATCTTACGACCATGTTACCTCCCCGGATGTTTCGCCGGGAGGAACGCCGCTAGCTCTTCGGCTTGAGGTGGTCGTGCCGATGCGCATGGCCCGCGTCGTGATCGTCGTGCGGGTGCGCGTGCCGGATGGTATCGATGTCGGCCGAGACGAGGTTCAGCTGGCCGTGGCGCACGCCGCGCTCGGCGCTCAGGGCGTTCGCAAAGGCCCTGACCTCGGCGGTCGGCCCGCGCAGGATGACCGTCTCGATGCAGTTGTCGTGGTCGAGGTGCGCATGCATGGTGGACACCGCGAGGTTGTGGTGGTCGTGCTGGATCCGGGTGAGCCGCTCGGCGAGGTCGCGCTCGTGGTGGTTGTACACGTAGGAGAGGCTCGCGACGCAATAGCGCGAAGCGTTGCGCTCGCGGCGGTAGGCCTCGATCTGGGCGCGCAGCATGTCGCGTACCGCCTCCGAGCGGTTCTCGTAGCCGCGCGCCTTGATGAGCAGGTCGAATTCCGCGGCGAGCTCGTTGTCGAGGGAAATCGTGAACCTTTCCATGGCGCGCTCCAGAAAACGTCAGCCAGGCGGCAATGATACCGCGCGTTGTTCAGGCCTCCGCCCCGTGGTAGGGTGGGCCGTGGCCGCAGTCGACAAGAAACCGCCCGACAGCGCGCGCGTGCCCGCGGCGCGCCTGGTGCGCTTCATCTCCGAAGCCCTCGCGGCTGCCGGGCTGCCCGCGAAAGACGCCGCCACCTGCGCCGGACTGATGGTGCGCGCCGACCTCCACGGCGCCGACGGACACGGAATTTTCCGACTGCCGCAGTACGTGCGTCGCATCAAGGGGGGCGCGGTCAACGTGAGGCCGAAGGTGAAAATCGCACGCGAAGCGGCGGGCATGGCGCTCGTCGACGGCGACAACGGCATGGGGCACGTGGTGATGAGCTTCGCTGCGAAGACCGCGATCGAGAAGGCGAAGACCGCGGGCGCGGCCTGGGTCGGCGTCAACCGCAGCAACCACGCGGGCCCCGCGTCGCTGTACGCCGCGATGCCGCTCGAGCACGACATGATCGGCCTGTATCTCGCCGTCGGCAACGCCAACCACATGGCGCCCTGGGGCGGGATCGATCTGCTGCTTTCGACCAATCCGATCGCGGTGGCGGCGCCTGGAAATGAAACGAACGTCGTCCTCGACATGGCGACCACGGTCGCCGCCTACGGAAAAGTGAAGACCGCGGTGCAGCGCGGGGAAACCCTGCCCGAGGGCTGGATGATCGATCACCAGGGCAGGCCGCTCACCGACCCGAAGCGCGCCGATCAAGGCCTGCTGGTGCCGATCGGCGGCTACAAGGGCTACGGGCTTGCGCTCGTGTTCGGGCTGCTCGCGGGAACGCTGAACGGCGCTGCGATGGGAAGCGAAACCGTCGACTTCAACGCCGACGATGTGACGCCCACCAACACCGGCCACGCGATCGTCGCGATCTCGATCGCCGCCTTCGGCGAGGTGGACGAGTTCAAGCGCCGCGTCGACAAGCTCGCCCGCGAGATCCGCCGTTCGAAGCCCATGCCGGGCGTGGCGCGCATCTGGCTCCCCGGGGAGCAGAGCCGCGCGAGGTTCGAGGAGCGCTCGAAGCTCGGCGTCCCGATCCCGGAGCCCTTGCGCGCGGGCCTGGACAAGCTCGCCCGGGAGTTGAAAATCAAAGCGCTCGGAACCTGAGCGCCGCCCTTCAGTCGTACCCGACCACGACTATCGCGCCGTCCGAGGGCTGCAGGGCGACGCCAAAGGCGCCCGCAATAATGCTCGGAGCCGAGGCGGCGCGGGTCACGATGCCACCGGTCCCGAAACCGAGATCCGGGGTGCCATTCGCGTTGTATCGGAGCAGGGCAAGCCGGTCACCCATACCGGCATCGGCGTTTCCCGCCACGACGATCTTGCCGTCCAAGGGCTGCACGGCGACCGCATAGCCGTTGTCGAAAGCGCCGATGTTGGTCGTCACGTACCCATTCGGACTGCCGAACCCAGTGGTGTCGAGCGTACCGTCGGTGTTATAGCGGAGCACGGCGATGTCGGAGGTGTTTGCGGAAGGATTCGCAAAAGCATTTCCCGCAACGACGATTTTCCCGTCCGGCTGCAGCGCGACCGCGTTGGCGTAGTTGCTGCTCGAGCCGATATCCGTGATGGCCATGCCGGTGTTGGTGCCGCCGAAGGGGAGATCCAATGTCCCGTTCGCGTTGTAGCGCAGCAGGGCAACGTCCCAAACGTTGGTAGCGGCGCTCCCCGCCAGACCGGCTGCGACGATCTTGCCGTCCACCTGCACGGCGAGCGCCGCTGCGTCGGCATCGATCGAGAAGATCGGCGTGGTGACGACCCCGCCGCTCCCGAATGTCGAATCCAGCGCACCGCTCGAGGTGTATTGCGCGAGGGCGATCACGAATCTTCCGCCGATCTTCGAGTGTCCGGCAAGGACGATGTTGGTGCCGCTCAACGCGACCGCGTTGGCGCTGTTCGAGATGCCCCCTGGAATGCCGGTCGTCACGATTCCGCCCGTGCCAAATCCCGGGTCGAGGGCGCCGCCCGTGGTGTATCGCAGCAGCAGGAAACCCGTTGCTCTCGACGAAGCGCAGCTGCGTCCGGCGATCAGGAGCTTGCCGTCGGCTTGCAGGGTCGCGGCGAAAGCGGTCGCGGAGACCGAGGGCAGGCTCGTGACCGTGATCCCGCCGCTGCCGAAGCTGGGATCCAGCGTGCCGTTCGCGTTGTACCGGATTACCACGATAGTGTCGGCTGCCGCGAGGCTGCTGCCCACCGCGATGATCTTGCCGTCCGGCTGCAGGACGACCGCGAAAGCGAGATCGTCGTCGGATTGACTCACCTTCGTCGTCACCAAGCCACCGCTGCCGCCCGTGAGACCCGTGTCGGGCGCGCCGCTGGTCGCGTTGTACCTCGCGAGCGCGACCGCGGTCGCCGCCCGAGAGTAAGTCGTCGTCTTGTAGCCGCACGCGGCCAGAGCCACGGACGCGAGAAGGACAAGTAGCGCCGGCCCCGAGTGCCGTGAGATTTTCGGGTTCATTGCGCCTCCTTTCCAAGCCTCCCCAGGCGGAAGCTTAGTTCAAATCGCATGCTTTCGTGCATTACAATTCCCTGTGCGCAGGCCCACCCCCACTTTGGAGCGGCGACATGAGCACATCCATAAAAACGGTGCTGATCTACGGCTACGGCGTCATGGGCCGCGGCGTCGCGAAGACTTTCGCCGACGCAGGATTCGCCACCCTCGTCAAGAGCAGCCGCGCGGGGAAGCTCGAAGGGCTGCCGGCGAGGACGAGCGTGGTCGAACAGCTGCCGAAGCAGGCCCCGGACCTCGTCATCGAGTTCGTGCCCGAGGACGTGCCCGTCAAGCAGGCCGTGTACGCTGAAATCGAGGCGGCTTATTCGGGAAATGCGCCGGGCGAGGCGCCGCTGATCGCTACCGGGACCTCGGGGCTCGATCTGGTCGAGCTGGCGCGCAAGATGAAGCGCCCCGAGCGCTTTCTCGGCGTTCATTACTTCATGCCCGCCGATACCGCGCCGGTCGTCGAAGTGATGGCAGGGCTTGCGACCTCCCGCGCCGAAGTGGACCGCGTGGCCGATGCGCTCAGGCGAACCGGCAAGGAGCCGGTGGTGCTCTACAAGCCCATCGTCGGCTTTCTCGTCAACCGCCTTCAGCACGCGATCCTGCACGAAGCCTATTACCTGATCGAGGCGGGCGTCGCCTCCGCCGAGGACATCGACGACGCCGCGCGCCGGATGCTCGCGCCGCGCATGTGCCTGAACGGGCTCATCCAGCAGAAGGACATCAGCGGCCTCAAGATCCACGCCGACGCTCAGGCGTCGATCGTGCCGAAGCTGTTCCACAACGCGACCCCCAATCCGATGCTCCAGACGATGGTCGCCCTCGGCCGCACCGGGCTCTCGGCGGGCAAAGGCTTCTACGACTGGAACGGCTGCGACGTCGAGGCGGTGCACAGACAAGCTTCGACCCAGCTCGCCAAGCTGCTCGAATTCCTGCGGAGCGGGATCGGCCCGCCGGCGCCGGGGACGCGGCCGAAGGCCGTCTCGAAGTAACGGATCAGGAGGGAAGGCCTGACACGGTCACTTCCCGCTCATCGTGATGTGGCGGGGCTGATTCCTCACGCGCTCGAGCCATGCCTTTACGGCGGGAAACCGCGAGAGCTCGAAGCCTCCTTCGTGGGCCACGTGCGTGTAGGCATACAGCCCGATGTCGGCGATCGTGTACTGCTCGCCTACGAAGAACCGGCGGCCGGCCAGATGCTTCTCCATGACCTCGAGCGCGGCATACCCGGGCGCCATCTTCTCCTGGAGCCGGGTCTCGTGTTTCTCCGGGCGGCCGAGGAAACGGATGATGAAGCGCGCTACGGCGATATAGGGCTCGTGGCTGTACTGCTCGAAGAAGAGCCACTGCAGCGCCTGCGCGTGCAGCAGGCGCTCGGAAGGCAGGAAAGGCGTTCCTTCCGCCAGATAGTGGAGGATGGCATCGGACTCGGGCAGACAGACCCCTCCCTCGATCTCGAGTAGTGGAATCTTGCCGTTAGGGTTCTTTGCGAGAAATTCCGGCGTCCGCGTCTGCTTCTCGAGAATATCCACATGCACCCACTCGTGCGGCCGCTGAAGCTGCACGAGCAGCAGCTTCACCTTGTAGCAGTTCCCCGACTGCAGATCCCCGTAGACCCGTAACATTCCGGTCGCTAGTCTACGCTTTTCAGAATTGATTTCTCAAGGAGCGCGGTGATCTCCTTTGCCGCCTCCGGCTTCAGAGTGCCCTTGGCGAGCGCGAGCGGAATGGTACGCAGGCTCAGGATGCGGTAGAGCTCGAGCGAATCGGGCGCCTCCTTTGCGAGGACGTCGAGGTGCCTGCGGATGGTCCCGGCGTCGCCGCGCGCGATCGCACTCCCCAGGCCGCGCGCCGCGCCCAGGTTCTCGACGTTGTCCGCGGTGCCGCGCAGGAGCGGCAGGAGCGCGGCCAGCGCGTCGGCCTCCGCGATGCCGAGCCTGCCCCACAGCGCGATTGTCTCCTGGATGAGCGCGATGACGAAGGCGGCGGAAAAATTGGCCGCGGCGTGATACAGCGCGCGTCCGCCCTCGGGCAGGCGCAGCGGCCTCGCGTCCAGGGCGCGCGCGAGCCGCGCCAGCTTTTCCACGAGTGCATCGGGGCCCGCGAGAGCGATCGCGCAGCCCGCGAGCGCGCCGGGAGGCTCTCCCGCTTCCCCGAACATGTGCAGCGGATGAAAACCTCCGGCGAGCGCGCCGTCGGCAACTGCTTTTTGCAGAACGTCGAGATCAGCGGCGCCGCTGCAGTGCACGCACGCGGCGCCTTTGCGCCAGCGGAGACTCGCGGCGAGGCCTTCGATCGCATCGTCGGGCACGGTAAGGAACACGATGTCGGCGCGCTCCGCGACCTCCTGCGGCGCGCATGCCCGCGCCCCGTGAACGCGCTTCGCGAGCCTTTGCGCCGAGGCGATTTTCCGGCTCGCGATCGCGACGACTCTCGCTCCCGCGCGAGCGAAGCCGGACGCGAGCCCGGTGCCGACGCGGCCCGCGCCGATGAAGCCGAGCGTGACTTTTTTCGTAGGCATTTGTTACGAATTGTACGAGAGTGCGCGACCTGTCGCCCGCGGGCGACATTTGCGAAATCATTTGAGGCAAAGAGTCAACGTCCGCGGCGGGCTCGCGTTTATCGAGTACAATGTCCGCAGCACATGGACATCAACTCTTAGCGAGGTTTCAGATGAAAAAGCTGATCGCAGTGCTGATGCTCTCCGCATTCGCAGTCACGACTCTCGACGTCGCAGCGCAGACGCCCGCCACGCCGGCGACGCCCGCGCAATCCGCGACTCCGGCGACGCCCGCCAAGGCGCAGAGCAAGAAGACCGCCAAGTCGGAAGGCAAGAAAAAGGCCAAAGCAAAAAGCAAGAAGGCAGAATCCAAGAGCTAAAGCCGCACCGGCCTGACCGGCCGCGCACGACCAGAAAGGCGGGATCTCCCGCCTTTTTGTTTTTGGAGAACGACCCCGCAGCTTCACGGGAGGGATACAATCGCGGGCCTGATCTCACCCGCGCACCCTTGAAATCCCGAGTTACGACCCCATCTTGCCGCTGACTTCCGACACGCGGAGACTGAACCCATGAAACGCATCGTTCTCTTCCTCGCCACCAACTTCGCCGTGCTGCTGCTGCTGTCCGTGATCGCGAGCGTGCTCGGCGTGGACCGGTTCCTCACGCAGAACGGCCTCGATCTCGAATCGCTCCTCTGGTTTTCGCTGTTGATGGGTTTTGGCGGCTCGATCATCTCGCTTCTGGTCTCCAAGCAGATTGCTATGTGGTCAACGGGTGCGCACGTAATAAAGTCGCCCGAAGGGGCGCACGAGCGCTGGCTCGTGGACACGGTGCGGCGCCTCGCCGACAAGGCGAATATCGGCATGCCCGACGTCGCCGTGTACGAAGGCGCGCCGAACGCCTTTGCGACGGGCGCTTTCAAGAATTCGGCCCTGGTTGCGGTCTCGACCGGTTTGCTCGAATCGATGAGCCGCGAGGAAGTCGAAGCGGTGCTCGGCCACGAGATCACTCACGTTGCCAACGGCGACATGGTGACCCTCACGCTCATCCAGGGCGTGCTCAATACCTTCGTGTATTTCCTGTCTCGCGTCGTCGGCTTCATCGTGGACAAAGCCGTGTTCCGCACCGAGCGCGGCATCGGGCCGGGCTTCTACATCACGGTGTTCGTCAGCCAGATCGTGTTCGGGATCCTCGCCTCGATTATCGTCATGTGGTTTTCGCGCCAGCGCGAGTTCCGCGCCGACGCGGGTTCTGCGAGGCTGCTCGGTACGCCGCAGCCGATGATCGGTGCGCTCATGCGCCTGGGCGGCATGCAGCCGGGTGCCCTTCCGCAATCGATGGTCGCATCGGGCATCAGCGGAGCACCGGGATGGGCGGCGCTTTTCTCCAGCCACCCGCCGATCGAGGAGCGTATCGCCGTCCTGCAGGGGCGCACATAGGAGAATACGTCTACAACGGGTTCTTCGCGGCGACCGCGTAGAAGTCGTGCACCTCGCCCCGGGTGCGGGGGCTGCGCACCCGGCAGAGCGAGAATACGACGTACGATCTCAGCGGCGCGGTGACCGCCGCCTCGCGGCCTTCGACCTCGACGGCGGCCAGATCGAACCGGCTCGCCGACGCCGTGATCGCCACGTTTCCCTCGACGCGACCCCCCGTCATGACGATGGTCGAGTTGCGCGCATGAAGGCCCGTCTCCCCGCCGCCGATGAAGCTGTCGTCTATCGTGACGGTGGAATCGAGGACGCGCAGCTCGCGCACCCGCGCGTTGCGGATCTGAGCCTGCTGGCAGCCGTCGAGGGTCAAGCTGTCGTACTCGCCGTCGAACACCCGATTGCGTTCGCGCTGGCAGCTCTCGTCGCCGTGCTTCGCCAGGGGTGCCGCTAGACCCGCCGGCGCCGGCGGCAGACCCCGCTCCAGAAACGGCTCGAGCACCGCGCGGAAGCGCTCGGGAGCTTCGAGCATCAGCTCGTGCCCGGCGCGCTCGATTACCGTCAGGCGCGCGCGCGGCAATTTCAGCGCGAGCACTTTGCCTGTGCGAAGCGGCGCAAGCCTGTCCTGTGCGCCCCAGACGACGAGGGTGTCGGCGCGGACTTTGGGCAACACCAGGCGCAGATCCTCACTCACCACAGCGAGGCCGGCGATCTTCGCGGGGTCGGCGCCGAGCAGGCTCTGGCGCAGTTGCGGGCTCGAGAGGATGACCTGCGGATCGAGGTGCAGCCGCTGCAGCGGTGCGAGGAGTTTGCGCGCGAGGTCGGTAAGCCAGTCGGCCGGATCGGCCGCAGGCGGCACGAATTCCATGCCGAAATGCGCGAGAAACTGGCTCGTCACGGAGGATTGGTGCAGCACGCCCGGCGCATCGACGACCACGAGCCGCAGCACGTCGTCCGGGTAAGCTGCCGCATAGCGCAAGCTCACCACCGCGCCCATGGAGTGCCCGACCAGCACGAAGGGCCCGTGCAGAAAGCGGCCGGCGACGAACTTGAGGACGCGCGCGTAGTTGCCGGGCGAATAGAGGACATTCGCCTTGTCGGATTGCCCGAATCCGGGCAGATCCACCGCAACGACGTGAAAAGACCTCTGCAGCCAGGCGATGTGGTCGCGGAAATCGCGTGCCGCCTCCTCGCCGATGCCGTGCACCAGCAGAATCTCGCGCGCATTCCCGCGGCCGGCCTCGTAGACGACCATTTGCCCGCCGAACACGGGTTCGTCGATGCGGCGGGCCTCCGTTTCCGGAACGCGCGGCTCCGGCTCCGCGGCCGCGAGCGCCGCGGCCGCCGAAGCGAGGAATGCCGCGACGAGATGAGCACGCCACGATTTCTGGGAAAAAATTTGTGACGGCACTAGATCGATCTCAACGCGTAGCGGCCGTCCTTCTCCCTGATCAGGTGCCCGGCTTCGCGCAGCGCTTCGAGCGCGAGCACGACTTCGCGCCCGTCGCAGCTTGCGAGCGCGGCCATCAGCGCTTCGAAGGTCTTGGGTCCGTCGGCGAGCGCCGCCTCGACCGAGGCGAAGCGCGCGCCTTCGAAGCGCGGCGGCTCAGGCGTCGTGGATTCGATTCCGCGCGCCTCGCCCATCGGCAGCGTGAGATCGAAACCCGCCTTGGCTCCGGTCCTTGCGCCACGGAGCGACGGATCGAGCGGGAGCGTGCGGAACCCCGACTGCACCACCAGGTCGCGATCGGCCTGGAAACGCGTCGCGAGCGCCCAGTCGATCTGCTCGTCGGAAAAAATATCGACGTCGGGGTCGACGACGAACACGTGCTTCACGTTGGCGAGGCAGCCGAAGGCTGCGGCGATTGCGTTGCGCGCCTCGCCGGGGACGCGCTGGCGCAGGGCGATGCGCAGGTTGTACATGCCGCCGCTGGCGGGCGTCGCATACACGGCTTTCGTCTCGCGCACCGCCGTCTCCAGGGCGCGCCACACCATCACCTCGGTGCGCAGCGCGTTCAGCTGCGCCGTATCGGTGCGGCCCAGGTTCCGGCCGCCGATGGTGGCGGTCTGGAAGAGGGCGTCGCGGCGCCGCGTGACCGCGGTGAGATGGAACACGGGATTCTGCTTCACGCCCCCGTAGTAGCCGAGGAACTCGCCGTAGGGACCCTCGGCCTCGACGTGGCCGCGCTCGTCCAGGTAGCCCTCCAGCACCCACTCCGCGTCCGCGGGCACGCGAATGTCGCAGCTCACGCACTTCACCACCGCGAGAGGCGCATCGCGCAGGCTCGCGACGAGCCCCAGCTCGTCCACCGGCAGGCGCATCACCGCGGCGACGTAGTCGGCGGGGTGTGCGCCGACCACAAAAGCAACCGGCAGCCGCCGCCCTTGCCTGACCGCCGCCTCGTAGAGCGCGCGCAGGTCGGAGGGCGAATTGAGATCGACGCCGGCCTCGCGCCGGCCGCGCAGCATCAGCCGGCGCACGCCGACATTGGTCCAGCCGTTCGAGGGGTCGACGGCGAAATCGATCGAGGCGGAAACGTAGGGGCCGCCGTCCATGCCGTGCTGCAGGTTGACCGGCAAGGCGGTCAGGTCCGCCTTGTCGCCGGCGAGCACGATTTCCTGGGCCGGTGCCGCTTCCCGCGGCACTTCCACGACTTGCGGCGTCGCACGCAGGCGGCGCAGCACTTCGGCGAGCAGCTTGTCGGGAGCCGTGCCGAAGGCGCGCGCCAGGCGCGCGCGGCTGCCCATGACGTTGCCGACGAGCTGCGCGCCTTCCGTGCCGACGCGCTCGAAGAGCACCGCTCTTGCGCTGCCTTCGAGCGACGGCGCGACGTCCGTGAGATCGGCGGCTCCCGCCTTGACCTCGAGCTCGCCCGTCTGTCGCAACTCCTCTACAAAGCGGCGCAGCCTGAACCGCTCGAGATCGATGCCGGTTTCGCGGGCGCCCGCTTTCACCGCTGCGACTCCTCCTCGCCAAATCAACGGCGTATCGTACCACCGCGGCTCGGCACGACCTTCGCGTTGCACCGGCATTGCCCCGGGTCTACACTAGTTTCACGACATCGACCGGCCCCGAATCCCGCTCGGCGGCACATCCAAAGGAGGCTTCATGGCAAGCATCAAATTCGCCGTTGACGGCAGGGCGGTGAGCGTCAACGCCGACCCGAACATGCCGCTCCTGTACGCGCTGCGCAACGACCTCAAGATGAGCAACCCGCACTTCGGCTGCGGCCTCGCGCAGTGCGGCGCGTGCACCGTGCATCTGGATGGCGATCCGATTCGCTCCTGCGTGATGCCGCTCTCGGCCGTGGCCGGAAAGAAGGTGACCACGCTCCAGGGCCTCGGCACGCCCGAAAAGCCGCATCCGCTGCAGGCCGCCTACGTCGAAGAGCAGGTGCCGCAGTGCGGCTACTGCATCAACGGCTGGATCATGACTGCGGCGGCGTTCCTGAAAAAGAAGCCGAAGGCGACTGACGCCGAGATCCGGGACGCGCTTGCCGGGCTCAAGTGCCGCTGCGCGACGCATGCGGCGATCATGCGCGCTGTCAAGCGCGCCCAAACGCAAATGGCCTAGGAGAATGACATGAACGCACGCATCGAGCTGTCATTCTCGCGCCGCGAATTCCTGAAGGCTTCCGGAGCGCTCGTCGTCTCCGCGGCCGGGCCCGCCTTCATCGGGGAGACGCTTGCGCAAACCGCTGGCGGCAAACCGCCGCTTGTCCCGGGCGAGCTCGATTCCTGGGTGGCGATCCTGCCCGACGGCCGCGTCACGGCTTTCTTCGGCAAGATGGACATGGGCCAGGCGCTCGACATCGCGATCGCGCAGATCGTCGCCGACGAGCTCGACGTGGACGTCGCCAGGGTCGACGTCGTCATGGGCGATACCGCGCTCACCTGCAACCAGGGGGGAGCCTCCGGCAGCACCGGCATTCAGACGGGCGCCCGCCCCTTGCGCGGCGCGGCGGCCGAAGCGCGCCGGCTGCTGGTGCAATCCGCTTCGCAGAAGCTCGGGCTCCCGGTCGAGCAGTTGCGTGTCGACGACGGCGTGGTAAGCGCAGTTTCCGATCCCGCGAAGAAGGCGAGCTATGCCGAGCTGATCGGCGGCCGCCACTTCCACCATCAGGTCGAGTGGAACAAGCAGCTCGGCAATCCCATGGACATCAAGGTCGAGGCAAAACCGAAGTCGCCTTCGGAATACCGCGTGGTCGGGAAATCGCTCCCGCGCCGCGACGTCGCGGGGAAGGTCTACCGTACCGACAAGTACGTAACCGACATCTCGCTCCCGAAGATGCTCCACGCCCGTGTGGTCCGGTGCTCGCGCGCCGCCTGCACCGTGGGCGGAGTCGATGAGGGTTCGATCCGTGCGGTAAAGGGCGCACGCGTGGTTCGCGAAAGGGATTTCGTCGCAGTGGTGGCCGATCACGAGTGGGACGCGGTGCGCGCCTCGCGCATGCTCAAGATCTCGTGGAACGAAACGAAGAAGGATCCCTTTCCGCCGATGGCGGAGATCTACGACCACATCCGCAAGGCGCCGGTGGTGAAGCGCGAAGACCCGGTGAAGAAGGCTGACGTGGACGGCGCGTTCAAGATCGCGGCGAAAGTCGTGGAAGCCGAGTACGAGTGGCCGTTCCAGTCGCACGCGAGCATGGGGCCCGCCTGCGCGGTCGCCGACGTGCGCGCGGACGGCGTCACCGTCTGGACCGGCTCGCAAAAACCGCACTTCGTCCAGACCGGCGTGGCGCGGCTGCTCGATGTGCCGCCCGAGAAAGTCCACGCCATCTGGGTCACCGGACCGGGCTCCTATGGGCGCAACGACGCCGGTGACGCGGCGCTCGATGCGGCGCTCCTCTCTAAGCTCACGGGGCGCCCGGTGCGCGTGCAGGGCATGCGCAACGACGGGATCGCCTGGGACCCGAAGGGCCCGGCGTCCGTGCACCGCGGCCGCGCCGCGCTCGATGCCTCGGGAAAAGTGATCGCGTACGAGTTCGTTTCAAAGGGCTTCTCGCGCATCAACATCCAGACCAACGAATCCGATCCGAGCCATAGCTTGGTGGGGATGTCGATCGGACTGCCGCCGAAGCACAATGATGGGTTCGGCGTGCCCGCGGAATCCTACGGCTTCGAGAGCAAGCTGCTCGCCTGGGAGACGGTTCCCCCGCTGCTGGATTCCGGCTCGCCCTTGAGGAGCGCGCACCTGCGCGATCCGGTGGGACCGCAGATCCACTTCGGCAGCGAGCAGTTCATCGACGAGCTGGCCTTCGCCGCGGGCGAAGACCCGGTCGCGTTCCGGCTGAGATACGTCACCGCCCCGCGCGACGCGGCGGTCATCAAGGCGGCGGCTGAAAAGGCCGGCTGGCAGCCGCGGCAGGCGCCGCGCGCCGCGCGCCCGGGCGACATCCTGTCCGGCCGCGGCATCGCCTACGCGCAGCGCAATGGCACCGTCGTGGCGGTGGTCGCGGAGGTCGAAGTCGAGCGCAGGAGCGGGCGCATCTGGGGGAGGAAGTTCACGGTCGCCCACGACTGCGGACTGATCATCAATCCGCAAGGGCTGCGCGATACGATCGAAGGCAACGTCGTGCAGGGGCTGTCGCGCACGCTCTTCGAGGAGGTGCGCTTCGATCGCGAGAAGGTGACCAGCATCGACTGGATCAGCTATCCGATCCTCGAGATCCGCGACGCGCCCGAGGCCATCGAGGTCGTGCTGATCAACCATCCGGAAATCGCACCCACGGGGGCGGGCGAGCCGTCGATCCGCGTCATCCCGGCGGCGGTGGCGAACGCGTTCTTCGACGCGACCGGCGTGCGGCTGCGCCGCGTGCCGCTCACGCCGGAGCGCGTCAAGGCGGCCCTCGCGCGGGCTTAGGTTCGCGATGCGGCCGCCAGGGAGAAAAAAGATGAATATCGTTTCTTGCGGCACCATTGCCGCCGCTTGCCTCGCGCTTTTCTCGGCGGCCGCGTACGCCCAGGGGACCGTGGCCCTGACCGGCCAGGTCAGCTCCGCCGAAGAAGGGGCGATGGAAGGCGTCGTCGTCAGCGCCAAGCGGGACGGCTCGACGATCAGCATCAGCGTCGTCACGGACGCGCAGGGGCGCTTTGCTTTTCCGGCCGCGCGGCTGGAGCCCGGGCACTACGCCTTGAAGGCGCGCGCCGCGGGCTTCGAGATCGACGGCGCGGGAGCCGCGGACGTTGCCACGGGCCGCGTGGCAGGCGCCGACATCAGGCTCAGGAAGGTGAAAAACCTTTCCGCGCACCTCACCAATGCCGAATGGATGATGAGCATGCCGGGCACCGACGAGCAGAAGCGCTTCCTGCTCAACTGCAACGGCTGCCACACGCTCGAGCGCATCGTGAAGTCGACCTACGACGCCGACGGGTTCATGCAGATTTTCCAGCGCATGGCCAGCTACTATCCCGGCAGCACGCCGCTGAAGCCGCAGCGGCTCGCCGGCAAGGCGACGCGCGACGTCGAGCGCGGCGGCAGCGGCAGGAAGACCGCGGAATGGCTCGCCAGCATCAACCTGAGCCAGCAGCAGACCTGGACCTACCCGCTGAAGACCCAGCCGCGGCTCACGGGCAAATCCACCCGCGTGATCATCACGGAATACGACCTGCCGAATCCGCTGATCCAGCCGCACGACGTGGTGCTCGATCGCGAGGGCAACGCCTGGTACTCCGACTTCGGCCAGATGTTCCTCGGCAAGACGGACCCGAAGACCGGCAAGGTGACGCAATATCCGATCCCCGTGGTCAAGCCGGGATGGTCGGAAGGCACGCTCGATCTCGAGATCGACCGCGACGACAACCCCTGGGTCGGCGTGATGTACCAGAGCGCGATCGCGAAATTCGACAGGAAGACCGAGAAGTTCCGGATGTGGTCGACCCCCAAGGAATGGGACACGGATGCAGGCCAGCTCGGCCATATCGCGATCGAGGGCACGCCTAGCGACAACAAGGTGTGGATCAAGAATTCCGACGGCGGCCATATCTACCGCCTCGACCTCGCCTCCAACAAGATGGAGAACCTCGGCGCGTTCAAGGATCCGCGAACCGGCAAGCGCATCGGCACCTACGGCATCCACTCGGACGCGCACAACAACGCCTATCTGCTCGACTTCGCGGCCGGCAACATCGTCAGGATCGACGCGAAGACCGGGAACGCGACCGTCTACCCGACCCCGACTCCGGACTCCCGCCCGCGGCGCGGCCGCGTCGATCACCAGGGCCGGTTGTGGTTCGCCGAATACCAGGGCAACGCCATCGGCATGTTCGATCCCAGGACCGAGCGCATCACGGAGTGGAAGGCGCCCACGCCGTGGAGCGCGCCCTACGACGCGGTGGCCGGCAAGAACGGCGAGGCGTGGACGGGGTCCATGCTCACCGACCGCGTGTCGCGCCTCGACATCGCGAGCGGCCAGTACACCGAATACATGCTGCCGCGCCCGACCAACATCCGCCGTGTCTATCTCGACGATTCCAGGAGTCCCGGCACGCTCTGGATCGGCAGCAACCACGGCGCGTCCATCGTCAAGGTCGAACCGCTCGACTAGCTCTTGAGGCCGACCGACCCCACCGTCGCCGCGATCGTGCGCGAGCAGACGGGCGTGGCGTGGTCGCACGCGCGTGACCTATGCAGCGAGGGGCGCGTGACGGTGAACGGCGAGCGGTGCCTGGACCCGGCCTTGCGCGTTCCTCCCGGTGCGGTGGTGATCGTCGACGAACGCGCGCCGAAGCTTCGCAGCGGCGCCCTGCCCGAGAGCGCGATCGCGTACTTCGACCGCGATGTGGTCGTCGTCGACAAGCCCGCCGGAATGCTGAGCATCGCCTACGAGCCGGGCGACAAGGACACGCTCGTCGACTGCACGCGAGCCTTGCTGCGGCGAATGCGCGGACGCGGCTTCGACCGCGGGCTCGGCGTGGTCCAACGGCTCGACAGGGACACGAGCGGCCTGATCGTGTTCGCGCGCACCGCGGACGCGAAGCGCATCCTGGCCGCCCAGTTCCGCGCGCACGACATCGAGCGCGTCTACCACGCAATCGCGCACGGCGCGGTCGCCGCGAGGCGCGTCGAAACTCATCTGGTCACGGATCGCGGCGACGGAATCCGCGGCTCCTGGGGCCACTTCCGGCGACCGCGGGGCGGAATTCCGCCCGAGGCGAAGCGTTCGGTCACGCGCGTCCGGCCGATCGCTCCGCTCGCGGGCGCGACCCTGGTCGAGTGCCGCCTCGAAACCGGGCGGCAGCACCAGATTCGCATCCACCTGTCCGAGCTCGGCCATCCACTGGTCGGCGAGCGCGTATACATCCGCGACTACGCGGGGCCGAAGATCGAATCGGCGCGCCCCATGCTCCACGCGCGCGTTCTCGGATTCGTGCATCCCCGGACGGGTGAGCGCATGTCGTTCGAGCGCGAAGCCCCCGACGACTTCCGCGCGATGATCGAATCGCTTCGCCCGACGCGCGGCCGATAGCTCGCCGGTCTCTTACGGCGACGCGCGGGAAAGCTCGCGCAAAGCCTGTGCCGCCTCCGGCCGCGAAGGCTGCGCTTGCTGGAGCTCGCCGAGCAGCGCGCGCGCGGCGGCTGCGTCGATGCGTCCGAGTGCGGCCGCCATCCGCAGCAGCGGATCGTAAGCGGGGCGGAAATCCGGGCTGATGCGCAGCACAGCGAGGAGCGGCTCGCGCACCTGCGACAACATGCGCCGCACGTCGGGCGTGGGCCGCACATCACGGCCGGCCTCGACGAAGCGAGTGCGGGCTGCCCAGTACGCCGCCAGACGCGAGCGCCAGGCGGAGTCGGCGCCCGCCGCGACGAGCTCCTCCGGATCGATCTCGGTTTCGCGCAGCAAGGCGATCAGCCGGTCGCGCGGTAACGAGTCGGGAGCGTAGGTGATGCGCGGCGCGGAGTAGGCGACGACGGGGTGGTCGTCCGTGTTGAGGGGGACATTGCCGGCGAAGCGCGCGAGGGCGCGCGGGCCGGCGATGAAACTGCCGAGGAGCGCGAGATCGTCGTCGATCCCGAATTCGGCGGGGCTGCGTGGTGTCGCGAGACCAGCCAGGCGCTCGCGCACCCGTCCGACGTCGAAGCGATCTCTGTCGCCGAGCGCGACCAGGCCCAGGACGGGCGTCTCGAGGCTGTTGGTGGCGAGCATCGCCCAGCCGCGCGGATAAACCGTGACGAAGGCGCGCACGATGCTGCGCAGGGTCTCGAGGTCGAGCTGATGCAGCGGCAGCCATTGGCAGAAAAGACCCCGGGCGCCGAGCCGGTCCCGAACCGCGCTGAAATGTTCCACTGTATACAGCGAGCCGGACCCGCTGCGCGCCGGGTGGAAATTGTCCGACACGATCAGGTCGTAGCGCTCGCGCGTGGCGCGCACGAAGCGCCTCGCGTCGGCGGCCATGATGTGAAGGCGCGGATTGGGCGGGCCGCGCCTGAAATACGCCGACGCTTCGATGACCTCGGGGACGAGCTCGACCGCGTCGACCTCGAGTATCGGGTCCTCGGCCGCCGCCGAGGCGGTGACCCCGGTGCCCAGGCCCAGGAAAAGCGCGCGCCGCGGCGACGGGTGCAGCAGCAGCGGCAGCAGAGCCTGCCTAGAATCGGCGATCAGCGTCGCGCTGCTTCCTTCCTGCTGGCGGTTGTCGATGCGCAGCGTCCTAACGCCGCGCGGGTCTTCGACGACGCTCACCGCGGCGGTCGCGCCCTCCTTGTAGCTGGCGACGCGGCCGTCTTCGGGGACGTCCACGAACGCGAGTGGAGGCGCCAGCACGGCCGGCACCAGGACGAGCGCCGACCACGCGCGTCGCGAAGACAGCAACAGATAGCCCGCCGCGACGAGGAGCACTGCGAGCTTGGGCCCGACCGCCGGCAACAGGAGCACGCCGAACAACAATGGAGCGAGCGCCGCTCCGAGCGTGTTGACGCCGAGAGCGCGGCCGAAACTGACGCCGCCGGCGCGTGCGCTCGTGCTGAGCTCGCTGAAGACCATCCCCATTACCAAGGTTGGCGGTAGGAACGCCGCCACCGCGATCGCGGCCTCCGAGGTCAGCGCTGCCCCCATGCTCGGCCCCAGCGTGCGCAGGGTCAGCCCCTTGAGAATATCGGCGGCCCACAGGCTCGCGGTGCCCGAGAGGCAAGCGACGGATAGCATCCACAGCAGCCGGTCGCGGCCGAAGCGCCAGCGCGCGTACGCCGCCGCCCCGAGCGCGGTGCCGACGAGGTACACCGCGAGCAGCATCGCGAAGGTGTAGACCGTGTTCTCCGCGACCTGGCTCAGCACGCGCACGACGAGCACCTCGTAGCCGATGCCCAGGAGGCCGGTGGCGGCGAGCAGCCACAAGGCGCCCCCCGCGTCGGCCCGAGCGGGCGGCTCCGGCGCGCCGTCGGGAAAAAGCTTCAGCGCGGCAAGCGCGCAGGCGAGGTTCAGCGCCGCGCAGGCGACCGAGGTGCGCACCAAGCCGAACTCGGACACCAGCCAGAAGGCCGTGCCCAGCACCCCGACGACCGCGCCGAAGGTGTTCCCCGCGTACAGCGCGGCGATCGACGAGCCCTCTCTGCGCAGCTGCGCCGTTACACGCTCCATGGCGGGCAGCGTCGCGCCCATCGCCGCCGTGGCCGGGAGCAGCAGGAGAAAAGTGCCGGAAAAGGCCACGAACCACTGCCAAGGCGGAGAAGGCTGCGCGCCGGTGAGATCGAGCAGGGCCTTGCTCGCGGGCGCCATCAGGAAGGCGAGCGCGACGCTCCAGAAGCCGATCACCGCCTCGCAGGCCGCGTACCAGCGCGCCGGGCGCGCGCTCGCATCGATGCGCGGGCCGAGCGCCAGGGCGCCGACCGCCAGGCCGCCGAAGAAGGCGGCGACGACGGCGAGCACGGCCGCAGCCTCGTGGCCCAGCCAGACCGTGGCCTGCTGGGTCCAGACGATCTGATAGCCCAGGGCCGCGAAGCCCGAGGCCACCATCAGGCCAAGCGCGAGGCGACGGCGAGACACTCAGCCGCTGAACGAGATTGCGTAGCCCCAGGAATCCAGCCGGCTGGGGATCGCGTTGAAGGAAAGCGTGATGCGCCGCTCGCCCGGGTTGGGCGGCACGGCGTGCATGAGGTAGCTCGGGAACAGCACCATGTCGCCGGGCTCGGGCCGAGGGCTGATCCACTTGTCGGCGTTGTAGGGCCCATTGGCGATCTTCGCGTGATCGTTCTTGAAGGCGAAATCCACACCTCCGGGCGATTTCATGAACACCGTGCGCGCATCCGGGTGTGTCGGCGTGAGGTAGACCACACCGGAGATGAAGCTGTTGGCATGGTTGTGCATCACCTGCCGGCCGCCGGTGTCGAGCACGTTGACCCACA
>JACXTT010001092.1_pt1 | contig 46234 bp, 34 predicted proteins | sample 9270951 | NCBI WGS metagenome assembly JACXTT01 (sample SAMN15532306, study PRJNA645909) | rock metagenome | isolation source: weathered quartz diorite | place: Puerto Rico | collected 2017-06-21 | reverse complement strand
CGGGGCGCGCCCAGAGCGAGCGCCTGCGCGCGCTCGAAGCCGTGGCGGCGCGCATTGGCTCGGGAGACGCGAGCGCGCGCGCGCCGGAGCGCCCGTCGGACGACCTGGGGCGGCTCGGGCGCGCCTTGAACCAGATGGCGCTCGAGCTGCGCACCCGCGTCGCGGCGATGGAGACGCAGCGCGACCAGCGCGAGCGCATCCTCGCCCACATGACCGATGGGGTCGCCCTGGTCGATCAGGAAGGCCGCGTCGTTCACGCCAACGACAGCCTGGCCCAGATCCTGGGAGTCCCGCTCGCGCCGCGCCCGGGCACGCCGTTTCGAGACTTCGCGCGCTCGCCCGAGCTGGATCAGCTGGTGCGCGAGACGCGCGACGTCCAGCACACCTTGGAGCGCGACCTCCGCCTGTGGGCGCCGGAGCAGCGTTTGGTCCGCGCCACCGCCACGCGGCTGGCCGACTCCGAGCACCACGCGGTGCTGCTGGTCCTCCACGACCTCACCGAGTCGGAGCGCCTGAACCGCATTCGCCAGGACTTCGTGGCCAACGTCTCGCACGAGCTCAAGACGCCGCTGACCTCGGTGCGCGGCTACGCCGAGACCTTGCTCGAGGGCGGGCTCGAGGACGTCGAGCACCGTGACGAGTTCGTGCGCATCATTCGTGACCAGGCGACGCGCCTTCAAGACTTGGTCGAGGACCTGCTCTCGCTGGCCGAGCTGGAGCGGCCCGATGCGCGGCTCAGGCTCGAGACCTTCGACCTGCGCGCGGCGGCCGAGCGCCAGGCGGCGACGTTCCAGGATCGCGCCGCGCAGATCGGGCTCGCGCTCCAGGTGCTGCCCGGGCCGCCGGTGATGGTGGTGGCGGATCGTGGCCGCGTCGAGCAGGTGCTGGCCAACCTCCTCGACAACGCCGTGAAGTACACGGAGCGCGGCTCGGTCACGCTGGCGCTCGGCGAAGGGGAGGGGTTCGCCTGGTGCGAGGTGCGCGACACCGGGCCGGGCATCGCCGAGATCGATCGCGAGCGCGTGTTCGAGCGCTTCTATCGCGTCGACAAGGCGCGCTCGCGCGAGAAGGGCGGCACCGGACTCGGCCTCGCGATCGTCAAGCACATCCTCGCCCTCCACGACGGCGCGATCGAGCTCGACAGCGCGCCGGGCCGCGGCAGCACGTTCCGCTTCGAGCTGCCGCGCCGCGTGGCGTGAGCGCGGGGCGTTGCGAGGCGGCGGATTAGCGGCAACTTCGTTGCAATCTCGTAACTCGTTTTTCCCTCCCGCTAACCTCCCGGCCACCTCGCTGCCTCCATCACGCCCCTATGGTTCCGCGCCATGAGGAAGCGGCAGCGGCAAGGTTCCTCAGGCAAACGGGAAGGTGTGCTCGTCGATCCGCCCGCCGCGTGCGGTTTGCATCTCGCCTAACAGCACCGCCGCTTCCTCTTTCTCTCTCTCGAGGCTCCCGGTCGCACGTGGTTCGGCTTCGCGCAGCCCCTACGTGGCGAGAATCCGGGAGCCTCGGGATTCGATTCGCGAGCCTGCCACCGCCATCCCAGGAGGCAACGATGCGAAGGAGTACGAACGGAAGGGGCTTGGAGACGCTGCGCCGCGCTGGTTTCGCCATGGCGATGCTGGCCTGCACGGCGGGCATCGCGTCGGCACAGATGATCTTCGACGGCAACATCGTCTACCAGAACAACGCCAGCGGCACTCTGGCCGGCCAGTTCATCGGGACCCCACCTACTGGCGCAGCGGGCTGCCCCGCCGGTACGAGCGCCGCGACGCTCGGCACGGTCACCTACACGCACAACACCTATCAGGATCCCCTGCTCACCAACGGGCTCTACGTGCCGGGCGTCATTCCTGGGTTCCAGCCGGGCGCGTTGAGCCCCGCCTACGGCCGAGCCATGAAGATCCCCAACACCACCTTCCCCAACGACGGCTTCTTCACCCAAACCTGCTACCAGGGCGCCGTCGGCCCCAATCCCGGTGACGATTGGACCCAGGGCTGGACCTACTGGGACACGACCGGTGCGGACCGGCACGACCTGCATCTGGCGAGCAACGGCGATCCCAATCCGCGCCCGAACGCGGTCTACAACAACATCAACCTGTACAGCAACCAGTTCTGGTCGCCGGACAGCAATTACGAGATCTTCGGCCAGCTCCGCGTAAAGTCGCAGGCGGCGCTCAACGTCGCCCCGGGCGTCGTGATTCGTGAGGACGCCGGTACGTTGGGAACGATCATCGTCGAGCGTGGCGGTCGGCTCTACGCGATCGGCACCAAGTGCGATCCGATCATCGTCACCTCCAACGCCCCGCCGGGGTCGCAGGAGCGCGGCCAGTGCGGCGGCATCGTCCTGAACGGGCGTGGCAGGTCCAACAGCCCGATCGTGGGTGGCGTCGGCATCGGCACCTGCGCCGGCGACTCGGTGGCGAGCGAAGGCGGGGCGATCGGCTTCTACGGCGGCACCGACACCCTCGACACTTCTGGGGCCCTGCGCTACGTCCGGATCGAGTACTCGGGCAAGGAGATCACTCCCAACAACGAGCTCAACTCGTTCACCTTCAACGGGTGCGGGCGTAACACGCACGGCGACTACCTCGAGGCCTACGACGGGGCCGACGACGCGTTCGAGTGGTTCGGCGGAGACATGGATCAGAAGCACCTCCTGGCCGTCGATTGCACCGACGATGGCTACGACTGGCAGCTCGGCACTCACAATCGGGCCCAGTTCGTGATCGTCCGTGAGACGGCGGTGTGCGCGCCCGAGGGTTGCACGCAGTTCGGGGACAAGGGCATCGAGGCCGACAACAACGAGTTCGACTTCACCACCAAGGCCTGCTCCGGTCTCTCGAACTGCACCGTCGCGAACATGACGGTCATCGGTGACAAGCGGAGCGGCCTCATCTCGGACGGCCTCACGATCCGCGACGCAACCTTCGGCTCGACCTTCGGTGTCAACCTCCGCCGCGGCACCGAGGGCACGGTCGTGAACAGCATCTTCTGGAACCTGAAGCAGTCCGGCCTCAAGATCGACGACGACGCGACCTGGACCTTCCACTGCGCGGCTCCTCCCGCGGCGCCCGTGGTCAACTGCGGGTTCACGACCGCCGTCGGTCCGACGATCACGAGCGGCGACCTCTTCGTCGCGCGTACCTCTCCCAATCCGTTCAGCAACCGCGTCGCGGTTTCCTTCGAGCTGCCGAAGGCGGGGCCCGTGTCGGTCGAGATCTACTCGGCGGACGGGCGCCACGTCCAGACGCTCGCGAAGGGCGACATGGAAGCCGGAATCCATACGCTGAACTGGAATCTCACCAAGGATGTGCCGACCGGCGTTTACTTCTATCGGGTGATCGCGGCCGGTGTCGAATCCACTGGCAAGATGATCCGCGTCGACTGATTCAGCAGCATCCTCTCGTCACGGCCTGCCCGGATCCATCGGGCAGGCCGTCGGCGGAGGGTTGTGAACGCAGCACCGGGGAACCTTCCCGCACCTTCCATCTCCGGAGGCCGATCCGATGTCCCGCCGTTACGTCGTGCGCGCTCTGGCGCGCGGGAGGCTCATCCTCCTCGCGCTCGCGCTGTTCCTGGTTCACCGTCCCGCGGCCGCGGCCGTGCCCACTGGAAAGATCCAGGGCAAGGTCGTGGCGACCGATACCGGCGAGCCGATCGGGTTCGCTGACGTGCTCCTGACGCCGGCCGATACGACCCTGCACAAGATCGGGGGTTACACCAACGCCGACGGCACGTTCCTGTTCGAGGTCCCGCCCGGCCGCTACGAGCTGCGGATCCGCGCGTTGTCCTACGCCGCCAAGCGCTTCCCCGGGATCTCGATCGAGGCCGGACAGTTGCTCCCCTTCGACACCGGGCTCTCGCCGGAGGCGATCAAACAAGAAGAGATCGTCGTCGAGGCCAAGCGTCGGGAGAATACCGAGGCCTCGATGCTGTCGGCCCGCAAGAAGGCGGCCGCAGTAGGAGACGCGGTGAGCGCCGAGCAGGTCCGCAAGTCTCCCGACAAGGACGCCGCGGAGGTCCTGCGTCGCGTCACTGGACTCTCGGTCTCGGAGGGGAAGTACGTCTTCGTGCGCGGGCTCGGCGAGCGCTACAGCTCGACCGCGGTCGATGGAGTCCGCATCGCCAGTCCCGAGCAGAACAAGCGGGTGGTGCCGCTGGATCTGCTCCCGGCCAACCTGATCGAGAACATCGTCGTTCAGAAGACCTATACCGCCGATCGTCCGGGGGAGTTCGGCGGTGGTGACGTGCAGGTGCGGACCAAGGACTTCCCCGGAGCCCGGACCTGGTCGTTCTCGATCGCGCAGGGTTACGCCGACAACACGACGTTCAAACAGCGCAGCACGTACGCGTCTTCACGGGCCGACATCTTCGGGTTCGGCGCGGACAGTCGCGAGATTCCCAGCGCGCTGTTCATCTTGTCCGGCAACCGCCAGCTGGTCCAGAGCTTCAACCCCGCCACCGGTTTCACCAAAGCCCAGCTCTCCCAGATGGGCAGGCTCTTCGCCCCGATATGGACACCCTATTCGGTGCGGGCGATTCCCAACTCCGGCTACTCCGCCACCTATGGCGACGAGCTCAAGCTACTCGGTCGGCCGCTGGGGCTGATCGAGTCCTGGACCCTGTCCCGCAGCTTCGACAACCGCTCCGAGAGCGAGCGGCTCTATCGGAGCGCTTCCGCCGACACGATCTACGACTACCACGTGGACCGGTCATCCGAGTCGGTGACGCTGGGAGGCATCTCCGCGCTCAACTACCGCCTCACGCCGGGTCACTCGCTCCATCTCCGCGGTCTCTACACCAACAGCGCGGACGACGAGGTGCGCACTTACCAGGGGTTCGATCACAACGAGACCGACGGGACCACCGGGCAGTGGGCGGAACATCGCGGCACGCGCCTGCTCTACATCCAGCGCAACGTTCTCTCCGGGACCGTGGAGGGGGACCACGATTTCGCCCATCTGCTCGGGGCGCACGTCGACTGGCAGATCACGCGATCGAAGGCGACGCGGCTCCAGCCCGACCGGCGTGAGTACACCTACGACCATCGCTACTTCTACGACGCCCAGAACCAGCTCCAAAGCAACTGGCGCCTTTCGTCCACGGGCGGCCGGGAGTTCGGCGACCTGCGCGACAATGGCACGGGCGCGACGATCAAGGGCGCGGTTCCGTACCGGTTGGGCGTGCTCGGTCCGGGCAAGCTCTCGATCGGTTACGACCACCAGTTCAAGCGCCGTGACAACTTCTACCGCCGGTTCGTCATCCATCCGAGTCAGATCAAAGATCCCACCTTGCCGCCGGACAGCCTCTTCGGCGATGGCACCTTCGACAACACCCGCTACACGGGATGGATCGAGGAGAAGACGCTGCGCGACCGGTTCTTCACCGACAATTACCGGGCCCAGCAGCGAGTCGCCGCCGGGTTCGCCAACCTGGACGCGTCGTTCGGACGCCACGCGCGCGGCAGCTTCGGGATCCGGCAGGAGACGAGCTTCCAGGACGTGCAGAGCTTCGATCCCTTCGCGTCCGCCGTGGTGCTGCAGGAAGGCAAGCTCGACGACAAGGACTGGCTGCCGTCGGCAAACGTGACCGTCTCGGTGACCGAGGCGATCAACTTGCGACTGGCCGCGAGCCGCACGGTGTCACGCCCGGACCTCAACGAATTGTCGCCCAGCCCGGCGCTCGAATACACGGGCGGTGCTCTGGTGCTCGGGAATCCCGACCTCAAGCGCGCGCGGATCGACAATTACGATGTCCGGGTCGAGGCCTTCCCCGGCATCTCCGAAGTCGTCGCCGTCGGCTGGTTCTACAAGAGGCTCTACGATCCGATCGAGCAGAGCATCTCGGGGGCCGGCTCGCTGCTCCTGCGGCCGGTCAACTCCGGCCGAGGACGGGACGCCGGAGTCGAGTTCGAGCTGCGCAGCGACCTGGGCCGGTGGTGGGACCGCATGAGAGGACTCGCGGTCAACACCAACGCGTCGCTCATCTCGACGAGCGTGCAGAACCATCCGCTCGAGGGCCAGGCCAGTTACCTCGCGAACGGCGCGCTCACCTATGCGGCGAAGAACGGGCGCGTGGAGAGTGCGCTGCTGCTGGGTGTGGTCGGAAAGCGGCTCTCCGAAGTCGGAATTGGAGGCCTGGCCAACGTTCTCGAGCAGCCGGTGACCACGCTGGATGCGACCTTGAACGTGGGGCTCGGGCGTTCGCGGGTGAAGTTCGCGGCCAAGAACCTTCTCGACCCGAAGATCCAGGTGCTGCAAGGCCCGAAGGAAGTCTCGGGCTATCGCGCCGGACGAAACTTCTCCGTCACCTTCTTGTACGGCTCGTGAGGTGCCCACGTTGAAACCGACTCTTCTACACGGCGGCAAGATCTTTCGCGCGGGCCTGGCCGCGATCCTCGTGGCCGTTCTGGCAGGAACCTGCCTGGCTCAGGTCGTCATCCCGGACTCGCTCAAACGGCATCCCGACTACTGGCGGCCGCACGACCCGGAGTCTCTTTCGGTGTTCCTGGGTCGGCGCCCCAACGCGCCGCTGGTGCAGTTGCGCTTCAAGAAAGGCGCGCGCAGCCTCGATGAGCTGGGCCGCCGCGTGTGCGGGGCGATCAATCACGCCGCCTACGATTCCCTGTGGACCCTGTGTGTGACGGACACCGAGTTCCGCGTGATTCTGTGGCCGGAGTTCCCACAGAGCCGTCCCGCGACGGGGCTCCAATGGGACGACGCGTGGACGTTCCTGTTGGCCCGCCTCCACGCCGGATGCAATCACGCGATGAGGGATTACGGCGGGCACGTATGGGAATTCGTGGGTTTCATGCCCGATTCCGTCGCGCACTACAAGAATTTCATCCTCTACAGCCAGGTCTTCATGAACGTGCGCAACGAGGCGAACCAGACGCAGCGGTGGACCTGGCTCAAAGCGGTCGTCGAGCGCAAGGGCACGTTCAAGATCTACTCGACGGAGGACTGACCGCATTTTTCGCTGAGCTTCATGGGGTCTTAACGCGGTCGTAACCGGGTTGGGAATAGCGTCACCGACGTGCGAGGCCGCGGAACGGACCTCGCGCAAAGCGAGCTGGGCCACTTCCAAAATGCGGTGCACGCGCGTTGGAGACGACCTCGTTTGACTCGCTCCACGGTCGTGGCGCATCGAGGGCTGGCCTGGCGCCCTTCTTCGGCGCGCCGATGAGGCGCGCGCCGCGCGGCGGAGGTCGAATGGTGGAGATCATGGAGGCGCCCCCCGAACGGGCGCCGCGAGGGCGAGGCCGCCCGACGCTGATGCCCCGCGACGTCGTGCTCGATCGCATCCGAGCCATCGCGCGCGAGGGCGGCCTCTACCGCATCCACCGGACCCACAGCAGCCTCTACGCCCGCGCGCGCCGCATGTTCGGCTCCTGGGCGGGCGCCGTGCAGGCGGCGGGCCTCGACTATCGGCAGGCGCTGACCCTCGCGCGCGGGCGCTCGCTCGAGACTCGACGCCGGTTGCGGCGGCAGCGCTCGCGACCGCCGCGTTGAGCGCAATCGGCATCGCGGCGCTCCCTGGCGTTCGGCCGTCACGGAGCCTTTCGTGGGCGGAGGCGGAACAGTGGCAACCCGAATTAACCGCGCAGAAACACGGCGATGAGTTTTCGGCAACCCGATCATCCGTAGCCTCCCTCGCAGTCAGCCCGCGGGACCTCTCGCCGGACGCTCCGGCGGACCTCGCGGTCCCCGTCACGGAGGAAGCAATGATGGTTCGAGGTTTCTGGCCAATGATCGCGGGGACGATCATCGCCGCGAGCCCGAGTTTCGCCCAGACCGGCTCCGCTCCATCCGATTCCAGCGCCATGCAAGCCGCGATCCTGGTTCCCCAGACGCCCCCCACGCCGCCCGACTTCCCACGGGGAAGGATCAGCGGATACCTGTTCGGGGACCTCTACTACAACGCCGCCGGAGATCCGACCCATGTCTACAACGCTGCCGGCGCGGACGGTGGCCAGGCGTTCATCGATGGGACCAAGCCGATCACCAAGGATCTGAACGGTGTCGTCCTGCGTCGCATCTACTTCCAGCTCGACAACGACCTCTCGATCAAGTACGCGACCCGCTTCCGTCTCGAAATGGACAGCAAGGCGCTCACCAGCGACGGCAAGATCGGTGCTTACGTGAAGAACGCCTATCTACAGGCCAAGAGCGTCGTGCCGCGCGGCGACTTCTTCTTCGGCATGATCAACACGCCGACCTGGGAGAACAGCGAAGAGTTCTGGGCCTATCGGTCGATCGAGAAGACGATCGCCGATTTCCGCCCGCTCGGCTACTCGTCCTCAGACGTGGGGGTCGGGCTCAAGGGGTTCGCGGATGGGGACCACCACCTCGGTTACTACGCCATGGTTGGCGACGGCAACAGTCAGAAACCGGAGACCGACCGGTTCAAGAAGTGGTATCTGACCGTGCCGATCCGCTTCGGCGATTTGAGGGTCGAGCCCTACGTCGACTATCAGGCGGTGCGCGTCAATGCGAACACCACCGCGCCGGCCGAGCCCGACAGTACCCAGCTCAACAACGACCAGGCTACCTGGAAGATCTTCGCCGGCTACGAATTCCGGCGGGCGGCGGTGGGGGTCGAGGCCCTGAGCCGCGTCAACCACAAGTCGGGGGCGGCCAATCAAGAGCCGCGGGGATACTCATTGTTCGCCCGCGGCACCGTCACACCCACGCTCGGCTTCTTTGCGCGCATCGATCAGTGGGAGCCCAATCATCGTCTCGACAACCGAGTCGACTCCCGGCTGTGGATCGGCGGTTTCGACTGGCAGCCTTTCCGGGATGTCCACGTGATGCCCAACGTCGAGGCGACCCAGTACGTCGCCAAGGGCACGGCAGTCACGCCGACGCATCACGATCTGCAGGCCCGGCTCACGTTCTACTATCGTTACAGCAAGCCACAATCCTGAAAGAGGGGGATTCTCCATATGAGATCGTTTCCGCGACTCGTCGTGGCCGCAGCGCTGGCGCTGCCCCTGGCGGCATCCCCGTCGCTGGCGCAGGACTTGACCGGGGCCGGCGCCACGTTCCCGTATCCGATCTACTCGAAGTGGTTCGATCTCTACCATCAGCAGGCGAACGTCGCGATCAACTACCAATCGATCGGAAGCGGCGGCGGCATTCAGCAGCTCAAGGCAGGCACGGTCGACTTCGGGGCCAGTGACGCCGCGCTCAACAACGACCGCCTCAAGGAGATGCCGCGCAAGGTGCTGCACTTTCCGACCGTGGCGGGAGCCGTGGCGATGGTCTACAACCTGCCCGGCGCGAGCGCCAAGCTGAACCTCACCTCCGAGGCGATCGTCGGGATCTACATGGGTAAGGTCACGATGTGGAACGACAAGGCGATCGCGGCCGCGAACCCCGGCGTCACGCTGCCCGCGACTCCGGTGCTTCCAGTCCATCGCTCGGACGGCAGCGGCACGACCAACATCTTCACCACCTACCTGTCGGCGGTGAGTGGTTCGTGGAAGGAGATGGTCGGCGCCAACACCGCGGTGTCCTGGCCCGCCGGAGTGGGCGGCAAGGGGAACGACGGGGTGGCCGGACTGGTCAAGCAGACGCCCGGTTCGATCGGCTACGTCGAGCTGGCCTATGCGAAGCAGAACAACCTCTCGGTGGCGGCGGTGAAGAACCGCGCCGGAAACTTCGTGGATCCCACGCTGGCCAGCACCACCGCCGCGGTCGCCTCTTCCGCAGCTGCCCTGGCCAAGGACGTGCGCACCCCGATCGTGAACGGCGCCAAGGCCGAGGCCTATCCGATCGCGGGGTTGACCTTCCTGCTCGTCTACCAGGAGAACAAGGACGCCGCCAAGCAGCGCGCCCTCGCCAACTTCATCGACTGGGCCATCCACGATGGGCAGCAGTACGCCGAGGGTCTCGACTACGCCCGCCTGCCGGAAGAGGTCGTGCACGTGAACGAAGCGTCCCTCAAGCTGCTGACCAGCGGCGGCAAGAAGGTGCGCTCCTGAGATGACCGAAGGCGTCGGCGCCGTGGCGGCCCAGAGCCGCGGGAGTTTGGCGCATCTGCGCGCGCGCCGCCGCGCGCGGCCCTGGGCCGACGCCTTCCACCAGGGGATCCTCCGGCTGTTGGCGTTCGCCGTCCTGGCGATGGTGGTGCTGATTGGGTGGGAGACCTTCTCGGGGGCGCTGCCGGCGCTCCGGACTTACGGGCTGCGGTTCCTGGTCGGCACCGATTGGGATCCGGTGGCCGAGCACTTCGGGGCGTTGCCGTATCTCTACGGCACGCTGTTGTCCTCGGGGCTGTCGCTGGTGCTGGCGCTCCCGCTCGGGCTCGGCACCGCGGTCTATCTGGCCGAGCTGGCGCCGCCGCGATTGGGCGACGCGGTGGCGTTCATCGTCGAGCTGCTGGCCTCGATCCCGAGCATCGTATACGGCCTGTGGGGGTTGTTCGCGCTGGCGCCTTTCCTGCGGGCCCACGTCGAGCCCTGGTTGATCGCCCGCTTCGGCTTCCTGCCTTTGTTCCAGGGCGCGCCCTTCGGGATCGGCATGCTCAACGCGGCCATCGTGCTGGCGATGATGATCCTGCCCACCATCGTCTCGCTCTCGCGCGAGATCCTGCTCTCCATGCCGCGCGCGCTGCGCGAGTCCGCACTCGCGCTCGGCGCGACGCGCGCCGAGGCCATCGCGGTGACCCTCGACGTGGCGCGGCCCGGCATTCTGGGCGCGGTCATCCTGGCCCTCGGTCGCGCCCTGGGCGAGACCATGGCGGTCACCATGGTGATCGGCAACACCAACCGCATGTCGGTGTCGCTCCTGGCCCCGGGGGCGACCATGGCGAGCGTGATCGCCAACGAGTTCAGCGAGGCCACCAGCAAGCTCCATCTCTCGGCGTTGGTCGAGATCGCATTCGTACTTCTGCTCGTGACGATGCTGGTCAACTCCTGCGCGCGCGTGCTCGTGATCTGGAGCACCGGAGGGCGTCGTGATGTCGCCGGAGCGGCCTGAGCTCGCGCGCCTGGTGGCGCGTGGGCCCTCACGGATGCGGCGCGTGGTCGATCGTGGCTCGACCGTGGCCTGCCACCTTGCCGCGCTGGTGGTGATCTCGCCGCTGGCACTCATTCTCTGGCACGTCGTGAAGCTCGGGTTCCCGGGGCTGACGCTGGACTTCTTCTTCCATCTCCCCAAGCCGGTCGGTGAGCTGGGCGGCGGCATGGCCAACGCCATCGTCGGCACCGCTCTCATGGTCCTGGTCGGCACGGCACTCGCGGTCCCCTTCGGTGTCGGGGCCGGCGTGTTCCTGGCCGAGCACGGCAACGGACGGTTCGGCACCCTGGTGCGCACCACGGCCGACGTGCTGAGCGGCGTGCCGTCGATCGTGATCGGAGTCGCGGCCTATGGCTTGGTCGTGGTGCCGATGGGGCACTTCTCCGGGCTGGCCGGCGGCGTGGCCCTCGCCATCATCATGCTGCCCACGATCGTGCGCTCGACCGAGGAAGTCGTGCGACTGGTGCCGCGCTCCTATCGCGAGGCCGCGCTCGCGCTCGGCGCGCCGCGTTGGCTGGTCATCCAGGGCGTCGTGCTGCCCGCCGCGATGCCGGCGGTGCTGACCGCGGTGCTGCTGTCACTGGCGCGCGCCTCGGGCGAGACGGCGCCGCTCTTGTTCACCGCGCTGGGCAGCCGGTTCTGGTCGCTCTCGCTGGGCCAGCCGATGGCGTCGCTTCCCGTGTACATCTTCGACTATGCTCGCGCTCCCTACGACGATTGGAATCGTCAGGCATGGTCCGCGGCCTTGGTGTTGCTGATGCTGGTCACGCTCGTTTCTGCGTCCGTGCGCTTCACGGTGCGTCGCATGCCGCGGCGCTGAGCCATCGCGGGGAGGAGAGTCTTGTCGGTGGATGTGCGAGTGAACGTCACTCCCAAGCCGCAGCCGGCGCGCGCCCCGGCGTCTCCCGAGCGTGCCGAGCGGCCGCCGGGCACGACCGAGATCCCGCTCGCCGCCCGCGACTTCGATCTGTTCTACGGCACACACCACGCTCTGAAGAGCATTTCGCTCGACATCCAAGCCAAGAGCGTCACCGCGATCATCGGACCCTCTGGGTGCGGCAAGAGCACGCTGCTGCGCTCGTTCAACCGGATGAACGACCTGATCGCGGGCGTGCGCACCCAGGGTGAGGTGCGGGTGGGCGGACAGAACGTGCTGGGCCGCGACACCGACGTGGTGGAGCTCAGGCGTCGCGTGGGCATGGTGTTCCAGCGCGCCAATCCCTTCCCCAAGTCGATCTTCGCCAACGTCGACTTCGGCCTGCGCCTACTCGGGCTGCGCGACCGTACCGAGGTCGAGGCGCGGGTCGAGCAGGCGCTGCGGCAGGCGGCGCTGTGGGACGAGGTCAAAGATCGGCTCGACAAGTCGGCGCTCCAGCTCTCGGGCGGGCAACAGCAGCGCTTGTGCATCGCGCGCTGCCTCGCGGTGGAGCCGGAAGTGGTGCTGATGGACGAGCCGGCCTCGGCGCTGGATCCCGCCGCCACCGCGCGCATCGAGGAGTTGGTGCTCGACCTCAAGCGCACGTACACGATCGTGGTCGTGACCCACAACATGCAGCAGGCGGCGCGCATCTCCGACAGCACGGCGTTCATGCTGTCCGGAAAGTTGATCGAGTACGACGAGACCGCGCGCATGTTCACGAGCCCCAAGGAAAAACTGACCGAGGACTACATCACCGGCCGTTTCGGCTAGGCCGGCAAGGAGCGCGATCCAAGTGCAGAGACATTTCGACCAGGATCTCCAGGCGCTGAAGGAAGAGATCCTGGAGATGGGCGGCCGGGCCGAGGCGATCATCCAAAAGTCGGTCGAGGCCTTGAAGCGTCGCGACCGGCAGCTGGCCGACGAGGTGTTCACGGATGACCGCGCCATCGATCGTTTGGAGATCGACGTCGACGAGCGTTGCGTCAGCCTGCTGGCCCTGCGTCAGCCGATGGCGGTGGACCTGCGCTTCATCACCGCTGCCCTCAAGATCGGCAACGATCTGGAGCGCGTCGGTGACCACGCGGTCAACATCGCGCAGTCGGCGCAGCGGCTGGCCAACGAGCCGCCGCTCAAACCGCTCGTCGACATCCCGCGCATGGCCGAGCTCGCGGCCAGCATGCTGCGCGAAGCCCTGGACGCGTTCGTGCGGCGCGACGGGGCGACCGCGCGCACCCTGGTGCGGCGCGACGACGAGGTCGACAATCTCAATCGCCAGGTCTTCCGCGAGCTCCTGACCTACATGATCGAGGATCCGCACACGATCACCCGCGCGATGGAGCTGATCCTGGTGGCGCGCAACCTGGAGCGCGTCGCCGACCTCGCCACCAACGTCGCCGAAGAGGTGGTGTTCATCACCGAGGCGCGGATCATCAAGCACCACGTCGAGGAGCAGGTCGGCGACGACTTCGGCCGCACCTAGGTCCGGCGCGCGTCAGTCCGCGGCAGCGCGTCGCGACTGTTTCTTCTCCGCCGTGCGGCGCTTCAGCGTGAGGCGCCGCTCCACCGCCGCCGCTCCGGGGCGGGTCGCCACGCGCGGCCGGAGCTTGCGCGCCCGCCGCTGCAGCTCCTCCCACACGCGTTCCAGGGCGCGCTCGCGATTGCGCCCCTGGGACCGGCTTTCGGTGGCGATGCGAGTGATGCCGCTCGGCCGGTGCCGCACGCGCACGCTCGATTCGGTCTTGTTCTTCTTCTGTCCACCGGGACCGGAAGAGCGATAGGCCGTGATGTCGCTTTCCAGTGCGATCCGGGCCAGATGCGGCGGCAGGGCCATGGGCGGAGTATAGCGAGGCGGCGCGCGCGCGCGTGCCTTGTGAGCCGCGCGCGCCGCCGATAGACTCGGCCCCCCGTGAGCGTGGAGAGACGATGCGAATCGCGTTGATCGCCGCCGGCCTGGGCCTCGCGCTCCTGTGGTCGGCCGGGCCGCTGGAGGCCGCGACCCGGAGCTCGAGCCACCGTCCGCGGCCCGCGGGCGCCGTGCGCCCAGGGAGCCCTCATCGTCCCCAATCCGGCCTCACCGAGTCCCCGGCCGCCACGTCCTCCGTTCCGGCCCTCGACCCGGCGCGCTTCGCGGTCGCCAAGCACACGCTTAGCAACGGCTTGGTGGTGCTGCTGCACGAGGATCACAGCGTGCCGGCGGTGACGTTCTGGCAGTGGTACCGCGTCGGTTCACGCAACGAGTCGCCGGGCGCGACCGGGATCTCCCACTTCTTCGAGCACATGATGTTCAACGGATCGAAGAACGTCCCGCCCAAGCAGTACGACCGCATCATCGAATCGAACGGCGGCACGTCGAACGCCTTCACCGACCGCGACATGACCGCCTACGACGAGGACATCGCCGCGGACCGGCTGGAGGTCTTGTTTCGAGTCGACTCGGACCGCATGCGCGAGCTGCTGCTCGACCCGGCGCTGCTCAAGAGCGAGATCGAGGTCGTGAAGGAGGAGCGCCGGCTGCGCATCGACAACGACATCTCGGGCATTCTGAGCGAGAGCCTGTACGCCACCGCGTTCACCGCGTCGCCTTATCGCTGGCCGGTGATCGGCTGGATGGCCGACCTGGACAAGCTCACGCGCCCGGAGCTGGTGGACTACTTCCGCACCCACTACGCCCCCAACAATTGCACGCTGATCCTCACCGGCGACTTCGATTCGGCCGCGGCCCTGGCGCTGATCCAGAAGTATTTCGGCGACATCCCGGCGCAGACGCCGCCCCCGGCTCCCGCATTCGCCGAGCCGCCACAGCTCGCCGAGCGCCGCGCGCAGGTCCGCTATCCGGCCGAGAACGTCAGCTTCCAGGTCGGATACAAGGCGCCCGGCGCGCGCAGCGACGACGCCTGGGTGCTCGACGTGCTCGCAAGCATCCTGGGCGACGGCGAGTCGTCGCGGCTCCATCGCGCGCTGGTCTACGATCAGCCGATTGCGCTCGACGCCGGCGCGTTCTTCCCCACGCGCCTCGACTCCTCGTTGTTCGAGTTCTCGGTCGAGATGAAGCCGGGCAAGAGCGCGCGTCAGGGCGAAGAGGCGCTGGATCGCGTGCTGTCGAGCGTGGTCGAAGAAGGGCCGACCGCGCGCGAGCTGGAGAAGGCCGAGAACCTGCTCGAGGCCGGGCTGGTGAAATCGCTCAAGACCAACAACGGCGCGGGCGAGACGCTGGGGTTCTACGACCACGTGTTCGGCGACTACCGCACGCTCTATCAAGCGGTCGACCACTATCGGCGGGTGACCGCCGAGGATTGCCGGCGCGTGGCGCGGGCCGTGTTCGTTCCGGAGCGCCGCACGGTGGTCGAGCTGGTGCCGACCAAGGAAGCGGCCAAGCCGTGACCGGCGCGTGGCGGCGAAAGATCTCGATCGCGCTGGCCCTCGGGTTGCTCGTGGCCGGGACCCACGCCGCGGCCGCCGCCCCCCTGACGTTGCCGACCGCCACGCGCGCGCGCCTCGCCAACGGGCTCCAGGTCGTGGTCCTGCCCTCGCCGCGCCTGCCCCTGGTCGACTTCCGCCTCGTGGTGCGCGCCGGATCGGTCAACGATCCTCCGGGCAAGGAAGGGCTGGCCGATCTCACCGCGGCGCTCATGACCCAGGGCGCGGGGCCGCGCGATGCGCGCGCCCTGGCCGAGGACGTCGCGTTCGTGGGTGGAACGCTCGACGCCAGCGCGGGCGCGGAACAGATCGTGGTCACGGCCGAGGTGCTCGACAAGGACTTCGCCTTGGGGCTCGAGTTGTTCCGCGACGTGATCGTGGCGCCGGCCTTTCCCGATTCCGAGCTCGAGCGCAAGCGCGACGAGACGCTGGGCGACATCGCGGCCGCCCGCAACGACCCCTCGACGGTCGCGGATCTCGCGCTCGATTCGTTTCTGCTCGGCGCGAGCCCGCTCGCGCATCCGCTGCAAGGCCGCGACTCGTCGGTGCGCGCCATCACCCGCGACGACGTGGTGGCGTTCCACGCGCGGCTGGTACGGCCCGACAACGCGCTCCTGGCGGTGGTGGGCGACGTCCACCCCAAAGCCGTGGTCGCGGCGCTGGAGCAAGCGTTCGCGCACTGGACCCCGGCCTCGCAAAAGGCGGGCGAAGCGTATCAGGCGGTGCCGCAGATCCAGGGCCGCCGCGTGCTGATCGTCGACAAGCCCGAGGTCACCCAGAGCCAGATCCGCATGGCCTGCGTCGGCGTTCCGCGCAATCACCCCGACTTCTATCCGATCCGCGTGGCCAACGCGATCCTGGGCGCGGGCTTCACCTCGCGGTTGGTCGACGACGTGCGCGTCAATCAAGGCCTGACCTATGGCATCGGCTCGCGCTGGGCCATGTATCGCAACGCCGGCACGTTCACCATCGACACCTTCACCCGCAACGAGACCATCCGCAAGACCATCGATGCCTCGCTCGCGACCGAGAAGAAGCTGCTCGAGGAGGGCCCGACCGAAGACGAGGTGATCAAGGCGCGGCGCTACATCACCGGGCTCTATCCGATGGGCTTGCAGGCGCCCGACGCGCTGGCCGCGCAGCTCCTCGACGCCGAGTTCTACGGACTCGATCCCGACGAGCTGCGCGCCTATCCGGACCGCATCGACGCCGTCGGCATGACCGACGTGCGGCGCGCCCTGAAGTCGTACTTCTGCGTCGACGACCTGCGGATCGTGGTGGTCTCGAACCCCGCGGTGGCGCGCCCTCAGCTGGAAGGGCTGGGGCCGATCGAGGTGCGCTCGCCGGAGTGACCTGACCTTTGCCCATGCGGGACCGATAAACCTGCTCAGTGCAAACTTCGCGCAGGCGGCACATCAGTCTATTATCCAAGTGGGTTGGACTGAGGGGACTCAGATTGTGAAGCAGCGATATCGCAGACCACCGCTTGTCGAGGCCCTCTGTGAAGTGGCTTTCAGAGGTTCCCAATGGGACGACACGCTTCCAGGGCAGTTCTACGACGCCATCAAGCTGGACTTTCCAAAACGTCAACAGGTAGCGATTGCGGAGACTCAGTTGAGAGTTTCACCCTCAGGGGAAGTGAGCACATCTGTCACGCCCAAGCCGCCAAGGATGCGGTTCTTGTCCGAGGGCGGTGACAGGATCGTCCAAGTCGGAGAGGAGATCTTGGTCGTAAATCAGTTGCCGCCATATCCGTCGTTCGAAGAGTGGGCGCCAGTCGTTGAGGAGAAGATCGGGCTTTATGCAGACCTAGCAAAGCCAGCGGCGGCAACTCAGGCGGGTGTTCGGTACATCAATCGAATCAGCTTCAACGACCCACAAGTTCGAATGGAGGACTGGTTTACGATCTACCCCGAAGTCCCCGAGGCGCTTGGCACGGAGCATGGGCCGTTCCTACTGAGGCTGCAACTGGCTGGGAGACGCCCGGAGACACATGTCTTGCTTACCTTCGGCTCGGCCCCACCCGACGGAGCCGACAGGGTTGCCCATCTTCTGGATGTCTATGTCCGCATCCCAGTTCCTTCCGAGACGGAGATGAAGCTTGTTATGCCTATCGTTCGCGAGGCACAAGAGGAGGCGGAGAAAGTCTTTGAAGCCACAATCACGCAGAGACTGCGGGACCGGTTCCAGCCCGAGGATTCCAAATGACGCCGTTATCCATAGGGGAGTTGCGCGCCCCTTACGAATACGTGATCGCGGAGTCGCATGTGCGCGACGCTCAGCGCTTGCTGGTGGAAGGTGGAGACGACGCGAATACCACGTCCGTTACGATACGTGCGCTAAGACCGTCAGCGAGCATCCTGGCTCTCGCGGGTCTTGGGCGCGACATTTGGCGAGGCGTCGATCCCCTCAAGTATGTCCAGGGTCTACGGGATGAATGGGACGCTCGTTGACAAGCTGCGAGGCTTCTCGAAGATCCACGTTGACTCAAACGTCTTCATCTATTTTCTACAAGACGAACCACCGTACGCTGCGCTGATCCGGCCTGTCTTTGAGATGATCGCCAACGGGGCTCTTTCGGGGATCACCTCGATCGTCACTGTCTTCGAAGTCTTGGTGAAGCCTCTTCGGGATGGACGCAAAGATGTCGCGCGGCAGTACGCAGAAGCCCTCTTTGCTTCTCGGAATCTGCTGATCCAGCCCGTTGGGCGGTCCATTGCTGAGGTCGGGGCGCAAATCAGGGCGCAATACGGGGTCCAGACTCCCGACGCGATCCAGCTTGGAACAGCTTTGCTCGGCGGGGCTCAAGCGTTCCTAACCAACGATCGAAAGCTTGCGCGGATCACTGAACCTGAGATCGTTGTTCTACGCACGTATGTGGCTGAGGCGCCCTGAGCCTCTGGTAGCCTGCGAGTAAGTGTATGGGTCGCTCCAAGCCTTGGTCCGCGGAGACAGGTAGGACAACTCTTCGCGATCTGCGCGAGAGCCAGGTTCTCGAGCGACTGATCGGCGAGCACGGCGCCGAGGGGGTCGTCGTAGGCCCCGGCGACGACGCAGCGGTGCTCGAGCTCAAAGCGGGCCAAGCCTTGGTCGCAACCACCGACACATTCGTCGAGGGTGCCCACTACCTCCCTACCTGGAGCCCACCTGAGCGGCTCGGTGCCCGGCTGGTTGCCGCTAACCTTTCTGACTTAGCTGCGATGGCGGCGACGCCGCGCTGGGCCCTGCTTTCGATCGCCGCGCGCCCAGAGTCCGAGGTAGCGTTCATAGTCGCGATCCAGCGCGGAGTGCGCGAAGCGCTCGCTCACCACAGCGCCGCGATTGTCGGCGGCAATCTAACCTCTGTCGTTGGGTCGGAAACCTTGACGTTGACGCTGCTAGGCGAAGTGGCACGCAATAGGATTGCCACGAGAGGCGGCGCCCGGGCCGGAGATCTCCTCGCCGTGACGGGGCACCCGGGACGATCAGGTGCCGGCTGCTCGCTCGCGCGTCGAATTGGGGAACACGCGCGTTCGCCCCAGTGGCAACCACTGCTTGATGCTTGGCTGGACCCGCAACCTCGCCTATCGGCAGCGGTGGGGCTGTCGGAGTCTGGTGCCTTGCACGCTGCGATCGACGTATCGGATGGGCTGAGCGGTGCGCTGGCTCAAATTTGCAAGGCGAGCGCAGTGGGCGTTGAGGTTGACGCGCTCTGGCCCGAGGATCCGCTCCTCGCCCGCGCTGCGGCAACCCTCGGTACTACGCACGACGCGCTCCGTTTTGGCCCTAGCGACGATTACGAGTTGGTCCTAGCGATCGACCCCGTTCGGCGGTCGGCCTCCGAGGAACTGGTCGAGGCGCTCGGTGTCCCGTTCCGTATCGTGGGGGTATTCACGAATGATCGGGCAATGGTCACTCGCGATGACTCGGGGTCCGTGCATCCGATAGTCGCACGCAGCTACGACGCGTTTGCGAGTCCCGAACCTAAAGGCGGGGCCCACGCGTGACAGCCAGATTGAGCCCACCCAATCTCTTAACCCGTTAGACGTGCTCACCGGAGTGAGTAAACGGCCGGGAGCGCAACGCCTAGCGGCGCGACTTCGGCCCCGCGCCCACGAACAAGTCCTGGATGCTGGGGCGATCGGCGGCGAAGCGCGCTTCGTGATCGAGCAGCCAGCGCTTGCGCGGCAGGCCGCCGCCGTATCCGGTCATGCTGCCGTTGGCCCCGATCACGCGATGGCAAGGCACGATGATCGCGATTGGATTCTGGTTGTTGGCGAGGCCGACTGCCCGCGACGCCTTGGGCTGGCGAATGATCTTGGCGATCTGGCCGTAGCTGCGCGTCTGCCCGAACGGAATCTGGCGCAGCGCGCTCCACACCTTGTGCTGGAATTCCGAGCCCACCGAGTCGAGCGGGAGATCGAACTCCTGGAGCATGCCGTTGAAGTACGCATCGAGCTGCTCGACCGCGTCCTTGAGGTCCAGCAGCGAGGGCTCCCACGTCGCGTCGGGAGTCGAGAGGGCGTGGCTCGCGATCATGCGCTTCAGGCTCTTGCGGTCCATGAACTCGAGCCAACGCAACCCACGCTCGGTGCGGGCCAGGAACAACAGCCCGACCGGTGAAGCCATCATGTGGTAGGCGACGCGCACGGGCGGGAGCATAGCCGAGCGTCAGGAGCGTGCCAAGACTTGCGCCCCGCGCGCGCACGCCTTGCGAGCGCGCGCGGCCTGCGTCACCATCTTCGACCCATGAAGCCCCGTCGCTCCTCGCTGCGCGTCGCCGCCGCGGCCCTCGCGCTCGCTCTCGGCATGGCGCTGCTCGTCAGCTGGCCGCCCGCCAATCGGGCCGCCTCGGCGCCTGCCGCGCGGCTGGTGGTGCTCTCGAGCAGCGACATGAAGGGCAAGACCAGTCCCTGCGGCTGTCACACGCCGATGGGAGGATTGGCGCGCTGGTCGGGCTTCGTCGACAGCACGCGCACCGCCGATGGCGACGTGCTGGTCGTGGTCGACGGCGGGTTCTTTCCCGAGGGGCCGGATCACGAGCCGGTGGCCAGCTTCTACATGGGGGCCTTGGCCCGGCTCGGCGCCCAGGTGGTGGGCGCGAGCGAGGCCGAGCTGCACTATGGGCTCGGGTTCCTCAAGGCGAACCTGGCGAGCAGCCACTTGAACATGACCTGCGCCAACCTGATCGAAACCGCCACGCGCCGACCCCTGCTGCCGCCCTTCGACCTGCAGACCATCGGCGGCACCAAGGTCGGCGTGTTCGCGCTCGCCTCGCCCAAGGCGGATCTCGGCGCCTTGCGCGACTCGGTATCGATCTCCGATCCCGCCGCCGCGGCACGCGAGACCATCGATCGCCTCCACAAGCGAGGCGCCACGGTGATCGTGCTGCTCAGCTCGCTCGGCAAGGTCGACAGCGAGGATCTGGTCGCGGCGGTTCCGGGCGTGGATCTCGTGGTCGTCGGTCACGGCGTCCCCTTGTACGAGAAGGGGAAGCGGATCCGGAACACCTTGGCCTGCTACGGCGGCGAGCAAGGCCAGTACGTGGGGCGCTCGCAGCTCGACCTCGACCCGCGCGGCAAGGTGATCGCGAGCGATTGCGCGACCTACATCATGGGTCCCGACGTGGCCGACAACGTCGCGGTCCACAACATGGTCGAAGCCTTCGAGGACGCACTCAACGAACGGCAGCGCAAGCGGGACGAGGAGGCGTTTGCGCGCGAGAAGGCCGCGGGCACGGCGGGCACCGCGGACGCCGGCGCGCCGCACTACGTCGGAGTCGAGGTGTGCGCGCGCTGTCACGCGGCCGAGTTCGCGCAATGGAAGCGCACGGCGCACGCCACCGCCTGGCAGACGTTGATCGACGAGAAGAAGGAATCGACCAGCGACTGCGTGCCGTGCCACGTCACCGGCTATCGCAAGGCGGGAGGGTTCCGGACCGCGGCCGAGACGCCGCAGCTCGCCAACGTGCAATGCGAGAACTGTCACGGCATGGGCAGTGAGCACGCCGCGGCGTCCAGCACCGGCCTCGAGGCTCCGGTCGCGGAGGCCACGTGTCGTGGTTGCCACGACGCCACCACCAGCCCGACCTTCGCATTCGATCTCTACCGGGCGCACGTCCTGCACCAGCCGCCCGCGAATCTGCCGCCGCTGCCGCCGAGCCCGGCCATGATGAAGAAGGCGGCCAAGGCGTCGGGAGCCCACTGAGCCGGCGCGCTCAGAGCCGCGGGAAGAACGCTCCGCTCTCCGCCCGGTAGTCCCGCCACGCCTGGCCGAAGCGCGCCTCCATCAGGCGCTCCTCACGCCCGGCGCGGGTCGCGAGCAGGACGCCGAACAAGAGCAGCGGGGCCAAACCCAGGGCGCTGCGGAAGGTCAGCACCGCGCCCCAGGCGGCGAGCCACGCGCCGAGGTACCCGGGGTGCCGGATGCGGCGGTAGAGCCCACGCGTCTCGAGCACGTGCTGGCGCTGGACCGCGAGCAGCGGGGAAAAGCGCGGCCCGAGCTGGCTCATGGCCGCGATGCGGAGGCCGAGGCCCAGCGCGACGAAGGCGACCCCGGTCCAGCCCAGCGCCGCTCCGCCTGGCACGATCCAGAGTCGGAGACGCTCACCCAGCGCCGCGACCGGTGGCGTCAGCATCGGCACCAGCGCCAGCCCGATCAGCATCCACGGCGACTCGCGATCGATCTCGACCACGTCTTGCGCGCCGATCGGCCGCTTGAGCGCCAGCACGGCTCCGGTCACCGCCCACACGCCGATCAAGGCCGGCGCCCGCGGATGACCGACCAGTGCCGCGAATCCACCCAGGGCCAGCATCAGCAGGGCCGCATCGATCGCGGTGACCAGCAAGGAGAGGAGGAGCGTGAGCCACGCCGGCCGCCGGCGGCGGACGCGGGGCGCGGCGCTCGACGTCGGTTCCGGGCTCACGCCTCGAGGAAGCGGCGCGCCGTCCTCAGCAGGATCTCCGCCCCGATGCGCAGGCAGCGCTCGTCCACGTCGAAGCGCGGGTGATGGTGGCCGTGGACTAGGCCTTTCGCCTCGTTGCGCGATCCGATGGCGATGAAGCAGCCCGGCACCCGTGCCAGGAAGGCCGAGAAATCCTCGCCCCCCATGGTCCGCAGGTCGTCGACGACGTGGTCCTCGCCCACGACCTCGACGGCGACGGCGCGCGCCAGCGTGGCCATGCGCGGATCGTTGACGGTGGGGCGGTTGTGGCGGATGTAATCGAGCTCGACGCGGCAATCGAAGGCCGCGGCGGCGCCCCGCACGACGCGCTCGAAGCGCGCCGGCAGGGCTTCCCAGATCGCCGGGTCGAAGACGCGCACCGTGCCGTTGAGCGTCGCGTCGGGCGGGATGATGTTGAAGGCGGTGCCGGCGTGGAACTGGGTCACGCTCACGACCACCTCGCGGAACGGATCGACCTCGCGGCTGGCGATCGCCTGCAGCGCCGTCACCATGTGGGCCGCGCACAAGACCGGATCGACGCCGAGGTGCGGCTGGGCGGCATGGGCGCCCTTGCCCGAGATCGTGACCGTGAACTCGTCGACCGCGGCCATGAAGGGCCCGGACGTGACGCCGACTTTGCCCAGATCGAGGTCCTGCCAGACGTGGAGGCCGAACGCCGCGTCGGGCTTGGGGCGGTCCAGCACGCCGTCCGCGATCATCGCGTCGGCGCCGCCGCCCTGCTCCTCGGCGGGCTGGAAGCAGAGCTTGACCGTGCCCGGCCACGAGTCCTTCTCGTTCAGCAGCTTCTGGCTCACGCCCAGCAGGATCGAGGTGTGGCAGTCGTGACCGCAGGCGTGCATCGCGCCGGGATTCTGGGAGCGATAAGGAACGTCGTTCTCCTCCTGGATGGGCAGCGCATCCATGTCGGCGCGCAACAGCACGGTCTTGCCCGGCTGAGCGCCCTGGAGCGTGGCCAGCACGCCGGTCTTGCCGATGCCGGTGCGGGTCTCGAGCCCCATCGCGCGCAGCCGCGCCGCCACGAACCCCGAGGTGCGAACTTCCTGGAACGCGGTCTCGGGGTGCGCGTGCAGCTCGCGGCGCACCTCGATCAGATCGTTCAGGTCGTGCTCGGTGAAATGCTCGGTGGCGGTCTTCATCGGGCTCCTCGCTAGTGGTGCGTGGTGTCGGGTGGAGCCGACGTCGGCGCCGGCGTGTGGGTGGTGTCGGGCAGCGACTCGCCTTTCTGCAGCAGGCGCCGCCGCTGGGTTTCCTTGCGTAGCACGTCACGGTTGAGCACCACGAACTCGACCCGCCGGTTCTTGGCCATGTTGAGATCGCTGGTGTTCGGCACCAGCGGCTTGCTCTGGCCGTAGCCCTTGGTCGTGAACTGCTCCGGCTTCAAGTCCGGGAACTTCTTGACCAGGTAGTCGAGCACGGCCTTCGCCCGCGCGTCGGAGAGTTTCTGGTTGTACTTGACCCCGCCGCGGCTGTCGGTGTGCCCGCCGATCTCGATGTGCAGCTCGGTCCACTTCCTCAGCACCTGGCCGACCAGATCGAGCACCGGGTAGCTGTCGGGCAGCACGTCGGCCTTGGCGGTCTCGAAGTTCACGTTCTGGAGCCGGATCATGCCGGTGTCGAGCAGCTCGGTCTCCTTCTCCATGTATTCGATCGGGCAACCGTTCGCGTCGACCTTGAGGCCGGGCGAGGTGTCGGGGCACTTGTCCAGGCCGTCCGGAACGCCGTCGCCATCGCTGTCCTTGGGGCAACCTTTCGCGTCGGCGATCGCGCCCTTGGGCGTGTCGGGACACTGGTCGATTCCGTCCAGCACGCCGTCGCCGTCACTGTCCTTGGGACAGCCCTTCGCGTCGACGGTCGCGCCCTTGGGCGTGTCAGGGCACTGATCGAGACCGTCCAGCACGCCGTCGCCGTCGCTGTCCTTGGGGCAACCTTTGGCGTCGATGGTCGCGCCCTTGGGCGTGTTCGGACACTGGTCGAGGCCGTCGTAGACGCCATCCCCGTCGCTGTCGATCGGGCACCCCTTGGCGTCGACCCTGGCGCCGTGGGGCGTGTTGGGGCACTCGTCCTTGCGATCCGGAACACCGTCGCCGTCGGTATCGCGCGGTTTGGAGCCGAAGGCCAGCGTCAGGCCGGCGCCGGCGACCAGGTCGTTGACCTTGACCTTGCCCCGCGTCGGATCGTCGATGTTCGAGTAGACCTGCCGCATTTCGACCCGAATTCCCACCGCGTCGGTCAGCCACAGCCGGAGGCCGCCGCCGGCCTCGATCGTGCCCTTGGTGATGTCCTGGCCGCCGCTGCTGGGCTTGATCTGCGCCGATCCGGCGCCGGCGAACAGGAATGGCCCGCCGTACAGGCCGGACCAAGGGGAGAACAGGAGATTCGCCGAGTAATGGTAGAAGTCGACGTCGGGACCGTTGGCGACGTCCTCGGCCGTGGGCGTGAATCCGCCCGCGACCTCGACCGTCCACCACGGGTGGAGCTGGTAGCCGAGACGACCGCCGAAATAGAGGTCGTCCTTCAAGGAGTGGCCGTTGATGCGCAGGTCGCCATCGAGAAGCGTGTAGCCTCCGAACGGCGTCAGCTCGAAGTGACGGCCGGTCGGATCCGCGATCGCCGATTGCGCGAGGAAAGCCCCCGCGAGGATGGTCAGCGCGAGGGGAAAGCGCGCGCGCACAAGGCCTCCTTGTCCTGCCGTGGGTTGTCGGAAGACTCTGATCGTGGTGCTCGAGCCCTCCCCGGTACCCCGAGGGCCGCGCGACGATAGCCGGCGGCCCCGCCTCGGGCAAGGGCGGTCAAAGCCGCGATACCACGGCTCAGAACGTGGTTTGCAGGTGCAGGAACGCCTTGTCGTGGACCAGCCACACGGTGTACGGCTCGGGGTCGAGCTCGATGCCTTCGACGGCGTCGAGGGAGACTCGGCCGAAGCGGGCCGAGAGCCCGACGTAGCCGCGCGACTCGATCCGCGTCCGATAGCCCGGCAACGGATCGCCCATGACGTCCACCAGGATCCGGTCGTGGAGACCACCGACGCGCAGCGCCCAGCGGCCGCGGGTCGTGCGGGCCTCGAGCTGGAGCACGCGGTCGATGGTTCCGAGCCGGCGCGTGGCGTAGGGCGGCGCCGATTGTTCGAAGCTCCCCTGATAGACCCAGCGCAGCTCGAGCTCCGCGTGCCGGGCCAGGGCGCTGCGCACGGCGGTCTCGACCGACCATTGGCGCCGGAAGTCCTCGCCGTAGATCGTCGACCCCAATGGCGTCTCGCGCGACAGGGCCTGGCGATTGGTGGCGTCGGCCTCCAGCGTCAGTCTCGAGACGCGCTGCTCGAGCGACGCCGTGGCCAGCGCGCCCCACAGCGTCGTGTGATGCTCGGGCGAGCCGTCGAAGGTCTGGAAGCGCTGGCGCGACGGGGTCAGCCATTGCGCGGAGACTTCGGCGCGCGTCGAAGGCCGGCTCACTCGGGCCCACAGCGCCGGCTCGTAGGGGTGGACCTCGTAGGGCTCGGAGTTCTGTCCGACTCGTGTCTGCCGAAAGGCCCACAGCTTGTTGAAGGTGTCTTCGAAAGTGAAGGTCAGCCGGGCCGCCACGTCCGAGGTGTCCGCCCCCGCCTCCCAGAACAGGCCGAGGTCCTGCCGACTCTTGTCGAAGTAGGGCCGAAAGTAGAATCCCGGCGTTCCGGCCGAGGAGGGAAACCGGAACGAGAAGTCGAAGTGCTCGACCGTGAGCTGATCGCTCTCCTCATCCAGCACATCGAGGCCGAAGGTCGAGCGGCCGCCGAGCGGCGTGCGCATCTTCAGCCGCGTGTCGATCGTCCACTGCCCGGACGTCAGGCATCCCTCCGAGGTGCGTAGCGCCTGGCTCGCGCGCTCCCATTCGTCGCGCCAGCTGCGCGGCGGGCGCAACAGCAGATGATCGATCGTGCTCTCGTCGTCTTCCTGCTGGGTGTAGATGCTGAAGGTGGAGAAGTCTTCGGTGGCCGCGCGCGCCGTGGACGCGAGCACGCCGAGCAGCGACGCCCCGAACGCCGCGCAGGCCCAAAGGCCCAGCCTCATACGCCGACTTTGGCCAGCATCCCCGAGGTCTGCGCCTGTGCCAGCCGCTGCGTGAAGCCGCGCGCGCGCGTGGTCAGCTCCGGCCAATTGCCGGCCGCGACCAACGCCGGGTCGCACAGCGCGCCACCCAGCCCGATGCCGATGCAGCCGGCGAGCAAGAACGGCAGCATGTTCTCGAGCGAGGTGCCGCCCGCCGCCAGCAGCGGGACGTCCGGCAGCGGGTCGCGGATGACGCGGATGTAGTGCGGTCCGCCGGCCACGCCCACGGGGTACAGCTTGATCACGTGGGCGCCCAGATCGCGGGCGGCCAGGATCTCGGTCGTGGTGTAGGCGCCGGGGCAATACATCACCCTCGCCGCGAGCGCGACCTCGGCCACCGCGCGCGAGTGGTTGGGGGCGATGATGAAACGCGCGCCTGCGCCCAGGGCGGCGCGCGCCTGCTCGGCGCTCAGCACGGTGCCGGCTCCCATCACGACATCGGGTTCACTGGCCAGCGCCTCCATCACCTTGACCGCGTCGGGCACGGTGAAGGTGATCTCGAGCAGCTTGATCCCACCGCGCGCGATGGCCTGGGCCGCGCCCAGCGCTTCCGCCGCCGAGCGCGCGCGAATCGCGGTGACGAGACGATGCTCGCGCAGCGCGGCGAGCGCCGCGGGTTCCCCGTTGGGTTGCACGTGTGGCAGTATCGAACACCCATGTCTCCTGCTTCAACCCCGGGACGCGGCCGCGGCTGGTGGATGTGGCTGGTCGGCGCGCTCGCGGTCGTCGTCGCCGCCTGGGCGACCGTGGCCATCGTGTTCCCTCCGGCGCGCGTGCGCGGCATGGTGCACGATCAGCTCGCCCGCGCGCTGACCCGCGACGTGCGCTTCCGCGACGCCGGGATCGGCATCTTTCCGCCGGTGCGGATCACGGTGCTGGGCCCCGAGCTGGCCGAGCCGGGAGGCTTTGCCGCGGGCTCCGCCTTCCGGGCCGACGCCATCCTCCTCGATCTCGACGTGTTCGCGCTGCTCGGGCGCCGCGTGGTGGTGCGCCGGCTCCAGGTGGAGCGCCCGATCCTGCACCTGGTGATGCGCGCCGACGGCACGACCAATTTCGACGGCATCGGACGCGCTCCCGCCGCCGGCGGCCCGTCCGGCAGCCGGCCAATGGACCTCGAGCTGCGTGAGCTCGGCATCGTGCAGGGGCGCGCGCTGGTCGACGATCTCAAGGCGCAGCGTCGCACCACGTTCACGATCGACACCCGGACGGCGCTGCGCGCCGAGCGCGGGGGCCAGCGCCTCACGACCTCGGGCCACACCGAGATCACGGGCCTGGCCTTCGGCCCGCTCGCCGCGGCGCGGCTCACCGATCTCGACCACTCGCTGGCGGATCTGCGCTGGAAGCTCGTCCACGACGGGGCCTTCGACGCGGTGCAGAAACGCCTCGCGCTGCGGAAGCTGGCGCTCGGCTTCGGCCGTACCGCGGTCGACCTCTCCGGAGTCGTCGACGATCCCGGCCCCAAGGCGCGGCTCGATCTCCGCGCCAAGGCGACGTCGGTCGATCTCGGGGAGGTACTGGGGTTCCTCGCCGCCGCCGACGCCAAGGCGCTGAACGGGATCCGCGGCTCCGGTCGTCTCGACTTCGATCTCGGCATCCGCGGCGCGCTCGGGCCCGATCGACTGCCGAGTCTGACCGGCGCGCTCGTGATCGCGGACGGCGCCTTCCGCTATCGCGGGGCGCCGGCCGGCGTCGAAGCGCTGTCGCTGGGCGCGCGGCTCGCGCCCGACCTGATCGACGTCGGCCGCATCAGCGCGCGCGTGATCGGCGCCGACGGCCGGCCGCTCGCGCCGCTCACCGGCGCGCTCAGCGTGTCGAGCTTCGCCGATCCGCGCGTGAGCTTCTCGCTGAGCGGTCCGGTCAATCTCGCGGCGGTCGCACCGCTGGTCGCGCCCAAGAACACCCAGCTCGCCGGCACCGCCGTCGTCGCTGTGCACGGCCAAGGGCGCGCCAAGGACCCCGGCTCGCTCGCGCTCGACGGCGCGGCCCGGCTCTCGGGCGTGAGCATCGAGACGCCGCAGCTCCCCAAACGCGTGGACCGGCTCGGCGCGCAGATCCAGTTCTCCCCGGCGCGCGCCGCGGTGAAGAGCTTCAGCATGCAGGCCGGCAAGTCGTCGGTGGCGCTCGACGCCACGGTGGGCCGGCCGCTCGCGCTCTTCGCCCCGATCGGCAAGGTCGACCCGGCGGACGTCGACTTCACCCTGCGCTCGCCCTATCTCGATCTGAGCGAGCTGCTGCCGGTCACGCCCGGCAGCCCGGTGCTCCCGAACGCCCGCGGCCACGGCACCGTCGCGATCGACCGGCTGAAGAACCAGAAGCTCGACGTGGCGCACGTGAACGCGAGCGTCGACCTCACGCCCGGCGTGCTGTCGACCTCCGCGTATTCGTTCAAGGGTTACGGCGGCGCCGTTCAGGGGAGCGCGCGCTTCGACCTCACGAATCCCGCCAAGCCCGGGTTTGCGGTGAAGGCCAAGGTCGACTCCGTCGACGCCGATCAGCTGATCTCCACCTGGACCCCGGCGCGCGGCTGGCTGCACGGCGCGTTGAACACGCAGCTCGATCTCTCCGGGCTGGGCGGGACGCCGGAGGAGATCAAGCGCACCCTGACGGCGATCGGCGCGGCCTTGGTGTCGAACGGGACCCTCGGCCCGGGGCCGGCGCTGGAAGCGGTGTCGGGCTCGCTCGGCGTGCCCGCGTTCAAGGAGATCCGGTTCCACGACCTCAAGCTGCCGTTCCGCGTCGAGCACGGCCAGGTGATCACCGATCCGGTGACGCTCGAGGGCAAGACCGGGAAGTGGCAGCTGGTCGGCGGCATCGGGTTCGACGGCCGACTCGACTACGCGGTGAGCGTGACGCTGCCGCCGGACGTGGTCTCGGACCTCCACGCGCGCTCCGCGCTGGCGGCCGGAGCGCTCGCCGATCCCTTGGGCAACGTGATCATCGATCTCAAGGTCAGCGGGCCGGCGGCCGCGCCGCGCGTGCGCATCGACACGAACGCGATCCGCGATCGATTGCTCGGCAAGGCCTCGTCGGCCTTGCTGGGACAGAAGCAGATGCTCCAGCAGGAAGTGCAGGCGGCCGGCGACAGCGTGCGCAAGGCCGCCGGGGACAGCGCGCGCACGGCCCTCGAGCTGCAACGCCGCGCCGTGGCGGACAGCCTGAGGCGCAAGGCGCAGGACGTGCTCAAGGGCTTCTTCGGCGCGACCAAGAAGGACACGACGCAGAAGTAACCGCCCAAATGCTCCGGGGGGGACGAGCGAGGAGCGAAGCCGCGCTCGTCCTGTCCCGGACGCCAGCCCGAGTTCGAGCCGGCTAGTTCTTCCAGATGTGCTCCCACCACTGAACGGAGTCGAAGCGCTCGCCTTCGTGAGTCCAGTTGGCCCGGAGATCCATGTTGTCGCGGATCCGGTCCAGCTCCCAACCCGTCAGGTCGGCCAGCGTCCGCGCGTCCTTCTCGCGCCGCTTCGGCAGTCCGAGCCGGTACGCGCGCGCGTTGGCGCAGTCGCCGCCGCCGGTCCACTCGTGGCGCAGGACGTAACGCGCCTGGAAGTTCGTGCGATCGGCGGTCTCCTGGAACACCAAGTCCTGCGGGAAGTGGTCGCGGTCGTAGCGCACGTGGAGCCGCGTCACGAACGGCGTCGCCTGGGCGCCCGGAGCAGGCGTCTCGTCGAGCCACCACACGCCGAGCGCGCGCAGCTCGTCCGGTGACAACGGCTGCGAGGCGCACGGGTCGCACCAGCCCATGTCCCAGGCGTATTCGGTGTAGACGCAGGACATGTCGTCCTTCGCCACCTGCCGAGCGAACAGGGAGCGGTAGAAGTCGGGGAACACCTGCTGCACGTAGACCGGGACGTCCATGTCGGAGGGCAGCTTGGCGGTCCGGTAGTTGACCGCCTCGACGCGGCCGCGGCGCGACAGCGCGTAGACGAACAGCTCCTGCGAGCCCTCCGCGTTCACCATGCCGAGACGGACCGGGAGCATGAACTTGGGTGATTCGTACGCGACCTGGATCGGGCGTAGATACTCGAAGCCGAGCTTCTTCTGCTCGGTGAGGTTCACCTTGGCGACGAAGAACTTCATCCCCTGCTTGAGGTAGCCCTCGAGCACGCGCGACGCGCCCTTGGGGACGCGGTAGCCGTTGGCGATCAGCCAGTCCTCGAGTCCCTGGCTCTCCTTGGCCGACAGGATGAGGATGTCGTACTCGCCCACGGTGTAGCGGGCCTCGATCGTCACTCCCGCGGCGGCTTTCCGTGAGATGACTTGCATCTCCTCGATGTTCTTCACGATCTGAGCGGTGGCGTCATGGCGCCCCAAGGCCTCGTACTTCGGACACGGGTCCGGATCGAAGTACTCGACCAGCCGCGGCGCCGAGAAGGCGTCGAGATGATCCATCACCGCCTTGTCGCCGACGTGGATCTGGCCCTTCTGCAGCACGGTCGGCACGGGCACCACGATGGCGAACTCCTTGGGCTCGCCCTTGAAGTCGTTGACCATGGTCATCACCGTGCGGTCGCCATCGCGCACCAGGACCACTTGCGAGGCATGGTTGAACAGCGGCGCGTCGCCGCGAGCGACGTAGAACCCGCAGAAGCTATGCGCCGAGGCGGGCCACAGCGCGCCGAGCGACAGGCTCCAGAGCAGGAGCGGGCCGAACCGGTAACGTTTCATGAGTGTGTCCTTTCCATTCGAATCGCGGCAGGGGAGCGACGGGCCGCCACGCGAAGCGCGACCCGGGGAGCAGGCGGTCGATGAGCGGCACCGCCAGGGAGCAGAGCGCCAGCGACCACAAGAGACCGTTGGTGCGATACAGCACGAACTGGACGAACGCCGCGGCCGACGTGACCAGGAATGCGAACAGGATGCGCCCCGAGCGCGAGTCGGGCGTGGTGCGCGGGTCCGAGATCATGAAGAAGCTGAACAGCAGGAACGCGCCGTTCTGGAGCGTGTGAAGCGGATTGGCGAGCGGCTGCCCGAGCCAGCTCGCGCGCAGCAGCAGGAGCCCCAGATAGGACGCGATGAAGGCCAGCGTCACGTCACTGCGCGCGGCGCGGTTCACCACCAGCCCGCCGGCCGAGGCGATGAGGAAGGCGAAGAACGCGGCGTTCCCCCATTGGCCCGGCGACACCCAGATCGCGCGCGTCAGTAGCATCATCGCGACCAGGGCGAAGTTCGTGGGGTTGAAGACGTGCTTGCCGTTCCAGCGCAGCACGAACTTGCTCGCGACCGCCAGGGCCGCGGTCGTGGCGGCGGCCGCGGCCGAGTCGGTGCGCAGCAGGAGGCCGAGCGAGAGCCCCGAGATCAGCGCGCTCTTTGGATCGTAGGCAGGGAGCTTCCAGATTCTTCCGCAGATCCACTGCGTGAGGAGAGCGGTCGCGAGGAGGAGCGCCACCCGGGCGACCCCGACCTCGAAGTCGAGAGCGAAGGTCCCGTAGATCAGGAGCCCCGAGAGGCTCGCGATCTGATAGAGCCGCGGATCCAGAACGCGCGGCCGGCGCTTTGCTCGAATCTTCTCCATCGCCTCTTCCTACGCCGGACACCGGGCGTTATTCCGGGCCGGCGCAGGAGCGGCGAGGCAGCGAGTGCGAGGTACGAGCCCGCGGTCTCGGTGGTGCGCCATCCCTGCGGACGGCTGACCGCGGTTTTCGAAAGGCAAGGCACGTGCCCGACCGCGAAGGCGTTGCGCGCCAACGAGGCGATCAGGACGACCGACGCCGAATCTGTTTCTCGCGAAACAGCGCGCAGGTGACAGGTCTACAGAATCGGACGTCGCGCGGCCGTCGTCACTGCATGCGGCCGCCGTACACCATGCGCGCGGCCAGGTGGTGTTCCTCGGCGCGGCGCGCGATGGCTTCGAACTCCGGCTTGCCGCGCAGGCCGTCGAAGCTGCAATCGCGCAGGATCAGCGGGTGGTTGGCGTAGCCCTGCGACACCGAGCGGTCGAAGAACTCGAGCGCGTAGTCGACGCGGCCGGCGCGCGCCATCATGCGCGCGATCAGGAACTGGCCCTCGGGGTCGGGGAACTCCTGGTACTGGAGCCGGACCTCCTCAAGCACGCTCAGGTCCCCGCCGTGGATCAGGCTCTTCACCGCGCGCACGTAGCCTCCAAACGAGTTGCTGCCCAGCACGCGCAGCTGGTCGTCGGCCACCGTGAGGGCCTCGGCGTCGCGCCCCATCTGGACCAGCACCCACGAGACCTCGAACGGGTCGTGCTTGCGCGCCTCGATCAGCGCGCCGTCCAGATCCCCGAGCGCGTCGAGGGTATGGATCATGGATGTGCGCACCTCGGGATCGAGCATCCGGGCGCGCCGGTAGCACGCCACCGACTCGTCCAGCAAGCCGAGGTAGCGGAAGCCGACGATCATCTGCACGTAGCTGCCGACGTCGTTGGGGTTCTTCTCCACCACTCGGAACAGCCGATCCAGCGCCTGCTCGGAGCGCCCCCGATCCAGCTCGATCGTGGCGTGCACCTGATGGCCGATCGACAGGTCGGGATGGAGCTCGAAAGCGCGCGCCAGCGCCTGCTCGGCCTGGCGGTAATGGTCGTCACGGTTGACGACGTAGTACTTGCCCATCACCCGGTAGCAGCGCCCCAGGCGCACCCAGGTCGGAGCGTATCGGGGGTCGGCCTCGATCGACTTGAGGTAGAGATCGCGCGCCATCGCCGGGTCGCTGCCGATCTCGGCCAGTCGGTTGGCGCGCAGGAACAGCTCGTAGGCCGTGGCGTTGGCCGGCACGTCGCGCGCGAGCGAGCGCTTCTCGCCCGCGCTCAGCGGCAGCTCGAGCGACTCGACGATGCGCTTGGTCAGCGTATCCTGGATGTGGAAGACGTCGCGGCCGACGACGTCCTCGGTGAGCGACCAGGTCACGTTGCCGCCCGGCACTTCGACCAGCTGGGCCGCCACGCGGCAGCGCTCGCCCGCCGGCAGGATGGTGCCGACCAGCACCGCGTCCACGTCCAGCTCGCGCGCGATCTCGCGCAGATCGGTGTGCCCGGTGGCGAAGCGCGCGGCGGCCATCGGCGAGCGCACCACGAGCGAGTGGATGCCGGCCAGCGACATGGCGATCGCGTCCGCCAGGCTCGGTCCGAGGAAGTCCTTCTCGACGTCCGAGCGCAGCATGCGAAACGGCATCACCGCCAGCCGCGTCACCTTTTGAGCCTCGACCTGCTGGGTCGCGCCGGTCGGCAACAGCGGGCGCAGCTCGGCGGCCATGGCGTCGGCGTCGCGGTGGCGCTCGTTGACGTTCTTGGCCAGCGACCGCATCAGCACCCGACCCAGGACCTCGAGATCGCGCGAGCCGTTGAAGGGCGCCGGCCGCTCGTGCAGCACCGCGTGCATGACGTCGACCGAGGACTTGCCCGAGAACGCCGGGCGCCCGGTCGCCGCTTCCGACAAGGTGGAGGCCAGCGCGAACAGATCGGCGCGCGCGTCGACCGCTTCGCCGCGGATCTGCTCCGGCGCCATGTAGCCGGGGGAACCCATCACCATGTTGGTCACGGTGAGCGCCATGCTTCCGGCCGAATTGGCGGCCGCGTTGGCGGTCGAGTGGACCAGGCCGAAGTCGAGCAGCTTGACCCGGCCGTCTTTGAGCAGGAACACGTTCGATGGCTTCACGTCGCGGTGGACGAAGCCGCGCGCGTGCAGGGCGCCCAGCGCCTCGAGCACCGCGATGCCGACGCGCGCCACCTCGCCGACCGGGAGCGGACGGGTCGCGATGCGCTCGGACAGCGGCTCGCCTTCGAGCAGCTCCATCACGATGAACGGCTTGCCGCCCGGGGCCTCGCCGATCTCGTAGACTTGGCAGATGCCCGGGTGATTGAGCGCCGCCGCGGCGCGCGCCTCGCGCCAGAAGCGCGCCAGGAGCTGCGGATCGTTGAGCTCGGTGCGCACCACCTTGAGCGCCACCGGCCGCTCGAGGCGCTCGTCGCGCGCGGCGAACACCACGCCCATGCCGCCTTCACCCAGGCGGCGCTCGATCCGGTAGTGCCCGATGGTCTCGCCGATCATGAGTGCGCCAGCGTAGGGCAGTGGCCGGCGAGGCGCCAGACTTCAGGCCGTGGGGGCGTTGGCCTCGACGTGAGCCACGTCTTCGATCCAGGCGCGCAGCAGCTCCGCAGCCGCCAGCGGCGACACGCCGCGCGGGCGAGCCTCCTCGAGCGGCGGCAAAGGCGCGCCGCGCCGGGCCCGCCGCGCCGGCCAGTCGAAGGTGGCAGGGATGGGGCCGCTCGTGCTCTCGTCCAGACGTCCGCGCAGGATGCGCAGCCAGTCCCGAACCTTGGCCTGCGCCTCGGCGCTGCGCCCGTGCGCCCTGAGGAAGGCGCTGAGGAACGTCCCCAGCCAGGCCGTCTCGACCTGCACCGCATCCGGCTCGGGCTTGAGCCCGAGCGGGGTGAAGAGCGACTCCGTGATGCGGGTCACCAGTCGTCGGGCGCGCTCGGGCGGAAGCAAGGCCGGCGTCAGCGAGATGGCGAGCAGGTGCGAGGGCCTTTGCCCGACCACCGGGCCCGCGGGCGTCCATGCGTCGAAGAGCATCCCCGACTCGTCCCAGAAGACGTCGTTGAACCGCTGCCCGTGCTGGCGGGCCCAGGCCAGCGAGAACGCGGCGTTCTCCTTGCGACCCATCAGCCGTGCCAGCTGCGCCATCGCCACCAGGGCGTGATACCAGAGCGCGTTCAGCGCCGCCGGCTTGCGGCGGGCTTCGCCTTCGCCGACCTCGAGCAGACCGTCGCCGTCGACCTTGATGCCGCCCCGCGTTCCGCCGCGGTAGTACTGCAGCACGCTCTCGAGCGTCGCGTAGAGCCCGCCCACGCTCGCGGCATCCTCGCTGCGGCGCGCCAGCAGCTCGGCGACGTGGATCATCCACAGCGACGGCTCGGCATCGGGCGCGGCCTCCGCGGCCCCGCCGTCCACCGCCAGCAGGCCGTCGTCGAGCCGGGCCGCGAAGCCATCGAGGATCTCCCGCACGGAGTCGAAGGCGCGCATCGAAACCAGCCCCGGCAGCGCGCGCAGGGCCGAGGTCGCGCGCTCGCCTGCGAGCGGGAGCGGATCGAGCAGCGTGAGCCGTCCGTTGCGGCGCGCGAGTCCCTGGACGGCGCTCCATGCCAGGCGCTGCGTCCATGGGTCATCGGGCTCGACCAAGGGCGAAGGCCGCCGCGCCAGCACGCCGTCGCCATGCGCGGCCGCGGCTTGGCGCGCGGTGTAATCGGCGCCCTGGATGGCCGAGGCCATGACGGCCGAGCGCCGCCCGCGCTCGGTCTGCGCCAACACCGCCACGCACTCCGCCAGGGTCGAGGGCGGCGGCGTGCCGAGCCGGCCTTCCACCGCCAGGGTCCTGAACAACCCTTCTTCGGTCGAGGCCACCAGGACCGCGGTCTCACCAGGCTCGAGCTCGCTGTCGAGGTGCCCCGGCACGAGCGCGTCCTCCTCCGACTTGCGCGGCTCGAGAGCGTGCTCGATGCCGCGTCTCCACAGGCGGTTCGGGGTGAAGCCGCCCTGGTGCCAGAGCGTGATCGTCGGGCCTTCGGCGCTGGTCTGGAATCGAACGCGTCCCGGGATGGCCTGAGCCGTCCCCAGCAGCTCGGGGTTTTCTCTGGGGATCGCTTCCGGATCCCGCGCCACGAGCAGGGGACTCAGCCGCAGCCGCGCGGAGCCTCCTTCGAGGTGGCGGTAGCCAATCACGATGGCGTGGTGGCCATGCACCATGAAGAGCGAGCGCTCGAGCACGACCTCGCCGGCGCGAAACCGCCAGGTGGGCCAAGGCTGCGCGGCGAAGTGCTCGACCGTGGCCCGGTCGGCGCTGGTCTCCGCGCTGAAGAGCGGGGCCAGATCGAACAAGCCGCGATCGGTGCGCAGCCGCTCTTCCAGTCCGAGCAATGCCGTGACCGGCTCGCCAAGGGGCCCGCTGGCGTGCAGCCAGGCGTGTCCGCGCCGCAGCGGCGCGCCGGGCACGAGGCCGTGGGCCGACCCGCCGATTCCGTCGACGACGACCCACTCGCGAACATCGGGGGCCACGAGATTCGGATGGACTTCCTGTCCGGTCCGCATGGTCGGCGGGGAAGATAACACGCCGCGACTAGGGCGCCGTCGCGCTCAACAGCGAAGCCAGCGGCACGACCGAGATGCCGTCCAGCTTCTGCGGCGCCAGCGCCGCGCTGAGCCAGCGCCGCGTGAGCGGCGTGCCGCGCATCCACACCACCAGCTTGCCACGCGCGCGGGTGCGCTTGAGGACGTCCTTCCAGGCGCGGTCGAGCGCGCGCGCGTCGCTCGATCGAGTCTCGCGATCCAGCACCGCGTCGGGCTCCAGGTAATCGACGCCCATGTCGGCGGCCAGCGCGCGGCACACCGAGCCCGCCACGGGAGCGACGTGCAGAAAAGGCAGGTCGCGCTTCTTCAGCTCGCGATAGACGGCTCGCATCAGGGTCATGTCCTGGGTGGCGAGCGAGCCCATGTGGTTCGCGACCGCGGTGACCGTGCCGGCCTGGGCCAGGTCGTGCGCCAACTCTTGCGCCACCTTGGTGGGCTTCATCGTCACCAGCAGCGTGCCCGGTCCCGGGTTGACCTGGGGGTAATTGAGCGGCTCGAGCGGAAGCTGGAGCACCAGCTCGCGCTCGTGCTGGTGAGCCGCCCGAAAGCTGGCTGCGCTGCCCGGGTCGCCGGGGACGACCGCGACCGCGAAGGGCGCTGGCGTGGCGAAGAACGAATCGGCCCGCGCGCCGTCGTCGCCGAATCCGAACACGATCAGCGCCAGCCGGGCCGGTTGGCTGGCGCGCGGACCGGCTCCACGGCCGCGGATCACGTCGACCTCGTGGGTGGCACGCTTGGGCAGGCCGACGATCAGCTTCAGCATGGGCGCGCCGCTCATGGTCCAGGCCTCGCGCCCGCTCAGGACTCCGAGGCCGTCGGTCGCCAGCGCCCGGTCCAGTGCGTAGTTGAGCTGAATGAACGAGACCTCAGGTCCAACCCCGACCCGCCACACCGCCGCCGGGGCTCGCCCGGCCACCAGTTGTTCGCGGATGCTGTCCGCGGGGACTCCGGTCCGCTTCAGCGCGGCCCGCAACCGTACCGCCACGATCCCCGTCACGTCCGCGGGGTCGCCCAGCCCTAGGTCGCGCGCGAGAGCGAGCCGCCCCTGCTCGGAGCTACCGTAGCGGAACGCTTCGCCGAGCCCGAACAGGACCAAGGCCGCCATGGCGATCCAAGCCAACGCGGCGAGCGGGGGGGTGGAGGACCGAGTCTTGCGCTTGGGCATGTGGCGAAGCGCACGGTAAGCAGGGCATCGTGCCTCGTCAACGGAACGGCGCGCGGGGTTTTTGCACAAATCTGACACTGCCAAGAAGGGTGGGTGACAGCCTTTTACGGGGCTCGCCCGATCATCTCTACGAAGCGCGGTACCAGTACGGGTTGCCGCGAACAACTGCTTGGAGGTGGGCAATGAGGCATTTGCGACTCGCTCTCCCCGCGCTCGCTCTCGTCGCTGTCGGAAGCTGGGCTCCACGAGCCACCGCCTGTGACGACAAGGCCAGCGCCCAATCGGCCAGCGCCACGAAGTCGGCCGCGTGTACCGCTTCGATGGCCGCGCAATGCACCGCCGACCAAGCCGCCGCGTGCCGCGCCAAACGCGCGCGGGCCACGGCCGCCAGCGCGGCGAGTTGCCCAAGCAAAGCCTCCGACGTGTCCGTCGCCTACAGCCACTGCTCGAAGAGCAGCGCGGCCGCGTACGCCGCCTCCGAGAACGGCTGCGCCGGCGCCAAGACCTCGGCCGCATCGATGGCCAGCGACCAGAGCTGCGCCGCTCACCACGACAAGCTGAGCGCGCTCGGCAGCGGAGCGTGCACGGGTCGCGGCATGACGGCCTCCGCGGCCCGCAGCGCTCATGGCGACTGCGACGCCTGCGCGGACATGGCGATCGCCTACCAGGAGCTCGAGGCCGCGGGCACCCGCACCCAAGTCGTGCCGCTCAAGAACGGCGTGATGTTCGTCTACACCGCCGAGAGCCCGGGCCACGTGAGCGCGGTCCAGACCGCGATGGCGCGGCGCAACGAGCGCCTGGCGCAGATCGTGAGCGCCGGCGACAAGGCGCATCTCTGCCCCGAGTGCAAGGAGATCCGTGGCGCGGTGGCGAGCGGGCGAATGACGCGCGAGGTGGTCAACATCGAAGGCGGCGCCCTGACCCTGATGACGTCGAACGACCCTGCGCTGGTGGCCAAGATCCACGCCATGGTCCAGAACCACAAGGACGGCCGCTACAAGATCTAGCGACCGTCCGGGCGATCGGCGAGGGCCGGCTCTTCCGGGGCCGGCCCTTCGCATTGGCCGCGTTGCCGGGCACGGCTCCGGCCGGCTACGCTTGACCCTCCATGAAAACCTCCCGATTCGGCCAGCGTCTCGTCGTGATCCTGGGGCTGGGCGTCGCCCTCCCGGCGCTGGTGTTGGCCGGGCTCGGCATCTTCCTCACGCTGCGCATCTCGGACGCGGTGGAATCGCAGAGCCTGCGCTACGACCACTACATGGCTCAACAGGTGGTCGAGGGCTTCGAGCAGGAGCTGCTCGCGCATCTGCGCGAGGCCGTGGCCGGCGCCGAGATCGAGACCCGCAATGGGGCCAACCGCCCGGCGATCGTCGCCTCCTTGGCGCAGGGCACGCACGAGTTCAGGTCGGCCGACTTCGTGCCGCTCTCCCAGCTCTCCGACTACCTCCTGCTCGTGGTCGAGTCGCAGCCGCTGGTCTACGGCCAGGCGACCCGCGGGCCCCATCGCGCGCGCTTCGCGGGCATGATGCTGCGCAACGGGCAGGGCGAGATCGTGGGCGCCGGCGGCTGGTGGGTGGACCCGCGCGTCTTCCTCCAGAACCACCTCCAGGGCGTGATGGAAGAGCGCCTGGCGTCGAACACCCGCATCTACGGGGGCATCGAATCGACCCGCAACCTCTCGGTCGCGGTGATCGGCCCGGACGGCGAAGCGCTCGCCAAGGTGCGTGAGCCAGGAGGCAACGCCGAATTCGGGACCGCGCTCATGGAAGGCCCATTCGACGGCTACGCGATCCGGGTCGCGCCCACCGGCAACGCGCCGGTGTCGTGGGCGCGGCGTTTCGTGCTGATCGAGGTCGCCTTCATCAGCCTGATGGGTCTGGTGATCCTGGGCGCCACGCTGTTCGGGCTGCGCTACACCGTGCGCCAGCTCGAGCTGGCGCGCATCAAGTCGAGCTTCGTCTCCAACGTCTCGCACGAGCTCAAGACTCCGATCGCCCTGATCCGGCTCGCGGTCGAGACGCTCGAGATGCATCGCGTGTCGTCGCCCGAGCAGACCGAGAAATTCGTGCGGCTGATCGGGCGCGAGACCCGGCGCCTCAACCAGCTGGTCGACAACATCCTCGACTTCGCGCGTCTCGAGGCCGGGCAGCGCGTGTTCAAGTTCACCGACGTCGACCTGGGCGAGGTGGTGCACGAGACGTTGGACAGCTACCGTCTGCGGCTCGAGGACCAGGGCTTCATCCTGACCGTCGACGTGCCCGAGCACCTGCCGCCGATCCGGGGCGAGTCGAACGCCATCGCCCAATGTCTGCTCAACCTGCTCGACAACGCGATCAAGTATTCGCGCACCCGTAAGGAAATCCGCGTTTCGGCGACGGTTCAGGAGAGCGAGATCTCGATCGCGGTCTCCGACCGGGGCATCGGGATCTCGCCCCGGGATCAGCGCCGCGTGTTCGAGAAGTTCGTGCGTCTGGAGACGGGTCTGGTGCACGATGTGAAGGGGGCCGGGCTGGGTCTGTCGCTGGTGGATCAGATCGTCCGAGCTCATGGAGGGCGCGTCGAAGTCAGCAGCGCGCTCGGGGAGGGCAGCACGTTCACGCTGGTGTTCCCGCGAGTGGCTCAGGAAGAGGGGACCCGGAGTGACGAGCCGCAAGCGAGGACCGCATCATGACCGAGAACAATGACAAGAAGCGTGTGCTGATCGTGGAGGACGAGGAAGGGCTCATCGAGGGGCTGGAGCACAACTTCAAGTTCGAAGGCTACGACGTGCTCACGGCCCGCAACGGCAGCGAAGGGCTCAAGCTCGCCCTGAAACAGAAGCCCGACGTGGTGGTGCTGGACATCATGCTCCCCGAGAAGGACGGCTTCACCGTGCTCAAGGAGCTGCGCCAACGCCATCGCGACATGCCGGTGCTGGTGCTGACCGCGCGCAACTTCGAAGCCGACGTGCTGAAGGGCTTCGACCTCGGCGCGGACGACTACCTGGCCAAGCCGTTCGGCGTCAAAGAGCTCCTGGCGCGCGTCAAGCGCCTGGTCTCGCGCGGCCCTTCGACGGCGCCGCCCCCCGGGCCGACCAAGTTCAAGTTCGGCGACGTGGAGGTGCTGTTCGAACCGCGCGAAGTGCGTAAAGCCGGCAAGCAGGTGGCGCTCTCGTACAAGGAGTTCGAGCTGCTCAAGTACCTGATCGAGCATCGCGGGCGCACGGTGTCGCGCGAGGAGCTGCTCGAGGAGATCTGGGGCGTCGACGAGGAGCTGGGCGTCACCACGCGGACCGTCGACACGCACGTCTCGAACCTGCGCTCCAAGCTGGGCGGCGGTTTCGCGCAGCCGTTCATCGTCGCGGTCCACAAGGTGGGATACAAGTTCGTCGAGCCCTGATCGCTCGAGCCGTCGCGACCGGGCGGAGAACCCATGCACGCCCGAACCATGCCCGCGTTGCTGGCGCTCGCGGCGAGCCTGATCGGCCCCGCCGCGGCGCTCGCGTGGCCCGCGCCAAGGGCCGTGCCGTGGGCCGCCGCATCCTATGATTCCTCGCGGCGCATCGATCTCAACTCGATCGACATGCGGGTCCGCAACGATGGGCTCATCGCCTTCGACGTCGAGCACGGCTCGGCCGATCTGATCTTCCCCAAGAGCTCCGGCAAGGCCGCGCTGTTCGCGGCCGGTCCGTGGCTGGCCGCCAAGGTGAACGGCGAGTGGCGCGGGGCGCTGGTCCAATTCGCCAGCGAGCTCGGACCGGGCGCAATGGCGGGCGGCACCTTCACCGATCCGGCGCTTCCCGCCTACCGCACCTACAAGCTGCGCCGCTCTCAGGGCCAGGCCGCCGACACCGCGCATCTCGAGATCGCGAATCCCGCCCCCGGCCAGGATCCGCGGGTCCACGACTCGTGGAGCGAGTACCTGGCCGGCGCCGCACCCTACGGCGCGCCCGTCCGCTCCTATCGGATGCCGCAGACCAGCACGCCCGATCCCTCGGACTCGATCGACGTGCTCGGCCCCGACGTCGAGGGCGACCAGATGCTGTGGTCGGTCGCCAACGACGCCGACCCGGCGCGCCATCGGATCGGCGGCGGCGGCACCGCGCCGCTGGGCGTCGAGATCCAGCAAACCTGGTTCGCCTTGGCGCGGCCCGGCGCGCTCGATCGCGCGGTGTTCCTGAAGCTGCGGATCGCGAACCTGGGCGGCAACACGCTCGACAGCCTGTGGCTGGGGTTGTGGGGCGATCCCGACGTCGGCGGCGCGGAGGACGACCGGATCGCCAGCGACTCCGCGCGCGCCCTGGTCTTCGCCTACAACGGTCACTTCGAGGACGACGTCTACGGCGCGACTCCGCCCGCGATCGGCTTCAGCCTGCTGCGCGGCCTGACCGACGCCGGCACGGTGCTCGGGCCTTACGCGCTGACCGGCCCGCTCAAGGCGCAGGAGCCCCAAACCTTCATCGAGTCGGTCCACTTGCTGCAAGGATTGCGCAGCGACGGAACCCCGCGCCTCGACCCGGATGGGAATCCGCGGCGCTTCTGGTTCACCGGCGATCCGGTGCGCGGCACGGGCTGGACCGACGACCTGCTGGCCGACCGGCGGATGATGCTCTCCACCGGCCCGATCACGATGGCCGCGGGCGACACGCAGGAGGTGGTGATCGCGATCGTGCTGGGCCAGGGCGAGGACAATCTGTCCTCGGTGGCCAACCTGCGCTGCACGGTGGACCAGGTGCGCGCGGCGTATGCATCGGGATTCGCGGCGCCCGCTGAGCCCGATTGCCCGACCTTCGCGCTGCAGAGCTGCCCCGGCTCGGTCGCGTTCTGGACCCGACAGTGCCTCGGCGCCGGCTTGTCGCCGGCCGATCTCGCGCGCGTCATCCAGTGCGTCGATCAGAGCTCGACCGTGTTCGCCTTCACCCCGGGCATGGAGCAGGCGCAGTTCTGCGGCGTCCTGACCTCCCCGATGACCGATCCCATGAGCGAGGCCTATCGCCAGCAGGTCGCCTTCCTGGCCTCGGTGTGCGCGACCCGGCTCGGCCTGATGGCCGGGGCCGACACCGTCTCGCTCGGCGACGCGATCGAGCTGTGGAGCCCGACTGTGGGCGCTCGGAACGTGGGCGAGATGGCGGCGCGCTACGTGACCAGCCCCTGCCACTGCGCCGACAGCCTGCTCGTGGCGCTGTCCGCCTTCCCGCCCGATTCGCCGCCGGCACAGCAGCTCTACCGCGCGATCACCGGCGAGCTGACGGCGCTCAATCACGGTCTCGGACTCGGTCCCAGCTGCAACCGCGAGGCGGCGCAGTTTCCGCACCTCATCGACGCGACGGCCGCGACGGTCTACGCGACGCTACGTTGGTGGCCGGGTGCGGCGTCCGGCATCGGGTACGCCGTCGATCGCGAGGAGAGCGGCAACTGGGTGCCGAGGCGGCAGGGGATCCCCGCGCGCGACACCGTGATCTTCGTCGATGGGCCGCTGGTTGGGGGCCGCAGCTACCACTATCGCCTGCGGATCAATCCCGGCGGCCGCGAGCAGGTCTTCGCGGATCCGGTGGTGGGCGTGCCCGAGCCCTACGTCTATGGCGCGCTCGAGGTGCGGCCCAACCCCGCGCCCGGCGCGTTGCAGATCCGCTTCGGGCTCCCGTCCCCCGGCCCGGTGACGATCGAGGTCTTCGATCTCGGCGGCCGCCGGCGCGAGCGGAGGCGGCTGACCAACCTCGCCGGCGGCGAGCAGCAGTTCACGGTGGGCGGCGGTCTCGAGGCCGGGATCTACGTGGTGCGCCTCGAGCAGGGCGACCGGTCGGAGACTGCGAAGGCCGTGATCGTGCGTTGACGGGCTGGTCGCGTCAGACGTAGTCCATCGCGGCGTTGGCGAGCTTGGCGAACTCGTCGAGCGTCAGGGTCTCGCCGCGCCGGCGCGGATCGACCCGTGCGTGCCGCGCCAGGTTCTCGATCTTCTGCTTGGGCAGCTCGAGCGTCGCCTCGAGCGTGTTGAGGAGCTGCTTGCGCCGCATCTGGAACGATCCGCGCACGATACGGAACAGCAGCGCCTCGTCTTCGACCTCGACCGGCGGCCGCTCGCGCATCAGGACCCGCACCAGCATGCTGTCGACCTCGGGTCGCGGCCAGAAGGCCGAAGGTTTGAGCGTCATCAGCGGCTCGAGGACGGCGTAATAGCGGGCGAACAGCGTGAGCGCGCCGTAGGCCGGGCTCCCGGCCGGCGCCGCGAGTCGCTCGGCGTACTCCTTCTGCACCAGTAGCACCGCGCCCCGCACCACGCCGCGTTGCTCGAACAACCGCTCCAGGATCGGCGTGGTGATGGAGTACGGGATGTTGCCCACCACCGCCACGCGGTCGACGCCGCGGGTGGACGCGATCTCCGTGAGGTCGACCTCGAGGAAGTCGCTGTGGACGATCTCGATCCCTGGGATCGCGTCGAGCTCTTCGTGGAGCAGCTCCACCAGCCCGTCGTCGAGCTCGACCGCGACCACGCGCTCGGCGCGGGCGGCGAGATAGGCGGTCAGGGCGCCCGCGCCAGCCCCGATCTCCACCACCACGTCCTCGGGCCTGAGGCGGGCCTGATCGACGATGCGCTGGGCGAGATCGGAGCGCACCAGAAAGTTCTGTCCGAAGCGCTTGCGCGGGCTCAGGCCCCGCGTGGCCAGCGCCAGCTTGAGCCGTGACAACTCGGAGCCCTCGGCTTCGGCGCGCTCGCGCACGTACTCGGAGGCCCGAGGAGGCTGCCCAAAACGGGGGCGCCGTGTGGGGAGCGGCGGGGACATGGCAGCGAGTGTAGAGGCGGGAAGGCGCAGCGAAAAGGCGGGGGCGCATTCGGCCCCCGCCTCCGGCGCCCGCGTCAGTTGGCCGACTGCTGGCCGAACGAGGGGATGAACTCCTCGTTCACCGCCTTGCGCAGCAGCGTGGGCGGCACCATGCCTTGGGCCAGCACGAAGTCGTTGAAGCGCTTGCGATCGAAGCGCGAGCCCAGCGCGCGCTGCGCGTCCTCGCGAATCTCCAACAGGCGCGAGTAGCCGACGAAGTACGAGGTCGCCTGGCCGGGCGCCCAGAACTGGTAGCGCTCGACTTCCTGCGTGGCCATGGCGTCGGAGAGACAGACGTCGTCGTGCAGCACGCGATAGGCCTCGTCGCGAGTGATGGTGCCGAGCTGGAGTCCCGGATCCAGGAACGCCCGCGCGTTGCGCAGGAGCCGGTTCTGGAGCGCCACCAGCTGACCGTCGAGCGGCTCGTAGGGGAACATCTCGGCCTCGGCGTAAAGGCCCCAGCCCTCGACGTTCACGCTGTTGAGCGCGAACAACGCGCGCGCCAGCGAGACGCCGTGCTCGACCACCGAATCGAACTGCAGCTCGTGGCCGGGGCGGCCTTCGTGGGCGCACAGGGTCCAGGACGCGGCCTCGTAAGTGAAGTCGTCGAATTGCTTCTCCTTCTCGCCGGGCGCGCCCGGAATGCGCAGGGGCAGCATGAACGTGCCGTGCTCGCCGGTGTTGCCGATCATCCGCGGTGGCCGCATGTTGGGCGCGGGAATCGCCGCGCTCTCGGCCTCGCTGGCCAGCTTGATCTGCATCTCACGCGCCGGCACGGTGACGATCGCCTCGCGCCGGATGACGTCCTCGATTTCCTTGGTGCGCTTCACATAGTGGGCCAGGATGGCGTCGCCTTGGAGCTGCGACTTCTTCAGCTCCTTGATCACGTCCCGGTAATCGGTGGCCGACCAGCCCTTGTCCTTCGCCACCAGCGGCGCCAGCGCCTGCATGGCGTGCTGCGTCTCCTGGAACGAGGTCTTGGCGCGGCTCTGCAGCTCGTCGATCGACATGTCCACGCCGTACTGGTCGAGCGAAAACGCGTAGAGCTCGGGCGGCTGGCGGAAGTCGGTGCGCGCGCGCGGCAGGATCTCCTTCTTGACGAAGGCGTCGAAAGCCGCGAGCTGGGTCACGAGCAGGGCGTCGTTCTTCTCGTAGCCTTTGAGCTTGTACTTGGCGAACAGCTCGCGGATGCCGCTCGCGTAGCGCGCGCTGTTGGCGAGGTCCTTCTCGACTTCGTCCTTGAACGGACGGCGGAGGTCGGTCTCTTTCATGCGCTCGCGGATGCGCGCCATCGCCAGATCGGCGATTGGCGTGTAGCCCTTCTCCTGTCCCACGTAACGGCGCAGCCGGACCAGGGCCGCCGCTTGCCGCGCCGCCGGCACCTGGTCGTCGAGCAGGGCGTGGAGCCCGCTGAACACGAGCTGGCTCAGGCTGAAGTAGGGCAGGTCGTACTGGTGTTCGAGCTGGTTGCCCTTGAGCTGTTGCTGGGCCGAGTGGATCAGGATCTCGAGATCCTGCTTCACGAGCGGATCGGTCTCCACCGCGAGACGCTTCTCAAGCTCGGTCTCGGCACGGCGAATGCCCGCATTCGCCCGCTCTTCGAAGCCGGCGCTGAGGTCGGTGATCGCCTCGTCGTATCCGGCGACGCCCAAGCGCGCGGCGCCTTCGGGCGAGGCCTTGGCCATCACGTCGAGCAGGACTTGAGCGTTCTGGTTGCTCTTGGTGCACCACGCGGGGGGAGCAGGCGCGGCCGCGCTCGCGGCCGGCGCCGCGGCGGTGGCGGCCGCGGGGGACGACAGCGCGAGA
>JACXTT010001091.1_pt1 | contig 46253 bp, 36 predicted proteins | sample 9270951 | NCBI WGS metagenome assembly JACXTT01 (sample SAMN15532306, study PRJNA645909) | rock metagenome | isolation source: weathered quartz diorite | place: Puerto Rico | collected 2017-06-21 | reverse complement strand
GATCCAGACCCGACATGCGCGACGGTCCATGGCAACCGAGGCAGTGCTTGTTGAGCAGCGCCATCGCCGGTTCCGCGGCGGGCAGGGCCGGAGCGGCGGTAAGGAGGGCAAGCGTCAGGGTGGACCCTCGGATCACAATTACAAGCCTAGCGCGTTTTAAAAACGACTGTCAATGCCCAAGTTTAGCGATAAACTAAAGGCCGACGGCAGGATTCTCAAGCCAGCAGCCTTGGCGCGAGGTTGAAGTCGCCGCCTACGTCGGTGAGACGGAAATCCCTGCCCTGATAGAAATAGCTCAGCTTGCGGTGGTCCAGCCCCAGTACCGACAGCATGGACGCGTGAAGGTCATGGACATGGACGCGGTCCTGCACGGCACGAAACCCGAATTCGTCGGTGGCGCCGATGGCTTGCCCGCCCTTGATGCCGGCGCCCGCCATCCAGGAGGAGAATCCGTAGGGATGATGGTCCCGGCCTTCCTTGCCCTGCATCACGGGCGTACGCCCGAACTCTCCCACCCAGACGATCAGCGTGCTCTCGAGCAGCCCGCGCTGTTTGAGATCGGTGAGCAGCCCCGCGATCGGCTTGTCGATCTTGCGCGCGTTCTCCGTGTGGTTCTTGTCGCACTCGCCGTGGCCGTCCCAGTCGGTGCTGATGAGCTGGATAAAGCGGACGCCGCGCTCGACCATCCTGCGGGCCAGCAGGCACATCCGGCCGAACTTTTCGGTGGGCTTATCCTCCAGGCCGTAGAGGCGCCGGGTATGCTCCGGTTCCCCGCTCAGGTCGGCAAGATCCGGAGCGGCGGTTTGCATGCGGAAAGCCAGCTCGTAGTTGGCGATCTGGGCTTCCAGGCGGCTGTCGTCCTCGCGCCCGCGAAGATGCTCGCGGTCCCACTGCTCGATCTGCCCCAGCAGCGCGCGCTGGTCAGCGGCCGACAACTCCGGCGGCGGCGTGAGGTTGACCAGCGGGGAGCCTTCCATGCGCAGCAAAGTTCCCTGGTAGATGGCGGGAAGGAAGCCCGAGGCGAACGAACCTCGGCTGCGTCCGCCGATCGACCCGTCGGTCATGACCATGAAAGCCGGCAGGTTGTCGCACTCGCTTCCCAGACCGTATAGCACCCACGAGCCGACGCTGGGAAATCCAACCCGCGGGGAGCCCGTATACAGCAGGTTCAACGCTGGGCCGTGAATGAAGGAGTCGTGGTAGACGGAGCGGACCACTGCCAGCGAATCCGCGTGCGCGCTCAAGTGCTCGAAAAGATCGGAGATCTCCAGACCCGACTGGCCGCGCTTGCGAAACGTGCGCCGCGAGCCCATCAGCTTCGACTCGGCGACCTTGATGAATTGCAGATTCAGGCCCGCCGAAGCGAAGCTCGCCGGCACGGACTGCGCATCGAAGCGCGTGAGCTCGGGCTTGGGGTCGAAAGTGTCGACGTGGCTCGGCCCGCCCTGCATGAAAAGATAGATGACGCTTTTACCCTTGGCCACGGAATGCGGCACTTTTGGCGCAAGGGGATTCGACGCTGCGTTGAGATACCCCAGCGCCATTCCGCCGAAGCCGAAGGCGAAACGGGAGAGGAACTCGCGGCGGGATCGAACGAATTCGTTACGGTTGCAGTTCACAGTAGGGCCTCAATCGACGAACGAGAACTCGCTGAGGTTGAAAAGCGCCAGACAGAATTTCTCCAGCGAGAGGCGGGAAACCAGCCGGACGCCTTCCTCTTTTTCCTGCACCGAGGGCGCACGGCCCAGGGCGAGCTTCCAGGCGGACTCCACCTGATCCTCCGGACGGTCCGGCGCGGCCCGGCGGATGCGCTCGGCGAAATGCCGTGCCTGATCGAAGGCCACGCGGTTATTGAGAAACCACAATGCCTGGGGAGCCACCGAGCTCACGTCCCTCTGCGGGCAGCTCACGGCGTTCACCGGGGCATCGAATGCTTCGAACATCGGATACGGGAAGTTACGCCGGACCAGGAGGTAGACGCCGCGGCGGTTGTGTTCGGCCGGGTCCGCGCTGACCGGCCATTGCCAGGCGGCGCCCATGCCGCTGATTTCGTCCTGGGCGAGCGGCGGCGCAACGGGCGGTCCGGCCGCCTTCGGGTTAAGCGTGCCGGAGGCCGAATGCATGGCGTCCCATAAGGCTTCCCCTTCCAGCCTGCGCCGGTTCATACGCCAGAGGAAAAGGTTGTCGGGGTCGGCGCGGCGGTTGGCTTCATTGGCAAAGCGGCTCTCACGCTGATACGTATCCGAAGTCATGATCAGGCGGTGCATGGCTTTCATGCTCCAGCCGCGCGCGGCGAACTCCGACGCCAGCCAGTCGAGCAGCTCGGGAAACACCGGCGGCTGACCCTGGCGTCCGAAGTCGTTGGGTGTGGAAACGATTCCGCGGCCGAAATGCCCCTGCCAGATCCGGTTGATCATGACGCGCGAGGTAAGCGGATGCGCGGGATTGGTCAGCCACAGCGCGAGCTGCTTGCGTGCCAGCGGAATACAGCGGCCGGCGCAGTCTTCACTTCCGATGTCTCCACCGCCGAGGAAGGCGGGCAGACCAGCCTTGACAATCTCCTTCTGGCTCCCCAGATCGCCGCGGAAATAAATATGAGTTTCCGGAACCAGCTCCGGCTCGCGATGTCCGAGCACAGTAACGGAGGGAATGTCCATCAGGCCATCCCACGGCGTTCGCTGCGCATCCCGTTCCGGCACCTCCAGCACGGCCTTGCCGATAGCTTCGCGCAGCTTCCGCGAGGTTTCCGTCTCCTCGGGCGTCATCTCTTTGTCGAGCTTGATGGTGGCGACGGCTTCGGCGACCTTTGCCGCAAGCGTCTTTTGTTCGGCGGTGCGTGAGGCGTCCTTGGTTTCGTAAGCCGCCACCTCGGCGGCGGAGAATTGCTTCTTCCGTTCCTCGATCAGCCGCTTGCGTACCGTTTCCTCTTGAAGGCGGAAGGCCCTCCTGGCTTCGGCGACCGCGACGACACGCGGGTAGTGCTGTCCGTGGTCGCGGATCGACATGCGGTGGACCACCGGGATGTCGGTTTCCTGGCTGAAGGCGAAAACGGCCTGCAGCCGGTAGTAATCGCGCTGGCTGATGGGGTCGAACTTGTGGTCGTGGCAGCGCGCGCAGCCGAACGTCAGGCCTAGAAACGCCGCGCCTGCGGTATCCACCCAGTCGGTTAGCTTCTCGTACTGGAGCTTCTTGAAGTCCATGTTCGACTCATGAACTTCCGGCCCAAGCGCGAACAGGCCGGTGCCGACACGGGCTTCCAGATGCGCCAGTTTTTCCTTGGGAATTTCATACGTGCCGTCCAGATCCAGGTTGTCTGGCCACATTTCGTCGCCGGCGATTTGCTCCTGAACGAAGCGGTCATACGGCTTGTCGTCATTGAACGACTTGATCACATAGTCGCGATACCGCCAGGCATTGCGATAGTAGATGTCGGTTTCATAGCCGCCGCTATCGGCGTAGCGGACTACGTCCAGCCAGTGACGGCCCCAGCGCTCGCCGTATTGCGGGGACGCGAGCAGCTCGTCCACAAGCTTCGCCCAGGCGTCGGGCGCGGGATTGTTGACAAATTTCTCCACGCGCTCCGGCGGAGGCGGTAGCCCCACCAGGTCGAAATAGGCTCTCCGGATAAGAGTCTGGCGCGATGCGGCCGGCGCGGCCGTCAGGCGCTTCCTGTCAAGAGCGGCGTTTACGAATGCGTCGATCGGGTTGAGGCCGGCGTCCGCGGGGGGCACGGGAGGCCGCTCCACTTTCCTGAACGACCACCAAGCCGGCCCGGACGCAGGTGCCGGCCCGGCGGACCATTGAGCTCCTTCGCGGATCCAGGCGGCAATAGCGTCGATTTCCGTCCGGGGAAGAGACTCGCGGCCAGGCGGCATCTTCAAAGCGCCCGCACCGGAAACCGCGCGATAGAGCAGGCTCTCTTCCGGCTTACCGGGCACCAGCGCCGGTCCGCGTTTGCCGCCCCGTAGCGCGGCTTCCCTGGTGCGCAGGTCGAGATCGGACATCAGCGAGGCGCCGTGGCAGCTCTGGCAGCGGGCTTCGAGGACGGCGCGGGCGTTGGTTTCGCCGGCAAACGCAGGCAGAACCAGCAAGCACACCCAACCCGCCGTTCGCCGGTACGATCTCATTGCCAAGCCACCATGGAGATTATGAAGGAAATCATCCGCGCGGTCAATCGTCTCAGTTTATCGCTAAACCTACAGTCTTGACCCGGCCGCGGAACAGCGGATACAATCGGGGTCACCGTGAAAGCCGCACTGATGCGACAAGTGAGGGCTCCGCTCTCGATCGAAGAAGTGGCTGCGCCGGAAATCGCGCCGGACGAGGTGCTGGTAGAGACGCGGACCAGCGGAATCTGCGGAACGGACCTGCACATTCTGGAGGGGCATGGCTACGTCCCGAACCTTCCGCACATTCTCGGCCATGAACCGTCGGGAGTGGTCGTGGAGACCGGGCGCGATGTGCGCGGGCTGGCCCCGGGCGATCGCGTGGTGCCGCACCTGTTCATCACCTGCGACCGCTGTTACTATTGCCGCTCCGGCCGGCATCAACAGTGCGGCGACCTGCGCGGGATAGTCGGCGTGCTGTGCAACGGCGCATTCGCCGAGTATTTCAAAGCGCCGGCGAAGAATTTTTTCCGCCTTCCGGACACCGTACCGTTCGACGAGGGAGGCTTGATCGCCGACGCCGTGGTGACCGCCGTGCACGCCAGCCGCCGCGCGGCGCTCGGGCTGGGCGACTCGGCGGTGGTGGTGGGCGCGGGGGGAGTAGGCCAGATCCTGATTCAGATTCTGCGCGCTGCCGGAGTCCGCGTGGCGGCCTGCGATGTGAACGCGGATAAGCTTAAGCTGGCCGAAAAGCTGGGCGCCACGCTGGCGGTGGACGCGCGGGACGAAGGGGCTGCCCACAGCGTGTTGGAGTTTTCCGGGACAGGCGGGGCGCGCTGCGCGTTCAATTGCGTCGGAACAAGCTCCAGCATGCGGTCCTGCGCGGACACGGTGATGCGCTGCGGGCGCGTGGTAGTGATCGGCGAAGAGCCGCAGGATCCGCGCATCGATACGATAGAAATCGCCCAAAAGGAGCTGGAAATCGTCGGTTCGCGCAACGGGACCCGGCAGGACATGGTGGACGCGATCCGCTGGGTGGAATCGGGCGCGGTGAAGCCGGTGATAGGCGCGCGGTTTCCGCTTGTGGAGATCAACGCCGCCTTCGACGCCATGCGCGGAGGCGTGCTGGGGCGTGTGGTAGTGGTCGTCAAAGAATCCTGAAATCTCAAAAGGAATACTCGAATCTATGGACAAACTGGTGATTACGGTTACTTGCGATTCCACGATGTCATACCCGCGGAATCCTTATAATCCGAACGGAGTGGATGCGCTGGCGGAAGAGTACGTTCGCGGCGTGAGCGCTGGCGCGACGATCTGTCATCTGCACGGGCCCTACACGCTCGATGAAAAGATCCGCGACGACAACACGAAGCTCTCCGACCTTGACTTGCCCGGCTGGCAGCGTCTGAAAGACCTGATCACGTCGCGGTGTGACACGATCATCCAGTACGGCATTGCCAACGGACGCTTTCCGCAGCGCGTCGAACTGATGAAGCAGAAGCCGGACATGATGTCGATCTGCTTCAACGCGCACGACGAGTGCTTCCAGCCCGACCCGGATTATCCGCCCGTGGAGTTGTACGGAATCCACGACCGCGGCGAGTTGGAGAGATACTGCCGCTTTACGCGCGAGCACGGGATCAAGCCTGAAGTGGAGTCCTTCCATTACGGCGCCGTGTGGAACGCGCGCCGTTTCATCGACCAGGGGCTGCTTGATACGCCGGTGTGGACGACCTTTTTCCTCGGCTGGCCGGGTGGCTGCTGGACGCCGCCGACGGTCGAATCCATGCAGTACATGCACCATCACAAGCCGGCCGACTTCAATTACAGCGTCAGCGTGATGGATCCGCCTACCCAGTGGCAGGTGCTGACGCAATCCATCCTGCTGGGCGGCCACGTCCGCGTCGGCATGGAGGACAACCCCTATCTCGACACCAAGGGCACGCTCGCGCGCAGCAATGCCGAGTTGGTGGAGAAGATCGTTCGTGTGTCTCGCGAACTGGGACGCGACATCGCCTCGGTGGACGAGGCGCGCAGGATCACGGGGCTGGTGAAACCAGCGGCTGCCGCAGTCTGAGGACGGCATGCAGAAAAATTCAGCCCTCCAAAAGCTTCGCGCCGGGGAGTGTGTGTATGGCACTTCAATCGAGTACTGCCTGGACCCGGAGATTTCGCCGCTGCTCGCTAAGGCCGGTCTCGACCTGTTCTTCATCGATACCGAACATCAGGCGGCCAGTTATGCGGATATCCGGGCCATCTGCCGGACAGCGCGGGATTTCGGCATTCCCGCGCTGGTACGGGTGACGCAGGGGGAGCCGGCCCTGATCACGCGCGCTCTCGACTGCGGCGCCATGGGCATCGTGGTGCCGCGGGTACACTCGCCGGCCGAAGCGTCGGTTGCCGTCCGGGCGATGAAGTACATTCCGGATGGCAATCGCGGCTTCGGGATGCACAGCATCATGACCAATTTTGATTGGGACGATCCCGTGAAGATGATGGCGGAGACGAACGTCAACACGATGGCCGTGCTGCAGGTGGAAAGCAAGGAGGCGCTCGAGTGCGTGGACGCCATCGCCGCTACGCCCGGCCTCGACGTCCTGTTCATCGGGCCTTACGACCTTTCGATTTCCATGGGAATCGCCGAGCAGTTCCACACGCCGCCGTTCTATGAAGCTATCGACCGCGTCGTGGAGGCGTGCCGCCGGAACAATATCGCGCCCGGGATCCAGACCGGCGATATCCGTCTGATGAAAGAGGCGCGGCGGCGCGGCGTCCGCTTCCTGCTGTGGGCGGGAGACTTCGCCGTGCTATTCGGCGCTTACAAGGACAAGCTGGCGGAGATGAAAGCGGAGTAAACGATGCGAATCGCGGCGATATGGCTGCTGCCCGTGCTGCTGTCGGCGGGCGAACTCAAGAGCGACATCGAATTTGCGCGCCGCGGCGACGTCGCGCTCAAGCTTGACGCATTTGTGCCGGACGGCGCCGGCGCCCATCCGGCGGTGATCTGGGTGCACGGCGGCGGCTTCGTCGCCGGCGATAAACATCCCGCGCCGAAAGATCTTCTGGCGCCGCTCGAAAAAGCAGGCTACGGGTGGTTTTCGGTGAACTACCGGCTGGCCCCGCAGTACCCCTTCCCCGCTCAGACCGACGATGTCGAAAGCGCGGTTCACTACATCAAGACGCACGCCCGCGAGTTTCACATTGACCCGAAGCGCCTGGCGCTGATCGGAGCCTCGGCGGGCGGACACCTCGTTTCGTTCGTCGGCGCACATCATCAGAAAGACAACGGCGTCGCGGCCGTGGTCCCGTTTTTCGGCGAGCACGATCTGGTGGATCGCGTCCATCCGAAAGGTCCGTGCATGGTGGACGGGCACGTGGTGAGCGATCCGGGCCCGATGTGCCTGTCGCCCGGCCTGGCCAAGTTCCTGGGCATCACGGCCGCGTCGCCCAACGCCGAAGAGGTGGTGCGCCGGGCGTCCCCCGCCACCTACGTCCGGAAGAACATGCCGGCATACCTGCTGATCCACGGAACCAAAGACTTCAACGTGCCGTACGAACAGTCCGAACGCATGCTGGAGGCGATGAAGAAAGCAGGCGCGCGTTGTGATCTGGTGCGCGTGGAAGGCGGCGGCCATGGTTTCGGCGCATGGGACAAAGATCCCTCCATGAGCGGCTATCGACAGAAGATGGTGTACTGGCTTCAACAGGTGCTGCATTGACCACGGCACGGCTCCTGCCGTGGCCCAAGCGCATCGACGTCTCCCTGCTCTGCTTTCTCGCCTTGGTTATCGCGTACTGCGATCGCGTGAACCTTTCGGTCTCGGCCCCTTCAATTCTTAAGGAATACGGCTGGGACACCGCCCAGATGGGCTGGGCGTTTACGGCATTCTTCATCGGCTACACGGTGTTTATGATCCCCGCCGGATGGGTGACCGACCGGCTCGGCCCGCGCCGGATGTTCGCCGCGAGCATTCTCTGGTGGAGCCTGTTCACGGCCTTGACGCCGCTACCCAACTCGCTTCCGGCGCTGGTGGCTGTCCGGATTCTGATGGGCCTGGGCGAGAGCGGAGTGTTTCCCGCGATGAACAGCGTGCTGGTGCGCTGGTTTCCCCAGCAGGAATATTCGCGCGCCACAGGCTTCTGCTGGGCCGGCGGTTATGCGGGCTCTATCCTCGCCTTTCCGCTGGCGTCGTGGATCCTGAGCATGTGGGGCTGGCGCGCGGTGTTCTTCCTGTTCGCGGGGCTCGGCCTGGCCTGGCTCCCGTTCTGGTGGTACGGCGTCCGGGACCGGCCGGAGGATTCTCCCGGAGTGAGCCCGGAGGAACTCGACTACATCCTTCGGTCGCGGCCGGATCTTACGCGAGTGGAAGCGGTCCCGTGGGGTAAGCTGCTGCGCCTGCCGCCGCTTTGGGCCGTGTGGGCGCTGCATTTTTCGTCGAACTGGTTCGCTTACGTGATGATCACCTGGCTGCCCACGTATCTGTCGGTGTCCCGCGGGTTCTCGCTCGCCAGCATGGCCTTCGGGTCGGCACTGCCGTTCGTGTGCGCGCTCGCCGGCTCAAATCTGTTCGGAGCCTGGATCGACCGCTTGAGCCGCACACGCGACCGGACTCGCGTGCGGCGCTGGTTTCTGGCGCCCTACGCGCTCTCGGCCGGCACGCTCTTGCTGGTCCCGGCGGCTTCCAGTCCGGCGGCGACAGTGGCCGCGCTTTGCGTGGCGATGTTCCTGCTGACGTCGGTTACGCCTGTATACGCCAGCAGCTCCCTCGACCTCGCGCCGCGATATGCCGGAACTGTGGGGGGGATTCAAAGTGCGATCGCCAACCTGGCCGGCGTTCTGGCGCCGGTGGTGATCGGCTACCTGGTGAAGTGGTTCGGCTGGCCGGCGGCGTTCTGGCTGACGGCCGCGGTCAGCGCGTTGGGGATCGTCGCCTACCTGATCTCAGGCAAAGCGGAAAAACTGATCGATTGACCGGGCTGCGCTCAAGGGGTGCGCTCTTTCCGGGCTACTCCAACCGATTCGCGGGGAATCAGCTTGACGGGCAGGATGACGCTCTGCGGCTCGGCGAATTGGTTGCCCATCGCGCCGAGAAGTATATCGAAGGCCTTGCGGCCGATCTCGTACATCGGCGTAGCGACCGTCGTAATGCTGGGATGGGTGAATTCGGACGACGCGACCCCGTCGAAGCTGATGAGCGAGACGTCACCCGGCACTTGTACCTTTTCATCCAACAGACAGCGCAGCACCCCAAGCGCGACGGTGTCGCTGAAGGCAACCACGGCCGTGGGCTTGGGGTCGGGAGCGGACCAGAGGCGGCGGCATGCTTCATAGCCGCCCGCCGAAGTGAGGGGCGCCGTGACGGTGAGGCGCGGCTCCTGGTCAAACCCGTGACGCAGGGCCTGACGACGGAAATCCATGAACCGCTGGCGGATGGGAAGCAGGGGCGGCTCGCCCGACACGTAGGCGACCCGGTGATGGCCCAGCGAGGCCAAGGTGTCGGCCACCATCTTGACGCCGGCAGTGTAGTCGGCGATCACCTGGTGGAACAGGGGCGGCTTCAGGCGGCGGTTGATGAGCACGACGGGAAAGCCGCGATCCTTGAGATCCATCAGGAAGCCGGGAAGCTTGGGCCGCTCATGATAGAACGGCGGGGCCACCAGGATGCCGCCCACGCGGAGCCCCATCATCTCCTTCACGCGCTGGGCGTAGCCGTCGAGGTCGTAGGAGCCGTTGCACAGAAGCACGTGATAATTGGCGGCTCGAACGGCGTCCTCGACTCCTTTGAACACTTCCGCGTAATAGGCGTCACTGCTGTTGGGGACGATGACGCCGATGAGATTGGAACGGCCGACGACCAGTGCGCGGGCCACCTGGTCAGGCTCATACTTCATCTCGGCGATCAGCTTGCGAATTTTGTCCTTGGTACCCTGTGAGATTCGGGGGTGGTCCCGGAGTGCCAGCGAGATGGTTGTGCTGGACAGCCCGAGGCGCCGGCCGATGTCCTGGAGAGTTGGTTTCCGCGTCAAGCCTGTTCCTCTGGCACAGGGTCTATTCTAGCGCGCCGGGTAGCGTTCGCAGGAAAGGGCGGAAGTTTCTCCTGGAATTTGCCGGGCTCTGCGGGTATAATAGCTTAAGCGTTAAACTTGGGGAAAAAACAAGCAATCTGATGCCGGCGATGATCCATCATGAATGGCTGCTGAGCTTCACGCGGGACGTCTTCTCCGCCGCTGGGGCTTCGCCTGCCGAGGCGGGAATTGTCGCCGATCACCTCGTGACGGCCAGCCTCCTGGGCTACGATACCCACGGCGTCATCCGGATTCCGCAGTACATCGCCGACATTCAGAAGGGTGTGATCCAGCCTGGCGCGCCGATCGAGGTTTTGCAGGAAACGGAGACGACCGCCGTTCTCGACTGCGGCTGGAACTTCGGGCAGGTAGGCGGGCTGCGCGGGATCGATTGCGCGATCGAAAAGGCGGCTAAGCACCATACCGCGACCGTCGTGGTGCGCCGCTCGAATCACGCCGGACGGCTTGGAGCCTATACAACACACGCAGCCGAGCGCGGATTTCTGGCCATCGGAGTCTGCAATTCTCCCCGTCACGGCCATTTCGTAACTCCGTGGGGCGGACGCGAGGGCCGCCTGGCCACCAATCCGATCTCGTTCGCCGTGCCCGGCGCCAACGGCAGCGCGATCGTGGCCGATTTCTCCACGGCCGAGGCCTCGGAAGGCGCAATCCGGCTGCATCGCAACCTGGGCAAGCCGCTGCCCGACGGCTGGATCATGGATGCCGAGGGAAATCCCAGCAACGATCCGGATGCCTTCTACGGGCCGCCGCAGGGGGCCATCCTGCCATTCGGCGGCAGACGGGGATACCGCGGCTTCGCCCTGGGGCTTCTGGTCGAGATCCTGGGCGGCTTGATGGGCGGATCCTCGATTTTGCGATCGCAGGCGGGCAACGGCCTGGCTTTCGTCGTAGTGGATATCTCTGCTTTCCTCCCCCTGGTCGAGTTCGAGGCCATGATCGGCGAGCTTCGCGAGTACGTCAAGTCCAGCCCGTCCGCGCCCGGTTTCGACGAGGTCTTTCTCCCCGGCGAACCGGACTGCCGCAGGCGTGAGGAGCGGATGCGCACCGGCATCCCGATCGACGACGCAACCTGGCGACAGATCGAAGCGGCTGCCGTGAGCGTGGGCGTCGCAGCGTCGGCGCCGGCAGAGGGAGTCCGGTGAGAGGCAGCACCATCACGCTGGATGACTATCCGGTAGAGCAGGCGATGCAGATCTTCCGGGACGCCGGCTTCACCAGCGTCGAAATGTGGGTCCACCATCTAAAACGCGCGAAAACCGCCGAGTTGCGCAGCAAGTTTGCCGCATACGCGAAAGGGATCGGGCTCGGGATGGGCGGGCTCAACGTAGTGGGCGAAGAATATTTTCAGCCCTTCGGCGGCGACGCTGCCGCGGCGCGGACGCTCGACGGCCTGAAAGCCGACATCGAGTTCGCGCACTCCCTGGGCGCGGCCGACGTATTGATTTGGGAGGGCCGGGCGCCGGAGGGAACACAGGAGTCCCATTGGATGGACCGCCTGCTGCCCGGACTCGTCGAACTGCTGAAGGAAGCCCTCGCCTACGCGAAACCTTACGGCATGCGCTTGCTGGTGGAGCCCCATCCGTTCACGGTCGGCATGAGCGACCGGTTCCTGATCGCGCTTTGCGATGCGCTCGATCCGGATCGTTTTGGAGTCACTTACGATTTCTGCCACTACGGCGTCGGACGCAAGAGCGATTACATCGACGCGGTCCGGCGGCTTGGGCATCGCATCCGGCACATCCATTTTTCCGATTCGGACCAGCAGACCTCGGAGCTCCATTTCCCGGTCGGGCGTGGGCGAATGAACGTCCAGGGGATTTTAGACGGCTTCCGCGAAGTCCGGTACCAGGGCACGATGACGCTCGACTTGTATGGTTATCCCACGCCGGTCGAGGCGCTTGCCTGGAGCGTCCCGCGGATGCGCGAAGCCTGCCAGTTCCTGGGAATCAGCGGGGATTGACGAAAGCATCCACCCAGGTCCGGTCCAGGCCGGCGCCAACCGAACGGAATTTTTCCAGCGGCTCCGAGAAAACCCGCACCAGCGTCTGCACCGCGCCGGCCGGCATCCGCCCATCGCCCGAGTACACGTTGCGGACGCGGCGGATGTATTCCAGCTCCGCTTCGGCGTCTTCCAGGCGTGCGTGCGCGGGCAGCCGGGCGCGGATCTCTTCCGGCGTGTGCGCCTGAATCCAGGCCAGGGTGCGGACCGTCGCGCGGGCCACTTTCCGGGCGGTTTTCGGTTCGCGGTCTAGCCAGGAGAGCGGCGCCAGAAGACAGAGGTTGGGAAAATCTTCGACGCCGAGCGCGGCCCGCGTGCCTTCCGCCGTATTCATGTCCGCCAGCACCACCAGATCCGGATGACGTCGCTGAAGGACGGCCATCGGATAGGCGAGCACGATCCCGGCGTCCACCGAGCCCTGGTCCAGCGCCGCGACCGCGCTCGCCATGGTGCCGATGCCCGTGATGCTGACATCGGCCGGGGCCAGGCCGTGCCGCTGCATCAGGTAGTAGAGATACCATTGCGCCGTGGATCCCGGCGCGGTCACGCCGGCAACGGCGCCTTTCAAATCTTCAATGCGGCGAATGCGGCCGGAGGCTTTCGGCGAGACCACCAGCGCCGCTCCCGGACGGCGGCCGATCAGAACGAACGCCGCGACGCCTCGGCCGTCGATGGCCAGCTGAATGGCCTGGTCATAACCGCCGACGCAGACGTCCACGCTACCGCCGACCAACGCCTGAACCGTCTTTGCCACGCCGCCGAAGTCCGAGATTTCCACATCCAGGCCTTCCTCGCGGAAGAATCCCAGCGATTCGGCCAGGTACGGCGGCAAAACGCCTTGCACGTTCGCCAGCCGGATGCGTTTTGCCGCGCCACCATGGCCGCAGCCGGCAAGGCCGAGCGCGGCCAGAACCAGGAGAAATTTCCGCATCGAATCCGTCAGGCCGAAAGAAATGGCAGCGGTTTCCCTTCGCTGAGACGGAACGGCCGGCCGATCCGCGTGACGTATTCCTTATTGAAGTCCACTCCGACCTTCTGATAGACCGAAGCCACCAGGTCGGGGATCTCGACCGGGTTGTCGCGGACATACATTCCGTCGGCGTCCGACGATCCCCACACCTGCCCGCCGGGGACGCCGGCGCCTGCGACAAGGATCGAGAAGACGTTCGGCCAGTGGTCGCGCCCGGCATTCACGTTGATCTCCGGCGTGCGGCCGAATTCGCCAGTGGCGATCACCAGCGTGGTCTCCAGCAGCCCCCGCGCGTCCAGATCGTCCAGCAGGCTTGCCAGCGCGCGATCGAGCTCCGGCAGGTAGCGGTCGCCGAGGTTTTCAAAGACTTTCGCGTGATGGTCCCACTTGTAATAGCCGTTCGAAACAGTTACGAAACGGACGCCCGCTTCGATCAGCCGGCGGGCCAGCAGCGCGCCCTGGCCGAGCGAGGTGCGGCCGTAACGGTCGCGAACCTGTTCCGGCTCCTCCTCGATCGCGAAGGCTTTTTTGGCCTTCGGCGACCGGACCAGATCGTAGGCGGTCTGGTAAAACGCGTCCACGGTTTCAAACGCGCCGCTCGAGTCGTACTCGCGAAACTGGCGGTCCACCATGGATAGCAGCGAGCGCCGGCGGTCCATTCGCGCCCAGTCCACGCCCATCGGCAGCCGGACGTCGCGGACGGAAAAATCCGGTTTGTTGGGGTCGCCGGCTTCGAACGGATTGAACCTGCCAGGCAGAATTCCGGCGGTTTCCCAGAGTCCCGTCATCGCCGGAATCGTGATGTAGGGCGGCAACTCGTTCCGTGGTCCCAGTTCCTTGCTGATCACCGCGCCCATGCTGGGATGGTTAACCGTAGCGATCGGCTCGTGCCCGCTCATGACCATGTAGGAGGCCCGCTCGTGAACGCTCAGTTTGTGCGTCGCGGAGCGGATGACGGTGTATTTGCCCGCCTGCTTGGCCAGCAACGGCAGGTGCTCGCACACGCGGACGCCGGAGACGTTCGTTTCAATCGGGCGGAAAATGCTGCGGAATGCCGTGCGGCTTTCGGGCTTCATGTCGAACGTGTCGACATGGCTCATGCCGCCGCTCAGCAGGACGTGGATTACCGAGATCTCTTTCCTCGGCCGCTCCGCCGCGAATGCGCGCAGGCGCAGCACGTCGCTCCAGGCGAGCGAGCCGAAGACGCTCAGCGACCCGACCCTCAGGAACGACCGCCGCTCGAACATCGCCTCCTTCATCGCCGGCCTCCTAGTGGATGTAGAGAAATTCCTTGGAATTGATGAGTGCCCATTCGAGGTCCTGTAATACGCCGCGCCGGTCGCCGCCGGAGCGCGAAATTTCTTCGAGCAAGGCCGTTCGCTCGCCGGCCGACGGTTTCCGCGCCAGAGTGGCCAGGTAGACGCGGTTGATCAATTCGGCGTCCGACGGCTCATCGCCTGGTTTCCGGCTGCTGAGCCAGCGATCCAGGTTCCCCCGCTGAGACGTCAGCCGGCGCTGGATGGTATCTCCGTTGATCATGTGAAGCACCTGCGAAATGTTCGGCTCGGTGTCGCGCTCCCGGATGAACTCGCGGTCGGCCACGCGGCCGAAGATCGTCAACAGGTCGGACGGCGAGCCGTGCGGCAGCGCCGCCGCGCGCCGCGCCCCTACCCATCCCGCAAAGCGCTCTTCGACGCCCGTCGCCTGCACAATCGAGTCGAAGAGCTGCTCCGCGGTCATACGCTTCGGATAGTAATGGGAGAAATTGATCGTATCGCCGCGATTGGTTTCGTTCGGCTTGGCCGAAAGCTGGTAGGTGCGCGAGTTGAGGATCAGCCGCTCGGTGTGGCGAAGGCTGAATCCGTGTCGCACGAAGTCCTCGGCCAGCGCGTCCAACAGCTCGCCGTTGGAGGGCGGGTTGGTAACCCGGAAATCGTCCACCGGCTCCACGATTCCGCGGCCCATGAGGCGCCTCCAGATGCGGTTGACGATGGTCCGGGCGAAGAACGGATTGCGCGGCGAGGTGACCCAGGCGGCCAGCTTCACGCGGACGTCCTCGCGCGGGTCTTCACGCTCGATGTCGCCCTCCAGGTACCTGGGCTCGACGCGCCGCTTGGTTTTGGGATGCACCACTTCGCCCGAGTCGCGCAGATAGACGTTGCTCTCCGATCCGGCGTTGACGAACTTGGTGCCGAGGCGGGAGAAGAACGCCGCAAAGCCATAGAAGTCGTCCTGCGTCCACTTCTCCCACGGATGGTTGTGGCACTTCGCGCATTCGATGCGCACGCCGAGCAGGGTCTGGCTGACGTGCGTGGCGACGTCGCCAGGATCGAGCTTGCGGCTGATGAAATAGAAATTGGCGGTTGGGTCCTGGAAGAGGTTGCCCTGGCCCGCCATCAGCTCGCGAATCATCCCGTCATACGGCTGATCGGCGGCGATGCGGTCGCGCAGCCAGTTATAAAAGAGCTTGGCTCCCTTGTCGCGGCTTTCGTTGAAGCCCAGCCGGAACAGGTCGGCGAAATACTGCGCCCAAAACTCGGCGCGCTCCGGGCGATCCAGCAGCGCTTCGATCAGTTCTTCGCGCTTCTTCGGGTTAGCCGAAGCTAGAAACGCCGCCGCTTCGTCGGCGGAGGGCGCGACCCCGAGCACGTCCAGATAGACGCGGCGGACGAAATGCTCGTCGCTCGAAGCCTCGGACGGGATGAGGTTCAGTCCCTTCAATTTCGCGAAAGCCAGCCGGTCGATGAAATTATTCGACACAAGCTGAGGATACTCCCGCAGCGGAGGCTCCTTAATCACGGAGATTCGTGACACGATGGCGTGCCCCAGCGTGCGGATCATGATCGCCGTCTCGCCGGGCGCTGCGGCTTCGACGAATCCGCCCGCGTTCACCGAGGCGACCGCGTCATTGTTGGACGTGAACTGCACCTTGCCCGTCACATCCTCCACAGAGCCGTCGGTATACCGGGCGGTGACAATCAGGCGCTGCCGGCTGCCGAGGCCCACCATGCGCCGCTCCCTGGGATAAACCTCCAGCGTCACGATCCGTGGGGAATTCGCGCTGTCATATTGCGCGCCGGCGGCGATCCAGTCGCGGATGGCTGCGTACTCCAGCGAGTCTTTCTGAAAGCGTATGCCCCCGCCGTGCGGAACCTGGAACGTGGGCTTGCGCAGAATCAGACTCTGGTCCGGATTCTTGAGATCGATGCGCCGGCCGTTGTCGGCCTTCAGAATGGCCGCGTAGTCAAGGTCCGGCTCATAGCCGAAGAGGCTCAACTTGAATCCGCCTTTCCCCCGGATGGATCCGTGGCAGTTGTTCCCGGCGCAGCCCGCCCGCGTAAAGAGCGCCACCACATCCTTGACGAAGCTGATCTCGAATCGCGATCCGGACGGTTCCACTTCCACAGAGGCCGAAGCGGTAAACCCGCGATAGGAGGCCGCCACCACTGTCTTTCCTATGGCGCGCGATTCAAGGACGGCCCCTGCGGCGACCCCGGCGATGTCCGGCCGCCGGACTGTGAAGCGGGCTTCCGCCGTGACGTCGCGCTCCACGCCGTCCGCATCGGTTGCTGTGACGGACAAGCGCTGGCGCGCCCGCGGTCCATAAAGGACTGCGGCTGCGGGATGGACGGTCAGAGTGTCCGCCCAGGCGGTAGCAGCCATCAGCAGGACCAATCCGGCAGATCTCATGACTTAATACTCATGCCTTAATACTCATGGCTTAATCCTCAGCTCGATCGGGGGCGACTCCACTTTGATCTCGCGCCCGCCGATTTGGAATGTGGCGACAAGCACCAGTTCCGCCGGAGCGTCCTTGGCCTCACCCATCGCCGTGACCGGAACTTCGATCTCTTCGGCCCCCGGCGCCGCCGCCGAGCTTCCCACATTCCAGCCGGTCACCAGCGACTTGGGGCTCACCTCCACCGGAAAGCTCCCCTCGCGCCGGAACAGGCCGACCTTCATTTTGCCCGATGCGCCCTTCGACAATCGAAACTCGCCAGGCGGGATCCACAGCAGCGGCGGCGCGGCGATTACGTTCAGAAAGAGCTTCTGATCCCTCGCCGGCTGTCCGCGCATCGCGCGTGGGCCCGTGTAGAGCACCACTCCTCGCCGCTCCACCTCGCGGCCTGCGAACCGACCGCGCGCCCGTAACGCGATTTCGTAAAGGCCGGGCTTCGCGCCGGCGGCCGCTCGGAACGGAATCTCCACCAGCGTGCCTTCCACGAACAGCTCCTCGCCGTCGTTTCCCTTGAAAGTCGTATTCTTAGGCTCGGTTTCCGCGGCATCGGCGGTGACGTCCGGGGGCAGGCCGTCCGCCGACACGCGAACCGGCGTATTCCAGCCGTCTTTCTCCAGGATGCGGAAATGCTCGATCTCGCTGTCCGGCTTGCGGAAGCCTTCCACAATGTGGACGCCGCCGGTCCGCCGGACCACTCCCAGCAGACGGGCGCTGCCTCCGGCGAACACGGTGATCTGCGGCGAACGCACGTCGAGTTCGAAGGATGGCTCGGTCTCCCGAATGGTCAGCCGGTACCCGGTGCCGGGCCCGCCCTCATAGGCCGCGTCGCGGACCTGGAGCCGGTAAAGTCCGGGTCTTGGAAACACGTACACCAGACAGGGGTCATGGCTGGCCGGATGGTGGATGAAAGAGTTCGGCGCGGGATCGTCCTCTTGCGCCAGCACCTTGCCGTCGGCGTCGTACAAAGTCAGAACCGGGTCGATCCGCATACCGAGCTTCCAGGCGTCCACGCGGAATTCGTACCGCCCTCCCTCGCGCGCTTCGAATTCGATGTACTGGACCCGGTGCAGCCGGTTGCCGTCGCGATTCGGGATTTCCCCGTTCACCACTGCCGGCGTGCGGGTCCGAAAGGGATGCAACTCGGTGGCCGGCGTTTCCGGGGCGACGGTGACCTCGGGAAGATCGCCTATCTCGAAGCGAAGCGGCGCCGGGGATTCAATGGAACCAGCGCCCAGGTAGAGCTGGTAGGAACCCGCGGCAATTCCCGCAGGCACTTCCAAACGCGCCCGCACTTCGGTAGCGCTACGCCCGACAATCCGCCCTTCGGCCAAGCCGCGGCCGAGCCAGACGCGGTCTACGCGATCCAGATTCCAGCCTCGGATCAGCAGATCCACACCTGCGCCGCGGCGCGATCCTGCGGGAAGCACGGACGCCGCATACGGGCCGCTGGTGGCGGCCAGCCGGTATTCGGCGTCGCGGGCGCTACGCTCAAAGCTGGCACTGACTAGAACCGTGTAGTCCCCGGCTTTCGCGAACGTGTGCGCCAGGCGGGCGTCCTTGAAAGTGTCCGCGTCGTCGCAATAGTCGATCTCGCGTCCGCGCGCGTCGAACAGCGTCAGCACCGGATCCAGCGCCGAGCCGAGCCGCCCGGCCGCCACATCGAACACGATGGTCTGGCCCGCTTCGGCGTGAACGCGATAGTAGTCGGCGTCGGCGCCGTCGGCCCGTCCGTTCACCAGGGCCGGAAGCGTGAGGATCTGGGCGCGCTCGGGCTCATCGTTTGGCTCCGCTTCCGATGACTCCTCCAGGGGGCCGGCGTAGAACACGCCGAAGTACGCTCCCCGCGGCGTGACCAATCGGAAATCGTGGCGTCCGGTTTCGGCGTCCCCGGCAATCCGGATCTTGGCCCGCACTCCGCGGAAGCCTGAAGAAACGATGGTTCCTTCCAACTGCTGGCCGGGGAAAATCAATTCCCGGGCGCCATCCAGATAGCTGCCGCGGAACTCGACTGCAACCTCGGTCCCGCGCCGCCCGCCGTGGGGGAAGATAGAAGAAACCTGCGGTGTGATGGACGGCGTCTCCGTGGCGCCGGACAGGCAGGCGGCACAGACGGCGAAAACGGCGGCGTACCGGACGGCTCTCATCGCCAATGCTCTAGTTTTACAATCCACGGTCTACGTAGTCAAGGCGTAGCAGATTTAGTTTATCGATCAACTGATAGGAAATCCAACCTGCGCCGCCGCCTTCCGCTGTTTCCGCGGGCGCCCGCGCTTGTCCCCCGGCGGCTCTTAGTTTATCGTTTAACCTTACGCATGCGCCCCCTCGACTACGCCGTCATCGCCGCCTACTTCGCCGCCGTCCTTTGGATCGGGTTCAGCGTCCGCCGCTCCGTTCACTCGAGCGGGGACTTTCTTCTCTCCGGGCGCTCCCTGCCCGCCTGGATCACCGGACTAGCCTTCATGGCAGCCAATCTGGGCTCGTTCGAGCTGATGGGATTTGCCGCCAATGGCGCCAAGTACGGCATGTTCACCAACCAGCTTTACTGGATCGGGTCGGTGCCGGCGATGATTTTCGCCGGCCTGGTGATGATTCCCCGCTTCTACCGGTCCGGCGCACGCAGCGTACCCGAGTTCCTCCGCCTCCGTTTCGACGAGAAGTGCCGCGCGCTGAATGCGGCCAGCTTCGCTTTCCTCACCATCTTCACGTCTGGCCTGAGCCTTTACGGCCTCGCCATCGTATTTCGGACGCTCTTCGGCTGGCAACTTGACCTCGCCATCTGGGTGTCGGCGAGTACGGTGCTCTGCTACGTCTTTTTGGGCGGCCTGCGCGCGTCAATTTATACCGAAGTCTTGCAGCTTTTCCTGATGGTGGCCGGCATCCTGCCGCTGTCGCTAATCGCTCTCCGCTCCGCCGGAGGCTTGCAGGGGCTGCTCTCGCGAGTGCCAGAGAACATGCGTCACACGTGGGTCCCGGTGCTCCATCCCCAGGGCACGCCGTTCGGCGAGGGGCTTTCGGCCATTTTCGTCGGCCTGATTATCGCCAGCTTTGCTTACTGGTCCACGGACTTTCTGGTGATTCAGCGCGCCCTCGCTGCGCGCGACCTGCCCGCCGCTCAGAAGACTCCGCTCATCGCCGCCTTTCCGAAAATGCTTTTCCCGTTTCTTACGGTGGTGCCCGGCCTGGCCGCGCTCGTGACGATTCCGGAGCGCATGGAAGGCAACTACACGATGGCCTTGCCGCTGATGCTCATCCACTACTATCCGGAGGGCCTGCTCGGCATCGGCGTCGCCGCGCTGCTGGCCAGCTTCATGTCGGGAATGGCAGGAAACGTCACGGCCTTCAATACCGTCTGGACATACGACATTTATCAGGCGCACATCGCACCCGGACGCAGCGACCGCCACTACCTCGTCGCCGGACGCGTGGTCACCGTGGCCGGCATCGTGATCTCCATCGCCACGGCCTACACGGCCCGGTCGTTCCCGAACGTTTTCGACTACTGGGCCCTGCTCTCCGCAATCTTCGTCGGCGCGCCGTTTGCCACTTTTATCCTGGGCATCACTACGCGCCGCGTGGGCGGAACCGCCGCCTTTTGCGGAATGCTGGCCGGCATCGCCGTCACCATCGCGCACTACTTTCTATATGAGTTTCACGTACTGCGCTACGGCAGCGCGCTGGCCATGGACTTCTACGGCGCCGCCTACGGGTTCTTCGCCAATGCCGGGGTAGCGCTGGCAGTTAGCCTGATTCACCACGAGCAACCGCAAACGCTGCCCGCCGGCGCAGGCCCACCAGCCGGCCGCGTCGCCTGGATACGCACCCCCTGGGCGCTAGCGGCGGCCGCTGCCGCGTTGATGATCGCTCTCAATCTCTGGTTCTGGTGACGCGGCTTGACAGGGACGGCCCTTTCGCATTAGTTTAGCGATTGACTTTTAACAAATAAGCCCATGAGCGACAAGATCAGGTTCGGCGTGATCGGCTGCGGCGGCGCCGCCTGGACCGGCCATCTCCCTTGGATCTGGGCCCATCCTCACGCAGAGTTGGCGGCGGTGTGCGATCCCGCCGTGGACCGGGCCCGTGAGGCCGGTGACCGTTATCAGATCCCGTATGCGTTCTCCGACTACCGGGAGCTTCTGAATCGCGACGGCATCGACGCGGTCTCGGTTTGCACGCCGCCTTCGTCGCACCTCGAAATCGTGCTTGCGGCCGCCGCCGCCGGCAAGCACATCCTGCTGGAAAAGCCGATGGCCCGTAGCGTCGCCGAGTGCGACGAGATGCAGGCGGCGGCGCTGCGGCACGGCGTGCTGCTTGTTCCGGGCCATGAGAAGCGCTTCAGCGTCGCTTGCGGGCGCATCCGCCGATTCATCGAGGAGGGCCGGCTGGGCAAGGTCTTCTACCTCACCTCCCAATGGGGCTCGTCGGTCAAGCTCGATCCGGAGAATCTGATTCCGGACGGCTACCGCGACAGCTACCACTGGCGCTGGACGGACCCGTCGGTCGGCGGGGGCATCCTGCAGGACCACCTGCCTCACTACGTCGATCTCTGGCGGTGGTGGACGGGCTCGGAAGTCGAAAGCGTCTGTGCCGAAGTGCAGAACGTGGCCCGGGATTACCTCGGCCGGCCCGATATCGGCCTCTGGGAGGACTTCGGCACGGTGCTGATGCGTTTCACCTGCGGCGCCGTCGGAGTATTCTCAACCGGCACCGCCGGCCGGGGGCTCTCGCCGATCCTTCACCTTGGGTCCGGTGTCGGCGAATGGTCCGAATTCGGCTACCTGTTCGGCACGCGTGGGCAGTTGACCTTCGACTTCCTGCCCTGGGACTCGCCGGAGCACGGCCGGCTGATGGTGTGGTCGCTCGATCGGGATGCGGCCGGCGGCCGCGGCTGGAGCCAGGTGGAGCTGCCCGAGCCGAGGCGCTCTCCCGGCGGTCCGCGCTCGCCCGCCACCAACGAGTCCTTCATGTTCTGGCGGCAGATGGACCACTTCATCGGGTGCATTCGAAACGGAACGGAACCCTGCGTGACGGCGCGGGACGGCCGGGCGACGCTGGCGGTCGTAGAGGCGGTCTACGAATCGTGGCGCACGGGAGAGAAAATCCGCCTCAGTACTTAAAAAGGAAAACGCCTCATGGACATCCCCTATCTGCAGCCGCTTCTCCAGCAGGACCGTCCGGTCTGGATCATGGGCGTTCACGACGTCCTCTCGGCGCGTATCGCCGAACGCGCGGGTTATGACGCGGTCGGCGTCCAATCGCTCCAAATGGCTTTCGTCAACGGGCAGCCCGATATCGGCGTGATCACTCCTGACGAGATTCTCGCCGTGTGCAGAAAGATCCGGCGCTCGGTGGGGCTCCCCATCGTGGTGGATTTCGAGCAGGGCTTCGGGGAGCCCTACGCGTCGGTACACTGGATGCGCGAGTTCGAGCGCGCCGGCGTGGCCGCGGTTCACATCGACGATTACGGCCTGCCCTACAAATGTCCGTTCATCCCGCCGCACGTCATGGCGCTGGAATCGATGGATGAAACCGCCGACAAGATCCGGGCCATGGCCGGCGAGAAGCTGGACCCGCGCTTCCTGATCGTCGGGCGTCCGGGAACTTATGTCGCCCGCGTCCACCCCGACGAGGAGGCGCGCCGCCGCGACTGGGTCCGCCGCGCCAAGGCCTACCAGGACGCCGGCGCCGACGCCATCATGGCCATCTGCTGGACCGTGGAACATGCCAGATTCTTTCGCGCGCAGGTCAGCGGTCCGATGATGACTATCCGCACGCTCGGTACCGAGACCAGGGCCGACCGCGTCCAATACGCTTCGGACATGATGGACCTGTCGGTGGACGAACTGTTCGCCCTAGGTTATCAGCTTCAGATCGAGCCGACGACGCTGCTTGGCGTCGCAGCCAACGCCATGGCCCAGGCCGCCGCGCTGGAGCGGCAGACGCGCCGCATCTCCAGTCTCGCCGGCGCTCACGGCAACTTGTACGAGCTGATGGACCTGTACATGAACGTGCCGGAAGTGCGCCGCGTGCGCGAGACCTATGTGAAAACTCCCCTGAAAGGAAGCGAATCATGCTGACCGGACTTTGGACCATCGGCATCAAGGTGCCGGACCTGGAAAAGGAGCTGGCGTTTCACGGGCAGATGGGCAATCCGGTAGTCCTGGATGAAGTGTTGGAGGTGGAGGGCGAGAAATTCCGGATTCCGCTCATCCGCATGGGGGACAAGTACCTCCACCTGGCCGAGAAGATGGTCTACGAGCGTTTACTCGACCGTCCGCTACCCTATGGCATCGTCCACGTTGTGTACCGGAGCGACCGGTTCGACGACGACGTGCGCACGTCGATCCAAAGCGGCGCCCGCCTTATCCGCGACGTGGCCGTGATCTCCGCCGGATTTGGAGAGCGGCGAGTGGCCTTCTTTCACTCTCCCGGCGGATGGATCTTCGAGATCATCGAGATTCTGAAAAACCTGGTTCCGGAGGTATAAGCGCCGTGAAGATCAGCCCGCGCATTCATCTGGTCGGAAGTGAACAGTTTGGCCTGAGCCATCCGCTTGACTGCAATTGCTATCTCATCGACGGAGGCTCCGCGCTCGCCCTGGTCGACACCGGACTGGGCCTCGGCGCCGGCGATATCCTCGGCAACATTGCCGCCCAGGGCTTCGATCCCCGCCGGCTGACCCACATTTTGATTACACATTCCCACATCGGCCATTGGGGTGGAGCCAATCTGATTCGCGAGCAAACCGGCGCCGAAGTCTGGATCCACGAAGCAGGATTACAGGCCATCTCCGACATTGAGAGCGATCCGGCCATCTCCATCAATCGCAAATTCGGCCGCTACCCTGCCGGTTTCGAACCCTCCCCGTGCCGTCCGGACCGTGCGCTGACCAGCGGCCAATGCCTGGAAGTCGGCGATCTTGCGGTGCGCGTAATTCACACGATGGGTCACACCCGAGACTCGGTATGCTTCCTGATCGAGGACGGCGGACGCCGGGCGCTGTTCACCGGAGATGTCGTATTTTACGCCGGCAAACTCGGTCTGCTGAACCTGGACGGCTGCAGCCTCTCGGATTACCGGCGAGAGTTCCCCAAACTCGCCGGGCTCAATATCGACATGCTCCTGCCCGGCCACGGAGTCTTCGTGCTGCGCCGGGGCCAACGGCACATCGAGCGCGCAATCCACAAATTGAGCGACTTCGTGATGCCGGAGACTTTCTTCGAGGATAACGAGTTCGTCTGGGCACGCGATTACCTGCATTTGATGGGGGAATAGACTCTACGCTAAGCCTGTGACCGTCTGAAAAGATTGTGCAAGATAATTGCGAATCAAGTTTCTTCAAAGGAGTTCACAACTCATACGCCTTTATGACGCGTTTGAGTCGTGGAATCGCGCCGCCGGCTGGACCCGGCGGGCATGCCGGGAAGTGAGCTGATTCCGATTTCCCGAAGGCACTGAAAGTGGGCACGGTCGAGGAGTACTACCTTTGGCGGTGAAACCAATTGTCCCCCACACGACGGATCAGAAAAACTACACATCTGGCTCGCGAATCGGGCACCGCGACGCCAGAAAGCGATACACAACGAGCGCCGCGCGCAATTGCCATGAACGTGAGAGCGGCGATGGCGAGCATAATAACCTGCGACACGAATGCCAGAAATCCTATGATTCAGAGTGAAGTTTACGGGGGTTAGAGGGGGGTTGAGATGCGTAGAGACGCGGGTGGGAATCGAACCCACGAATAAAGGTTTTGCAGACCTTCCTTTCCGTTGTGTTATCTTACTGACTTTAAATCAGATCTGGCACATGAACCGAGGAGTTCGTCCGGTTTCCGTCCGGCTGGAGTACCGCGAACGGTTGCGACTCGCCGGCTGGAGTGCCGATGATGTTCGGCGAGGCTTGGCACGATGACGAGTTTGGGAGAAATGTTGTCGATGGTGGTAACGTTCAGATTTGCCATGCAGTATTCTCTTTCGAAGCGCCAGCCGTGCCTGGCTCGAATCAATAGTGATTACGCAGCCGATGCGTTTCACAAAATCATGTGCCTCCAACTCACGGCACTGGGGCCAAGAGCGGCTGGACCTTCTATCTCGGCCATCGAGGAAAAGGGGGCCGGGCCGACTGTAAAAATACTCCTTCTGCTGCATTTTGAACACTGCATCGGGTGTCGTTGTAAGATCGACGCATGGCGGAGCCGCGCTATCACGTCTTTCTGTCCCATAATTCCCGGGAGAAGGCGCAGGTTCTCCAACTCGCCGAAAAGCTGGAACGCGACGGAATCCACGTATGGGTGGATAAATGGAATCTTATTCCCGGCGAACCATGGCAGGAGCCCATCGAAAAAGCGCTGCAGCAGTGCGACAGCTGCGCAATCTGCGTCGGACCGCTGGGAACCAGTCCCTGGCAGAACGAGGAAATGCGCGCTTCCATCAACATGCGCGTCGAATCCGCTGACAATAAAATCCGCGTGATTCCTGTTTTGCTCCCTGGGGCGTCGCACGAGATGATCCCGGACCTGTTGGCTCGCACCACATGGGTGGAATTTCGGGAATCGCTCGACGACGAGGACGCCTTGTACCGCCTGACCTGCGGCATTCGCGGCGTTCAGCCTGTCCGGCGCCAGGGCGAAACCCGGGTCTTGGGCGAATCGCCGTATCGCGGCCTGCAAGCCTTCGAAGTGGAGCACGGCCAGTTCTTCTTCGGGCGGGAAAAGCTGACCGACCAAGTGCTGGACGCGCTAAAGCGAAGCGGCGAGGGTCCATCGCCCCTGCGCTTCGTGACCATCGTCGGCACGTCGGGTAGCGGGAAGTCCTCGCTCGCGAAGGCGGGAGTACTCGCCGCGGTTAAACACGGACGGCTGGGGGAGCAGGAGCTGTGGCGGCTGATGTTCTGCCGCCCGGAGTCGGATCCGGTCCGCAACCTGGCGATTGCGCTTTCCACGGCTTTCGGCAGAGAGAAGACGCTGGAGTCGGTGGAAGCGGGCATCGAAAGTCTGATCCGCGACGAGACTACGCTCGACCTCGCCGTCCGGCTTGCTCTCGACGGCCACGCAGGCGAAGGAGGCGCCATTCTGCTGGTGCATCAGTTCGAAGAGTGTTTCACCCGCTGCCGCGATGAAGCGCGCCGGAAGGCTTTCACCGTCAATCTGCTCCACGCGGCGCGGGTTCTGGAGAGTTCCACTTATGTTCTGATTACCCTGCGCGCGGACGAGTACGGCGCCGGCATCCGCTATCTGGGAGAAGCCCTGACGGCGCATCAAACTACCGTCGACCAGATGAACGAGGAGGAGCTGCGCCGGGCCATCGAAATAGCGAAGGAAGCGGATTTTGCGCTCAGCGAGAACGACGTCCCGGAAATCACCGTGAGCGTGAGCGAAGACGGTGTCGTGGGAACATTCAGGGAGATATCGATGATTCCGGGCGTAGCGATCAGATTACTCGCAATGGGAGCGTTCAATTCCCCGGAACTCACTTGCGTGGTACCGGCCAGAAAAGTCGGTTTCGGATTCGCTTCCCTGCGGGTCCATACGATGAGCGCGCTCTGGGGGAAGTTTGAACCCAGGACTCGAAGAGTAAAAACCGGGCCCCCAGCCGCAACCGAGGTTGGATCGGTGCCCGTAAGCGTCACAACCTGGCCTGGGAGCGCGCCGCTGAATCCGAGAAGAAAGGAGCCCAGCAACAGGCAAGACGAGAGGAGCGTTCCCCGGAGGTTCCCGAAAGTCTGAGTCATCACGCCCCTCCGCCAGTAGATTGTGGATGCTTTTCCGGGATATTGCAATACCAAATCCGGCCCGTTTCCGCCGGCGCCGGCCACGGCCGTCTGGGAGTAGTGCTGGAGCGAACGCGAGCTTATCGGCGAAGCCATGCACTTTAGTAGTACATTTCACGCCGCCGGCGTTTCATTTGAGTCCCCGATTTTCTCGCCCGCTCGCGGGAACGGGAGTGCTAATCCGTCCGTTTCACCAGATTTTCGAGCGGCTCGCCGCGTGCCAGCCGGTTGATGTTCCACGCGATATCGCGGAAGCGCATCGCCAGCACTCGCTCCGTCCAGCCCGAGCTGTGCGGTGTGAGGATGACGTTGGTCAGCTTGTGGAATGGCAGGGCGGAAGGCAGGCACGGCTCCCCCTCGCGCGGGTAGCGATACCACACGTCGATCGCCGCGCCGCGGATGCGCCGCAGTTTCAACGCATCGTAGAGGGCCTGCTCGTCCACCACTTCGCCGCGGGCGATGCTTATCAGCGCCGCCGTCGGCTTCATGAGGCCGAACTCCCGCGCTCCCAGGATTCCTCTCGTCCGATGGTTCAAGGGGCACGCCACCACCAGGTAGTCGGCCTCACCCAGCAGCGATTCAAATTGCTCCCGCGTATGATCGCTGCGCAGCCCTTTGACCTTCAGCTCGAACGGCGCGGCCAGCCGGGCCGCTTCCCGCCCGATGTGGCCGTAGCCGAGGATGCCCAGCGTCTTGCCCGCCAGCTCGGTCGCCACCGGCATGCCCGCCACGCAACTGCCGTCCCAGAGGCCCTGCCGCAGATCCCGATCCTGCCGGAACAGGTCGCGGTCCAGAGCCAGCATCGTCATCAGGACGTATTCCGCCATCGCCCGCTCGTGGTGGAACACGTTGCACAGCGCCACCCCGGCCGGCAGCGCGCCGATGTCCAGATTGTCGTAACCCGCGCCCGCGACGTGCACCAGCCGCAGCTTCGGAGCGCTTTCAATCATCCGGCGCGGCACCGGCGAACCCACCAGGACCTCGGCTTCGGCCACATCGCAGGGATACTCGCGGATGAGGTGCGGCGTCTCCAGATGGGCCTCCAGATACGCCCGCCCGGAGCGCGCGATGTTGCCGATAAGGACGATGTCGACTTCAGCCGTGCGTGAATCCGTCCGATGCGCTTCCAGATGTTCGCGCCCGGAGCGTGCGATGTTGCCGACCGGGGCGATGTCGACTTCAGCCGCGCGTGAATCCGTCCCTGGCTCGCGTAACTCCTTCACCAGTTCCAGCACCAGCTTCTCAATCTGGTCGCGCACGGCCCGGTACGTCTTGTCGTTCGCTCCGTAAGGATCGCGGACGGTCCATTCCCGCACGGCCGGAAAGCCCTCCAGCCGGTAGCCGCTCATGTTCACAACCAGGTCGAAGTGATTGCGCGGATAGATGCGCAGATCCTTGGGGAACGCCTCGGCGATGTTGATGCCCTTCTCCGCCATCACGCGGACGGTCTCCTCCGGCACGCGCATCGCCGGCGCCAGCCCCGCCGACTGTGCTTCAAAAATCTCGCTCCCGTAATGCCGGGCGAAGCCCTCCGCCATCTGGCTGCGGCAGGCGTTTCCGATGCAGACGAATCCGATGCGTTTCACAGTTTGGATACGAAGAGCCGGTGCACGCGCGGATCCGCGGTCAGCTCCGGGTGAAACGTCGCCACCAGGTGCGGCCCGTCTTCCACCAGCACCGGGTCGCCGTTGTAGCGCGCCAGAACGCGCACGCCGCCGCCGGCTCGGCGGATAATGGGCGCGCGTATGAACACCGCTTCCAGGTCGCCCTCGCCTGTGCGGGCGGCGAACTCGGCCTCCGGGTGCACGGGGGTGACGCGGCTGTCGATCTGCCGGCCGTAGGCGTTCCGCTCCACGTCGATATCTACCAGCCCGAAGCTCTCCTGCGCCGGACGGGTCACCTCCCGGGCCAGCAGGATGGCCCCCGCGCAGGTGCCGAAAATCGGACGGCGGCGTCCGAATTCCGCCAGCGGCTCCATCAAGTTTTCCTCGTGCAGCAGCTTCAACATGGTAGTGGATTCGCCGCCCGGAATCACCAGCCCGTCGAGTGAATCCAGGTCCCCGGCGTGGTAGACCAGGCGTGCTTCCGCCCCCGCGCGGCCCAGCGCCGCGGTGTGCGCATCATAGTCGCCTTGCAGCGCCAGCACGCCGGCTTTCTTCATCGAAGGCGTTTCCTACCAGCCCCGAGTCTGAAGCAGCTCGCTCTCGGCGAGCTTAGAAATGTCCAGGCCTTCCATGCCGATGCCCAGCCCTTCGCTCGCCTCCAGCAGTTTCTGCGGATCGTTGTAGTAGGTGGTGGCCTTGACGATGGCCCGCGCGCGCACTTCCGGGTCCTGCGATTTGAAGATGCCGCTGCCCACGAAGACCGCTTCGGCGCCCAACTGGCGAACCAGCGCCGCGTCGGCCGGCGTGGCCACGCCCCCAGCGGAGAAATTCGGCACCGGCAGCTTGCCGTGCTCGGCGACATAGGTCACCAGGTCGAGCGGGGCTTGCAGGTTCTTCGCGGCGGCGTACAGCTCTTCCTTGCTCATCACCGTGAGCTGCTTCATTTCTTTCTGGATGGTGCGCATGTGGCGGACCGCCTCGACGATGTTGCCCGAGCCGGCTTCGCCTTTGGTGCGGATCATCGCCGCGCCCTCGCCGATGCGCCGCAGCGCCTCGCCCAGGTTTCGCGCGCCGCAAACGAAAGGCACTGAGTAGTCGTGCTTCTCGATGTGATGCTCTTCATCGGCCGGCGTCAGCACTTCGCTTTCGTCAATGTAGTCCACGCCCAGCGCTTCCAGAATGCGCGCTTCCATGAAGTGACCGATGCGGGCTTTCGCCATCACCGGGATGGAAACCGTGGCCATGATCTCGCGGATCTTGGAGATGGGCGCCATGCGCGCAACCCCGCCTTCTTTCCGGATATCGGCCGGCACGCGCTCCAGCGCCATGACCGCCGCGGCCCCGGCCTTCTCGGCGATCAAAGCCTGTTCGGCGTTGGTGACATCCATGATGCAGCCGCCCTTCAGCATTTCCGCCAGGCCGACTTTCACCCGATATGTCTCGTTGTTCAGCAGCATTTTCGTTTACCTCGTCAAGGAGTAACTTACACCAAGCTTGTCTTAGACCATGGCCGCGGCTGGTTCGGAGGCGCCGGCGGCGCGCGATTGCTCCAGCTCGCTCGCGAATACGCTTCCCAGAATCCTGACCCCGGCCGTGATCTGCTCCGCGTCCAGCCCCGCGAAACTCAGCCGCAGGCCTCCTGGCAGCGCGCGGCTTACCGCAAAGAACTTCGACGGAAGATAACTGACGCCATGGCTCTGCGCCCGGCTCAACAACTCGGCCGAGTCAAGCGGAGCGGGCAAATTCACCCACAGGTTCATTCCCCCGCGCGGACGCGTAAACGAGGAGCCCGCCGGCAAATACCTCTCACACGCCGCCAGCACCGCCCGCAGCCGCTCCCCGCCCGCCTCCAGCATTTTCACCAGGTGCGCCGCCAGCCGGCCCGATTCCGAGAAGCGCAGAAGCACTGCCTGCGAGAGCTGATCGGTGTGCAGATCCGAAAGCTGCTTGGCGTCCCTCATCCGCGCGATGAGCGGTGCCGGTCCGAACGCCCAGCCCACTCGCAGTCCAGGAAACGCGATCTTGGAAAAGCTTCGCAGCAGCACCGTATGTCCCGAGGCGTCCAGCTTTTTTACCGGAGCGATCGCATCGCCCGAATAGCGCAGCGCTCCGTAGATGTCGTTCTCCACCAGCGCCACCGAATGCGCCCGCGCCAGTTGCAGCAGTTCCTGCCGCGCCGCCCCGGGCAGTGTCGCGCCGGTCGGATTCTGAAAATTCGAAGTGATCACCGCCAGCTTCGGCCGCTGCCGCTCGAACGCCTCCGCCGTCGCCTCCAGGTCCACTCCGTCCGCGCCCACCGGGATCCCGATCAACTCCGCGCCGGCTCGCTCGAAAACGCTCTTCACGCCCGGATAGACCGGATCTTCGAGCGCCACGCGGTCGCCCGGAGAAATCAGCACGCGCGCCAGCAGATCGAACGCCTGCTGGCACCCGCTGGTGACGATCAGGTCGTCGCCGGCCGCCAGTACGCCTTCCGCCCGCGCCCCTTCCAGCAAATACTGGCGCAGCGGTCCGTAGCCCGAAGGCGCGCCCAACTGCAGTATGGACGCCGCCTCTTTCCCGTGAACCACCTCATCGCACGTGGCGCGAAATTCGTCCAGCGGAAAAAGCAGCTCGGAAGGCCGCGACGCCGAAAAGCTGATCAGGTGCCCCGCCGGAACAATCGGCGTCATCAACGGAACCGGCCGGTCCATCAGCGAATCCCAATCGAGCGTCCGCACCCGAGGCTCCGGAGCCCCAATCACAAAGCTTCCCCGCCCCACGTGCCCCGAAATCAGCCCCTCCGCTTCCAGCAATTCATACGCAGCCGATATGGTAGTGCGGTTCAGTCCAAGTAGACCAGCCAATTCCCGAGTGGCCGGTAGCTTTGTGCCGTTGGCCAGCCGCCCCGCCGTCACCGAATCGCGAATTTGCTCGAAAACCTGCCTGTAAAGCGGCACGTCGCTGCGCTGATCGACCTGCGGCAGAGGATTCATTTCTCAGCCAAGCATACCATATTGGATCAGCTTGAAGTGCCCCATACCCCAACACCCAACACCCAACGCCACGCGACCCAACCGGCCACGCCCCGCGCCGCCTCCGGCGGCGCTGGCGTGGCCATTGGGCCGCGTAATAGGATATACCCATGAGGATCTTCCGGCTGGCCGCCGCCGGCCTGGTAGCCGCGGCGCTGCTGCTGCCTTACCCGAAAAAAAAGAAAACGGAAGAAGAGCTCACCCAGCAACTGGAACTGCCCAAGGACCCGCCTACTCACCTCACCGTCGAGCCCAAGCGCTTCGTCTGTCAGGTTTCTCCGCTGTCCTCCAAAGGCCTGCTCTCCCAGCAGGTCCGCGATGCCCTGAAAGCGCTGATCAAATCCAATGCCGGGGCGACCATTGTCAAATTGCGCGCGTTCGTGGCCGGCTCCGGCGACTTGCGGCGTGTGCCCATGATCGTCAGCGAAGTGTTCACCGAAAAGAAACTCCCGCTGCCTGTCGTCACCGTGATCCAGGTCGGTGGCCTCGGCGTGGAAGGCGCGCAGGTCCTGATCGAGTCGACCGCCTTGGCCAAAAAAATCGTCAACCCCTCCGGCGTTGTCCTGGTTTCCGGACAGGGGGCGAATGGAACGCAGGCCATCGAGCCGATTCTCCCGCTGGCTCAAACTTCGGTGGAGAATCTCAAAAAAGTGCTCGCCGGGACCGGCTCGGACGCGTCGCAAGTGTTGCGGGTCACCTGCTTCCTTAGCTCTCTCGACGGTCTGGATCAGGTGCGCGGCCTGGTGGCTTCCGCCTTCCCCAAGGCTCCAGCGGCTTTCGTGCAGACCTCCCGCTCGCCCGTTCGCGCCGTGGCCGAGTGTGAAGCGGTGGCCGCGCTGAAAGAACCCACGCGAGAGCCGCTGCAGCTCGTCAATCCGCCCGGATTCACCGCGTCGCCGAACTTTTCGCAAGCCGCCATCCTCGGAGCCGACCGCGTCGTGCTCACCACCACCCAGATTTCGTTCGGATACCAGGATTCGGACGCCCGCCTCGCATTCCAGCGCCTGCGGAAACTACTGGAGCAGGCCGGCACATCCATTCGCTCCGTGGCGTTCTCCGGCATCTATCCCCTCTCCACTTCCCTCGCGGAGCAGGTCCGGCGCGTACGATTCGAGTTCTACGATAAGTCCCGTCCGCCCGCATCCACGCTGCTGCCCTTCGAAGGACTTCCCGGGATGGAAGCCGGATTTGCCGTCGAAGTCGTCGCCGTGCTGCCCTAGGCGGCCTTTTCTGAAACAATACGCCCTATGACAAAAACGACCGTCACGTTTGGTGAGATCATGCTGCGCCTGGCCCCGCCGGGCTACGAGCGCTTTCTCCAGTCGCCCCAGTTTCTGGCGACCTTCGGCGGCGGCGAGGCCAACGTCGCCGTGGCGCTGGCCCACTGGGGATTGCCCGCCGCCTACGTGACCCTGGTGCCGCCGTCCAATCCAATCGCCGATGCCATGATCGCGCAGTTGCGCGGTTTCGGCGTCGACACGTCGGGCATCCTCCGCGCCAAAGGCCGAATGCCGGTCTACTACGTGGAATCTGGCGCCAATCAGCGGCCCTCGAAAGTGGTCTACGATCGCGATTATTCTTCGATGGCGCTGGCCGCGCCCGGCGCCGTGAACTGGGACAAAACGTTCGCCGGAGCGGGCTGGTTCCACATCACCGGTATCACCCCTGCGTTGAGCCAGTCGGCCGCCGACCTGGCGCTGGAGAGCGTGCGCAAGGCTCGGGAAAAGAACCTCACCATCTCCTGCGATCTGAACTACCGCAAGAATCTCTGGAAGTACGGCAAGACCGCCTCCGAGGTCATGCGCGAGCTGGTGAAATTCGTCGACGTGGCCATCGCCAACGAGGAGGATTTTCAGGCCGCGCTCGGGGTCCAGATCGCCGTCGACGTGCATTCCGGCGAACTGAACCTGGACGAGTACCGCAAGCTCTGCGAGCGCGTCTTCGGCGACTACGCCAACCTCAAAAAGATCGCCATCACCCTGCGCGAGTCGAAAAGCGCGTCCCACAATGGCTGGTCGGCCTGCCTGCACGACGGCCAACAGCTCCTCACCAGCCGCCACTACGAAATCACGCACATTGTCGACCGCGTCGGCGGCGGCGACAGCTTCGCCGCCGGACTCGTCTACGGCTTGCAGGCTCTGCCCGGCGATCAGGAAGCGCTGGAATTCGCCGCCGCCGCCAGTTGCCTGAAACACTCCATCCCCGGCGACTTCAACCGCTTCACGGCCGACGAAGTGAAGGCGCTGATCAAGGGCGGCGGATCGGGCCGCGTACAGCGGTAAAAGAGAGGTAGCGCGGAGCGTCCAAAAAACAACCCGCATCCCCGCTCCCGGTAACGCTCTATAATGAATCCATGCAGCGTCGGGAGTTCGTGCTCACGCTTTTGGCATCGCCCGCGGCGGCTCAACAGGCGTCGCAGCCTCCGGCCGCCCAAAGCAATACGCCATCCACCGCTCCGCCCGGTCAGTCGATCCGCGTCCAGGTGAACGAAGTTATCGTGCCCGTCACGGTCACCGACGACAAGGGCCGCTTCGTCTCCGATCTCGAAGAGAAGGACTTCCGTATCTTCGACGAGGGCAAGCCGCAGCACATCTCCTACTTCAACCGCGACCGCGGCCAGCCCGTCGTCATCGGCTTCCTGCTCGACATGTCCAACTCCACCCGCATTCATTGGAAGCATTTCCAGGAAGCGGCTACCGAGATGGCGCACAACCTGCTGCCCGGCGACAAGCGCTTCTCCGGATACCTCATCGCCTTCTCCCAGCAGGCCGAGCTGCTGGTCAATACCACCACCGACTCCGAACTCATCGCCGAGAAAATCCGCAAGCTGAAACCCGGCGGAGGCGCCGCCTTCTACGACGCCATCTACAAAGCCTGCACTACGCGCGAGCTGGTCAAAGGCGAGCCTTACGAGCCGCGGCGGATTCTCATCGTCATCGGCGACGGCCACGACACGGCCAGCCAGAAGCGTCTCGACGAAGTGCTGGAGGTCGCCCAGCGCAACCTGGTAACGGTTTACGGCATGAGCACCGTTTCTTACGGTTTCGCCAGCGAAGGCGAAAAAAATCTCATGAAGATCTGCGAGGAAACCGGCGGGCGCGTGATGTACCCGCTCAATAATCTCTACAAGGATGTATCCGGATATCTGTCGACACCCTCCGACGAAGGCAATTACGCCTACAAAGTCGGCACCGGCGCGTATGCCGCTGAGGTAGCCAGCGGAATTTTCCGAGCCGTCGCCGCCATCGCCGGCGAGGTTGGCATCCAGTACATCATGCGCTACACCCCCAGCGTTGCCGAGCAGGCCAATCCCAAAACGTTCCGCAATATCCGCGTGGAAGTGGCTGGCCTGCCCAACGTTCGCATCCGGGCAAGAAAAGGCTATTATCCGGCCAACCCGTAAAGGGACGCACTCGCCGACGATGAACACGCATCACCCGCACGCATCCCCAACCGGCGGGCCGTCCTCTACCCTCCCCTCAACTTCCCCTCCGCATGTCCGATAAGATTTCTGCCATCCATCCCGCCGACTACGTCGTCCTGCAACTGGCCTTGCCGGGGCAGGCCGTTTCCAATATCGGGATCTACCTGCTCGACCCCTCGGCCGACCGCGGATACCTTCGCCTCCGGTCGGACTGGCAACAAATCGCCGCTGACGAAGACCGCGAGGTGCTGGAGCCTCTCGGCGCCGACCTCGAGCGGCTATCGGACGAAATGGGCGGCCGGGCGTTTCTGGGGCTGATCGAGGACTCGTTCTCGAACGTGATCCAACTCACACCGCGCGAAACCGTGAACGTCGGTGGTTCAACAAGCGCCGGAGCCTACCCGCGAGCCCTGGCGCGCCTCTACGAGCAGCACGTCGAGCCGGTCCCGATCCGCCGCTTCGAGACCCACCTTCCCCTCTACTCCCTCCGCGCCGCGGCCACGCGTTTCGGAGAGGACATGGAAGTCGACGAGCACGACCCCGAAACCCCCTGGCTCGAAACGCCGCAATCCCTAAAACTCGACCCGCGCATGTTCATCGCCCGCGTCGTCGGGCCCTCGATGGAGCCCCTCATTCCGGATGGCAGCCTATGCATCTTCCGCGCCGGAGTCGCCGGCAGCCGTCAGGGGAAACGCCTCCTGGTGTGGGAGCGCGCCACCTCCGACTCCGGCGGCCGCTACACCGTCAAAACCTACCGCAGTACCAAGCAGGCCGCGCGTCCCCACGATCCCGCCGAGGAGGACGCCTCCTGGGAGCATTCCGAGATCGTTCTGGAACCCCTGAATCCAGCGTTCCAGCCGATGCGCTACACCGCCGGAGACGAAGGCCGGGCCTTCCGCGTCATCGGCGAATTCGTCCAGGTCCTTGAAGAGTAGCAGAGCAGAATACCGACCTCCGCGAGGGATTCTATGCCCAGGAAGGATTCTGTGAAAGAATAGAATCTCCCGAGCAGACCCGGACGAATGGCTCGATTCGCCCAGCCTGCTGCTGCCGACACTACGCCTGACAACCGCGATATGCCCCAGCCGCCGGCCATCGCTCGCAAGCTCGCCGCTTGGTACTTGAGTTCCGCCCGCGACCTGCCCTGGCGGCAAACCGGCGATCCCTACCGCATCCTCGTCTCCGAAGTAATGCTCCAGCAGACCCGCGCCCAGACCGTGATCCCTTACTACGAGAAATTCCTGAGCCTGTTTCCCACCGCGAAGGCGCTGGCGCGGGCCTCGGAATCGGAAGTGCTCGCCGCCTGGAGCGGCCTCGGATATTACACCCGCGCGCGGAACTTGCAGCGCGCCGCCCGCCAGATCGGCGAAGCCGGCGATTTCCCGCGCGATTACGATGCCATCCGCAAGCTCCCCGGCGTCGGCCCCTACACCGCCGCTGCTGTCGCCTCCATCGCGTTCGGGCTCCCGCACGTTGTCGTGGATGGCAACGTCCTGCGCGTCGTCGCCCGCATGGCCAACAACGCTTCGGACATCGGCGCACACCGCACGCGAACCCGCTTCGAAGCCATCGCCGCCGCCTGGCTCGACCCCGCCCACCCTGGAGTCTTCAATCAGGCCCTCATGGAACTCGGCGCCACCGTTTGCATTCCCCGCGATCCTCTCTGCCTCCTCTGCCCGGTCGCCTCCGAGTGCGCCGCCCGCGCCGCCGGCACAACCTCTTCCCTCCCCGTCAAATTGCGCCGCACCGAGGCCGCGCACATCTCCTCGACTTTGCTCCTGATCGAGAAAAAAGGAAATCTCCTCATGTGGAAGCGCCCGGAATCCGCCTCCCGCATGCCCGGATTCTGGGAACTCCCCGACCTGGAGCGCTTGCCCGCCGCAAAACCGGGTCCCTTGCTCGGCTCCTTCCGCCACACCATCACGCATCACCATTACCGGTTCGATGTGGTTCGAGCCTTCATCTCACGGACTCCCAGGGGATATCGCTGGCTATCTCAACAAGAACGTCAAGTCCAGCCGCTCAGCACCATCTCGCGAAAGGCGCTTCGGTTTCAAGTGTAAAACCTGTGCCGCCGCATACAGTTAACCAACCCGATTCGAGTAGACTATTACCAACGCGGGTTTCAACCAGCAAGGATCGTAACGGGATCTATGGTCAAACAACAGAAAATTAGAGTCGCCCAAGCTGTCGTTGTTCTCTCCGTGCCCCTCCTTCTGCTCTCCGAACCCGGCGGTCCCATCGCCGGCGTCACCGGCGCTCCCAACCTCACCGGCATGGGCAATGAACGGACATGCGCCCAAAGCGGGTGCCACGGCGGCAATGCGCCCCTCACCGGCCCGGGCAGCGTCAAAATCAATTTTCTGGGAGCAACCTCCTACGCTCCCAACGACAGCATCCGCATCCAGGTTGTGATTGCCGACCCGAACGCGCGCCGCTGGGGTTTTCAAATGACCGCGCGCTCCAATAACGGAAAAACTCAGGCTGGTACCTTCACGCCGGTGGATCCCAGCACTCAGGTTATTTGCCAGAACGATTCGCTGCGGCCCAATAATGGCTCGTGTCCGGCCAGCGCGCCGGTGGAGTACATCGAGCACACACTGGTCGGCACGCAGCTAGGAACCACGGATACCATCACCTTTTCGATGGATTGGAGGGCTCCTTCGACCATCGTGGGAAACGTCGATTTTTATGCCGCCGCCAACGCCGCCAACGGAAATAATCTCGCCGACGCCGGCGACCGCATCTACGCCACCAGCGCCACTCTGACGCCCGCCGCCGGCGGCCCCAAGCCTTCCATTCAGTCTTCGAACGGCGTCGTAAACGGCGCCAGTTTCACTTCCGGAATCGCCCCCAATACTTGGGTCACTATTCGCGGGACGAACCTGGCCTCCACCACACGCACCTGGGCGGGAGGCGACTTCAACGGCAACAATCTGCCGACGGCCTTGGATGGCACCAGCGTCAAAATCAACGGCAAGGACGCCTTCGTCTACTTCATCAGCCCTACACAGCTCAACGTTCTGGCTCCGGCTAATGAGACTTCCACGGGCCCCGTGCAGGTCACGGTCACCGCCAAGGCCGTTACCAGCGACGCCTCCAACGGCCAGCTCCAAGCTGTGGCTCCGGCGTTCTTTCAGTTCAACAACGGTACTGACCCGGCCAAGTACATCGCCGCCACCCACGTCGACGGAACGTTCACCGGCCCCGCCGGCCTCTATCCCACGGCGCCCGCGCTGACCTCTCCGGCGAAGCCCGGCGAGGTCGTCGTGTTATACGGCACCGGGTTCGGCCAGACCAATCCGGCCATTCCCAACGGGCTGATCGTCACTGCGCCGGCCCCTCTGGTTACCGTTCCCTCGTTCACAATCGGCGGCACCACGATTCCCGTCGTCGACGTTCAGTTTGCCGGACAGTCCGCGACTGGGCTGTACCAGTTCAACGTCAAACTGCCGGACTCGGCCGGCAACGGCGACCAGAAGGTCGTCGCCACTGTCGGCGGCTTTTCCACTGCCGACGCTTTTATCTTCGTGCAGAAATAGGATCATGAATGTGGGAGGTTCACGTTCATGCCGTCTGGAAGGATTCGTTGTATTCAATGGCTGGTGGTGGCCGCTGTGCCTTTAGCGATTATGGCCGATAGCGCTGGGCCGCCGATCCGCCGCGCCGGCGCGCCCGTCGACGATCAGGGTGCGACTTGTTTCCAGTGTCACAACGGAGGTCCTGGCGTTAACCAGGGCAGCGGCCGCGTCACGATAGGCGTCGGCACATACGTCCCCGGCCTCAAGCAGGATGTCAGCATCACGATCACCGATCCCACCGCGCTGCGCTGGGGTTTCGAGATGACCGCGCGCCTGGTGAGCGACCCGGCCAAACAAGCCGGGACGTTCATCCCGTCCGACCAGATCCAGGTCCGTTGCGCTCCCGATGGCCGCAGCGATGTCTCCTGCAACGGCGAACCGGAGTTCGCGATGCATCGCGCCTCGTCGACGTTTCCCAGTTCGGGAGGACCCAAAACCTACCTCCTCTCCTGGGTGCCGCCGTCCGACGATGCCGGCCCGGTGACGTTCTATGTCGCCGTGACTGCCGCCAACAACGACAACCTCGCCACCGGCGACCGCGTCTACACCGCCAGCTCCACCATCGGTACATCGGGCTGCAACCTGCCCGAATCCGGCAAGCCGGCACTGGCCAGCGGAGTCAACGCCGCGCTCAATTCGGCCGGCGGACAGGCCCGCATCGCGCCGAACACGCTGATCTCAATCTACGGCTCCAGCTTGTTCCGCCCCTCAGCCACGTTTCAGACCCGCGCCCAGAACCTGGTCAACGGCAAGCTTCCCAATTCCGCTGCCTGCGTGACCGTGGAAATCGGCGGGCAGCCCGCGCCCATTCTCTACATCAGCGATTCGCAGATCAACGTGCAAGCCCCGATTCTCACCGGCGGCGGCGGCCAGGACCAGGTCAAGGTGACCCTCAACAAGGGAACTCCCAACGAAATCGTCGTGCTTGGCGCCGCTAATTACGGCCCCTATTCGCCGGCATTCTTCACATTTCTCAACAGCAAGAGCATCGCCGGGCTCACCCAGCGCTATGAACTGCTGGCCGCGCCCTCGGTGGTGGCGGGGGGCGTGCCGGCCAAACCCGGCGAGATTGTAGTGCTCTACGGAACCGGCTTCGGCTTCACCATTCCCGCTTATCGCACCGGCGAATTCGCCTCTGGTATCGCTCCGTTGGTGGATCCGATTACAGTGACCATCGGCGGAACCACCCTGACCGCTTCCGATATTTTCTACGCCGGACTGGCATCCGATGCCCCCGGCTTCTATCAATTCAACCTCCGGGTGCCCGCTTCGGCGCCCGATGGAGACGTCCCGGTAAAGATTGCAATCGGAGGAGTGGAAACCCAACCGGGAACCACAATTCCAATCAAGAGGTAATGGGGATTACCTCAAGAACAAGTCGCGCCGCGGTACGCGGGGATAACAGGGTCTCCGGCGCGAACGGTTAAATTGGCCAATAGAAACGGCTCGTTGTTGAGTCCTCAATGAGGGCTAGGGGATAAGTGTGTGTGTTCATTTCACATTTGCTTGGGAGGTTAGACTCGTGAAACACAGAACGGTTCGAATCACACAGTGGATGATACTCGCGGCGATACCCGCGATTCTGATGGGCCGGTCCACCGGACCGCCCGTCCGCCGCACTGGTGCGCCGGTGGATGACAACGGAAACACGTGCTTCGCCTGCCATCGCGACGGCCCTCCGGTGAACCAGAGCGGTGGAAACGTGCGCATCGGCTCCAACGATTACATCCCCGGCGTCAAGCAGAGCGTCTCCATCACCATTACCGACAATACAGCGCTGCGCTGGGGTTTCCAGATCACCGCGCGCCTGGTGAGCGACGAAACCAGGCAGGCCGGCGCCTTCACCGCCACCGACCTCGTGCGCGTCCGCTGCGCCGTCTATCCTACTTCGCCGGCCGACGGCGAGGGCCGCGATGCACCGTGCAACCCCCGCGATCAGCAGTTTGCCGAGCATCGCGCCGCCGCCACCCGCGCCGGCTCGGGCGGGCCCTCGCAGACTTTCCAGATCGAATGGACGCCTCCCGCCGAAGACGTGGGGCCTATCATTTTCTACGCCGCCGGCAACGCCGCCAACAACAACAATAACCTCACTGGCGATCACATCTACACCACCAGCCTCAAAATCAACACCGCCGGCTGCGATCTTGCCGGCCCGCTCAGCCTGGTCACCGGCGCTGCTCCCGTGGTCAACGCCGCCAGCGGCCAGGGACGCGCCGCGCCTAACACGCTCATCAGCATTTACGGCGCCGGCATGTTCCGGCCGAGCATGGTCTACCAGACCCAGGGGCTGAACCTCGTGGACGGAAAACTTCCCGGCTCGGCCGCCTGTGTCTCGGTCGAGATCGGCGGAAAGCCCGCCCCGCTGCTCTATGTCAGCGATAACCAGATCAACGCCCAGGCGCCCATCCAGTCCGGCGCGTCGCAGCCGCTGAAAGTCACCATCAACAAGGGGACGCCGGCTGAGAAGAGCGTCACCGGCACGGCCGCCTGGGGCGATTACTCACCGGCCTTTTTCGTCTGGCCGAACAGCAACGGCAGCATCATCGGGCTGATCCTGCGGAGCGACGGCAAGTACGATTTGCTCGGCAACGCGTCCGCGGTGCAAGGAGGCGTGGCGGCCAGGCCCGGCGACCTTGTCGTCTTGTACGGCACCGGGTTTGGTTTCACCGATCCGGTCTATCAGACTGGCGAATTCGCCTCCGGGGTCAGCCCGCTGCGCGATCCGTTCAGCGTCAAGATCGGCACGGCGACTCTCGCCAAAGCCGATATTCTCTACGCCGGCCTGGCGGCCGACGCACCCGGGTTCTATCAGTTCAATCTGAGGGTGCCCGCATCCGCCCCGGACGGCGATCTCCCGGTGATCGCCACTGTCGGCGGAATCGATTCGCCTCTGGCCACCATTCCGGTAAAGAGGTAGCGGGTCGTTCCCTAGGTTGTTCGAACGCCGCGGGCCCGCGCGGAGATCGCAGGAATCTCTCCGCGCGGTTCCGCGGCTGTTCCTGTTAGAATCGCAAATGGAAGCTATTCTTGGCCGGTGCTGGGCCTGGTCTTCAAAACCAGTCGTGCGGTACTTCGTGTCGCAGGTGGGTTCGACTCCCACTAGCTTCCGCCAGCCATTCCCCTTTAGATTCAAACAATTACTGCGGTACGGTACGTTCTGAGTCCAAGAGCAGGATCTTCGCTAGCGTCGGGTTCGTCGCCACGCAACGGAACGCGGCTTTCCGCATCAGATACGTCCTCGCGCGCTCCCCTCAAAGCCTAATGATTCCGCGACGCACCGCGATCGCTATGGCTTCCGTGCGATCCTTCGCTCCCACCTTCTCGCGGATGTGCCTCAGGTGCACTTGACGGTCTCCTCGGCAATGCACAACTGCTCTCCGATATCGCGGTCCCGGTTCCCCGCAGCGACTAGGGCTAGGACTTCCGCCTCGCGCGCCGACATCGTGTCCTCCCCGATATGCTCAGCGAGTTTGGCTGCCAATTCCGCCTGGACCTGGTAAGTCCGGTTCACCGCGGGATCGAGCGGAATCACCCGCTCCGGGCGTGAGTCCTCCTGCCGCTCAAACAAAAGCAGCTCGACGCCTGGACGCTCCTCGCGAGAATACGCTGAAATTGGCTCCGTGCCGGAGGATCTTCACCCCGAGAGGGTAGCTTCGCCCAGGCTCGTGCAAGGTTCCCTCTTACGGCCTGCCCAGGAGTTCTTTGGCGACCTCGACAACCCGGCCGGGCTCAAAGCCAAATTTCCTTTGGAGTTCCTTGAGCGGCGCCGAGGCTCCGAAAGTCTTCATGCCGATCATCCGGCCGGAACTGCCGACGTATCGCTCCCAGCCGAAAGTCGAAGCTTGCTCCACCGATATCCGCGCCGTAACTTTCGCCGGCAGCACGCTCTCCCGATACTCTTTGGGCTGATGATCAAAGATCTCCCACGACGGCATCGAGACCACTCGCGAGCGGATGCCTTGGGCGATCAGTCTCTCGTGAGCGTCCACGGCGAGACTGACCTCGCTGCCCGAGGCGATCAGGATCACTTCGGGATCGCCGCCGGGGGCGTCCGCCAGTACGTAGGCGCCCCGCGACACACCGGACGCGGACGCGTACTTCTTGCGATCCAGAGTGGGCAAAGGCTGGCGCGATAACGCCAGAACGGCGGGCTGGTGCCTCAATTGCATGATGTAGCGGTAGGCCTCGACGACTTCGTTCGCATCGCCGGGCCGGAGCGTGACCAGCCCGGGAATGGCCCGCAAGGACGCCAGGTGCTCCACCGGCTGGTGCGTGGGTCCGTCCTCTCCGTCTCCCATCGCGTCATGCGTGAAGACGAACATTGTGGGCAGCTCCATCAGTGACGAAAGCCGGATCGAGGGCCGCGCGTAATCGCTGAAGATGAAGAATGTCGCGCCGAACGCCCTGAGCTTGGATAGAGAGAGCCCGTTCACGATCGCTGCCATCGCGTGCTCGCGGATGCCGAAGTGAAGATTCTTCCCGCCGGGATTTTCGGCCTGGAAATCCCCCGCGCCTTCGAATGTCAAAGTCGTCTTGTTCGATGGGCCAAGATCCCCCGAGCCTCCGAGGAACCACGGGATGTTCTGTGCCAGCACGTTCAGCGTTTTCCCCGAAGCCTCGCGCCCGGCGAGGCCTTTGGCGTCGGCCGGAAATGTGGGCAGGTTTCGATCCCACCCGGCCGGGAGCTCGCGGCGCTGCATCAACTCGATCTCGGCTGCCAGTTCCGGATATTTGGCTCGATATGCGCCAAATCGCTCGATCCATTCCGAGCGGACCTTCTCGCCGCGCGCGCCCACGCCGTCTGCAAAGTGCTCGTAGACACCCTCCGGCACCAGGAACCTGGCGTCTTCAGGCCAACCGTAGCTGCGCTTGCACAGGCGCACCTCGTCGTCGCCCAGGGGTTCTCCATGCGCGGCGGCCGTGTCCTGTTTGTTCGGAGAGCCATAGCCGATGTGGCTGTCCAGGATGATCAATGTAGGCCGGCTTTTTGTCTTCCGGAAAGTAACGAGCGCACTCTCGATGCGATCCGCGTCGTTGGCGTCACCGACCCTCAAAACGTTCCAGCCATAAGCGAGGAATCGGCCCGCGACGTCCTCCGTGAACGTGATGCGCGTGTTTCCTTCGATGGTGATGTGGTTGTTGTCGTAAATCCAGCAGAGGTTGTCGAGGCCCAGATGCCCGGCCAGCGACGCTGCCTCCGATGCAACGCCTTCCATCAGGCAGCCGTCTCCGCAAACCGCGTAAATGTTGTAGTCGAAGATCTCGAAGCCAGGCCGGTTGTACCGGTTGGCGAGCCATTTTTGCGCGATGGCCATGCCAGTACTTGTCGCTACACCCTGGCCGAGCGGTCCGGTTGTCGTCTCGACGCCCGAGACCCAATGATACTCCGGGTGTCCGGGCGCCTTGCTGTCGAGTTGGCGAAAGTGACGGATATCATCGAGCGTCACCGAAGGCTGGCCAAGGTTCTCGTATTCCCCATTCACCGCTTGTGTCTTCGTCAAGTGGAGAACGGACCACAACAGCATCGAAGCGTGGCCGTTCGAAAGCACGAACCGGTCGCGGTTGGGCCAGATTGGATCCTTCGGGTCGAACCGCATCACTCGGTTCCAGAGGGTGTAGACCAGCGGCGCCAGCGCCATCGGCGTGCCCGGATGTCCGGACTTGGCCTGCTGCACCGCGTCGATGGACAGGGTGCGAATCGTATTCACGCACAGTTGATCCAGTTCGGCCTCGGATACGGAGGGGGCTACGTGTGAGACGCTCATTTTTTGATCTCCTTGCAAATGCCTTATTGAGAGACTGCCTGCGCTTCGAGCGCAGCCACTTTGCGCAGCCTGCGGACGTGCCGCTCGGCGCCGGTGAACCTGGCTGCCAGAAACGCATCCACCAGGTCCTGGGCCGCGGAGAATCCCAACACTCTGCCGCCGACGCACAGGATGTTCATGTCGTCGTGCTCGACTCCCTGGTGAGCCGAGTAATGGTCCTGCACCAGCCCGGCCCGGATCCCGGGAATCTTGTTGGCGCAGATCGAGGCGCCGACTCCGCTGCCGCACACCGCCAAGCCGCGTTCCACTTTCCCGGCGGCAACAGCCTGAGCGAGCGGGATGACGAAGTCGGGGTAGTCGTCGTCCGCATTCATGCTGTACGCGCCGAAATCGACAACTTCGTGTCCTGCCGTCCGAAGCTGTTCAACCAGATACTCCTTGAGAGCGAGACCGCCGTGATCGGTGGCGATTCCTACACGCATATGATTCTCCCTTCCTTACTCCCGCCGGGGCGATTTCCCAGGCGCAATGACTTGTCCCGCCGCCGCTTCGTCGGCAAGCAGCAGAGCCCGTTCCCGGCGAACCCGGCCTGCCGGAATGGCCTCATCGCCATTGAGCAGGCGACTCAACATCTGTACCTTCTCATCGCCTGTAACCACCCAAACGATCTGCCTCGACCGGTTGATGATGGGATATGTCAGCGTCATTCGATGCCTGCCCTGATACGTGTCCGTCACGGCGACGTCTGAATCTTTGACATTCAGAACCGGATCCCTGGGGACGAGGGAAGCGGTGTGGCCATCGGGGCCCAGACCCAAGTGGACCAAGTCGAGGATCGGCGGCGATCCGGCAATCCGCCGGGGAGTTGCGGCGTACTCCGCGGCCGCCGCCTCCAGATCGGCGGACTCCACGGGCATATCGTAGATCTGCTCGCCGGCCAGTGGAGCATGATCGAGAAGGCTCTCGCCCAAATGGGTGAGGTTCCTGTCCGGATGGCCGGCCGGAGCAACGCGTTCATCCACCTGCACGATATGAACCTCCGGCCACGGAACGTCCGCGTCCGCCAGCGCGCGCAACATTAGCCAGGGCGTGTGGCCGCCGCTTATGGCGGCAACAAAGCGGCCTCGCGCGGCGACCGCTTTCCTGGCCTCTTCGGCGATGAGATCCGCTGCCCTTCGAGCCACCGCTTCGGCCGTTTGCAGCACCTCCATACTCATGGTGCTGGTCATGCAGCCTGGACCTCCGGGCCGGCGGGGGCATGCGTTTTCACCACCGGGTTATGCCACCCGTCCGCGGGCACGATCTTTTCGTCCACCTGGGCGGGTCCCCATGTGCCCGGCTCGTACTCGTACACAGCAGTGTTCGCCTTCAGCATGGGGTCGACGATTCGCCATGCCTCCTCCACGTAGTCCTCCCGGGCAAACAGAGTGGCATCGCCGGCCATCGCATCGCGCAGCACCCGCTCGTAGGCGTCCATCTCATTCGCATGCGCGCCCTCCATCGCGACCAGCTCCACCGGCTCGCCCGACATCTCCGCGTCGGGGGATTTGACCATCATGCTGTGCGCGATGGTCACGTCCGGGCTGATGCGGAAGCGAAAATGATTTGGCTTTATCCCGTCTGCTGAAAATATCCTCGGCGGCCGCAGCAGCCGGATCAGCAGTTCCGTGCACGTCACAGGCATTTGCTTCCCGGCGCGAATGTAAAACGGAACTCCCTGCCAGCGCCATGAATTGATCTCGAGGCGCAGCGCCGCGAAGGTTTCCACGTTCGATTCTGGCGCCACACCCTTCTCCGACCGGTAGCCGCGAAATTGCCCGCGAACCGCGTTGTTCCCGGTGAGCGGTGCGATCGCTTTCAGGACTTTGACTTTTTCGTCGCGGATAGACGCGCTGTCCGTTCTTACGGGCGGCTCCATGGCAAGGTTCGTCAGGATCTGAAACAGATGATTCTGCACCACGTCGCGGATGGCGCCCGTCTGATCGTAAAAGGCGCCGCGGCCCTGGACGCCGAAATCCTCGGCCATGGTGATCTGAACACTCTCGACATGGATGCGATTAAAAAGCGGCTCCAGAAACGAATTGGCGAACCGCGAGAAAAACATGCTGTTGACGGGCCGCTTGCCAAGGTAATGGTCGATGCGAAAAATGTTCTTCTCGTCAAAGGTGCCGAGCAGAATCGCGTTCAGGGCCCGCGCCG
>JACXTT010001090.1_pt1 | contig 46256 bp, 42 predicted proteins | sample 9270951 | NCBI WGS metagenome assembly JACXTT01 (sample SAMN15532306, study PRJNA645909) | rock metagenome | isolation source: weathered quartz diorite | place: Puerto Rico | collected 2017-06-21 | reverse complement strand
GCCAGCGCGACGCCCGCCGCGGCCCACGGCCTGGCCCCAGCGCGGCGCTTGCCAGGCTATGCGGCCGAACAGCTGCAGGCACAGCCAGGCCAGCGGCCGCCACACCAGTTTCTCCCATAACGTACGCAGTTGACGAAGGGGCGATGCGGGGCGGGTGGCGTCCATTGGGAGTCCAAAAAAGGCGCGGTGGAAGGGCTTGTTTTGTTACCTGAAGATAATTATCTCAAACTAAACGTTTAGCAAGAACTATCGAAACGAGCAGGCGAAGTTTTTACACGCTGTCGTAAATTCTTCTAAGATGGCGGTCTTACCAGCCGTTTTTCAGGATCTCCATGAGCAAAGCCGCCGTCTCCGTCGAACAATTGAATGCCATCGGCCAGGGCAAATTTCCCGGTTACCTGGGCATGGAAATCACCAGCGTCGACAACGGTGAAGTGGCCGCGCGCATGGCCATCCAGGCACATCACCTGGCGCCAAACGGCTTTCTGCATGCCGGCAGCGTGGTGACCCTGGCCGATACCTGCTGCGGCTACGCCTGCCGTTTGAGCTTGCCGGAAGGCGCGGAGAATTTCACCACCATCGAACTGAAATCGAATCACCTGGGCACCGCGCGCGATGGCGTCATCACCTGCGTCGCCAAACCGGCCCACCTGGGACGCACCACCCAGGTGTGGGACGCCGTCGTCACCAATGCCGCCACCGGCAAAACCATCGCGATCTTCCGCTGCACGCAGATGATCCTGTATCCGAAATAAGGAGTCACCATGTATTTTTCCAGCCTGCTGCGCGCCGCCGGTGCCGCCGTTCTGACCCTCGCCGCACTGGCGCCCCTGCACGCCACCGCCGCCGACGATGCCACCTTCATCGGCCTCGGCGGCAAGGCCGGCATCAAGAAAATCGTCGACACGTTTATTCCCCTGGTGCTGGCCGATCCCCGCATCAAGGAGACGTTTTCGGGCTCCGACATGAAACATGTGGGTTTGCGACTGGAAGAGCAGTTCTGCGCCTTGTCCGGCGGTCCGTGCAGCTATGGCGGCGAACCGATGAAGGAAACCCACGGTGGTCTCAAAATCACCAATGCGCAGTTCAACGCCCTGACCGAAGACCTGCAGATCGCCATGGAACAGCACGGCGTGCCGACCTCGGTGCAAAACAAACTGGTGGCGAAGCTGGCGCCGATGCAGAGAGAAATCGTGACGAAGTAATCCTGCGCTGCTGAGGTAAAAAAGGCCGGTCCAATTTGGAGCGGCCTTTTTAATTTATAAACGCACCCAGGCGCCCTTGTAAATCACCGGGCCGGTCGGCCCGTTCGGGTCCGGCGAGCCGCCCTTCGGCTCGAGAGACACCGCCAGCACGGCGACATCGTCGCCGATGGCGTTGGCCGGCAACGGCAGTACGGTGGTTCCCGCCGTCACCAGGCCGAGCGAACGGGGATGGCCGCTTTTCGGCACCGCCCACAGGTGCAGGCTGCGGTTGGCGTCGACCGGCAGGTTCGAAGCCAGGCGGATTTCCATGTCGTGGCGGCGCGGGTCGGCCGTCACCAGCATGGCCGTCTGCGTCTTGTCGTCGGCCAGGGTGGCGACGTAGGCATACGATGGAGCGACGGGCTTATTGGTCATCACGATCACCAGGAGCATCGCCGTCAGCGCTGTCGACACCATCCCCAAGCTGCGCCAGAAGGCCAGATTGTCGTTTTTCCAGAGCTGCCAGAACGCCGGGGCCTGTTTCAGATCGAGCCGGCGCTCGATGGCGCGCCAGACCGATTTGGGCGGAGATACGGCGCCGGCGAATTCCGCCATCGGCGCCAGCCGCTGCTGCCATTCGCCGCAGATATTGCGCAGATCGGCGTCCTGGTACAGCCAGACTTCGAAGCGGCGACGGGCGCCGCCCTTCAAGGTGCCCAGGACGTATTCGGCGGCCAGTTTCTGGCGCAGGATGGGGTTGTTGCGGATATTCATGCCCGCTCCCCCTTGGCCAGGCACACCCGCAGTTTTTCGAGGCTGCGGCGGATCCAGGTCTTGACGGTGCCGATCGGTAATTTCAGCTGATTGGCCACTTCGCTGTGCGACAGGTCGTGATAGTAGGCAAGCGCCACCACCTGGCGATGGGCGCCTTCCAGGGCCGACATGCACCAGGCCAGGGCCTTGGCGTCGCCGCTCAGTTGCAGCGCCTCGATCGGCGTGCGTTGGGGATCTTGCAAGGCGTTGATCACTTCGCTGTCAAATTGTTCCGCATCGATCTCGACCGCGGCGTCGGTGCGCCTCAAATGGTCGAAAGCCTTGTTCCGCACGATGGTCGCCATCCAGGTCATCGGCGAGGCCAGATGACTTTGATAATTGGCGGCATTGTTCCAGATCGCGACAAAACCCTCCTGCAACACCTCTTCGGCGAGTTCGCGCTTATGCAATATACGCAAAGCAAAGCCAAACAGTTTCGATGAACTGGCGTCATACAGCGCACGGAAGGCGGCGGCATCGCGTTTGCCGGCTGCCTGCAGCCAGGTTTTTAATTGTTGCGGGTCGGGAACTGGAACGTCGATGGACACAAGCAGCCTTGATGAATTGGTACATTGAAGCGCGGCGCGAGCGCTGCGGGCTTGAGGAGGTTAACGAATCGCATACGGAAATACAACACGCACGATAACAAAAAGTCTTCAAACAACACCGAATTAGCTAACTATTCCGCAATTAGCCGGGAAAGTGCTGGAGGGCAATGTGTTGCCTCGCTACAATTTCGATATCGTATCAGGAGAAACTTATGCATTTTGAAATTAAAGCAACATTGCGCGCCGGTGTGTGTCTTGTCGCCGCCTTGCTGGGCACCGCTGCGCAGGCGCAGTCGGTCACCCCCGACATGGGCAAACTGACGGCCACGGGCGGCGTCAGCACCGTCGAAGGCGCCGGCGGCGGCGGTCTGGCGCCGTGGGCCTTGATCAGCGGCTACGGCACGCGCGACAGCTGGGGCGCCAATGCCCATTACACCAAGGTCAACACCCAGGATTACTCGCTCGACACCTATGGGGTGGCCGTCGGCATCGCCGACCGTGTCGAACTGTCGCTGGCGACCCAGGATTTTCGCGGCAGCCTGGCGCCGCTGAACGATCTGCGTTTAAAACAGGATATTGTCGGCATCAAGGTCAAAGTGATCGGCGACGCCGTCTACGACCAGGACCGCATGCTGCCGCAAATCGCCGTCGGCGCCATGGCCAAGCGCAACAAGGGTGTCGCCGGCCTGGGCGCGCTGGGCGTCACCAGCGTCAAGCAACTGGGCGCAAAGGATGAAAACGGCGTCGATTACTACGTCGCCGCCACCAAGCTGTACCTGAACCAGAGCCTGCTTCTCAACGCCACCGTGCGCGCCACCAAGGCCAACCAGATGGGTCTGTTGGGCTTCGGCGGCGACAAGAAAGACGAATACCAGGCCAAGCTGGAACTGTCGGCCGCCTACATGATCACCCGCAAGCTGGTGGCGGGCGCCGAGTACCGCATGAAGCCGAGAAATTTGGGTGTAGACAACGAAAAAGCCTACTACGACGCTTTTGTTGCGTGGTTCCCCACCAAGAACGTGTCGGTGACGGCCGCATATGCGGTGCTGGGCGATATCACCGTGTTCAATCCGAAGAACCAGAAGGGCGCGTATCTGTCCGTGCAAGCCGGGTTTTAATCAATCAACCGGCCGCCAGCGCTTTTTGCAATAAATCGTGTAACTCGCCGAACTGCGGCTCGCCCACGTATTTTTTCAACACAGTGCCGTCCTTGCCGATCACGAAGGTGGTCGGCGTCAGGGCGACGTCGCCGAAGGATTTGGCGATGGCGCCGTTCGAATCGAGGGCGACTTTGAACGGTAACTGGCGCGTCTGGGTGTAGTTGACCACGTAATTCGGCGGGTCGTACTGCATCGCCACGGCGACGAATTCCAGCCCTCGACTCTTGAATTGATTGTAAGTCTCGACCATCTGCGGCATTTCCTTGACGCAGGTGGTACACGAGGTCGCCCAGAAATTGACCATCACCACCTTGCCGCGCATGCCGGAGGTGTTGATCTTGTTGCCGTCGAGGGTGATGAAGGTCACCTCGGGCGCGGTGACCCGGGTGGCGAAAGTGACGTAAGCAAAGCCGACCGCTGCCAGGATGACGGCGGCGAAGATGGCCGGTTTCAGCCAGGCGCGGGACGGTGGGGTGGCGGCGGGAGCGGTCATGGCGATGGTCTGGTGAAATAAAAGCGAAAAAAATCGGCAGGGGTCAGCTGCCGATTCTATGCCTAATCGTGGAAACGCGCGCGGCGACCTTAGCCTTACAAAGGCGTTTTGGCCGGCTGCATGGCGCGCAGCTCGTCCTCGGTGATGTACTCGAAAATTTTGACGACTTTCTGTACGCCGGAAACGCCGCGGGTGATGTCGGCCGCCAGCTGCGCTTCGCGCTGGGTGACGCGGCCCATCAGATAGACCGTGCCGCGCTCGGTGACGACTTTGAAGGAAGTCGCCGAAATGGTCTTCATGTCGACCAGGCTGGCTTTCACCTTGGTGGTGATCAGGGCGTCGGAGGAGCGCGAGGTGTAGCTGGACGGGCCGGCCACCTCCAGTTCGTTTTCCACGCTTTGCACGCCTTCGATGGCGCGCACTTCGCGTTCCACGTTGGCCTTGGCGGCGGCATCGGGCACTTCGCCGGTCAGCAGCACCTTGCGGTTGAACGAGGCGATATTGACGTGGGCATCCTGGCCGGCGATTTTCGGCACCTTCAGTTCGGCCTTGACAGTGATCGACTTGTCTTCCGTCTGCGCGCCCAGGGTGCGGCGGTCGGCGGTGGCGACGGCGCCCATGACGGCGCCGCCCACCACCATTTCAACGCAACCGCTCAAGCTCGCCAACAGCGCTGCACCAACAACCAATTTCGGCAAGCCGGCTTTCATCATTGCTCATCTCCTCCAAACAGGGCGACGTCGATACCGTCGCAAATACAGTGTATCGTCACCAGGTGCACTTCCTGGATGCGCGCGGTGCGGCTGTGCGGCACGCAGATATGCACGTCGGCGTCGGTCAGCATCTTGCCCAATTCTCCGCCATCCTTGCCGGTCAGGGCGACCACCCGCATTTCCCGCTCGAGCGCCGCTTCGACGGCGGCCAGCACGTTGGCCGAATTGCCGGAAGTCGACAGCGCCAGCAGGATGTCGCCGGCCTGGCCGAAAGCCTGCACCTGCTTCGAGAAAATTTCCCGGTAACTGTAGTCGTTGCCGACCGCGGTCATGATGGAGGTATCCGTGGTCAGCGCCAGCGCCGGCAGCGGAAAGCGCTCGCGCTCGAAGCGGCCCACCAGCTCGGCGGCGAAGTGCTGGCAATCGGCGGCCGAACCGCCATTGCCGCAGGCTAAAATCTTGTTGCCGTTCGACAGGGCGCCGAACATCAGGTCGATCGCTTCGGAAATCGGCTGGGTCAGGAGCGGCGCGGCCTTGAGCTTGAGCTCGGCACTTTCCTGGAAATGGGCGAGGATGCGTTGTGTATTCATAGGGTCGGATTATAGTGCAGGCGCTAGCGTGGCGGCACAAGTGCGGTTAACAATGCTTACACTTCGCTTCTATGTTTGGATGGCGTCCTGCAGCCATTCCAGCTGGCCGCCGTCGATGGTGACGACGTCGATGCGACAGGCGGGGACCTCGTCGAAGCGCTGCAGATAGGTTTCGGCAGCGTGAATGATGCGGCGGATCTTAAGGGGCCCGATGCTGGCAGCGGCGCCGCCGTGATCGCCGTCCGCCCGCTCGCGCACTTCGACGAACACCAGGGTCGCTTGATCGCGCATGACCAAATCGATTTCTCCGCCCTTGCAGGCGAAATTGGCTTCGACCAGCTTCAAGCCCTGGCCCTTTAAATATGCCAGCGCCGCGTTTTCGCTGGCGCGGCCTTGCTGCTGGCTGGGGCTGAGGCGTTTGCCCCACATGGTGGTTTGCCTCAGCGCGTCGCCGCGCCGATCAGCGAATAACCGCCGCCCTGGTAGATGGCGGCGCGCTGTACGCGGTTGAAACGTGCCGGGCCCTGGCCGAAGTCGATGCTCAGGTTGCCGGTGACGCCATCCAGTCTGAAACTCTCGCCGTGGCGCAGGCTGATTTCGCGGGCGATTCTGAAACCGTCGATGCCGAGCGCGTACAGGCGGTCGAGGTCGAGCGTCTGGCCGGTGCTGGCGGGATCGAGCCAGCGCGGGTACACCATCGCCGCCGCGTGGCCCGGCTGCACTTCCCACGGCAGGTCGAGCAGGCGCACGCCCACCAGGCTGGAAATCATGTTGGCCGGTTCGGCGCCCGGATTGACGGAGGACGTCGCGTAGAACGGCAGCTCGCTGCCGGCGGCGGCGCGCACCTGGCCGGCCTGGCTGGGATCGAGGGCGCTGAAAATCAGGGCCGGGGCGGCGGCGTCGATCTGGCCGCGCAACTGGGCCAGCGCCGCTTCGCTCAGGTAGCCGTTGGTATCGGCCAGCACCAGCTGCTGTGCGCCGTGTCCCAGCTGCTTCCAGCGTGCCGCGAAGGCGTTGGCGATTCTTCTCTGCCAGGCGCTCGATCCGGTGATGATGACCGCCGTGCCGCCCGGCTGCTCGTCGTGCGCCCATTCGGCCACCTGCTTTGCCTCGTCCTCGATCGACAGGCCGATCACCAGCATTTGCGGGGGCAGCTCGCGGCCGCGCACTTCCGGATGGTTCAGGGCGATGGTCGGTTTGCTCACCAGGGTGCTGGCGGCCAGCGCGCTGACGGCGGAACGGGCCAGCGGACCGACGATGATGTCGTTGCGCTCCAGCGCACCCTGGTAGGCGTCGAGCGTCTCTTGCGGGCTGTCTCCCGTTTCGATCAGGTTGACTTCAAAACCAGACTTGTCGCGCTCGAAGGCGGCCATGAAGCCGGCGCGCAGCGCGTCCGCCGGCGCCGCCAAGGCGGCCGAGCGCAATGGCAGCATCAGGCCGATGCGCACCGGTCTGGCGCCTGCCGGCGGCGCCTGTTCGCGCGGCGGCGCCGCCTGTGCATCGGGGCCGTCGATCGGCACCGTGCGCATGGCGGTGTTTTCCGGCGGCGGCGGGGGCGGCGGCAGGTAGCGCGTGTCCTCACGAGGCGGCGCACTTGTGTTTGACTCCACGGGCGCGCACAATCGCACGTCGCATGGCGTGCTGCAGGCGGACAGCATCGATAACAGCGCGCCGGCCAGCAAGCCTTTCAGACCAAGACCCATCTTCGGCATCAGATTCCCCATGACAGACATTCAGACCAGCCAGATCGCGCAGCTCCCCGTCATTGGCGAAGCGGCCCAGCAGTCCTATCCTACCGCAACCCTGTACATTGTTGCCACTCCGATCGGCAACGTCACCGACATCAGCCTGCGCGCCCTGCAATTGCTGGCGCTGGCCGACGCCGTCGCCTGCGAAGACACCCGCAACACCGGCCATTTGCTGACCCGCTTCGGCATCAACAAGCCCCTGATTGCCGCCCATCAGCACAACGAGCGGGAAGTGGCCGACAAATTGATCCATCGCTTGCAACAGGGAGAGAGGATCGCCCTGGTGTCCGATGCCGGCACCCCGGGCGTGTCCGATCCCGGCGCACGGATTGTCGACGCCGTGCGCGCCGCCGGCATGCGCGTGCTGCCGCTGCCAGGGGCTTCGGCAGCCATCACCGCGCTGTCGGCCAGCGGCCTGGTCAACGACCAGTTTTATTTCGTCGGATTTTTGCCGGCCAAGGCCAGGCAGCGCGAGACCGCCCTGCAAGCGCTGGTCACGATTCCCGCCATCCTGGTGTTTTACGAGGCGCCGCACCGCATCGTCGACAGCGTCGAGGCCTTGTTGGCGGCCTTCGGCCCCATGCGCCAGATCGTTTTTGCGCGCGAGCTGACCAAATTGTTCGAGGAGATACACCGCTGCCCACTCGGGGAGGCCGCCGCCTGGCTGCGCGCCGATGTGCACCGCGAGAAGGGAGAGTTTGTCGTGCTGGTGGAAGGGGCGGTCGAGGCGGGCGATGCGGCCGATGCCGAGGCGGAACGGATTTTGCAGATTTTATTGGCGGAGTGTTCGTTGAAGCAGGCGGCAAGTTTGGCGGCGCAGATTACGGGCCGCAAGAAGAATGCGTTGTATGAACGGGCGCTGGCCATCAAAGGTTCCGAATAAAACATTTGCTGCGCTCTTGACCGTTTTGGCGTGAACCGTTATAGTTCTGCTCCTCGGAGTGTGGCGCAGTCCGGTAGCGCACCTGGTTTGGGACCAGGGGGTCCAAGGTTCGAATCCTTGTACTCCGACCAAAATAAATCAAACAAAAGTGAAAACCTGCTTTTGTTTGGCTAGTCTGATAAAAAAGCCCTCGGCCTAGCCGAGGGCTTTTTCAGTATACGCAACCCCGATGTATATCTACTGTCGCCTCGGGGCGTGACTTTTCCTTCATTCAGCCTGCGCGTTTCGCCGCCAAAGCATTGCCGGCGCGGCTAGCCCCCTTGCGGCCCAGCTGCTGCGAAATGAATTCGCCGGCATCGACCAGCAGGTCGAGGTCGATTCCCGTCTCGATGCCCAGCCCGTTGAGCATATAGATCACATCCTCGGTGGCGACGTTGCCGGTGGCGCCTTTGGCGTAGGGGCAGCCGCCCAGGCCCGAGACGGAGGCGTGAAAGATCCGCACGCCGATTTCGAGGCTGGCGTAGATGTTCGCCAGCGCCTGGCCATAAGTGTCGTGAAAGTGGCCGGCGATGCCGTCCAATTTGAAGGTGTCGGCGGCGCGCTGCATCACGGCCTGGGTTTGACGCGGCGTCGCCACGCCGATGGTGTCGGCGATGTCGATTTCGTCGCAGCCCAGGTCGCGCATGCGGCCGACCACGTCGGCGACGGCGTCGAGCGGCACTTCACCCTGATACGGGCAGCCGAAGGCGCAGCTGACGCTGGCGCGCAGGCGCAGGCCGGCTGCCTTGGCGGCCTTGGCGACCGGTTCGAAGCGGGCGATCGATTCGGCAATCGAGCAGTTGATGTTCTTTTGCGAGAAGGCCTCCGAGGCAGAGCCGAAGATCACGACTTCACCGGCGCGCGCCGCCAGCGCCGCCTCGAAACCCTGCATGTTCGGTGTCAGGGCCGAGTAAATGACGCCGGGGCGGCGGTCGATTTTTTCCATCACTTCCATGCTGGTGGCCATCTGCGGCACCCACTTGGGGGAGACGAAGGACGCCGCCTCGATGTTGACGAAACCGGCGCGCGCCAGACGTTCCACCAGCTCGATCTTGACGTCGGCGCCGACGAACTGTTTTTCGTTTTGCAGGCCGTCGCGCGGACCGACTTCGACGATTTTGACCTTGTTGGGCAAACTGGGTTGCGTATTCATCTCAATATCCTAACTTGCGGTCGACCACGTCGGCGATGGGCTCGCCGCGCTCGAGCGCGTTGATTTTATGGGCGATCTGGCGCACGCTGTCGCCGCGCACTGTCAGCGCCGAAATGTGCGGCGTGATGCTGATGCGCGGCTCGCCCCAGAACGGGTGAGGGGAAGGCAGCGGCTCGTTCCTGAAGACGTCGAGGGTGGCCCCGGCGATGTGGCCGCTTCGGATCAGCGCCAATAAATCCGGCTCGGCGATCATTGCGCCACGCGCCACATTGATGATATAGGCGCCTTTCGGCAGTTTTTCAAGCCGGGCGCGGTCGAGCAGGTGCGTCGTCTCGGGCGTCAGCGGCAGCATGCACACCAGTACCCGGGTGCCAGACAGGAAATCGTCGAGCTGCGCGGTCCCGGCGAAACAGCTCACGCCATCGATGGTTTTTGCGGTGCGGCTCCAGCCCCGCAAGGGAAAGCCGAAGTGGCCGAGCGCTTCCAGCACCCGCTTGCCGAGCGCGCCCGTGCCCATCACGCCGATGGTAAATGCATCTTTCGACGCCAGCGCCAGCGGCTCCCACACGCCATCCCTCGCCTGGCTGTCGTAGTCGTCGAAACGCCTGAAATAGCGCAGCACGGCGTACAACACATATTCGGCCATCTGCACGCCCATGCCGGCGTCGCCCAGCCGCACGATGGGCACATCCGGCAGAGCGTCGCCGAATTTGAGCAACGCATCGACGCCGGCGCCGGCGACAAAAATGGCTTTGACGGCGGCCAGCTGCTCGATGAGTTCAAGGGGCGGGCCCCACACCAGGGCGTAGTCGCATGCGGGTACCGCGCCGCCCGACCAGGCGACGATTTCAAGTTCGGGCAGCGCCTTTGTGAAATCGCGCAGCCATGGCGCGGTATTGCCGTCGGCCCGGTAGATCAGCAGTCGCATGCGCTTCCCCTTGTTTTTGAAGATCAGGCAGCCGCAAACGCCAGCAGCGGCGCGCCGTCGGCCACCTGGTCGCCCACCGCGTACAGCAGCTCTTCCACTTTGCCGTCGCTCGGTGCGGCGATGGTGTGCTCCATTTTCATCGCTTCCATGATCACCAGTGCATCGCCCTTCTTGACCTCCTGCCCGTTTTGGACCAACACCGCCACCACTTTACCGGGCATCGGCGCCGTCAGCCGGCCGCCTGCCGCTTCGGCCTCGCCGGCATGCGCCAGCGGGTCGTTGTAGTGCAGGACGAAATGGCGGCCGCCGCTGAACACGTGGAACAACTCGCCGTCGCGGCGCACGGCGCCATGCAGGGACGTCTCGCCAAGGGTAAGCGACAGTTCGGCGCCGTCGACACGGTTCAGTTTCATCGGCACTTGCATGTCGCGCACGTCGAGCAGCCAGCCATCGGCCTGGTAGGTGACGCCGACCTGGTAGCCCTTCGTATCAGTGCCTGCACTGTACTCGTCGGTAAAGGAAATCACCCTTTTCCAGGCGCCGTTCAGCCGCCAGCCGCTGGCATTGCCGAACGGGTCGCCCGTAAAACCGGACTTGGCGACCGCTTGCCCCCGCTCGGCGTCCAGCAGCGCGGCGATCGCCAGCGCCAGCGCGCCGGCCGGCACCGCGCGCGCCGGTGGGAACAGGGTATCTCCATTGCGCTCGATCAGGCCCGTATCGAGGTCGGCGCTGGAAAACGCATCGCCTTCCACCAGGCGTTTGAGAAAGGCGATATTGGTGGCCAGGCCGACGATGCGGAACTCGGCCAGTGCCTGTGCCATGCGCGCCAGCGCCTGGGTGCGGTTTTCTCCCCAGACGATCAGCTTGGCGATCATCGGATCGTAGAACGGAGATATTGCATCGCCCTCGCGCACACCGGAATCGATGCGCACGGCGGCCGGCTGTCCCTTGCCGCCGTCACCGAGTACAAAACTCACCGCACGCGGCGTGTCCATGTGGCGCAAAGTACCGATCGATGGCAAAAACCCTTTATCGGGATTTTCCGCATAAATGCGCGCTTCGATCGAGTGGCCGTTGATGCCCAATTCGTGCTGCTGCTTCGGCAGCGGCTCGCCAAAGGCGATCCGCAGCTGCCATTCCACCAGGTCGGTCCCGGTGATCATCTCGGTGACCGGATGCTCCACCTGCAGGCGCGTGTTCATCTCCATGAAATAGAAAGAGCCGTCCTGGTTGGCGATGAATTCGACAGTGCCGGCGCCCACATAGCCCACCGCGCGGGCAGCCGCCACCGCGGCCTCTCCCATGGCGGCGCGGCGCTCGGCCGGCATGCCCGGCGCCGGCGCTTCTTCCAGCACTTTCTGGTGGCGGCGCTGCACCGAGCAATCGCGCTCGTGCAGGTACACGCAGTTGCCCAGGGTGTCGGCGAACACCTGGATTTCGATGTGACGCGGGCGCGTCAGGTATTTTTCGGCCAGCACCTTGTCGTCGCCGAAGGAGCTGATCGCTTCGCGCTTGCAGGAAGCCAGCGCCGCTTTAAAATCTTCCGAACGCTCGATGACGCGCATGCCCTTGCCGCCGCCGCCTGCCGACGCTTTCAGTAACACCGGATAGCCGATGCGGTCGCCCTGGGTCTGCAAAAAGTCGGGGTCCTGGTTGTCTCCGTGGTAGCCCGGCACCAGTGGCACGGCGGCGTTTTCCATCAAGGTCTTGGCGGCCGATTTCGAGCCCATCGCCCGCATCGACGACGCCGGCGGGCCGATGAACACCAAACCCGCCTGCGCGCAGGCGTCGGCGAAATCGGCGTTCTCGGACAGGAAACCGTAGCCGGGGTGGATCGCTTCGGCACCGGTTGCCAATGCCACGGCGATGATTTTATCGCCGCACAGGTAGCTCTCCTTGGCGGCCGCGGGCCCGATCAATACCGCTTCATCGCACACCGCCACGTGCTTGGCGCCGGCGTCCGCTTCGGAATAGACGGCGACGGTCTTGATGCCCATGCGGCGGGCGGTGGCGGCGACGCGGCAGGCGATTTCACCGCGGTTGGCGATCAGGATTTTTTTAAACATGCGATATTTTCCGAAGCGGTGAAAGGGAGGTGGATCAGCAGCCGCAGCGCTCTTTGGGCGCGGCGTCGAGGGTGGCGGCGCGCGTTTTCAGGCCCAGTTTTTCGAGCATGGCGCGGTCGTCGTTGGCTTCCGGGTTGTCGGTGGTGAGCAGCTTGTCGCCATAAAAAATCGAGTTGGCGCCAGCCAGGAAGCACATCGCCTGGACTGCCTCCCCCATCTGGCGGCGGCCCGCCGACAAGCGCACCCGCGCCTGCGGCATGGTGATGCGGGCGACCGCGATGGTGCGCACGAATTCCAGCGGATCGAGCGGATCGAGACCGTGCAAAGGCGTGCCTTCCACCTGCACCAGGTGGTTGACGGGCACCGATTCCGGGTAAGGATTCAGGTTCGCCAGCTGGGCGATCAGGCCGGCGCGCTGCAGGCGCGACTCGCCCATGCCGACGATGCCGCCGCAGCACACTTTGAGACCGGCATTGCGGACCTTGCCCAGTGTGTCGAGACGGTCCTGGTATTCGCGGGTGGAGATGACGTTGTTATAGAACTCGGGCGCCGTGTCCAGGTTGTGATTATAAAAATCGAGGCCGGCGTTTTTCAGGCGGTCGGCCTGGCCCTCTTCCAGCATGCCCAGGGTGGCGCAGGTTTCCATGCCCAGCGCCTTGACTTCGCGGACCATTTGTTCGACTTTGTCCATGTCGCGGTCTTTCGGGCCGCGCCAGGCGGCACCCATGCAGAAGCGGGTGGCGCCGTTGGCCTTGGCCTGGCGCGCGGCGTCCAGCACGGTGTCGATGTCGAGGATCTTTTTCGCTTCGACGCCGGTGTCGTAGCGCGCAGCTTGCGGGCAGTAGCCGCAGTCTTCTTCGCAGCCGCCCGTCTTGATCGACAATAAAGTCGCCAATTCGACGTCGCCGTCGGGGAAATTGGCGCGGTGGGCGGTCTGGGCCTGGAACATCAGATCGTTGAACGGCAGGTCGAACAGGGCCATCACGTCAGCCACCGGCCAGGTCGCGCTCGGCGCGGTGGTGATCGGCGAGACAGGCTTGTGAAAGGACAGCTCGGTGATGTTCTCGGTAATTGCGTTCATGCGTGTTCCTTAATATATAAACTATTTAACTTGTATCAATCAGTCGCCCGCAGGCGGCCAGCCGGGCAAGCCTGCCAGGTCGATGTACGACGCGGCTTGCTGGTGGTCGGGACGGTCCATGAAGGGCACCCTGCCCAGCAGCGGCGCCGGTATCCTCGCGGCCAGCGCGGCGATATTCTCGTCGGCGTACAGCATGTCGGGGTCGATATGGTTGGCGACCCAGCCTGCCAGCACGAGATTGCGGGCGATGATCGCTTCCACCGTCAGCAGGGCGTGGCTGATGCAGCCCAGGCGCACGCCTACCACCAGCACCACCGGCAGATTCAGCTGCGCGGCCAGGTCGGCGGTGTCGAAATCGTCGGTCAGCGGCACCCGGAAACCGCCCACGCCTTCCACTACCACGGCGTCCGACGCCGCGGCGATTTCCGCGTAGGCCGCGATGATCGGCACCGGTGCAATCGTCACGCCGTCGATGGCGGCGGCGATGTGGGGCGCCGCCGGCACGCGCAGCATGAAGGGCGTCGTCAGATTGACGGGCAGGTGCACGTTGCCGGCAGCGCGCAGCAAATCGGCGTCGTCGTTGTGCAATTCGCCGTCGACCAGGTCGGCGCCGGCGGCGACCGGTTTCATGCCGCAGGCCCGCACGCCTTTTAGCACCAGCTGGTGCAGGATCGCCGCCGAGATCATGGTCTTGCCGATCTCGGTGTCGGTGCCGGTGACGAAACATGAAAAGCGCCAGGGCAGCGAGCCGACCGCCTGGATCATCGGCGCGGTTTCCAGTTCCAGTTCCAGCTCCGGCTCCAAGTCGATGGCAGGCGCAGTCACCGGCTCGGCCACGGGAGCGATCGGATCGTTCAGGCTCATGTCATTCCCTTTCAAGCTGGTTCAAGGCGCTCGTCAGCTGCGCCACATCTTCGATAGTATGCGCCGCGGACAGGGTCACGCGCAGGCGCGCCGTTCCCGCCGCAACGGTCGGCGGGCGGATCGCCGGCACCCACAAGCCGCGCCCGTGCAAGCCGGCGCCGGCGCGCAGGGCGGCGTCATTGTCTCCGATGATGACGGGCTGGATGGCGGTGCCCGATGCCGCCAGTATCCACGGCGCCACCTGCAGGTCGCGGCGAAAGCGGGCGATCAGGTCGGCCAGATGGGCGCGGCGGCTGCTCCCTTCCGCGCCTTCGATGATATCGAGGCTCGTCAACAGGGCGTGCGCCAGTGCCGGCGGCGCCGCAGTCGTGTAGATGTAGGGGCGCGCGCGCTGGATCATCCATTCGATCACGCTGGCGTGGCCGGCGACAAAGGCCCCGGCCACGCCGGCCGCCTTGCCCAGGGTGCCCATATAGACCAGGTTGGCCGAGTGCAGGCCGGCGTGTTCGAGCGCGCCATGGCCGTGTTCGCCGAGGGTGCCGAAGCCGTGGGCGTCGTCCACCACCAGCCAGGCGTCGTGGCGCTCGCACAGGGCCAGCAAAACGCCAAGGGGCGCCAGGTCGCCGTCCATGCTGAAAACACTGTCGGTGACGACGATTTTCGTGGTGGCCTTGCTGGCGGCCAGCTGGGTGGCCAGTACTTCGACATCGGCATGCGGATACACGGACACTTGGGCACGCGCCAGCCGGGCGCCGTCGATCAGGGAAGCGTGGTTGAGGGCTTCGCAAAACAGGGCGCTGTCGGCGTCCGCACCGAGGGCGGTGAGGATGGCCAGGTTGGCCATGTAGCCGGTACTGAATGTCAGCGCGCGTGCTTCCGGAATCGCTGCCGCCTGGGTCGCCGCCAACCTCTCTTCCAGCAGCGCGTGGGCGCGCCCGTGGCCGCTGATCAGGTGAGAAGCGCCGCTGCCGGCGCCGTACAGGGAGGCGCCTTCGCGCAGCGCTTCCACCACCGCCGGATGGGCGGCCAGGCCCAGGTAATCGTTGCTGCAAAACGCCAGCAGGGGCCGGCTCTCGATCACCAGGCGCGGCGCGCACGGGGTGTCGACGGTGCGCCGGCGCCGCGTCAGGCTCGCTTCATCGAGGCCGCGCAGGCGCTGTTCGAGATCGGCGATCAGCTTCATGCGGCCATCACCTTGTCGAACACGGCGCGCGTGCGTGTTGCCAGCAGATCGATTTCGCTGTCGTCCAGGATATATGGCGGCATCAAATACACGGTTTTGCCGATCGGGCGCAGCAGCAGCTCGTGTTGCAGCGCGGTGCTGAAAAAACGGCGAGAAAAGGTGGCGGCGCGGGTGGCATCCGCTTCGACCGTGTCGAAGGCCCAGATCATGCCCTGCTGCCGAAAGTTGGCGACGCGCGGGTCATCCTTGAATGGCGCCAGCGCCGCCGTCATTGTCGCCGCGCGCACGCGGTTCGCCGCCAGCACGCCGTCTTCCTCAAAAATGTCGAGCGTGGCCAGCGCGGCGCGGCAGGCCAGCGGGTTGCCCGTGTACGAGTGCGAGTGCAGGAAGCCGCGGGTGACGTCGCTGCTATAAAACGACTGGTAAATTTCCTCGCGCGACAGCACCAGGGATAAGGGTAAATAACCGCCGCTGATCCCTTTTGACAGGCACAGAAAATCCGGCCAGATGGCCGCTTGTTCGCAGGCGAAAAAGGTGCCGGTACGGCCGCAGCCGACGGCGATTTCATCGACGATCATGTGCACCCGGTACTGGTCGCACAAGGCGCGGATCAATTGCAGATACAAGGGATCGTGCATCGCCATGCCGGTGGCGCATTGCACCAGCGGCTCGATGATGATGGCGGCGATGTGGTCGGCGCGCTCGATGAACAGCTGCTCGACATCGCGCGCCGCGCGCCGTGCGACGTCCTGCGCCGTTTCGCCATCGACGGCGCCGCGCGCATCGGGAGATTGCACCACGCGGGCGGCGCGCAGCAGGGGGCCGTACGCATCCTTGAACAGGGCGACGTCGGTGACGGCCAGCGCGCCGATGGTCTCGCCGTGGTAGCTGCCGGCTAGGCAGACGAATTCCTGTTTATTCGATAAACCCTGATTGCGCCACGAATGAAAACTCATTTTAAGGGCGATTTCCACCGCCGAAGCGCCATCCGAGGCGTAAAACGCGTGACCGAGCACGCCGCCCGTCATGCTGGACAAACGCTCGGATAATTCGATCACCGGCTGGTGGGTAAAACCGGCCAGCATGGCGTGTTCCAGGCTGTCCAATTGTGCGCGCAAGGCGGCGTTGATTTTCGGGTTGGCATGGCCGAACAGATTGACCCACCAGGAGCTGATGGCGTCCAAGTAGCGCCTATCGTCGTGGTCATACAGCCAGGCGCCCTTGCCATGGCTGACGGCGACCAGCGGCACCGTTTCGTGGTGCTGCATCTGGGTGCAGGGATGCCAGACGCTGCGCAGGCTGCGCGCAACCCAGTCCGCCGATGTCGACTTTGCGTTCAATTCAGTCCAGCCACAAGGGTTTGCGCTTCTCGAGGAAGGAGGCGACGCCTTCGCGGCCTTCTTCCGAGGCGCGGATCGCCGCGATGCGCTGGGCGCTGTCGCTCACCAGCGCCTGGTCGACAGCCTTGTTGGCCACCTCTCGCACCAGCACCTTGGCTTCTTTCACCGCGTTCGGGCTGTTGGTGACCAGCGATTTGACGATGGCCGCCACGCGCGCATCGAGGTCGGCGGGCGCCACCAGCTCGTGAATAAAACCGATGCGGTGCGCTTCGGCCGCCGTGAACCGTTCGGCCGTCAAAAAGTAGCGGCGTGCGGCGTTCTCTCCCATCGCCTTGATGACGTAAGGCGAGATGGTGGCCGGGATCAGGCCCAGTTTGACTTCGCTGAGGCAGAAATTGGCGGCATCGACCGCGACGGCGATGTCGCAGGCGGCCACCAGGCCCATACCGCCGGCGTAACAGTCGCCCTGGATTTTGGCGACCACCGGTTTCGGGCACAGGTAGATGGTGCGCAGCATGTCGGCCAGTTTCAAGGCGTCGTCGTAGTTCTCGCTGTCCGAGTAGCCGGCCATCGCCTTCATCCAGTTGAGGTCTCCGCCGGCGCAGAAGGCGGGGCCGTTGGCGGCCAGGATGATGGCGCGCACGTCTTCGTCGCGGCCCAGTTCATCGAAGCCCAGCGCCAGCTCGGCGATGGTGGCGTCGTTGAATGCGTTGCGCACGTCGGGGCGATTGAGCGTGACGGTGGCGACGCGCTCGTGCATGGTGATGTCGATCGATTGCCATTGCATCATGGGTTGGCTTTCAAGGTGAGGTGGCGGCGCTTGCTACCGGCATCGAAGCCTGCGCAAACCCCAGCGAATTCAAGAAACGGTCGGCTTGTGGACGCCAGGCGGCGAAGCCCTTGGTGAACAGCATGTGGCCGTCCTCGCCGACCGCCGGCAAGCTCACGAACTCGCCGCCGCCGCCGGCATCCTTGAAGGCGGCGTACCAGCGGCTGGGCGCGCTGCTGCCCATCGACCGGTCGTTGGACGTGTACAGCCACAGGGACGGCACCCGGGTCGCGGCGCCGTAGCCGGCGAAGACGCTGGCCAGCTGCATGGCGTCGCAAGGCGCGCCGGGACGCTTGTCCGGGTCGCCGCCGGCGCCGCCGGAAAAATTGACGACGCCGACGACGCCCTCGGTGTTGCGCGCCGCCAGCGCGATGGCAGTGACGCCGCCGTAGGACTGGCCCAGCACGACGATGCGGCGGGCATCGACAAACGGCAAGCGGCGCGCGTGGTCGATCACCGCGACGGTGCCGGCGGCTGCAGCCTCGAAAGCGGGTGCGAAGTTCTTGCGGCCGCACACGCCGGCATCTTCTGGATCGCTGCCATTGTCGGACTGGCCGTAACCGAGGCGGGTCGGCACCAGCACCGCGAAGCCGCGCGCGACCAGCCAGGCAGCCGCCTCCTGATAGCGAAAGCGGGCGGTGGCCGCGCGGTCGCCACGGCCGTGCAGCAAGACCGCCAGCGGGAACGGGCCGGCGCCGGCCGGCTTGAATTGCGTCACTGTCGTCGGACCGCTGACGGCGCGGCCATACACATCCTTGACCGAAGTGGGCACCGTGAACACCGATTCATCGAGTGGCCCCGCCTGGCTTTGCGCCATGGCGGGCATGCCCGCGGCAGCGGCCAGCAGGGAAGCGAACAGGAAGGCGCGCATGCTCATGCTACATCCGGAACAGGCCGAACTTGGTCTCTTCGATCTCGGCGTTCATCGCCGCCGACAGACCCAAGCCGAGCACCATGCGGGTGTCGGCCGGATCGATCACGCCATCGTCCCACAGGCGCGCGGTGGCATAGTATGGGTGGCCCTGGTGCTCGTACTGTTCCTTGATCGGCTGCTTGAATGCCGCCTCTTCCTCGGCGCTCCACTGGCCGCCCTTGCCCTCGATGCCGTCGCGCTTGACGGTGGCCAGCACGCTGGCGGCCTGGTCGCCGCCCATCACGGAGATGCGGGCATTCGGCCACATCCACAGGAAGCGCGGGGAGAAGGCGCGGCCGCACATGCCGTAGTTGCCGGCGCCGAAGCTGCCGCCGATGATGACGGTGAATTTCGGCACGGCGGCGGTGGCGACGGCGGTGACCATCTTGGCGCCGTTGCGGGCGATGCCCTCGTTTTCGTATTTGCGGCCGACCATGAAGCCGGTGATATTTTGCAGGAACACCAGCGGGATCTTCCTCTGGCAGCACAGTTCGATGAAGTGCGTGCCTTTCAAGGCCGACTCCGAGAACAGGATGCCGTTGTTGGCGATGATGCCGACCTTGATGCCGTAGATGTGCGCGAAGCCGCAGATCAGGGTGGTGCCATATCTCGCCTTGAATTCGTCGAATTCGCTGCCGTCGACCACGCGCGCGATCACTTCGCGCACGTCGAAGGGTTTGCGGGTGTCCACCGGGATTACGCCGTACAGCTCCTTCGCCGGATATTTCGGTTCCACCGGCTCGCGCAAAGGCGCTTGCTGCGGTTTGATCTGGTTCAGATTCGACACGATCGTGCGCGCCATCGACAAAGCGTGTAAATCGTTTTGCGCCAGGTGGTCGACCACGCCCGACAAGCGGGTGTGCACATCGCCGCCGCCCAGGTCCTCGGCGCTGACCACTTCGCCGGTGGCCGCTTTGACCAAAGGCGGGCCGCCCAGGAAAATCGTGCCCTGTTCCTTGACGATGATCGATTCGTCGCTCATGGCGGGCACGTAAGCGCCGCCGGCAGTGCAGGAGCCCATGACGACGGCAATCTGGGCGATGCCCTTGGCCGACAAATTCGCCTGGTTATAAAAGATGCGGCCGAAATGGTCGCGGTCGGGGAACACGTCGTCCTGGTTCGGCAGGTTGGCGCCGCCCGAGTCGACCAGGTAGATGCACGGCAGGCGGTTCTGGTCGGCGATCTCCTGCGCGCGCAGGTGTTTTTTGACCGTCATCGGGTAATAGGTGCCGCCCTTGACGGTGGCGTCGTTGCAGACGATGACGCATTCGCGGCCGGCCACGCGGCCGATGCCGGTGATGATGCCGGCGCTGGGGGCCTCGTCCTTGTACATGGCGTAGGCCGCCAGTTGCGACAGTTCCAGAAACGGCGTGCCGGGATCGAGCAGCATCTGCACCCGTTCGCGCGGCAGCAGCTTGCCGCGGGCGACGTGCCTGGCCGAAGCGGTTTCTCCGCCGCCGGCGGCAATCTTCGTCACGGTCGCATGCAGATCGTCGACCACCGCCTGCATGGCGGCCACGTTGGCCTTGAAATCGTCGCTGCGGGGATTGAGCTTGCTGTCGATATGGGGCATTGCTGTCCTTCTGGGTTCCGTTGCGGTGGCGTCAACGCGCTTGCTTGACCGGGAAACTACCGTCGACGTAATACCAGCGCAGGATGCCGTCGGCGCCCGCCTCGCGCACGAAGCTACTGACCTCGTGCAGGCGATGGGCGCGCCCGCCGATCTTGTAGCGGGCGACAAATTCTACGGTATCCCGATCTGGTATTTCTGCCAAGCTTGCTTTACGTTGACGTAAACGTAAAGCAGATTTTACCTCAAGTCCCAGCCACTGGGGCGGCTGTTCGACATCGACGATCGGCCCGCCCGGCAGCGTGCGTGGATACCAGGTGGCGCGCAGGTAGTCTTCCAGGCCGAGGGTGTAGGCGCTGTAGCGCGAGCGCATCAGCTGCTCGGCCGTTTGCGGCACGGCGGCGCCGTCGATGAAGGGCGCGCAGCAGGTGGCGTAATCGGGGCCGCCGCAGGGGCAGGCAGGGGAAAGGTTTGCTGGGGCAGGCATGGCGGCTCGGGGCTGATGGAAGGCGCATTATCCGCCAAAAGCGCCGCGGCGGCGCGGGGTGTGCGCCGCCTTCCCTGCCTGCGAGAAGATCAAAAACTGTAAATCAAGCTGGCACTGACATTGTCGACGCCCTTGGCCGGCTTTTGTACTTCCACCCGCACGGCCATGGCCGGTATGAAGGCGTATTGCACGCCCAGGCCGAACAGGGCGCCGTTGCCGTGGTCGTTGCCGATATTGTTGCCGTGCTGTTTGAATTGAGTGCGGCCGTAGCGGCCGAGCAGGCCGAAACCGTTGCCGACCGGAAGAGTGCCGAGCACCGAGATGGCGCTCTCGTCGATATTGCCCGAGGTATTGGTCGCGTTGACGGTGACGTCGCCCAGGCGGCGATAGCTCAGTTCGGCGCCGACGTACTGGTTGAACTGGTAGCCGGCAAAGGCGCCGTAGCTGGTGACGCGGTTGGAGATGCCGTCGAACTTGGTCGAGCCGGCGTCGACACCGACGAAGAACGGCGTGGCTTCTGCGGCCAGCGAGGATGCGGCGGTGGCGGCCAGCAGCGCGCTGGCGATGAAATGCTTGATCATGGTTATCCCTGTTTATTTTTTATGCGCCGCCTGAACATCGCGGCAGCGGGATTGTAGGTCGGTATTGAATATTTATCAACACCGCGCCATGATCAACGCAGGGTCAGCCCCGTCAAATCGAAAGGCGGCGCCTTCCCCATCATGGCGCCGGCCAGCAGCTTGGCCGATCCGCAAGCGAAAGTAAAACCCAGCGGGCCCTGGCCGACGTTCAGCCACAGATTATTAAACCGGGTGGCGCCGATGATGGGGGCGCTGTCCGGGGTGGCGGGGCGCAGGCCGGCCCAGGCGGAGATGCGCTGGTAGTCGGCCGCGCGCGGCATGGTGTCGCGCACCTGGCGGGTCAAATTGGCGATGCGCTTGGGGTCGATGCGGGTGTCGGCGCCGACCATGTCGACCATGGCGGCCACCCGCAGCGAGTCGCCGATGCGCGCATATAAAACCTTGCGTTCGAAGTCGGTGACGGAGATGGCGGGGGCGGTGTCCTGCGCGCGGATCGGCGCCGTCAGGCTGTAGCCTTTGAGAGGATATAGCGGCAGGTAGATGCCGACGTCGGCGGCCAGGTCGCGGCTGTCGATGCCGGCGGCCAGCACGTAATGGTCGGCCTTGAGCAGGCCGGCGCTGGTGTCGATGCCGCCGATTGCGCCGGCGCCGTTTTGATGGATGCGGTGCACGTCGGCGCGCACGGTGCCGCGATATCTGGGGTGGGCGGCCAGGCGCGCGGCCAGGGCGTCGCAGAAGGCGTAGCAGTCGGCCACCGCTTCGCCTTCGTTGAAAATGCCACCGGCCAGCAGCCCTTCGGCGGCGGCCAGCGCCGGTTCCATCGCCACGCATTCGGCGCTGGAGAGCACCTGGCGCGAAGCTTCCGAATCAGGCTTGGCGACGGCGGCGTCGAACGCCGCTTTGGAGCGGTACACCACCATCTTGCCGGCGTCGCGCCAGGCAAAGGCGTCCAACGGCACCACGGCTTCCAGTTCTCCCATCGCGCTGCGCGACAGTTCGCCGAGCTGCAACAGCTTGGCGGTGGTGCGGGCGTTGTCCTTGCCATTGCAGTTGGCCAGAAAGCGCGCCAGCCAGCGCCACTGGCGCATGTCCGCTTCCGGCTTGAAGCGCAACGGGCCGTTTTCCTGGAACAGCCACTGGAAGGCTTTGAGGGGCACGCCGGCATCGGCGAGGGGAGAGACGTAGCGGTAGCTCAGTTGACCGCCATTGCGGTAGCTGGCGGCCATGCCGACGGCGTCGCGTTCGAGCAGGGTCACCCTGTAGCCTGCCTCGAGCAGCCACCAGGCCGAAGTCAGGCCGATCACACCACCGCCGATTACGATTGCTTCCTGCATGCGTCCATTGTCACTCTGAGAGGATAGTCGGCCAGCTTAGGGCTTGGGCTGCAGAGCGGCCAATGAATGATCCGCGCACGGTCATAACCAATGTTCATGTACAGCGCGGGTCATGCATGGCGTGCCCTTTCCCACAGGGCTTCCAGGATGCGCTCCTCGAAGCGGGCCAGGGCCGAGTGCGTGCCCCTGACGGAATCCGGTTCGCTCGAGGTGCCGCCCACCAGCACGATAAAACCGGTGCCGCTGGCGCGGTCGAACAGGAACATCGAGCGCAAACCGTAGGCGTCGCCGAGATGGCCGACCGCGGGGAAGGCGGCGTCCTCGATCAGGCGGCTGCCGGGGGCATCGATGAACTGCTCGTTGCCCAGTCCCCAGGCCAGGAACAGGCCCTTGTTGGTGGCGCCGTTCGGGCGCGCCGCGTCATAGGTCCACTGGCGGCTGAACATGGTGTTGATGGTCCCGGGCTGCAAAATCCGCTGCCCCTGGTGCAGGCCGCCCGCCATCAGCATCTGCATGACGGCGCCCAGACCGGCCGCGGAAATGCGCAAGCCGCCGGTGGGGCTGAACGGCGTGGCATTGGCGCCGGGGACGTAGCTGTCGATGCCGGCGGGCGGCTGCGGCAGGCGGGAACTGAAATCGTCGGTCTGGGCGATCCACGGGCCGGCGCTGTCCCATACCTCGGTGTCGACGGTGCGCTTGCGGTAGATGGTGGCGACGTTGGCGACGTCGGCGGCGCTGAAGGTGGACGGGTTGTAGCCGCCGTGGATGCCCAGCGGAGCAAGCAGCAGGCGCTGCATCAGGCGGTCGAAGCGTTCGCCGCTGACCCGTTCCATGATGGTGCCGATCACGCCCCAGCCCAGGTTACAGTAGGTGAAATAATCGCCGGGACCGGCCTCGCTGCTCCACATGGCGCCGGCGCCGTAACCGGGAGAGCCGGGCACCAGCACGGTCGACAGGGCGGTCGACAAGGGCCACGAATAGCCGGCGTCGTCGCGCAGCGACGACGTGTGGGTCAGCAGCGTACGCAGGGTCACGGCGCGGTCGGCGAAATGGGGATTGCGCAGAGTGAAACCGAGGTAGCGGCTGACATCCGTGTCCAGATCGAGCTGACGGGCCTCGATCAGGCGCATCAGGCCGAGGGTCGTCATCAGTTTCGAGATGGAGGCGATGCGGTACAGGGTGTAGGCGTTGGCCGGCAGGCTGGCGGCGATCGAACGCTGGCCGAACTGCGCCTGGTAGAGCGGGCGGCCGGCGCGGATCGCCAGCACCGACAGGCTGGCCAGCTGGCAGGCGGGATCGGCGGCGATGGCCGCCATAGCGCGGTCGGTGGCGGCGTCGCTCGCGCTGCGTGGACCGGCCGGCAGCGTGGGCGCGGCGCGCAGCAGCGGGCTGCATGCACCGAGCAGCGCCAGTCCCAGCATGGTTCTTCTTGAAGTGCGCATTGGCGGCGTCCCGTTGAAAGTGCGTCATTTGCAGGATACGGACACATTATTGGCCCCGCTAATGATTTGAAGTGAGCGCCGCATAACTTTTTGATATGCTTGGAGGGCGAGCCGCCGCCAGCCACCAGGCGACGCCGGCCGCGCCATCGAAAGCTTGCCATGTCCGACCCCCACACCCGCGCCACCGCCGATTTCAAGGCCGACCTGAACGATAACTCGCCCTTGTACATGCAGGTGGCGCGCAAACTGATCGACGACGTGCGCGCCGGCCGCTACCAGGTCGACCAGGCCTTGCCGTCCGAACGCCTGCTGTCGGAGCAGCTGGAGGTTTCGCGCGTCACCGCCCGCAAGGCCATCGACCAGCTGGTCGGACAGGGCCTGGTGGTGCGCAGGCGCGGCTCCGGCAATTACATCGCCCCGCGCATCGAGCAGCCGCTGTCGAATCTATCCAGTTTTTCGGAGCAGCTGCTGCAGCGCGGCTACCGCCCCCGCTCGCAATGGCTGAAACGGGCCATCGTCACCGCCGCCGTCGACGAACAGTTAAGTCTTGGCCTGTCGCCGCACGCGCGGGTGGCCAGGCTGGAACGCCTGCGCCTGGCCGACGATGTCGTCATGGCCTATGAGGTGAGCGTGATTCCGGCCAGCGTGCTGCCGCGCCCCGAAGCGGTCGGCGGCTCGCTGTACGAACACCTGGCGCAAAGCGGCAAGCTGCCGGTGCGCGCCCTGCAGCACATTCGCGCCATGAACGCGCCGGCCCTGTTGGCCGGCCAGCTGGGCATCCCGGAAGGGCAGGCGGTGCTGTTCATCACGCGGGTCGGATACCTGGAGTCGGGCCAGGCGGTGGAGTTGACGCATTCGTATTGCCGCAGCGATTACTATGATTTTGTGGCGGAGATGCGGCGGGTGTGAGAAACCCGCCTGCGTCGGCGTTTCATAACCTCCCGGAATGCCCTTGGCCCACCCTTTCATAGGAATCGGGCTGTTGTTGGTATTACACTGGTAGGGTCCCCTACACCGTCAGCCCGCGATGCTCAAAACCGAAACCCCCTCGATCGATCACGCCGAACTCGACCAATATCCCACTGCCGAGCTGGTCAACACTCTGATCGACGACCAGAACAACGCCGTGCGCGCCGTGCGCCAGGCGGCGCCGCGAATTGCCGCCGCCGTCACCGCCGCCCTGCCCCGCATCGAAGCGGGCGGGCGCCTGATTTATGTGGGGGCCGGCACCTCGGGCCGCTTGGGCGTACTCGACAGTGTTGAGCTGTATCCCACCTTTTCCTGGCCGCAAGAGCGCGCCATCGCCTTGCTGGCGGGCGGACAGAAGGCGATGTTCGTCGCCGTCGAAGGGGCGGAAGACGATCTGGAACAAGGCGCTGCCGACTTGCAGGCAGTCAATCCGACCGCCAACGATGTCGTCCTGTTGCTGGCTGCCTCCGGCGCCACGCCCTACGTGCTGGGCGCCCTGCGCGCGGCCCGCGTGGTCGGTGCGCTGACGGTGGGTTTTGCCAACAACGTCGATGCGCCGGTGGCGCTGGAAGCGGAAATCGGCGTCACCCTGGATACGGGCTCGGAAATCATCTCCGGCAGCACCAGGCTCAAGGCGGGCACTTCGCAAAAGATGGCCCTCAACACCTTCTCCAGCGCGCTGATGGTGCGTTTGAATAAAGTCTACGGCAACCTGATGGTCGACCTGAAACCGACCAACGCCAAACTGGTCAAGCGTGCCGTGCGGCTGACCATGATCGCCACCGGTGCCGACGAGGCCGCGGCGCGCGCCGTGCTGGAACAGTGTAATTTCCACGTCAAGGTGGCGATTGTCGCCCTCAAAAAACAAGTGAGCGTCGAGCAATCGCGCAGCCTGCTCGAGAGCGCCGGCGGCAGCGTGCGCCAGGCGCTGGCAGCGGGGTGAATCTGATACATCCTGGGTAAAACAGGCCAAAAACCGTATCATATTGCTCCGCCCACGCCACCCGAAGGAACCATGCAAAGTACGCCAGTGAAAAATCCGTGGGTGTGGGTGCCGTCCCTGTACTTCGGCCAGGCCTTGCCCTACGTGGTGGTGATGCTCTTGTCCGTCGTCATGTACAAGGACATGGGCGTGTCCAACACCGACATCGCCCTCTACACCAGCTGGCTGTATCTGCCATGGGTGATCAAGCCGCTGTGGTCGCCGTTTGTCGACATGTTCCGCACCAAGCGCTGGTGGATCGTCAGCCTGCAATTGCTGATCGGCGCCGCGCTCGCCATGGTGGCCCTCACCATGCACCTGCCCACCTTTTTCAAGATGAGTCTGGCCGTACTGTGGCTGATGGCGTTCAGCTCGGCCACCCACGATATCGCAGCCGACGGCTTTTATATGCTGGGCTTGCGCCAGCAAAACCAGGCCGCCTTTGTCGGCGTGCGCAGCACCGCGTACCGGCTCGGCATGTTGGCCGGGCAGGGCGGTCTGGTATACCTGGCCGGCAAACTGTACGAGCGCACGGGCGACGTCGGCTTTGCCTGGTCGGTGGTGTTCGGCGTGCTGGCCATGATGTTTATTGCCTTGTGCGTGTATCACCGCTTCATGCTGCCGCGCCCGGCCGATGATCAATCGACCGTCGCAGGCAGCGATGCGGCGCCGTGGCAGGAATTTTTCGCCACCTTCGCCGCCTTTTTCAAAAAACGCGACATCCTGCTAATCCTCGGCTTTATCTTGACTTTCAGACTGGGCGAATCGCAGCTGCTGAAACTGGCGGTGCCGTTTCTTAAAGATCCGGTGGCGCTCGGCGGCCTCGGCATGACGACCGCCCAGGTCGGCGTGGCCTACAGCACCGTCGGCGTCATCGCCCTGACCCTGGGCGGCCTGGCCGGCGGTTACGTCATCTCGCGGCTGGGTTTGAAACGCTGCCTGTGGCTGATGGTGTTTTCGGTGCACATTCCCGACCTGGTGTTCGTCTACCTGGCCAGCGTGCAGCCGCAAAACCTGGTGTTCATCAGCGGCGCCCTGGCGCTGGAACAGTTCGGCTACGGCTTCGGCTTCACGGCCATGCTGCTGTACATGATCATGGTGTCGGACGGCATCCATAAAACCGCCCACTACGCCATCTGCACCGGCTTGATGGCGCTCGGCATGATGGTGCCGGGCATGATCAGCGGCAAAGTGCAGGAATTGCTCGGCTATCAGCACTTCTTTGTTTACGTTTGCCTGATGACGATCCCCGCATTTCTGATGGCTGCGCTGGTCAAAATCGACCCTGAGTTCGGCAAAAAATGAGCAGACTGCGCTCGCTCGACGCCTTCCGCGGTTTTACGATTGCCGCCATGGTGCTGGTAAATAACCCCGGCGACTGGGCCAATCTGTATCCGCAGCTGGAACATGCGAAATGGAATGGCTGGACGTTCACCGACACCATCTTTCCCTTTTTCCTGTTCATCGGCGGCGTGTCGATGGCTTTATCGCTGGGGCGGCTGGCGGCTGCCGGCGTGAATAAACCGATGCTGCTGCGCAAGCTTGCGCTGCGCGCCGTGCTGATTTTCGTCATCGGTTTCATGCTGAACCTGATCCCCTACTTTAATTTTCCCGTGGTGCGCATCCCCGGCGTGCTGCAGCGTATCGCTGTGTGCACTTTGCTGGCCGCCCCCATCGTCGTGTATTGCAGCTGGCGTCAGCAATTGCTATGGATCGTTGCGCTGCTGGCGGGATATTCGATGCTGATGCTCGGCGTCGACGTGCCCGGCTTCGGCGCCGGCGTGCTGGAACCCGGCAAAGACCTCGGTGCGTATGTCGACCGCCTGCTGCTGGGTAAGCACCTGTGGGTGCAATCCAAAACCTGGGATCCGGAAGGCATCGTCAGTACCCTGCCGGCGCTGGCGAGCCAGCTGATCGGCGTGTTGTGCGGACGCTGGCTGCTCAGCAATACGCCGCACGCCGAGCAGACCATCTGGATGTTCCTGATCGGTTTGCTGCTGCTGGCGCTGGGCTCCACCTTCGACGCCATCCTCATGCCGATCAACAAGAGCCTGTGGACGCCGTCGTATTGCCTGTTGATGAGCGGCTGGGCGCTGATCGCCTTTGCCGTGTTTTACTGGCTGCTGGACGGCAGCGAAAACACGGCGGTGCGCGAGATTGCGGCCCGCTGGAGCACTCCTTTTGTCATCTACGGCATGAACGCCCTGTTCATTTTCGCCCTGTCGGGCCTGATCGCCAAGATGCTCGGCTTTATCAAGTTTCATCAGCCGGATGGCAGTCTGCTCAGCCTCGGCAAGCTGCTGTATGCGCCCGTCAAGGCGCTCGAACTGGCGCCGGTCAACACGTCCTTGCTTTATGCTCTGCTGTTTAACGCCTTCATGTTCTGCATCGCCTACGGCATGTGGCGCAAGAATTGGTTCGTCAAGGTTTAAGATGTCAGGAGTCGATGTGCAGTTCAACAGTAAAAGGCGTGCGCTTGCGCTTGCCATCATTTCCGCGTGCGGCGTGCTCGCCAGTTGCACTGCGGTCAAACCGCCAGTCGCTGGCAGCGCCGCGATTCCAGCCGCCACGCCAGGCGCCGTACGGCCGCCGGTCGCGCCCGGCACCGCGACAATCGCTCCGCCAGCCGCGCCCCGCGAATTCCGCGCCGTCTGGGTGTCGACCGTCGCCAACATCGACTGGCCCAGCAAATCGAATCTGAACTCGACCCAGCAGCAGGCCGAAGCGATCGCCATCCTCGACCGCGCCAAGTCGATGAACATGAACGCCATCGTGCTGCAAGTGAGACCAAGCGCCGACGCCATCTATCCGTCGAATATCGAGCCGTGGACCGAGTATCTGACCGGCACGCAGGGCACGCCACCGAAGCCCATGTACGATCCGCTGGCTTTCTGGGTGGCGCAAGCCCACGCGCGCGGCCTGCAACTGCACGCCTGGTTCAATCCCTACCGCGCGCGCCAGATCGCGGCGAAGTCGCCGGTGGCCGCCAACCACATTTCCAGGACCAACCCGGGTGCGGTGAAAGCCTACGGGAAATACCTGTGGATGGATCCGGGCGAAGCCACCGCCTCGCAACAAACCCTGAACGTGGTGCTCGACGTGGTGCGCCGCTACGACATCGACGGCGTGCACATCGACGATTATTTTTATCCTTATCCGATCGAGCCGACCGGCGCCGCCGGCGAAGCGCTTGCCCTCGACGGCAGCACCGGCAAGAACGAGGTCGATTTCCCCGATGCGCCGTCGTGGCAGCGATATCTCGCCGCCGGCGGCAAACTGGACCGCGCTTCCTGGCGCCGCCAGAACGTCAACCAGCTGATCGAGCGTTTATACACGGGCATTCACCACGAAAAATCCTGGGTGCTGTTCGGCATCAGCCCCTTCGGTCTGGGCAAGCCGGCGCTGCGGCCAAAAGGCATCGCTGGTTTCAGCCAGTACGACAAGCTGTACGCCGATGCCGAGCTGTGGCTGAACAATGGCTGGCTCGATTATCTGTCGCCCCAGCTGTACTGGGCCATCGAGCAAAAGCCGCAAGCCTACGACGTCCTGCTCGATTACTGGATCGGCGAAAACCGCCAGCAGCGGCACATCTGGCCGGGCCTGTTCACCAGCCGCATCGGTGCGCCCACCAAGGACTATCCGCCTTCGGAGATCGTTCAGCAGATCGGCGTCACCCGCAGCCGTCCTGGCGCCAGCGGCCACGTGCACTTCAGCATGGCCGCGCTGATGGAGAACCGCAAGGGTATCAGCGATCAATTGAAAGGGGGCCAGTACGCCGGCCCCGCGCTGGTGCCCGCCACCCCGTGGTTGGGCAGCACCATCCCCGGCGCACCGCAAGTGCGTGCCAGGCGCGAGGCGAATGGCGTGCATCTGAAACTGGCGCCGGGCACCGGCAATGCGCAATACGCCATCTGGACCCGCTACGGCAATCAGTGGCGCTTTGCCGTCACCCCAGCCGCCACCGAGAATTTGCTGTTGACGGACGACCCGCAACTGGGTGCGCCGAGCGCCGTGTTCGTCAACGCGGTGGACCGCCTGGGGATCGAAAGCGCCCCGGTGGCCGTGCTGGGCAAATAGGCCATGAAAAGCGATCTCGGGCTCGGCATCGATGCCGGCGGCACCCAGACCCGCTGGGCGCTGGCGGGGGCCGATGGCGCCGTGATTGCCGAGGGCCACGTGGGCGGCTTGTCGGCGCTGCAGATGAGCAATGCCAGCGGCCGCCACAGCGTGCGCGCCACCTTCGCCGAGCTGGCGCAGGCGGTGCTGCAGCACGGCCGGCCCGGCCGCGTGCGCGCCGGCTTGACGGGTTTCGGTGGCGATGGCGAGCAGCTGCAGCGCTGGCTGGCCGAGCTGCTGTCCCTGCCGCTCGCCGCAATTTCGCTGTGCAACGACATCGAAATCGCCTATCTCGGCAGTTTTACGCCGGGCGCCGGCTACCTGGTGTACGCCGGCACCGGCTCGATCGGCGCCTATATCGATGCCGACAATACCTTTCACCGGGCGGGCGGCCGCGGCGTCATGCTCGACGATGGCGGCGGCGGCTTCTGGATCGCCCGCGAAGCGCTGCGCCTGATCTGGAGAAACGAAGACGAAAGTCCCGGCGCCTGGAAAGATTCGCCGATGGCGCGCGCCGTGTTCGCGTATGTCGGCGGCGACGACTGGGCATACTCTCGCCAGTTCATTTACGGCCAGGAGCGGGGAGAGGTCGGCAAACTGGCGCTGGCCGTGGCCGCCACAGCCGATACCGATCCAGCCGCGCTGGCAATTTTGAATAACGCCGGGCTGGAACTGGCGCGCCTGGCCCGCGCGCTGACACAGCGTTTCGGACCGCGTCCGGTGGTCTTGAGCGGGCGCGCTTCCAGCCTGCACCCGGCCATCGCCGCCGCCATGCGCACTGCCTTGCCGAATACCATACCATTGACCCACACCATCGGCCTGGCCCATCACGCCGCCGCCAAGCTTGCCGCCAACGATATTGAATCCCCATGAAAATTCTGCTGAAACCCGCTTTATCGCTCATCGCCCTGGCCATTCTGTCCGGCTGCGCCACCACGCCGGCCGGTCCGCGCATCGATACCTCGCTGTCCGCCAAGTCGCAAAGCAGCCGCGCCAAATTCATCATCGTCCATTACACGGTCAGCGATTTGCCCAGCTCCATCAAGATCCTCACGCAGCAAGTGGTCAGCAGCCATTACCTGCTGACCAACGAGCCGGACCCGGTCACCTACCGCCTGGTCGATGAAACCCGCCAGGCCAATCACGCCGGCGTATCGAACTGGAAGAATTACACTTTATTGAACAGCAACTCGATCGGCATCGAGATCGTCAACCCGGGGTTTACGGTGGACGCCAACGGCGTGCGCACCTGGTACCCGTTCCCGCAGAAACAGATCGATGCGCTGATCGTCTTGCTCAAAGACATCGCCGCCCGCAACAACATCCCGCCTGAAAACATCCTCGGCCACAGCGACATCGCGCCCGGTCGCAAGCAGGATCCGGGGCCGATGTTTCCGTGGTTTCAGCTGGCGCAGGCCGGCCTGATCCAGTGGCCCGATGCGGCCCGCGTCACGCAACTCAAACCGGTGTACCTGGCGCAATTGCCGGACATCGCGTGGTTCCAGAAACGGCTGGCGCAATTCGGCTACGCCACGCCGCAAACGGGCGAGCTCGACACGGCCACCCGCAATGTGCTGATCTCCTTCCAGATGAAATACCGCCCGGCCTTCATCGACGGCACGCCGGATGCGGAGACGGCGGCGCTGCTCGATACCTTGACGACGCCGGCAGTGTCGGCAGCGCCGGCGGCGCCGGTGGCGGCGTCCCCTAAAGCGCCCTGACCGGTCGCCGCGGCCCGGCTTTTCCGCTATGCTGCGGGAATGTCCGGACCCGGCCGCGGTCCCATCGAAGGGAACAACATGCGCCTGCGCCACATCGAAGTATTTCACGCCATCATGCAGGTCGGCACCATCAGTGGCGCCGCCCAGGTTTTACATATTTCGCAACCGGCGGTGACCAAGGTCTTGCAACACGCCGAGCTGCAGCTGGGCATGCCCCTGTTCGAGCGCGTGCGCGGCAAGCTGTACCCGAAGCCGGAAGCGCACCGTTTGTTTATCGAGACGGAAAAGCTGCACCGCGACCTGCAAGGCATCCGCCGTCTCGCCGCCAGTCTCAAGGGGCGGGCGGTGGAAACCATCCGTCTGGTGGCCACGCCCACCATTGCCATCAGCGTGCTGCCGGCCGCGATGTCCGCCTGGCGCCGCGACTTTCCCAGCACCCGCTGCGAGCTGGCGACGTTTCACACCAGCGAGATCGTCAACGCCCTGCGGCTGGGCGAAGCCGATCTCGCGCTGTCCTTGCAAGACCCGCGCCATCCGGGCATCGTCGCCGAACCGATCGCCGAGGGACCGATGATGGCGATCGCCAAAAACGGCACCTGGCATGTCGCCGAGCGCGATGTGCCGTTTACGCCCGACCAGTTGACGGGCGAGTGGATCGGCCACGCCGAGAACGATCCGCTGGGGGAACTGGTCGTCAATGCCTGCGAAGAAGTCGGTGTGACGCCGGTGTTTCATACGGTGGTGCAGACTTACCAGATCGCCCGCTCGCTGGTCGAGGCAGGCGCCGGCATGGCGGTGGTCGACCCGTTCACGGCGGCGTCGGGTTCCGACAAGATCGAACGCCGCGTGTGGTCGCCGGAAATCCCCGTCCAACTATTTTTACTCACGGCCAGCCACGCCCCGCTGTCGCATGGCGCGCGCGAACTGGCCAACTGCATCGGCGCGGCGGCCCGCGCCTGTATCGAAAGAGCTTAGTCCCCATGAATCACACGATGGCCAGCGAAGACATCGCCGCCAGCGGAGAGTTCCGCCATTTATCGACCATCGCCGGTATCGCCGTCGATTTGCGTTACGCCACCACCGACAATTTTGTCGGCCGCGATTTGTACTCGCCGCACGATTGCGCCTGGCTGCACAAGGATGCGGCGGCTGCCTTGGAATCGGTGGTGGCCTGGCTGGCTGCACGCCAGCCTGCGTACCGGATTCTCGTGTTGGACGCCTTGCGGCCGCAGCGGGTGCAGCAGCAACTGTGGGATGCGCTGGCCGGCACCGATTTGCAAATGTACCTGGCCAATCCGGAGCGCGGATCGATCCACTCCTTCGGCATGGCGCTGGATTTGACGATCCTCGACGAGACCGGCCGTGAACTCGACATGGGGACCGGATTCGACGATTTGACGGAGCGCTCGCACCCGGCGCTGGAGCCGCAATTGCTGGAGCGGGGTGAGATCACTGTCGAACAAATCGCCAACCGCCAGCTGCTGCGCGATGCCATGGCACAGGCGGGGTTTCATGGGATTAATACGGAGTGGTGGCATTACGATTGTGGGGATCGGCATGTGGTGAGAGAGCGGTACTGGCGGGTGTTGTAGCCCGTCGCTGCGCTTGAATGTGGTGATGTTAAAAGAATAGGGTCAGGCTGAGCGATCCCGATGCCGAGCGTCCGCAGCATCGGGGTCTGGCGCTTGGCGCCTGACCCCATTGGCTCTGCAGCCACCAAACTCGTTCCTACACTCAGGCCCGAATCCCAGCTACAACCGCCTTCGTCGCCGCCGCAATCACCTCATTCTTGGCCGACGCGTCCTTCTGATCCTGCGTATAAAACACAGCCGCCACGATGGGCGCTCCACCCGGCGGAAACAGCACCCCGATCGAATTGTTCGTGCCGTAACTGCCGCCCCCGGTTTTATCGGCCACTTTCCACCCTGCCGGCACCCCAGCATGCATGCGCGCATCGCCGGTGGTGTTGCCGAACATCCAATCCAGCAAGGTCGTGCGCGCCGCTTGCGGCAGGCCGTCGCCCAGGGTCAGTTTTTGTAAAGTCTGCAGCATCGCCAGCGGGCTGGTGGTATCGCGCGGGTCGCCGGGAATCGCTGTGTTGAGCTCGGTTTCCCAGCGGTCCAGTCGAAACACCTCGTCGCCGCGGCTGCGGGCAAAGGCCGTCATGCCGGCCGGGCCGCCCAGTTGTTTCATCAAGAGGTTGGCGGCGGTGTTGTCGCTGTATTGCAAGGCGGCGGCGCACAGCTCGGCATTGCTCATGCCGTCCGCGACATGTTTTTCGGTGATGGGAGAATTGGCCACCAGCTCGTCCTTGCCGTAGCGGATGCGCAGATTGATCAGTTCGTCGCCGCGCGCCAGCATTGCCGCCGCCGCCAGCACTTTGAAAGTGCTGCACATGGGGAAGCGTTCTTCCGAGCGGTAATTCAGCCAGCGGCGGCTGCCGGTGTCGAAGGCGGCCACGCCGAGGCGCCCGCCATTCGCCGCTTCGAGTTGCTTGATGGCGGCGCCGAACGCGCCGCCATCGGTTTTATTTCCAACCAGTGCGCAACCGGCGAAGGGCAGCGCCAGCAAGGACAGAACGATGCCGCGCCGTTGAATAAAATTGTCCACTTCAGCCTCCTTGTCGGGCGACCCAATCGACCAGGGTATCGAGCACCGCGCGCCCCTTGCCATCCTTGACCTGGTCGCTATTGATCATCGCCACCACCACGCATTGCTGGCCGCTGGCATCTCTCACGTAGCCGGCAATCGCCGTGACATTCGACAGGGTACCGGTTTTCATGCGCGCGTGGCCGGCGGCGGCGCTGTCCTTCAAACGGCGGCGCATGGTGCCGTCGACGGCGACGATGGGCATGCTGGCCATGAATTCCGGCGCCCAGTCGCTGCGCAGGCCCGCTTGCAGCAAGCCGCCCAGTTGCGCCGGGCTGATGCGTTCCAGCCGCGACAATCCCGAGCCGTTTTCCAGTACCATGCCGGCGTCGTTGATGCCGTGCTGGCGCATCCAGTTGCGCACGGCGGCGTCGGCGCGGGCGCTGGTCGAATCGCTTGACGGCGCCAGCGGCCGGCTGCCGAGTACGGGATCGGTTTCCAGCGCGCCCATGCTCAGAAACACCGTTCTCGCCAGGGTGTTGTCGGATGGCTTGTTGATGTCCCGTACGATTTCCGGCAAGGCGCGGGCGGCGTGTTCGGCCAGCAGTTTTGCTTCCGGCGGCGTCACCCCGTCGACCACGGCGCCCGTAAAGCGTCCGCCCACCTGCCGCCAGGCGGCGCGAAACAGGCGGCCCAGGTAATCCTGGCGATCGATCACGTTGATGCTGTAAGTGCGCGCGCAATTTTTCGGGAAAGTTCCGTGCAGCATCACCTTGATCTTGCCGTCCGGTGCCGCCACCGCTTCCGGCAACTTCCAGCCATCTTCCCACTTGCCGCATTCGGCATCGACCAGGCGCATGTCGGCGTCGACCACGACCTTCTCGAGGGCCGGCTGCATGGCCAGCTGCAGCTTGCCGCCGGTCGAGCGCATGTCCAGCTGCACCATGTTCTTGTTGACCAGCAGGGCGTCAGGGATGACGTTGTAATAGGCTTCCGGCGACTCGTCGAAGGGCGGCAAGCCGACATCGAGCCTGGAAGGATTGAACAGCGACCGGTCCAGCACCAGGTTGCCGGCAATGCGTTCGATGCCCTGATTTCTCAGGGTTTGCAGCATGGCCGTCAACACTTCCGAGCTGAAATCTGCATCGGCGCCGCCGCGCAGCACCAGGTCGCCTTGCAGTGTTTTGCCGATCACGGGCGCGCTCGAGCGCAGCTCCGTGCGGCCGCGGAACACGGGGCCCAGGGTGTCGAGCGCCACCAGGGTGGTGACCAGTTTCATGGTCGAGGCCGGCTGCATGGGGCGGTCGGCCAGATACGACAGCAGCGGCACCTCGCCGCGCAACACCAGAACGCTGATGGCATCGGGCGCGATATTGTTGGCCGCCATCTTGCTCGCGACCGGTTCCGGCAACTGCGCCTGCGCCAGCGGCACCCAGGCTAATAACGTAGCAACAGCGACAGCGGCGGCGAGGCGTCGAAACATGGCTACTCCTTAATGGAAAAACAGATAGGCGACAAAGATGGCGGCGATGATACCGGCCAGGTCGGCGATCAGCCCGCACGAAATGGCATAGCGCGTTTTGCGGATGCCGACCGAGCCGAAGTACAGGGCAACGATATAAAACGTGGTGTCGGCCGAGCCCTGGAACACGCAGGCAAGGCGGCCGACGAAGGAATCGACGCCGTAGGTTTTCATGGCATCGATCATCATCGCTTTCGAGCCGCTGCCTGACAGCGGCTTCATCAGCGCGGTCGGTAGGGCCGGCGTGAAGTCGGTGTTGATGCCGAGATTGGTAAACACCCAGTTCATGGCGCCGACGATGTAGCCGAGCACGCCCGCGTTGCGGAACACGCTGATCGCCACCAGCATGCCGACGAGATACGGAATGATGGTCAGGGAGGTCTGGATGCCGCCCTTGGCGCCCTCGATGAAGGCGTCGTACACGTTCACTTTCTTGCGCAGGGCGCCGACGATGAAGACGATGATGATGGAGAACAGCACCAGATTGGAAAACACTTTCGAGAACAGCTCGATTTCCTGTTTCGTCAGGTAATTGGTGAAATACCAGATCATGCCGGCGATGGCCGCCGTCATGCCGCCCAGCCAGGACAGCACGACGCCGTTCAATAAATTGATTTTCTGGCGGATCGAGACGGCGATGATGCCGGTGACGGTGGCGACATAGGTGGCGATCAGGCAGGGAATGAAAATGTCGGACGGGTCCTTGGCGCCCAGGATGGCGCGCTGCGCCATGATGGCCAGCGGAATCAGGGTGAGGCCGGACGTGTGCAGCACCAGGAACATGATCTGCGCATTGCTGGCCGTATCCTTGACGGGATTGAGGGTCTGCAAGCTTTCCATCGCCTTCAAGCCGAACGGCGTGGCGGCGTTGTCGAGACCCAGTAAATTGGCCGAGAAATTCATCACCATGTGGCCGGTGGCCGGATGGTCTTTCGGCACGTCGGGGAAGATGCGCGAGAAGAAGGGAGAAATCACCTTGGCCAGCCAGCCGACGGCGCCGGCCTTCTCGCCGATGTTCATGATGCCGAGCCACAAGGTCATCACGCCGGCCAGGGGCAGGGCGATGTCCATCACGCCGGACTTGGCGGAGTCGAAGGTGCCGTCGATGATGCGCTTGAAAATTTCCGTGTCGCCCAGGAACAGCCATTGGGCCAGGGCCGCGACAAAGCCGACAATAAAAAAGCCGCACCAGATGTAATTCAGAGCCATGTCGTGGGTGGTGTAATGATCGATAAGTGATGAGCGATGAGTATATGCCGAGAGATTGGTGGCACGATGAAAGAATGCCGGAGGGCCATGCTAAAAAGTTATCGCTGTCGCGGCCAACGACGCTTTCGCATATGATTCGTGGATGAACTTCAAGCACCTCGCCGCCGTTTTCGCTTTTGCGCTGCTCAGCGGCGCCGTGCACGCCGCGCAACCCAAAACCCTGCACCTGTTCCTGTCCACCAGCGAAACCGCGCTCGACCCGGCGGTCGCCTCGGACGCCGCTTCGCTGAGCCTGCTTGAAAACCTGTTCGACCCTTTGCTGCGCTACGATTATCTGGCACGGCCGGTCAAACTGCGCCAGAACACGGCGGTGGCGATGCCCACCGTCAGCGACGACAAGTTGACTTATACGTTCAAAATTCGCCCAGGCATCTATTTCACGCCCGACCCGGCCTTCAAGGGCAAGCAGCGGGAGGTGACGGCCGCCGATTACGTCTATAGCCTGACCCGGCTGTACGACCCGGCCATCAAATCGCCCTGGCTCAGCCTGTTCGAAGGCAAGATCGCCGGCGATCAGCTATTCAAAAACAAGTTCAGTTACGCCACGCCGATTGCCGGCCTGGCGGCGCCGGACAAGTACACCTTGCGCATCACCCTGAACGCCCCCGACAGCAATTTTTTGTTCTATCTGGCGACCCCGGCATCCAGCGTGGTGGCGAGAGAGGTGGTGGAGGCCTATCCGAACCAGGTCGGCAACCACCCGGTCGGCAGTGGCCCCTTCATGATCGGCGAGTGGAAACGGAGCGACAAGATCACCTTGCTGGCCAACCCTGCCTCCACGGCCGTGTTCGACAGCGATGCGACGGCGAGCGACCAGGCCATCGCGCGTGCTCTCGCCGGCAAGAAACTGCCGCTGGTCGACCGCATCGAAGTGAAAATCGCCGAAGAATTCCAGGGCCGCATGCTGGGTTTTCTGGGCGGCGAATACGATTACCTGGAGCAGGTGCCGGAGTCGATGACGGAGATGGTGATCGCCGACGGCAAGCTGAAACCGGCCCTGGCGGCACGCGGCATTCAACTCTCGCGTTTCCCCGTCATGCAAACCTATTACATGTGGATGAACATGGACGACCCGCTGCTGGGCGGCTACGGCAAGGACAAGGTGGCGCTGCGCCGCGCCATCTCGCTGGCTTACAACAGCATGGAGGACATTGCCCTGCTCAAGAAAGGGTTTGCCATCAAGGCTCAATCGCCGCTGCCGCCGAACGTGCTGGGCTACGATCCCGCTTACCGCAGCCCGGTGCCCTACGACCCCGCCCTCGCCAATGCCCTGCTCGATCGCTACGGCTACCGCCAGCGCGACCCCGACGGTTTCAGGCGCACGCCGGCGAATACGCCGATGACCCTGCGCATGCACAGCGAAGCGACGGCGGGCGGACGGCTGCGCGATGAGCTGTGGCGCAAGAATTTGAATGCCATCGGCCTGCGAGTCGTGTTCGTCACCGACAAGAAGACCGAGATCATCAAGGCCTCGCGCCTGGGCAAGGTGATGATGTTCGAGAGTAACTGGATCGCCGATTTTCCTGACGGCGACAATTTTTACCAGCTGCTGTACGGCCCCAACAGCGGCCGCGCCAACTACGCCCGGTTTAATTTACCGGCGTACAACACCCGCTATGAACAGGCGCGAATTCTCTCCGATTCTCCCCAGCGCCAGCAGCTGTACCTGGAGATGAATCAGCTGATCCATGCATACAATCCCTGGGTGCCGCTGACCCAGGTGATCTCCGCCGACCTCACCCAACCGTGGCTGAAAAACTACAAGCGCCACCCCGTGGAATTCACCAATTGGCGCTATCTCGACGTCGATACGGCCGCCCGCACCAAAGCGGCCGCCAGCTCCCGCTAGGGCGGCATACGGTTTACACCAAGTTGGTGCAAATTGCATTCCATAAAGTTATGGTCTGGCCCGCTTAATTCATTGGCTGCTTGAAAGTCGCTGCGCTTACTCTCAAAATGTCACATTAATGTAATGCAAAGACATTGCTAGTAATTACACGTTTTCCCTGTACGGGAAGACCAGCTCAGCACTCCAGGAGAACCGTCTTGAAACTAAAAAAACTCGCCCACCTGATCGCCCTGATCGGCGTTGTCGGCCCCGCTGCCGCCCAGGAAGCACCAGCCCCGCAAACCATGCAGCGCGTGGAGATCACCGGTTCGAGCATCAAGCGGATCGCCAAGGAAGGCGCTTTGCCGATCCAGGTCATCACCTTTGAAGATATGGAAAAGCAGGGCATCACCAGCGCCGAACAATTGATTCGTACGATATCGGCGAACGGCACCGGCGCCGATAACGCCACCTCGGGCAACAATGTGTTCGGTGCCGATGCCGACCGCGTCAGCGGCGGCGCTTCGTTCGCGTCGCTGCGCGGCCTCGGCCCCAACAGCACCCTGGTGCTGCTCAACGGCCGCCGCATCGCCACCCACGGCGGCAGCGGCAAGGCGGTCGACCTGAATTCGATCCCGCTGGGCGCGATCGCCCGCGTCGAGATTCTGAAAGACGGCGCGTCGGCAATCTACGGCACCGACGCCATCGGCGGCGTGGTCAACTTTATCTTGCGCACCAATTACGTCGGCAACGAGATTTCCGGCACCGGCACGGTGACCCAGCAAGGCGGCGGCCGCGAACGCCGCGCCTCGCTGCTGATCGGCCGCGGCAATCTCGACACCGACCGCTACAACGGCTTGCTCAGCGTTACCGTCGACAGCAACGACAAGCTGGCCTCGAGCCAGCGCGACTTCGCCAACGGCTTCCAGCCTGCGCGCGGCTTGTCGCCCGACACCACCGGCACCCCATTCGCCAACCAGCTGAGCGGCGCCGGCACCGCCCTGGGCGCCAATTTCAAATTCCCCGGCGACCCGAATTTGTACCTGCAGGCCAACCCGCTCAGCTTCCAGGGCAAGTGCGACACCGTCAAAGGCATGTCGCAATACCAGGTCAACCTGTGGCGCAATACCACCTCGCCCCTGCGCACCACCTACTCCTGCGCCTACGATTACGGCGGAGATTATGTGATGTCGCCGCCGGTCGAGCGCATCAACGCCCTCGGCCGCACCACTTTCCAGATCAACCAGGACACCCGCGTGTTCGTCGAAGCGCTCGCTTCGCGCGCCCGCGTCACCTCGGAGCTGACCCCGGCGCAGATTTCCACCTCGCTGGCTGCCGGCAATGCCTATCCGGTGGGCGGCGCCTACTACCAGGACCTGTCGCCGTACATCTCGACCTACGACAAGACCAAGCCGATCATTTATAAGTGGCGCGCCAATATCGCCGGCAACCGCACCCAGGAAAACAATACCGACAATGCGCGCCTGCTGCTGGGCGTGGAAGGCAGCGTCGGCAAGTGGGATTACCGCGCCGGCGTCTCGCGCGCCTACAGCAAGACCATGACCGACCTCACTGACGGCTACGTCTACACCCTGCCGTTCTACAAGGTGCTGGGCTCGGGCATCATCAACCCGTTCTCGACGGACGGCGTGCAAACCCCGGCCGCCATCGCCGCCACCGAAGCGACCAAGTACCGCGGCCACTTCCAGCACGGCCGCACCACCTTGACCCAGCTCGACGCGAATATCTCCGGCGAGCTGTTCAACCTGCCGGCGGGCGCGCTGGCCGGCGCCGTCGGCATGGACCTGCGCCGCGAGGGCTATGGCTTCGCCCAGGATGTCGATGCCACCACCATCCTGCTCTCGCCAGGCAATGCCGCCTTGAACACCGCGCAGCGCGACATCAAGGCCTTTTATGCCGAGTTGATCGTGCCGGTCGTCAAATCGCTGGAAGTGCAGCTGGCCGTGCGCCGCGATCACTACAGCCTGATCGGCGCCACCACCAATCCGAAAGTCTCGTTCCGCTTCGAGCCGGCCAACTGGCTGCTGTTCCGCGGTTCGGCCAACAAGGGTTTTCTGGCGCCAAGCTTTACCCAGCTGTATTCGGCCCAGCTGCAGCAGGAATTGCCAAACGGGATTACCGATCCGATCGGCTGCCCCGCCAACCCGGGCAATCCCCTGTTCTGCGCCATTCCGCGCCTGAATTATTTGAGTGGCGGCAATCCGAACTTGAAACCGGAAACCTCGAAGCAGGGCTCGCTCGGTTTTGTCATCGAGCCGACCCGCAACATTTCGGCCTCGGTCGATTACTGGGCGATCAATTCGCAGGACAAGATCCTCAACCGCACGCCGCAAGTGATCCTGGCCAACGCCGCTCTGCTGCCGGGTAACATCGTCCGCAACCAGGACGGCACCATCGCTTACGTCACCGCCGGCTGGATCAACGCGGGCGGCGCCAAGACGCGCGGCGCCGACGTCAGCATCAAGGGCAATACCAACTGGGATGGCTACAAGATCCTGCTCAACGTCGACGGCACCTACACCCAGAGTTTCAAGTTCGCTGAAATTCCCGGTCAGCCGTACAAGGAATACGTTGGCCTGTTCTTTACCCGCGACCTCTACCTGCGCTGGAAAACCCGTTCCAGCCTGACCGTGTCGAAGGGCGACTGGAGCGGCGTGCTGGCGCAGAACTTCTCGACCGGTTACGCCGACCAGCTGCCTGACGGCGGCAAATCGACGCCACCACCAGGTTTCAATCCAAGAGTCGGCAACTACACCACCTACAACTTGTCCGCCACCTACACCGGCTTCAAGAATTTTACGTTGACGGGTAGCCTGATCAATCTGCTTAATACCGATCCGCCGTTCACCGCCCACAACGTCGATGAAGTGGTCGGCGCAGGTTGGGATCCACGGGTTGCCGACCCGCGCGGCCGTACCCTCAGCGTGCAAGCGAAGTACACCTTCTGATAGGATAGGTCCGCTGACCATGGCGGCGTCGCAACAGCGGCGCCGCCATTTTTTTTGCTTTCATCACATATTTCAGACGATGCCCGATTCGATTTCCAGCCGGCGCCGCTTCGGCGGCGCGCTCGCAGCAGCCGGCCTGGCAGCCGCCCTGCCTGCGCAAGCTGCCGGCGTCCATCGGCGCCTTCCTTCTTCCATGACTTTAGTTAAACCACCGCGCCTGCGTGAAGGCGACCTGATCGGCCTGATCGCCCCCAGCGGCCACACCAGCGACGAGTCCATCGCCAAGGCGGTCGCCCGCATCGAAGGCCTCGGTTTCAAGGTGGCGCTGGGCAAGCACTTGCGCGAAGTGCACGGCAACTACGCCGGCACCGCCGAACAGCGCCTGCAAGACCTGCACGCCATGTTCGCCAATCCGGACATCAAGGCCTTATGGTGCATCCGCGGCGGCTCCGGCGCCATCTCGCTGCTGGCCGGCATCGATTACCGCCTGATCCGCGCCAACCCGAAAATTTTGCTGGGCTATTCGGACATCACCGCCCTGCACCTGGCGCTGCTGCGCCATGCCGGCCTGGTGACGTTTCACGGCCCAGTAGCAAGCTCGACCTTGTCGAACTATTCGACCGAGCACATGCTGGCCGTGCTGATGGACCCGTCTCCCCGCTATACCATCCCGATGGCGATGGAAAATGCCAAACGCGCGGTCGAGGAAGCGCATTACGCCATCCGCACCGTGCACGCCGGCAGCGCCACCGGACGCCTCATCGGCGGCAATCTGTCGATGGTCGCCGCTCTCGCGGGCACGCCGTATGCCGCCGATTTCACGGACAGCCTGTTGTATATCGAGGAAGTCAACGAAGCGCCCTACCGCATCGACCGCTGGATGACGCAGCTCGACCTTGCAGTGGGATTGAAGAAGGCGGCCGGCGTGATCATCGGCATTTGCGACAACTGCGGACCGGGCCACGAGGATATTTCCCTCACGCTCGATGAAACCCTGGACATGCATTTGCAGCCCTTGAAGATTCCCGCGGTGACGGGATATTCGATCGGCCACATCCGCAACCAGTTTACGGTGCCGGTCGGCGTGCGCGCGACCCTGGACACGCAACGGCAGACCATCACCTTGCTGGAAGCGGCGGTATCCTGACTGTCCTGACTAGGCCATCCAGAAAAACACCGCCGTCATGCGCTTGTCGTGGTGCTCGAAACCGAAATAACTGCTGGCCGAGTGCACCATGTTGGCGCGGTACAGCAGCATGCGGTTGAACTTGTTGTCCACCCGGGTTTCTTCCACCCACGCTTCCAGCGGCAAACCCTTGACGCCCAGCGCCTCCCGTAAATTGCTGTGCGGTGGGCTGCAGATGTTGCCGCCCAGGCGGCCGTCGGGATAGCGCAGCCGGTAGAACGAAGTGCCGGCCTCGGGCTCCGGCTCCGGGGTCAGATAGATCACCGCGGCGTAGCGGCACAGCGCGCGCGAATCGGTGTGCGGGCGCGGACCGGACTCGGCCATGCCGACCAGCTGGGCGTGATTGTGATTCAAATGGGCGCCTTCCGGCGTCGCTTCGGTCCACAGCTTTTTCGCCCCGGTGACTTTCATCACCCACGCTTCCACCCGGGCCAATTCATCGGGCAACAAGGCGCCGGGCGCGCGCATGCCGGGCCATGGTTCGGGACGGTGCGGTGCGCCCAGTTCCCACTCGGTGTGGCCGTAACACCTGCGCGACACGGCCAGGGGGTCGGCCAAAATGTCGTCGCAGATCCAGTAGTCTCGCCCCAGCTGGGGCTTGCGGTAAGTCAGGCCTTGCAAGGGCGCCTCAATGGCCGACGATTTGCGACAGCACCGAAAAGGCGGCGCCGGTTTGCGATTGCTCCAGCAAGATCGTCAATTCCGAGAAGGTGCACATCATGTTGACCACGGCGATCTTGTCCCACGCCAGTTTTTTCAGCACCGCGTGATACACGCCGGGCGTCTTGCGGGTTTCGGGGTTCAGGCGCAAGGTCAGCGCCGTCAGATTTTCCACCCGCGCCAACAGTCGCTCCTGGCCGAAGGCCTGTTCCACCAGGTGCAGCAAGGTGCCGCTGCACACCACCAGCATTTCATGCACGCCGCGGGTGACCGACACGAAGCCGCCCTCGTGCGGCTCGGCCAGCGCCAATAGCTGGCGCTGGCACTCGGTGCTGGCGTCGGACAGGCGATAGGTCGAAATGGTCAGATCGGCGCGCGTGGTCAATTCTCCCAGGCGCGGCGTCAGCATGATGGGCTGCGACAGCTCGTGTTGCGGCAGGCGCTCTGAAATGCGGCGCAGCGCCATGACGACGGCGGCCTGGCCGACCGGTTTCCACAGGTCCGACTCGAGCTGCGGACGCATTTGCCGCGCCAGCTCGGACAGATTGATCAGGCCGGTAGCGATGCCTTCGGTGAGGAAGGGCGACTCCGATACGTACTGCTCGACTTTATTGGCGATCGATAGCATGGTAATCCGATCTCCCGCCGGGATGGGGGCGGGTCAGGTACAAACGGCAAGTCTTGGCGCGCGAGAACATTCAGATCGAATGCCCCCGCGGCGCCGCTGGCGCAAGCTGGTCGGTGCGCTTGAGGAACGCTGGCGGCTGCGGCATGTGCGGGTGCGAACCCTGGTGCCGGACCGACGGCGCCGGACGCTAGGAGCAGCCGGTGGGCGGCGAGGAGTCGACGGCTGGCAAGTACGATGGATTACGCATGATTTTTCCCGTTGTGAGCGCTGTAGTGGAGCGAACCCCGCGCGCTTGATATCGACGTTTCCTGGCATATCTGCCGGAAACTTTTAACGAGTGTAGACCGCAGCTCAGCAAAAATGCAATCGAATTGACACGGGGATTTTTGTGAAATCGTTTGCGTAAATTGCAAAATTGCGAAGTTGGCCGATGGGGTATGCATATATTTCATAGAGAAAAGACGCGACGCTGCACCCGCAAAACTTTCTTCGGTTATTTACGCAACAAACAAAAAATGTGAGACGTATCAAGCGTAATCTTGCCCCAAACCGCTGTAATCAACTGGCATAGTCAATTTCAGCAGCCGTCTCACTTTGACCACACAATATGAGCCTTGGGTCGTGTAATTTTGCCGGAAGTGGGCGAATAAATGCCTCGTTGCAAGTCCAGTATTTCAGGATCCGCGCTGCAGCGGCGCACGATTTGATTGCCCAATGGAATAGCCCTTGATACTTGTCAACTAAACATTCGCTGGCGAAGCGTTGTTGTTGTTGAACATACATCGCTATAAATGTCCAGAACTGAACATTTGTCGGCAAATCGTCCAAATTGATGAGTTTTTTGACTTGGCGCTTTTTCGCGCCTATGTTCGGTTTTCTCGACGGTCCCGCGTATTTGCAGCACACATCAGCAGGCACCATCGGGCCGCCCGGTTTACCTGGCCGGGCGCCAAAAAGTCGATTCACAATCATAACGACGGAGAATAAATGAAACTACGCAAAACCCTGCTGGCTGCCACGGTGGCCAGCTTGCCGATGCTGCTGTCTGCTTACGCCATTGCTGCACCACAATTGATGGGTGGCCCGGTCGCCGATGCCGCCAATACGGCCGAGACCCTGGTTGCCGCCCGCGCCGGCGCCGCCGATGCGGTCGTCACCAAGCTGCGCGCCGCCCACGCCAAGCGCGGCCTCGACGACGACCATGGTTACGCTCTCGAAGCCTTCCACCCTGGCGTGCGCGGTTCCAGCGTGAGCCGCCTGGCCCACACCTACAAGGGTGTGCGCGTGTTTCATTCGGAATCGGTGGTCGTCACCAACGATGCCGGCAAAATCGTCAGCGAATCCGTCTCCGACCGCCGCACCGGCCTTGGCTACGGCGCTGCCGCCGCCAAGAAAACCGGCGGCCGTTTCTCCAGTTTCAGTGTGCGTCCATCGCTGTCGCAAGCCGACGCCATCGCCCACGTGCGCAACGCCATCGGTCCTTACAGCGGTGAAGCCGCCAAGGCCAATGCCGAGCTGATCGTTTATCCGATCGTCTCGCAAGTGCGCCTCGCGTCGGCCGCCAACAAGACCGACGCGCAATTGAATGCGCTCGACGTCACCGATGAAGTGACGGGCTACGAGCTGGCCTACCTGGTCAAGACCCGCCTGATCGCCAACGGCAATCGTCCGGTATTCCACGACACCATCATCAGCGCCAACGACGGCCGCGTGCTGAAACAATGGTCGGCCCTGCATACCGTCGTCGGCACCGGCTACAGCCAGTACAACGGCACCGTGCCGATCAGCACCAGCCTGTCGGGCAGCACCTATAAAATGCTCGACAGCACCCGCGGCACCGGCGGCACCTACGGCGGCATGGCCATCACCAACGCC